>Ga0194125_10008677_pt1 | contig 14279 bp, 9 predicted proteins | sample TA2KigC250mmetaG_FD_148626 | JGI IMG/M metagenome (GOLD analysis project Ga0194125, IMG submission 148626) | Freshwater microbial communities from Lake Tanganyika, Tanzania - TA2015034 Kigoma Deep Cast 250m | ecosystem: Environmental > Aquatic > Freshwater > Lake | place: Tanzania: Lake... | reverse complement strand
GCCCGCGATCACGCACGCATCGGCCTTCTCGTCGCCCAGGACCACCCGTTCCCCCTGCCTCGCGCCGCTCCGCTTCTGCTTCTCGGGCTGCTTCCAGCCCGCGCCCGGAAGCCCGCCCGGGTAGAGCACGGCATCGAACTTGCCATCGCCGAGGGCGATGACCTGCACGCCGATCTTCAGCATCCCACCGTCGGCCTGGATCTCGCCCGCGTACTCGCCCTGCACGGCGAAGTCCGGGTCCTCGGCGGCCGAGACCGCCGCGACGAAGCCCAGCGACAAGAATCCGATCGTCCGTATCCTCGTGTGCATCGCCACCTCCTCGGGTCTCCGGATCCGCGCCGCGCCCGCCTTCGACGGTCCAGCGGATCGCGCGCAAGAGACGAAGGTAGCGCGCCGCGCCGCGGGCGGTCAAGCCCTTCGAGCGAGAGGCAGGCAGGGAGGGATGGCGCCGCGGTGCGGGAGCCCGATGGTGCCATTCACCACTTCTCCTTGGTCTCTCCCTCCTTCGGCGGAAGATCTCCGGCAGGCGAAGCCTTCGGAGTCGGAGGCTTCTCCTCCGTGGGGCTCACACCCGCCCCCACGTCCTTGAGGTGTTCCGGGATCGCCTTGACGGCGTTGTAGTCCTTCTCCGTATCCTCGGGACGGTCTTTCACCAGCTTCCTCCAGCCGATGAGGGAGGGACTGATCTTCTTCTCGATATCTTTCTTCTCCCCGAGCTTCCAGCCGGCGAGGAAGCGCTCGACGAGGAACCGGGCGTGCTCCTCCTCCGCCATCCTCTCGATTTGCTCGGGGCAGAATTCTGGGGCCTTTGGCGGGCTCTCCGCTGTGATCTTGAACTTGCCTTCGCGCAGGATGACGGAGAAGCTCTTCACCTGCTCGCGGTTGGACTCCTTCAGGTCAGGGGTCAGGTCCTTCCAGTCGGCCACCTCGGGCTTCTCCCGGCACAGGCCATCTTTGACGTCCTTCACATACTTCCCATGTACTTTGATGGCCAGTTCCTCGACGTCGATCCATCCGGGCAGGTCCTTGGGCCTTCCGACGTACTCGCGGATGACCGGCGCCTCGCGCGGCAGGACGACCAGCTTCTCGACCTTGCCCCAGTCCTCATCGGGAAGGAGGCGCGCCGCCTCGCGACCGCCCTTCTCGAGGACGGCGACCCATGCTCCGAGCGCCAGAGCGATCCTGTATTCGAGCGCCGTGATCGGGCCGCCATCGAGCCCGAGGACGCGGACGTCCGAGGGTTCGACCCCCGCCGCGAAGAGATCGATCCAGTTCTGGATCGGTTGGAGAGGACTGAAATCCTCTCCGACGGATTCCAGGACGTGAGTATAGCTCTCGTTCTTTTTCACGCCGTCCGGCAGATTTCTTGGCAGGTACGCGAGGGTCTCGATCCGTCGCTTCTCCCCTTTCGGATCGTACTTGGCCTGGACATCCCCGACGATCTTCCCGATGCCCGAGTTCGTGCCGCCCGAACAGATCAGGCCCTCGAAGTCTCTGAAGCTCTCGAGAATCAGTTCGCGATAGGCGCGCATCTCGTACTCGTATCGGATGTCGCAGGTGCCCACGACGATGGCGACCCGCCTCTCGCTCCAGTCCAGCCGGCCGAATTTTTCCGTATGGAGGCCCAGATCCACAAAGGAAGAGACGTCTCTCTTCTGCTTCGCTCGCTCCTCTGCGTCTTTGACGGCCGACCTCGCGGACCGATACGCCCCTTGCGCGGCCCGCCCAGCCTCCATCGCTCGATCCTTCTCGTGGCGCGCCGTGCATTCCCTCTCGCATAGCGCCCAGTTCAAAGGCTCTTCATCCCCATCGAGGAAGATCGCGGAGCCCGGCTGCGTCGCCTTCTTCTGTGCTTCCCTGTACGTATCTCTCCTCTTCCTCCACCGCTTGAGCGCCGCCTTGAATTCCTCCCTCCTCTTCGATCTCAACGCGATGGCATCCTTGACGCTCGGGCGGCGGAGCTTCTTGGCGAAACGAGCGAGGTTCAGGAACAGGCAGGCCCACTTCAGGTTCTCCCCCATCCGAGTGGACGGATCCACACCCCCTTGGAGCTTCCGGATCGACGTCAGGGCCTCCTCGATCGGGTGCTCCTCCTCGCTCAGATAGGCGGCCTTGGCGTAGGCCCCGAGCCCCTCGTAAGGTTTGCCTTCCTCGGGATCGTCCAGGAGGATCTCCAGCTCCCCGAGTTCGAACAGCGCCAGGGGGATGTCGATGTGATGGACGGCCCTCTTGCGAGCCTTCTCCCTGGCTGCCCGGAGGACGGGGCCGAGGAGCGTCAAGACGGTGATGTTCCCATCGCCGCAGATCCGGCACTCCAGGTATCGGCAGAGCGCCGTTGGATCCTCGGGATCCGCATCGAACGCGGCCTTGTAGTGCTTCTTGGCCGCGCAATCCCCGGGACAGACGTACGCCGGGGGGCCGCATGGATTCGGATCCTCAGACGGGTGGAACTTGCACAGGAGATCGCCCATGCACCGGTGCGGCCGCGGATCGATCCTTCCCGTCGGGTCCGGTCTTCCGGCCTTGACGAGGGCGTTGAGCGCCGGGCCCAGCCGGGGGGGAGATCCACAGGCCGTCTGATCGCGTCGCGGCTCCATCGCCTTCGCGAGCCCGAGGTAGTAGAGGATCTCCGGGCGCTCGGTCGCCCGCTCCCGGAAGGGATCGAGCGTCTCTCTGACGAGCCTCCAATCCTCCACCGTTGCGGCGAGACCTGCGATCCTGAGGGCCAGCTTCGCCTGGTCCACCGAGTCCCCCCTGAGGCCTCGTGCGACGGATTGCCATTTCGCGATCTCGGCCTCGATCCGTTCCTTTCCCATGTAGGCGAGGTACTTGCGCCCATACTCATCCACCTCGGCGATGGCGCGGGAGAGCGTCTCGTCGCACTCCTCCAGCAGTGCCGCCACCCGATTGACGTCGCGCTCGAGGGGCGCCGGTGGCTTGATCTCACCCTTGTAGATCCGTTCGTGGCCGATAGCAGCCCACGCGTTCTGAAGGGCGGTCGCAACCTGAATCTCCGCCTTCCGATTCCCGATCTGGTACACCAGACGCAGCGCGCTTCCGAAGTCGGGGTCGACCCGCAACGCCTCGACGAGATCCTCCATCGCCTCCTTCAGGGGATCGAGGCCATCCTCCATCACGCCCGCGAGATGCGGGTAGATGTCGAAGCCTTCCTCCCTGCTCGCCTCCATCATGATCCTGCGGAAGACGATATCGGCCTCCTCGTCCCCGATCCGGGTGAGATAGCCGCAGAGGTTCACATTCCAGTCCTTGGCCAGTTCGTCGATGGCCTTGCGGAAGGGATCCCTCCCCAGGAGACCCATCCACGGCATCTGGACGACGAAGTGGTTGGCCAAGTAGCCGAACTCCTTGGGCTTGAGTCTCTCCGAGGCATCCAGGCTGTTCTCCCGGTCGATCGTGAAGTTCCGCAGGATGAAGGCGGACACCCGCTCCGCCTCGATTTTGGTGTAGGTGATCACCCGGACGCCGCACAGGTCCGTGAGCTGGTGGATGGGATCCTTGTACTTCTCGTACTTGCGGACGGCCTTCTCCGCGAAGCTCGCGGGGCTCTTCGCGCGGGCCTCGACGCGACCCATCTCCGTCAGCTTCTCGCAGACTCTCTCAAAGAGTCTCTGGAGAAGATCGGCGTAGAGGACGTAGATCCGGTGCTGCTGGAGATACTGCTCGATCTGTGCCTGATGCCACTCCGGCGTCCAACCCTGTCCCGCCATGGCCTTCTCCCCCTTCGAGGTATCGCCCTTACCCGGGACCAGCCCCTCGACGCGCCACCATCCTACCCATCGGGCGCAGCCCCCCGCAAGCGCCGGAGCCGCCATCCCGCGCGGTTGTGAACGGCCTTTCCGATGGACCTGGATCCGCCCTGCCGCTATCCTGTCCCCCTTTCGGCGGATCCGCCCGAGGAGGGCGGTGCGGGAGACCATGATGCCGATCCGGGCGATCCTCTTCGACATCGACGACACGCTCGTCATCGAGACGCCCCTGGTCCAGGAGGCGTTCCTCGCAACCTGCGAGACCGCGCGGAGCCGGCGCGGCATCGATCCGGAGTCGCTGGCGGAGTCGGTCCGCGACCATGCCGAGCGCCTCTGGGATGGTGCGCCGGAGACGGAGAGATCGCGCGCGATCGGGATGAGCTCGTGGGAGGCCCTGTGGGCATCATTTTGCGGCGCGGATCCGGACGAGCGGCGGATGCGCCGCTGGTCCGAGACCTATCGTCGCGAAGCCTGGGCGCGAGGACTCGCGGATCACGGCGTGCGCGACGAGACCCTCGCGGAAGCGCTCTCCGAGATATTCCGGCGCGAGCGCCGGGCGCGCAATGTCCCCTTCCCGGAGGCCGGAGCCGTCCTCCGCGATCTCCGCGGATCCTATCGCCTCGGAGTCGTCTCGAACGGCGTGGCCGCCCACCAGCGCGACAAGCTCGAAGGGGCGAGCCTCGCCGCCGCATTCGATGGGATGGTCTTCTCGGGTGATCTCGGGGTCGGCAAGCCCGACCCCCGCATCTTCACAGCCGCGCTCGACGCTCTGGGCGTCCTTCCTGCGGAGGCGGCGATGGTCGGCAACAGCCTGCGGCGGGACATCGCGGGCGCGAAAGGAGCCGGCCTGCGTGCGATCTGGGTGAACCGGTCGGGACTCGCCCGCGACGGCGCGATCGTCCCCGACGCCGAGATCACGAGCCTGGTCGAGATCCGCGATGCGCTCGTGCGGTGAAGCCTCGTTCCTCGTCCTGCTGGCGGTCGCGGGCTGCGCCGCGCCCGCGCCCCGCATCGCCGGTCCCACGCCGCTGGATGGCGACGCGCTGCCGCCGTCTCCCCCTTCGGCCGCCGCGCGACGCACGGCCATCGGACGATCCGTGGAGGGACGCGACATCGATCTCGTCGAGATCGGCGCCGGCCCCGAGGTTGTCCTCATCTTCGGCGCCTTTCACGGAGACGAAGGACAGAGCGCCGTCATCGCGGATCGACTCGGCGAGGCCTTGATCGCGCGCGGATCCGTACCGCCGGATCGCACGGTCGCGATCGTTTCGCGCCTGAACCCGGACGGCCTCGCGGCCGGCACTCGCGCGAACGCCCGCGGCGTCGACCTCAACCGAAACCTGCCCGCGGCGAACTGGCGACCTGCGCGCGCCGGGTCGGGCGGCGCCCATGGCCCGATGCCCGGCTCGGAGCCCGAGACCCGCATCGTCATGGCCCTGATCGCTCGCTACCGCCCCCTCCTCATCATCAGCATCCACACGATCGGCCGGCGCGGCTCCTGCGTGAATTTCGATGGCCCGGCCGAGGCGATCGCGCGCCGCCTGTCGGAGAGGTGCGGATACCCGCTGCGTCCGACCATGGGCTACGAGACGCTCGGATCCCTCGGAAGCTACGCGGGTATCGACTGGCGAATCCCCACGATCACCGTCGAATTACCGCGCGAGCAGTCGGCCGAGGCGTCCTGGGAGGATGTGGGCGAGGCGCTGATCGAGGCGGCGACCGGCGCCGGTCAATCGGGTGGAGGATCCGCGCGCAGCGAGCGGAACGGATGCCCCAGCGCCACGGCGGCGATCCCGCACCCGAGCGAAAGCACGGCGGCGACATACCCGTTCACCGGCCGGAGCGCGAGCGCGATCGCGAGCGCGGCTGCGGCGAGCGCCGCGCTCGGAAGCCATCGCGTCCATGCCGCGCGCGTCCGCGGGAATCCGAGGGCCGCCATCGCGAGCGCGCAGAGGAGCGCCTCGGTCCCCGCCGTCGCAGCCGCAGCGCCGGTCGCCCCGAATCGCGGGATCAGGAAGATATTCGCTGCAATGTTCGCCGCCGCGCAGATGCCCGCGATCGCAGCGTATGCGGTCACCTTCCCTCGGACGATGAGGAGCTGGGTCAGCAGGTAGTTGGGATACATGATGGCGATCGCCGCCGAGAGCCACCGGAGCGATGGGGCGGAGGCGGAGAAGCGCTCGCCGAACGTGATGGCCATCGCGATGTCCGCCCAGCCGAGCCCCATCGCGAGCCCCGCGACCGCCAGGCTCCAGAGCCCCGCCCATAACCTCCCGGCGTAGCGGTCGAGGTCCTCCCGCGGCCCGCCGGCGAGCGACGCGAGCCGCGCGAACAGGGCGGCGAAGACGGCGGCGGGCAGGAGGTGGAACCCTTCGATCAGCTTGTGGGGCGCGCTGAAGATCCCGACCTCCCCATCGCCGTGGAAGGCCTTCAGCATGATGATGTCGATCCGGAAGTAGAGGAGCGAGAACGCCTGGGCCAGGAAGATCGGGAGAGCCATCCTCAGGACGAACCGGAGCCGCTCCCGGAGGCGCCCGAGAGTCGCGAAGAACCGGAGGCCGAAGCGGCGGCGCGCCGCCACCGCCGCGACGGCGAAGAGGGCGATCTCGCTCGCAAGGAGCGCCGCGATCGCAGCCGTGATCCCGTATCCGGCGAGGATGGCGGCGATCCCGAGCGCGACGAAGAGGGCCTTCTGAGCGATCGATCCGATCGACTCGACCTCGACACGTCCGATCCCGCGGAAGAGGGCGAAGATGAACTCGATGAAGCTCCCGATCCCGATCGCCGTCACGGCGAGCGCGGTCCAGACGAGCTCCATGCCGCGAAGCCCCAGCGCCGCGCCGCCGCCCACCGCGAGAGCCACGCAGGCGGGCAGGAGCAGGAACTCGAAGGGGAGGAGATCGCGCACGGCGGCGGTTCCCTCCTCGCCCCGGCGGACCTCGCGCGCGGCGACGATCGAGAGCCCGAAGTCGATGATCACTCCGAACAGGGCCGCGAAGCCGAGGAAGAAGGCGAGGCGCCCGAAGGCGTCCACGCCGAGCCGCCGGCCCAGGAAGAAGAAGAAGAACGCCGAGAGGAGCTTGTTCGCGAAGAGGCTCGCGCCCTTGAGCCCCACGCGAGCGAGAAGCCCGCGCTCGCTCACGATCGTTCCTGCGCCGCCTCGCGGCAGAGGGCGGCGAGCGCGGCGCCCGCCTTCTTCCACGTGAACCGCGACAGGCGTTCGGATCCGCGCCGCGCGAGGTCGGCGCGGAGGGGCGCGTCACGGAGGGCGAGCGCGATGGCGTCCGCCCAGGCCCCATCGTCGCCGGCGGGCGCGTACAACGCCGCGTCGCCCGCCACCTCGTTGAAGATGGGGATGTCCGATGCGACGATGGGGAGGCCGGCGCGCATCGCTTCCAGGAGCGGGATGCCGAATCCCTCGTAGGTCGAAGGCATCGCGAGAGCGCCGGCGGCGCGGTAGAGACAGTCGAGGTCGGAATCGCCGACGTGGCCCAGGACGCGGATCCGCGCCGCGCCCGCCCGCGCTGCATCCTCGATGGCCGCGCCGGCCGGGCCCGGAGCGCCCGCCAGGACGAGGGGCGGCGCGTCCGCCCCCATGCGCGCGTGCGCGCGGATGAGGAACGGGAGGGCCTTGCGGGGCTCGAGCGTCCCGACGGCGAGGATGAATCCCGGCGAGAGACCGTATCGTCCGATGGCGCGAGCGGCGCTCGCGCCATCGGACGTGCCCCTGTGCTCCCAGCCGGGCGGGATCACGCGGATCCTCCTGGGTTCGATGGCGAATCGTTCGATGATTTCGTCCCTCACGGTCTCCGAGATCGAGATGATCCGATCGGCGCGCGAGATGCCGGCGCGGATGAGGAAGCGGAGGTAGAGGGCGAAGCGGCGCCGCAGCGTCTCCGGGGCGCGGAACGGGACGAGGTCGTATACGACGAAGAGTCGCCTGGCCCGGATGGGGCCCAGGGGTATATGGTACGCAGGCGCGAGAAACAAGTCCGCGCGTGTGCGCCGGAGCGCGCGCGGGAGCGCGACCTGCTCCCAGAGATCCGCGCGCGGATGCTGGCGCGGATCCGAACGCACGGGGTGGAGGCGCGTGCCGGGTCGGGCCGCGAGTCCTGCGAGGAGCGGGGCCGCCGCCCGCGCCGGACCGTGGAAGATCTCGAGCCGCCACGCGGGCTCGGCCGCCGCGAGGGCGCGCACGATCTCGCGGATGTAGACGGCGATGCCTGTCGGGGGATCGGCGATCGCCCGCACGTCGACGGCCAGGGTCAGCTCCTCGCGCACGCTTCCTCTCCTCGCGCGGGACGATAGCGACTCGGGGGGGAGGACGCAAGGAGGACATCGGCTTGTCTCCGCCCTCAGGGGGCCGGTACCATGCCCGTGGCGCGCGGGCAGGCGCACGAGGAGGTGGACCGATGAGAATCCAGAGCTTCGTTCTTCTTGCTGCGGCGGGCGCCGTCGGCGGCGGGGCGCCGGATCCGGATCTCCGCGGCGGCAAGGGCTTCATTGCGACGCCGGTCTACTCGGAGGAGGAGGACGCGAAGATCCTCGCGGCCTACGAGGGGCTGCGCGTCTCCGATGTCGTCGATGGGATGGACAAGGCGGGCCTCCAGGGGATCGGTCTCATGGATCCCGAGATCCACGCCCTCTGGAAGGACACGGCGCACTTCACGCACCGCGTCATCGGGATCGCCGTGACGGCGCGCTACGTCCCGACGAACAAGCCGCCGGCCGGGCGGATGGATCCGGCCGCGTACGACAAGTGGTCGGGGGAGTGGTACGGGAGACTCTCGCCGGAGCCCTTCGTGCCTCTCATCCGGAAGGGGACCGTGCTCGTCATCGATGATGCGGACGGAAGCGATGTCGGTTCGATCGGCTCGAACAACATCATGGGGTGGAAGGTCCGAGGGTGTCTCGGCGTCATCACGGACGCCACGGCGCGGGACACCGATGAGATCGAGACCGAACGCGTGCCCCTGTACTTCCGCGAGCCCGGGCGCGGGATCCGCCCCGGCCGGAACGAGATCGAGTCCGTCAACCGGCCGATCGAGTGCGGCGGCGCGCTCGTCATCCCGGGCGATGTCGTCGTCGCGGATGGCGACGGCGTCGTCGTCGTGCCGCGCGCACACGCCGAGGAGGTCGCGCGGTATGCCCGGGAGATCCTCGATGGAGACAAGGCCGGCCGGCGGAAGCTCTACGAGCGCCTGGGGCTGCCGCAGGATGACTCCGTGAAGTGATCGATGGCCGGCGGGTGGGGAAGCGAGATGGCGTCATGACCGGATCCTGTGTCGTCTGCGGCAGGAAGGGGAAGCGGGTCTGCCCGCACCACGAGGGGGCCATCTGCCCGAGCTGCTGCGCGGACCGGCGCAACTCGGAGTGGATCTGTCCCTTCGCGTGCCCTCACAATCCGTTCGGCTCCGATTACGAGCGGTTCTCGGAGATCGAAGGACGGGTGCTGGGTTGGATCGATGGGTTCATCCTCGAGCACACGGAGCCGGGACGGCGGATCCTGAAGAATCCTCCCCGCAATCCGCAGGATGCGGTCATCGCGCTGCGCCGGATGTATTTCTCGCGGGACATCTTCGAAGGCCAGAGGCCGCTCGATGCCTTCGCCGCCGGCGAAGCGGCTCGCGGCATCTCTTCGGACGAGCGGAGGGTCATCGACGGGATGCGCAAGGCGCGCGCGGCCCTGCTGGAGATCCAGGATCTCCCGGGGCCGCCCTTCACGCGCGCCAAGGACCTCCTGCGGGGGGAGGATCTCCTCATCGCGGACCGATCGCTCTCCGAGCAGGCCTCCCGGTACGACTGCATCCTGGTGGCCATCTATCCGGTCACGCACTATGTCCGCCCTTTCGGGGCCGGGCAGACCATCCCCCGGCAGGATCTCGCGGCCCTCCGGGAGCTGACGGATCGCCTCGCCGAGGAGGCACGCGAGCGGGGGGAGGAGGAGGATCCCTCGGTATTTCTCCTCGATCGGATGACAGAGGTCTTCGATTGCGTGTGCGCGATTGCGAAGGCCCGGATGGACCATCTCATGGAGAGCCTCGACTTCTCGCCCGGCCGCCTGCTCTTCCGGATCGTCGGCGACCGGGAGAAGCTGCTCGATGCTCTCCGCGCACGGCCCGACTTCGAGGTCGATGAGCAAGAGTGCGCTCCCGGGATGGTGGCCTTCCGATGGCTTCGCCTGGGGCCTTCGAAGGCATTCGAAGAGGAGCACCCGGAGTACCGGTCGTCCGAGGACCGGAGCGGCTTCGTCGGAGGCCTCGGGATCGTGCGAGTCAGCGAGACCCATCTCGCCGCCGACACGATGAAGGCGGTGACACGCGAGTTCTGCGGGCGGCTCCTGGAGCGGGATTTCGGCGCGTTCCTGCGATTCGAGGGCGAGGGACACATGGACATGAACGAACGGCTGCGGGAGTCGTTCGAGGCCGCCGGGGAGGAAGGCGATGGGGAGGACGAGAGCGGCCGGATCCGGCGGCCGGCGGTCGCGCCGGCGAAGCCGGCGAGGTCGGCGATCCCGCTCGAGATCCAACAACAGATCCTCCAGCGCCACTCGGACGAGCACTACCGTCGCTTCCTCGATGAGCCCGTCCCCGCCATCGATGGATGGACCCCGCGCGACGCGGCCGCGTCGCCGGCGATGCGACCGCATCTCATCGAGCTGATGAAGGAGCATGTCAACGGGATGGAGAGACGGGCGCGCCAGGAAGGGATCCGGATCGACATTGCGTGGGTCCTCGAGGAACTCGGCCTGACCGAGCTCCTCCGCTGAGGGAGAGCGCCGTGCGGCCCGAAGAGAAAGCGGACGCCATGGTGGACGCCGCCCTCGAACGGGGTATCCGGGAGGCCTTCGAGCGGCGGGATGAGCCCGAGATGCGGGCCATCATGGACTCGATCGATCTGCCGTGGCGCAGGATCGACCCAGACCTCCTCCGCGACGCGGCGCGGATCATGAGGGATCCGCGGCCGGCGTTCCGGCTCCTCCTCGCCTCGGGCGGCGCGGATCCGAACGCCGTGATCGCTTTCGCGCGCGATCGTTCGCTCCCGGCGGTGGCGCGCGCGAATGCCCTGGCGGGATTGGCGGCGCACGTGAAGCTATCCGGCGCGGATCCTGCCGCGATCCGGGCCGAGGCGCTCGCGATCGCCTCGGAGCTCCTCGATGAGGCGGCCGGCCGGGCGCTCCTCGGCGCGGCCGATGTCCTCGGGGACTTCGTCTTCCGGCAGGAGATCATGGACAAGCTGCGGGCGGGCGGCCTGGGATGGATCCCCGGGATCGCGCCGGAGGTTGCGCGAAAGGCGCCGGGCGCCGTCTCCTCGGGCCTCCCGATCCGCCGGGCGGCGCCGAAGCTCGGCCGGAACGACCCTTGTCCATGCGGGAGCGGCAAGAAGGTGAAGCACTGCTGCGGGGATCGCGCGGGTGGCCCGCGTGCCGGCGTCTCGGCGGCAACGCCGCCCCCACGCGACCTGTCGAGGGCGGCGCTCTCGCAACTCGACGGGCCGACGATCTCCTCCTTCGATCCCCGGGCCCTGACACCACAGCAACTCGACGATGTCGCCAGCGCCCTCGCCCGGCGCGGGGCCTTCGACGACGCGGAGCGGTTCGTCGCGGAACTCCAGAGTCGCGGGCAGCGGATCGAGGGGGTCCTCTGGACTCTCTTCGAGGAGGCGCTCGACTTCTCCGAGTTCGATGCGGCGGCTCGCTATCTCGGGCCTCTTCCCGATGACGAAGACAAGCAGCTCGCCGCCCTCGAGTTGGGAATCTACCGATCCCAAGAAGAAGGGGAGGACGAGAGCCTGCAGCAGCTCGAGGAGATGGCGGAGGAGGCGGTCACGGGCTCGCAGGATGCCATCAGGCTGGCGGAGTCCATCACGAAGTCCTTGCCCGCCCTCGGCCTCCTCATCGCTCGGGCGGCGTGCCTGGATCGCGATGCGATTCGATGGCCGGGTCTTTACCACGACATCCTCTGCGAGGCCCGCGAGTGGCTCGATCTGCCCGGGACAGGCGATCCGGCGGAGAAGCTCCTCTGGCCGGATGGACCGCCATCGGCACCGGCTCCAGTACCGGCTCCGGCACCGGCACCGGCGGAGCCGGAGATCACCCGCGACGAGATCGAACGCGTCCAGGCCGACCGCCGGCGGGCGCTCGAAGAGTTGGCCGCCCGGAACCGGGAGGTGCGGCTCTTGCGACGCCGCATGGAAGACCTCGAGCGCGAGGTCCAGACGGCCGCCCAGCGGCCGACCTCACGCGGCGGAGCAGCCGATTCGCAATCGCAGGAACTGCGCGATCGGGTCGAGCGCCTCCAGGCGGAGATCCGTGCGCAGCAGGGGGAGCGCCGCCGACTCCGGCAAGCGCTCGGGGAAGAGCGGCGGCGTGCGGAGCGCCTCGCCCGCGAAACGGGCGCGGCGGCCGGGAAAGCCGCCCGACCGGAAGACGAGGACGATGAGGAGGTGCCGGACGAGGCCGCCGGCATGGCCGAACCGGATGCGGCCATCGCGCCCGCCGCCGCCGTCCCCCTCATCCCGAGCTTCTCGCCCCGGTTCGAGAAGGATGTCGCCGAGCTGCCGCCCGCCGTGGGCGGCCTCGCGCTCCGGCGCCTCATCGGTCTCGCGGTCGGCGATCCGAAGGACTGCCGGCAGGCGAAGCCGCTCGTCAAGATGCGGAACGTGGCGCGGGATTTCTACTCGCTCCGGGTCGGGATCCACCATCGTCTGATCGTCGACTGGGTGCCCGGCGAGTCTCTCCGCGCGGAGGCGCTGATCCGCCGCGCGGACCTGGAGCGGACGCTCCGCGAGTGGTCGTGAACATGGCGGGCGAGGATCGCATCGAGATCCGCGCGCTCCCGCCGCGCCCGCGCCGGTGGCACTTCTGGATCTGGAATGCCTGCGGCGTCGGCGGACTGGGACTCATCGCGTCGCTTCCCGGCCTCGCCTTCGCGCCGCTTGCGAAGCTCGGCCTCGGCCGGATCGATGCGCCCGAGGGCTCCCCGATGGCGCTCATCCTGAAGCTCCATGAAGCCCTGTGGCTCCCTTCGCTCGGCCTCAACGCGTTCAACGTCGTCGCCAGCGCGGGGCTCCTCGCCGGCTCGCTCCTCTGCTCGGCGCGGCGCGGATCCGGAGGCCCGGTCCTCCGGATTTCGGCGATCGTCTCGATCGCCTACGAGGGCTTCAAGCTCTGGTTCCTGGTCCGATTCTGGGGGCTCGCGGTGGCTGCGATCGCCGAGCAGGCGGCGGCCATCGAGCCCGGCGTCACGCCGCAGGATCTGGCCGAGCTCACAGCGCCGATGATCTTCGTCGGCGACGCCGTCTTCATCCTGTTCGGCATCCTCCTCGCCGCCTTCTACGCGGGGCTGGCGCGCTACGCCGGCCGGCCCGACGTGCGCCGCTACACCGAGTCCGGGATCCGCGTCATGAGCGGCCCCGCGCGGCGAGCCCCGTGATCTCCGCCGCGCCGCCGGACGCGCGTCAGCGGGATTCTCCTCGCCCGCAGCAGTTCTTGTACTTCGACCCGCTCCCGCAGGGGCATGGGGCGTTCCGTGGCTGGAAGCTCCGGCGGGGCGCCGAGCCGGCGCCCGTCGCCATCACCTTCGCCAGCAGCTCCCCGCGCCCCGGGACCCCCATGAACATGTCGCACACCTGGCCCAACCCCTTCTTGGTCGAGAGATCGTAGCGCCGGATCTCGAACTCGCCGCTCTCCTTGGCGTTCGCGAGCGTGTGTGCATCGGGCTCCGGTATGAGGCTGATCTTGTCGCCGAGTCTTTCCCGCAGGTCCACGAGACGGCGAAGCGATACCTCGACCAGCTTGCGGACGAGTCTTCGATCGATCCCCTTCGCCTCACGCGCTCGGCGCAGGACTTCGTGGAAGTACGGTACGGCTTCCTCGCCCTTCCCCAGGTCGTCGTGCGCCTCTCCCAGGCTGTGCTGCGCCTCCAGGTCCCCGGGATCGATCTCGATCGCCCGCCGGTACGGCTCGATGGCGAGGTCGGGCCGGCGCCCGTTGCGAAGGATATTCCCCAGCCGCGTGTAGAGGAACGCGTTGCCGGGATCCTGGGCGATCAGGCTCCGGAGATGGGCCTCGGCATCGGTCGCGAAGCGGTGCGACGTACCGTCGAAGAGAGTGGCCGTTCCGACAGAGATGCAGGCGTCGCGACCGGACTCTTTGTCCAGAGGGATGCTGGCGAGCAACAGGTCGAGCGTCTGCGGCGGGAGGTGCCAGGGCCCCCCGGCCCCGCAATGGCGGCAATGGAAGTACGCTGTGAAGAAGAACCCCTCTTCTGCAGAGGCGCCGAGGGTGACGAGCAGGCAGGCCGGGTTGAACGTGACCTTGCCGGGGTGATAGGAGTCCGTGTGGCCACATGCGCCGCATTCGAAGGAGAGCGGGTAGGGAAACTCCGGGAGTTCGTGGAACGGGACGTGCCGCACCTGCGGCCCTTCCTTCTTTATCATCGTTTGTCCTCCACCTTCGTCATGCCCCGGCGCGGCGCGCATCAGCGCCGCTCCCCTCGCCCGCAGCAGTTC
>Ga0194125_10008676_pt1 | contig 14279 bp, 12 predicted proteins | sample TA2KigC250mmetaG_FD_148626 | JGI IMG/M metagenome (GOLD analysis project Ga0194125, IMG submission 148626) | Freshwater microbial communities from Lake Tanganyika, Tanzania - TA2015034 Kigoma Deep Cast 250m | ecosystem: Environmental > Aquatic > Freshwater > Lake | place: Tanzania: Lake... | reverse complement strand
GCGTATGCAGAGTGGACTAACAGCCTGCTCGTCAAGGCGGAATTTTCAAAGTAATTTGATAACCATTAGCGAAATCGACGCCCTCGTCCGGCCGGTATTAGAGCAAGAACGGGTGCATTTGTGCGGCATAAAAGTATCCGGACGCGCTGGCAAGCCGTTCATTCAGATCTTCGTCGATTACGAGGAGAGCCATATTACCATCGACGAATGCGCTCGTCTCAGCCGATTGGTGCAGGATGTATTGGATATGCAGCCACGGCCATTGCTCGATTACCGGCTCGAAATCTCGTCGCCGGGATTAGACTGGCCGCTGACTGAAGTCTGGCAATTTCGCAAGAACCTCGGACGCCGGATAGCCTGGCGAAGAGCGGACAACACCCGCACCAAGGGTGAACTCGTCGGGATTGCCGAAGACGGCAATTTAGTGATTGAAGTCAATGGTGGACTCGTCCAGATGCCGCTTGACAGCCTAGTCGGCGCGGTCGTCTTGACAGCCGCTCCGCAGCCCAAACCGGGCCGCAGCAAGATAGGAAAACAGAAGACAAAGTGAAGCACGAAGTAGTTGACGCCGTTCAAAATCTAATCAAAGAGAAAAGCATCGACCGCGATGCTTTTCAGGAAATCATCGAATCAGTGTTCGTGGCGATGATTAAGAAAAAATACGGCAAATCGGATAATTTCAGCGTCATTTTCAATCCGGACAAAGGCGACATCGAAATCCAATGTATCAAGGTTATCGTTCCGGATGGCGAAGTCCGCGATCCAGCGACTGAAATTAGCCTGTCGGACGCCAATGAATACGACCCGGAAGCCTCGCTCGGCGAAGAGACTATGGTTATGATCGATTACGAAAAGGAGTTCGGCCGGCGGGTGGTCGTTTCTGCCAAGCAGTATCTTATCCAGCGCATTCGTGAAATCGAGAAGGATAACCTTTATAGAGAGTTCACCCAGCGTATCGGTGAGATTGTCATCGGTGATGTCCATCAGGTCAACCGTAAAGAGGTGCGTCTTTATATAGATAAGACTGAAGTCATAATGCCACAGAACGAGTCGGTGCCGAGCGAGCGCTACCGGCGCGGCGACAGCATTAAGACGATTGTCCTCGAAGTTAAAGCCGCCAACCGTGAGCCGGAGATTATCGTTTCACGTCGGCATATAAATTTTGTGCGGCGGTTGTTCGAATTAGAGGTGCCTGAGATTTACGACGGCATCGTCGAGATCAAGGCTATTGCACGCGAAGCCGGCGAGCGAACTAAAATCGCCGTTGACTCAAACGATAAGCGCATCGACCCGGTCGGCGCCTGCGTGGGGATGAAAGGTGTTCGTATTCAAGCGATTGTGAAAGAGTTGAACCGCGAAAAAATCGACATCATTCCCTGGACGCGCGACCGCGATATGTTCATTCGCCGCGCCTTAGCGCCGGTCATTCCACTTGAGTTAGTCTATCTTGAGGGAGGCAACAAAGTCTTAGCCATTTTCCCCGACGAGCAGATAGCGCAAGCCATCGGCCGGCGCGGCATTAATGTGCGTTTAGCATCCCAACTCACCGGCTACAATATCGACCCGGTGCGCGCCAGCGATTACTATCAGGAAGAATTATCGCTCGACGAAGTCGAAGGGCTGCCGGACGGAGCGCTGGAACTGTTGAAATATGCCGGCTACCGCACCGCCGAAGAGGTCGTCAACGCCGGACGTGATGCACTAGATACTATCGTGGATCTAGATCCCGAAACTGCCGACCATATATTCCAAGTCATCAGCGGATACTTCGAGGAGACGGAAGAAGACGCTTAGTTCGCCCGAATCCAATACAATCGTTTCCCGAGCGAAAAAGAATATCGAATTAATGCCGGAAGAGCCGACCAAGACACGCAAAGTATATGAGGTCGCCAAAGAATTGAATACGGCGACCCCGACGGTGCTTGAATACCTCGAATCGAAGGGTTACGATGTCAAGCGCAAGCAGATGTCGCCGGTGAGCGAGGAGATGTTTGTCGAATTGATGAAGCGGTTCGATAAGCAACGCTATCAACGTTACCTCGGCGAACATACTGTTGGACGCGAAGGCGAATTTAAGCGTGAAACTGTTCGGCTGCGCGAAGCCGAATTGGAAAAACTGCTGGCGGCTAAAGGCGTAACAGCCGCGCCATCAAAGCAGGCGCCCAAGAAAATCGAACTGCCTAAGTTTCAAGAGTTTGTGGTCGAAGCCGCGCCGCCGCGTCCTGAGCCGGCAGCAGTTGAGCCTCAAGTCGAGCTTTCAGTTATAAGCGAGCGTCCGTTCGAAGCGCTTAAACCGGCAGTTGGCGAAGCACAGCCAAGCGCTTCCATCCCGCCAGCCGTAGCGCCGTCGGTTAAAATTCGACCGGCAGTTGTTCCTCCAGCCGGCTCGCCCTTAAAAGCCCCTAAAATTTCTGAGCCGGCTGCAGTCAGCCCTAAAACTAAACCGGTTCAGCCAGGACCAGCCTCTGCGCCAGCGCCGGCTAAACGTAAAATTGAACTGCCGAAAATTGTCCCGCTGGTGATAGTAGAAGCCGCGCCGTCACAGCCGAAGAAGAAATTAAAGCGCAAACGCGTTGCTGCTAAAGTAGAGACCATAGCCGAAGCCATTGAAACCGAAGTTGAAACCCGGCTGGCAAAAGAAAAAGCCAAAACTGTCAAAGGTAAACCGGCTGTCAAGGCGGTTGAGGGCGCGGTGTCAAAGCGCCGGCGGCGAAGACGCGGCAAAGGCGGCGGAGCCGCTGCAGTCGAGGCGGCGCCTGCGGCCGCCAAACTCGCGCCCGAAAAACGCAAAGCCCGCAAAGTCAGCCAGAAAGAAGTCGCCGCGACTATCAGAAAAACAATCGCCGCAATGGACGACCACGGCAAACGCCGCTACCGCCGTGAAAGACAGGCTGCGACCAGCGATCTGCCCCAAACCGGGGCCTTAAAAGTAACGGAATTCCTTACTACCGCCGAACTCGCCGCTATGATAGAAGTCCCAGTCCAAGACCTCATCAAACGCTGCTTAGAAATGGGTATGATCGTCTCTATCAACCAACGTCTTGACCGTGATGTAATTGTGCTGCTCGCAGCGGAATTCAATGTCGAAGTCGAGTTTGTTAAAGAAGAAGAAATGGAGCTGGAAGATGAGGAAGTCAATCTAGAGAACTTGCAACCGCGGCAGCCGGTTGTTACAGTGATGGGGCATGTTGACCACGGCAAGACTACCCTGCTCGATTATCTGCGTCGAACACGCGTCGCGGAGAAGGAAGCCGGCGGCATTACCCAGCATATTGGCGCTTATGAAGTCGATTATCAAAGCCATCGTATAACCTTCTTGGACACGCCGGGCCACGAGGCGTTCACTGCGATGCGCGCCCGTGGCGCCCAAAGCACCGATATTGTTATTTTAGTCGTTGCGTCTGATGACAAAGTAATGCCACAGACCTTGGAAGCCATAGACCATGCGCGCGCCGCCGGCGTGCCGATTGTCGTTGCCATCAATAAAATCGACAAACCGACGGCAAATCCCGACGCTATATACAAACAATTAGCCGATAATAACCTTTTAGTCGAGAAGTGGGGCGGTAAATACCAATCGGCTGAAATATCCGCCAAGTTCGGGCAAAACATCGACGATTTACTGAGCGAACTGCTGGTCGCCGCTGAACTGCTCGATTTGAAATCCGACCCGACGGCGCGGGCGAAAGGTCCAATCATCGAAGCCCGTCTGGATAAAGGGCTTGGCGTCGTAGCGACTACATTGGTGCAGACCGGCACATTGCGGGTCGGCGACTGTTTCGTCGCTGGGCAGCAATACGGTCGCGTCAGGATGTTGCTCAACGAAAACGGCGCAATGGTTGCCAACACCGGTCCCGGCAAGCCTATTCAGGTCGTCGGTTTCAACGGCGTCCCCCAAGCCGGCGATTATCTCCTCGTCTATCCGACTGAGCGTGAAGTCCGCGATATCGCCCTCAGACGCCAGCAACAATACCGCGAACTATCGATGCGCCAAATCCGCGCCTTGTCCCTCGAACAGATGTCAAAACGGATGGCGGAACGGGATTTAAAGGAATTGGGACTGGTCATCAAAGGCGATGTGCATGGTTCGATTGAGGTTTTAGCGGACGCCCTTATGAAACTATCCAATTCCGAAGTATTGGTAAAGATCATTCGGCGCGGCGTTGGCGCCATCACCGAGTCAGACATCCTGTTAGCCGCAGCCTCCGGCGCCATCGTAATCGGCTTCCATGTCCATCCCAATCCGCAAGCACGGGAACTTGCCCGCAATGAAGGCGTCGAGATAAGGTCTTATCGCATCATCCACGAGGTCGTCGATGATGTGCGCAAGGCGATGGAAGGAATGCTCGCGCCGTTGCGCGAAGAGAAGATCATCGGACAGGTCGAAATCCGCAAGATCTTCAAAATCAGCCGCGTCGGCACGGTCGCCGGCTGCTATGTGCAGGAAGGTAAGGTTACGCGCAACAACCGCGTCCGCTTGCTGCGCGATAATGTCGAAATATGGTCCGGCAATTTATCGAGCCTTAAGCGCTTCAAGGACGACGCCCGTGAAGTCATCGCCGGTTTCGAATGCGGCATAAGTCTGGACGGCTTCAACGACATCAACGAAAACGACCGGCTGGAAATCATCGAAATCGTCGAAACCTCTCGCAAACTCGAAACTGTGAATTGATTATCTTAGTGATACTCTACGATTTACACCTGCCCTACGCTAATTCGCTTAAAGACAAACGGCACATCGTGCAGAGTTTGAAGGACAGGCTTAAAACCCGATTGAATCTATCGGTGGCTGAGGTTGACTTTCAGGATACTTGGCAGCGTTGCCGTCTGGCAGCCGCCTGGGTTGGCATAGACGCTGCTGCAAGGCAAAAAATTCAAGTCGAAGTCGATAAAATAGTCTCCAGCCGTGATGATGTTAATATAACAAATGTGCAGACAATCGATTATTAATGAAACCTAATCGATTACTCAGAGTCGACGAATTACTCAAGCGGGAGCTAGGCGCGCTTTTAACCTCCGGCAGCGGCGAATATATGGTCACCGTTACAGAAGTTCGTGTATCGCGCGACTTGAGTTATGCGGATGTTTGGGTGTCTATTTTAGGTGAACCGGAAGTGCGGACAGCAGGTTTAAGCAAACTGAAGAGCGAAGCCTGGCGATTACGGCATACTTTAGCCGGCAGGGTCTATCTGCGCAAAATGCCTCTGTTGCGCTTCTTTTTCGACGAGACGCTCGACCGCGCCGAACGTATCGACCGGGCGCTGAAAGCCAGCGGGATACAGACTGACGAACAAGACTACCACACTGAATAACGACATCCTGCGCCAAATCCGAGAATTCTTAGTTTCGGAGTCAGGCGAGATATTAGTCATATCTCATTTCTATCCGGATGGCGACGCCATCGGCTCGCTCATCGCCTTTGGCGAGATGTTAGCGCAGATAGGAACGACCTACACTCTCGCTATCGACGATAACTGCGCCGAGAAATATCAATTTATGCAAGGCTTTGAGCGGATTAGAAATCTCAAACTGCAGCCTTTACAACGAATTTATAACCGGATTGCGGCTTTGGATGTAGGCTCGTTGCCGCGAATGGGCGCAGCGCAGGAATGCATCGGTCCGGCGACGAAAATACTGAACATCGACCATCATTGGACGGGCAGCCATTTTGCGCATATTAACTTAATAGATGTCTATTCTTCAGCGACTTCGGAAATACTTTACGATCTGTGCAACGCTCTAAAATTGGAAATAACGCCGATGATGGCGGAAGCGCTGTTTGTGGGGATTTTAACCGATACTGGACGCTTTCGCTTCGCCAACACCACGGCGCGGGCGATGCAGATTTGCGCTGATTTAGCCGCCCGCGGCGTGGACGCGGCTCGTCTAACCGAGCGCATCTATTTCGATCATCCGTTCGAAACGATGCGGGCTTTGACCAAAGCGCTCGCCAGCCTGGAACTTTATTCGGACGGGCAGGTCAGTCTGATGTCCTTGGATATGAAGGATTTAGTCGATGATACCGAAGGCTTTGTCGAATATGGCGTGGCGATTAAAGGCGTCAAATTAGCCGCGTTCTTATGTGAAATAGGTCCGGACTTGTGGAAGGTATCGCTGCGTTCGCGCTGCGAGATAGATGTCAGCGTCATTGCGATTAACTTCGGCGGCGGCGGACATCTTAAGGCGGCCGGCTTTCGCCGGCGCAGCAAGAAAGATACTTTGAAAACAGCGCTGCTGAAGGCTTTCGAGGCGAGTTTGAATTCGCGTTTGGCATCGTAAAAGACAGGCAAACGCGCTTGGTTTACTGGTGTTCAAATTAGTTGAAAGAATGCAGCCCGGCTTCTTGAAGCCGGGACCATTGCGGCGTATGGAATCGTCCTATCCTTTGCTGCAGACTACGGCGAGTCTGTAGCGATTGTTTGTTCACTCCAGTGAAAAATCATCTGTGGATTTAAACGGCACAATACTGCTCATTAATAAACCGCCCGGCCTAACCTCCTTCGATGTGGTATATCGCCTTCGCAAGGCTGCCGGCGGACTTAAGACCGGCCACGCCGGAACTCTCGACCCCTTCGCCGAGGGTTTGCTGATAGTGGGTCTTGGGCGCAAAGCGACGCGCCGACTCGACGAATTTATGCAGATGGAAAAGGAATACCGGACTGAAATAGTCTTTGGAATTAAAACCGACACCGGCGACTGCACAGGTAATATTATTGCGCAGGAGTCTTTTAGGATGCCTGAAATTGGCGCTGTGCAGTCGGTCTTACAACGTTTTTGCGGTGAAATCGAACAGATACCGCCACTATATTCAGCCGTAAAAGTCGATGGCGTTCGAATGTATAAAGCCGCCCGTAGAGGCGTCAAACTCGAAGCCAAGCCTCGCAAGATTAATATCTATGCACTCAAATTACTGGAATTGCTTCCCGACGGAATGCTTATAAGCGTCGTTTGTTCGCGTGGGACCTATATCCGCACTTTGGCGGTTGACATCGCGGCGGAGCTGGGTCTGAGAGCCTATCTACGTCGCCTGATTCGCACGCGCATCGGGGAATATACATTAGAGCAAGCCTTAAGGCTTGAGTCAGCGGTCGAAAATCTATCGCTGGGAGTCAAGCCGGTTTAAATGGAAATCATCCACGGTTTGGAAAATGTTCCCCGCAATCCAGCGGCATTAGTTACGGTTGGTTCGTTCGACGGCGTGCATCGCGGTCATCAACGCATTTTAAGGCAAATGCGCAAGTCCGGCGCCGGTCCGGTAACGCTGCTGACCTTCGAACCGCATCCGCAGAGCGTCGTCCATCCGGAAATTCCGCCGCCGCCAATTTTGACCAGTTTTGAGGAGCGGGTGGCGTTGTTTGAAAATTATGGCGTCGATGTTCTGATTTTAGCCAAATTCGACGTAAACTTCGCGCAGATGACGGCCGCTGATTTCGTCGGCGAGGCGCTTTATAAGTCAGTGGGAATGTCGCGTATTTATGTCGGACCAAATCATCACTTTGGACACAGCCGCGCCGGCGATGTCCATCTTTTACAGGAAATAGCGCATCGGCTCGGTTTTAAGGTCGAGGTCGTCGAGCCGATTATCAGCCGCGGTGCGGCTATATCGTCGAGTCGCATCCGCAAAGCCCTGACCGGCGGCGACGCCCGGCAGGCGTTCAACTGGCTGGGTCGGCCTTACTACTTAATTGGCAAGGTCACCCGCGGCGCCGGGCGAGGCAAGCGGCTCGGCTTCCCCACTGCCAATCAGATAATAAGCGACCCGCTGAAACTCGCGCCTCCGGCGGGAATTTACGCCTCAGTCACAGAATGGGACGGCGACCGCTGGCCATCGGTTACGCACATTGGACCACGGCCGACATATCAAGAAGAGGATTGGACAGTTGAAACCCATATCATCGGTTTCGACGAAGATATTTATGGACGCACGATTCGCGTAGGATTATGCCAAAAACTGCGAAATATAATACATTACGATTCGGAGAAATGTCTAATCGCGCATATTAGGCTCGATTGCCTATCTTCGATGCAGACCTTGACGGAGGCGGGTTTCAGTCCGCTGGCGCGGTGGTTTAATCGGCGACTGTCAGGGAACGGACGAGACAGATATATGAGATAGACTGAAATGACAGAGTTGACCTAGCGTTATGTTACAGTAATAATGATATGTGTTATGCTGAACGCAGTGAAGCATCTCGTCGGGATAAACGGGGACGAGATCCTTCACTTCGTTCAGGATGACGACATCTTACGCTTGACATAGCACTAGTGGTCTAATTTCTACTTTTCAACTTTTTAACTTTCAACTGAAAATGCCGGATTTATCGCAATCTAATCAGGAACTTATAATCCAATATGGCGCTCACGGCGCGGATACGGGCCGCACTGAAGTCCAAATCGCCGTATTGACGAACCGTATTAATTACTTGGCGGACCATTTCAAGACCCACACAAAAGACCATCACAGTCGAAGGGGACTTTTGAAAATGGTCGGCCGCCGCCGCAGGCTACTCAAATATCTTATGGACAAAGATATTGAGCGCTACCGGCAAATCATCGAACAACTCGGACTTCGCAGGTAAGTCAGCCTCAGTGGCTGCCGACTGCAGATAATTTCTAAAATTGTCGCTTATTCGCATTTATATTGAGTCTGATTCATCAGGATAACTCAAGCGTCATACTGAACGTAGTGAAGCATCTTGCTAGAAAACAGGATGGGATTCTTCATTTCGTTCAGAATGACAGACCAGCGAATCGACTAAAACATAGTGTTTTACGCGAGCAATTTCATACGGATTGACACAGCTGGTCGGCGCCTGGAAGTTCGGGAGCAAGGAGTAAAAAGAAATTGATAGTTCAACGCGAGATTGAAGTAGGCGGACGCGTGCTTAAGGTCATCTTGGGTAAGACGGCCCGCCAGTCCGACGGCGCGGCTTGGGTGCAGTATGGCGATACCGTGCTGCATGTTGCTGTAGTATCAGCCGACGAGGCTCGTGCAGGGCAGGATTTTCTGCCGCTGACCGTCGATTACAGAGAAAAATTCTTCGCCGCTGGCAAGATTCCCGGTGGCTTCTTCAAGCGGGAAGGGCGCCCGCACGAGAAGGAAATCTTAAGCGCCCGCCTCATCGACCGGCCCATCCGCCCGCTGTTTCCGGAGTATTATCCGTTTGAAACGCAGGTGATGGCGATTGTTCTGTCCGCCGACCGCGAAAACGATGCCGATATTCTGGGTCCCATCGGCGCCTCGCTGGCGCTGAATATGTCCGATATCCCGATGAATTACGCCATAGCATCGGTGCGTGTCGGGCTTATCGACGGACAATATATTGTCAATCCGACCAACGCTCAACAAGAACATAGCCGCCTCAACCTTTATGTCGTGGGCAGCACCGATGCGATTACGATGGTCGAAGGTCACGCTTACGAAGCGTCCAATCATGAACTCATCGACGCAATCTTCTTCGGGCACGAACATATCAAGCAGATTGTCGCCTTTGAGGAGGACATTCTATCCGGTGTTCGCAAACCGCCGCGGCTCATCGAATCTCCACCTAAAGATGAACCGCTGATAGAGAAAGTCACCGCAATAGCGATGCCGGTCGTCAAGGAAATTGCCCGCGAGACTGACAAAGCCCAGCGCAAAGAGAGGACTTCAGGCTTACTCGACCGACTTGCCGCCGAGACCGGCGCCGATGAGACTAAAGTGGATGAAATCAAGGCTTTAGTCAAAGAGTTACTGAAGGATGAAGTCCGCGGCAATATTTTACGGGAGAACCGGCGCATCGACGGCCGGCGGAACATCGATATTCGCGATATTACTTGCGAAGTCGGCTTGCTGCCTCGCGCTCACGGCTCAGCCCTGTTCGCCCGCGGACAGACCCAAGCGCTGTCGGCAGTTACGCTTGGCACGAAGGAAGACCAGCAGAAAATCGAGAACCTAGACGAAGATGGCTATCGCAAATTTATGCTGCATTATAACTTCCCGCCTTATGCGACTGGCGAAGTCAAAGGCTCGTTCGGGGTCAGCCGGCGCGAAGTCGGCCACGGCAAATTGGGCGAACGCGCCCTCGAAGCCGTGCTGCCCGACTGGGATGATTTTCCTTACACGATTCGGGTGGTGTCGGAGATTCTCGAATCAAATGGCTCGTCTTCGATGGCGACGGTCTGCGCCGGGTCGCTGGCGCTGATGGACGCCGGCGTGCCGCTGAAGAAAGCCGTCGCCGGGATTGCAATGGGACTTATTAAAGAGGGCGATGAATATGTCATTTTAACCGATATTCTCGGCGATGAAGACCATCTCGGCGATATGGATTTCAAAGTCGCCGGCACGCGCGACGGCATCACCGCCTTCCAGATGGACATTAAGATCAAGGGCATCACGGCAGACATTATGGCGAAAGCCTTGACGCAAGCCCGCGACGCCCGTCATCAGATCCTCGACATAATGGACCGCGCTATCGACGCAGCGAGGCCGGAAATATCGCGCTTCGCGCCGAAGTTTGTCATCTTGAAGATACCGGTGGATAGAATCGGCGCGCTTATTGGCCCCGGCGGCAAGAACATCCGGCAAATCATTGCCGACACCGGCGCGACTATCGATGTCGAAGACGACGGCACAGTGCGCATCGGGGCGGTCGATGCGGCTTCCAGCGACGCGGCTCGCCAGCGCGTCGAAGAGGTCGCCGCCGTGCCGGAAGTCGGTAAAATCTATAACGCCACCGTCAAGCGGCTGATGGACTTCGGAGCATTCGTCGAAATATTGCCCGGCATCGAAGGCTTAATGCATGTCTCGCAAATCGACCTAAAGCGCGTCGAAAATGTCTCGGATTATTTTCAAGTCGGCGACAAAGTCGATGTGAAACTATTGAAGATCGAAGCCGATGGCAAACTCGACCTTTCGCATAAAGTCCTGCTGCCCGGCTACGACCCGGCTAACGATGTTCCTCGTGAGCGGCGTCCGCGCGACGACCGCGGCCGCGACAGGGATAGGGATAGAGACCGTGGACCGCGCCGCGGCGGCGGGGACAGAAGAAGGTAAGCGGAAAAATAATGTCCAAACCCATCGCCAACGCCTTCGACGGCGTTTATCGCAAGACCATCCTCGACAATGGTGTGCGGATTGTAACCGAAGATATGCCTGGTATGCGCAGCCTGGCGCTGGGGATGTGGTTCGACACCGGCAGCCGCGACGAGCCGGAGGAGTTCTCAGGTATCTCGCATTTCCTTGAACATATGAATTTCAAGGGAACGGAGCGGCGCTCGGCGGCTGCCATCGCCCGCCAAATCGAAGGCCGCGGCGGGCATCTGAACGCCTTTACTTCCAAAGAGACGACCTGCTTCTTCGCCCGCATCATCGATGACCAACTGCCGGTTGCAGTCGATGTGCTTGCCGACATCGCCCAGCACTCCAAATATGCCGACGACGAAGTGAACCGCGAGCGGGGGGTCATTTTAGAAGAGTTGAAGAATGTGGAAGATACACCGGACGAATGGGTGTTCGATCACTTTATTGAGCAGCTCTTTAATGGACATTCGATGGCACGGCCGGTGCTAGGCATACGCCAGTCGCTGCTGAATATCACCCGCGCAACCTTAGTATCCTACCGTTCGCAGCGCTATACGACCTCGCGGGCGGTAGTGGCGGCGGCTGGACGCATCGACCATCAGCGGTTAGCGCGGTTGGTTGAGCATCGGTTAAATTCCAGCGCCAACGAAGTTGCCGTTCGTCTAGCGCCGCCGCCGGTGAAAGCGCAAAATAGACGCCGGGAAGTGAAGACCAATACCCAGCAGACCCATATTTGCTGGGGCTGCCGGGCTTACGACTATAAAGATAAGCGCAAATGGATTCTGCTCGTCTTAAACACTTTGTTAGGCGGCGGGATGAGTTCTCGGCTGTTCCAGAGTATCCGTGAGAAATATGGATTGGCTTATTCAGTCTATTCCTTTATGGAGACTTACTTTGACACCGGCGTCTTCGGCGTCTATGCCGGAACCGAACCCAAACAGGCTGAACGCGCCTTGCAGTTAATCCAGTCTGAAGCCCGTGATTTAGTCCGCCAGCCGATATCGCAGCGGGAACTGAACTTCAACAAAGACCAACTGAAAGGCAGCCTGTTGATAGGGCTCGAATCACCCACCAGCCGGATGCACCGTCTGGCAAAGATGGAACTTTACACCGGAAGGTGGATTTCGTTGGACGAAGTCAAAGCCCTCATCGATGCCGTAACTATCGAAGATATTCGACGGACAGCGAAGGAACTATTCGAAGAGCGACCGCTGTTCACGGTGATGTTGCTGCCGAATTGAGTGTCCGATGTCTACGATTTCTCGATTTCTTGGCATTCAAATAAAGATGCATTTTAATGACCATTCACCACCCCACTTCCACGCGCATTATGGTGAAAAATCGGCATCTATTCGGATAAATGATTTTGGTATATTTGAGGGAGAACTGCCGGCGAAAATCGTAGCGTTAGTGATTGAATGGACTATCTTACATAGAGACGAATTATTGGACAATTGGGAACGGGGTCGATCTGGAAAAGGACTCAAAAAGATAAAACCATTAGTTAATATGTCGCCTAAATTAATTAAAATAGAATATTTACACGATTACACTCTTAGACTCAGCTTTGCCGACGGCTCAACGGGTGAATATGATTTCGCTGCCCGTGTCGGTTTCAAAGGCGTTTTTACCAAATTACGAGACCAATCTAGATTTCGCCGGTTTCGCATAAGCCGCATAGATGCGACGTTGACCTGGTCGGGAAATATCGATCTTGATCGGGATGTTCTTTATGCTGATGTTACCGGTAAACCGATTGTCTGGAACGATGAGGTTGTATATCAACCGAATAAACTTAACATCAATTTACATTCAATTGATTATAAATAATTATACTAACAGTAAATTGAATAGGTTAAGCAAAGACCTAGAATCATATTCACCCATTCTGCTTTGTCAACTGTTAATTAGCAAACAGTTTATAATAAAATCAACATTGAACGAAGGATAAATTCCACGCTCTAATCTTAAAAACAATCGGTATTATCGCTAATTAAAATGACGCCCATCCGCCCCGCTGTCCGGACGAACCACATCAAATACGCCGTCCGCGACGTAACGCTATTTGCCGAAGAAGTCGCCAAAACCCGAGACGATATGCTGTATCTGAATATCGGCGACCCGAATAAGTTCGACTTCGAAACGCCGCCGCATATTGTCGAGTCGATTTGCAAAGCCTTGCGCGACAACCGCAACGGCTATGCGCCGTCATCCGGCGTTAAAGAGGCAGTCGAAGCCGTCCGTCGAAGCGCTGAAGCCAAGGGCATCGGCAATATTCAGGATGTCTTCATCACCAGCGGCGCCAGCGAAGCCATCGAACTCTGTTTGACGGCTTTAGCCGAAGCCGGCGACAATGTTCTACTGCCGACGCCCGGCTATCCGCTCTATACCGCCGTAACCGCCAAACTGCAAGTAGCGGATAATCCTTACTATTTGAACGAAGCCAACAACTGGCAGCCGGATTTAGACGACATCGCGCTAAAAATCAACGACCGCACGCGGGCGATAGCGCTTATCAATCCTAACAACCCGACCGGCTCAAACTGCGCGCGGGAATTGTTGGAAGGCGTGTTGGAACTTGCCCGAAAACATAACCTCGTCATCTTCGCCGATGAAATTTACGACAAACTGCTTTTCGATAACCGGAAACATATATCGATAGCCTCGCTCGACCATCAGCATCCCATCATAACTTTCAACGGTCTATCGAAGAACTATATCGGACCCGGATTGCGCATCGGCTGGGGAATAATCAGCGGCGACCGAGAACATTGGGGAGATTATATTGAAGCGGTGAACAAGATGCTGCGGGCGCGGCTCTGCGCCAACCATCCGATGATGTTCGCCGTTCAGCCGGCTTTGGAAAGCGACCAGTCACATCTGGCGGTTATGAATGCCAAACTGCAGCGGCGCCGCGATATCACTTACGATATGCTCAACGCAGCGCCGGGAATCTCCTGCGTTAAGCCGGGCGGAGCGTTCTATGCCTTCCCGCGGCTGGAAATCGACGGCAGCGATAAAGATTGGGTCGAAGGCTTGATGAGCGCGACCGGCGTGGTCGTCGTCTATGGCAGCGGCTTCGGGCAGGTTCCCGGCACGAAACATTTCCGCGTAGTGTTCCTGCCGGACGAAAAGACATTAATGCATGCTTACATAAAGATTGCCGAATTTATGCGGCGCTAATGACGATGTCGCTCTGAACGCAGTAAGGAGTCTC
>Ga0194125_10008675_pt1 | contig 14280 bp, 10 predicted proteins | sample TA2KigC250mmetaG_FD_148626 | JGI IMG/M metagenome (GOLD analysis project Ga0194125, IMG submission 148626) | Freshwater microbial communities from Lake Tanganyika, Tanzania - TA2015034 Kigoma Deep Cast 250m | ecosystem: Environmental > Aquatic > Freshwater > Lake | place: Tanzania: Lake... | reverse complement strand
CGAGCGGCCCGAAGACGCCGGGCGATGCCACCAGGTACTTGCCGGCGCCATCCTCGGCCAACGCCCGGGTGATGCGCAGGGTGTGCTGGATGAAGGGGTTGTCCGGATCGAACCGGTATTCGGCCCATTGGTCCCCGCTGGTGAGGGTGGGGTCCATCCACACCGTCCGGCTGGCGAAGCTGGCCTTGCCGCCATAGGCGGCGTAGAGCAGGTTGCCCGGCGCGCTGGCCCACGGCAAGGCGTCGCCGCCGTAATAGGTGTTCGCCATCTGCGCGTTGGTCCGGCGGACGATGAAATCGGGATCGGTCAGGAATTGCTCGTCACTCTCAGGCTCGGGCAGGGGAACCTGCGACTCACGCGGCGCCGTCACGGACAGGCACACCCGATCGATGATCTCATGCTCCCAGAAGGCGCGATGCCGTTCGAGCACGCGGTCCAGGTCCTCCCTGTGCTTCAGGCCATTGGTCGAAGGAGTCGTCATGGCACACCTCGGTGCTCAGAGATAACCTTCCAGGGCCACGCGTCAGACTGGACGCCCGAGCCTGGCGTGACGCCGGTGGAAGTAGACCCAAAAGAGCAGGCTGCCGGCCGCCATGCAGCCCATTCCCGCGAGAAACAAGCCGCGATAGCCGATGGACAAGATGGCATAGCCGCCCAAGAGAGCCATCGTCGCCCGACCCACCCCGCCGGCCGCATTGAGGGCACCCGACATGGTCTCGCGCCAGGGGGGAGCAACGATCTCGAGGGTGTACACGATGAGCGTCGCATTCGTCGTGGAGAAGCAGGCGGTGATGGCCATCAGGCCAAGGCCGGCAGCGCTCCAGTTGGGCGCCAGCCCGACGAGCGCCAGGCCCAGGGCCGCGCCGACCCCCCCCCAGAACGATGAGGCGGGTCTGTCCCCAGCGGCTGACCCAGAACGGCATCAACAACACCGCAGGCGCCGCCACCAATTGCCCCGCGGCCCGGAGCGCGCCGAGCTGGGCCGTCGGTACAGCCAGGGCAGTGTCCAGGTAGACGTTGAAGAAGGCGTCGATCGTGCATCGTCCCGCCAACCAGACAGCCAGACAGGCGGCCGCCGCGGCGATCACCGCCCCCGGCCTGGGACTGCCAGCCCGTGACTCGACCGGAGCACCATTCGCGGGGGCGAGCCCTTGCGGTTCCCCGTCTCGGGCGGGCGCAAGGCCCGCCCCTCCACGGTCGGAGGTGGCCCGCAGCAGGAAGATGGCCGGCGTCAGGAGCAGAGCGGCCGTGAGGAGGGAAAAGCGGAAGGGGCCGGGCGCCGACGTGGTGACCCCCAGGAGCCCCGCATAGAGTACGGGCAGAAGTCCGCCGATGAGGCTGCCGATGAAGCCGCCCACGGGGTCCAGCGCCACAGTGGCTGAGAAGGCCTGATCGCGGTCTGCCAGTGCCGTGTGGCCCATGAGAAAAGGGGCGAAGTTGACGTAGTACAACGCGACACCCACTGAAACCAGGACGTAGGTCGCCAGGATCCAGCCCGACCGCCAGGGGTACCCCACCAGCTCAGCCTGCGAGCACAAGGCCCAGCCCGCGCTGGTGAGGACCAGCCCCCGGAGCATGGCTCGCCGGCACCCCCAGCGCACTCCCAGCCTGCCAGCCGGCAGGCTGAGCAGGGCCCAGGTGGCCATGCCGGTGGCTTGGATCAGGCCGACGAACTGAGGCCCGTAGCCGAGCCGCAACAGGTACAGATTGAGCGCCACCCCGTTGATCCCCACACCGGTGATCGTGATCAGGGTGTGGGCCATCAGGAAGAGGCGCACCAAGCGTCCCGCAAGACGCCATCCCGCCAGATAGTTGGGCGCCACGTGAACCTCATCTCGACATGGGCAGCGCGCCTGGTAGTAGGGGCGGGGTCCCCCCGCCCCTACGGCGCCGTTTCCCGTCAGGCCAACACGCTATCGCCGCCCCAGCTCAGCGTGGCGCACAGGGAAGTAGATCCAAAAGAGCAGGGCGCCGGCCACCATGCAGCCCATGCCCATCAGGAACACACCACGATAGCCCACGGATAGAATGGCATGGCCGCCCATCAGCGCCATCGCTGCCAGACCAAATCCGCCGGCTGCGTTCAGCGCCCCCGACATGGTCTCGCGCCAGCCCGCCTCGACGATCTCCTGGCCGTAGACGATGACGGTCGCATTCGTGATCGAAAAGCAGGCAGTCAACGCCATCAGGCCGAAACCAGCGGCGCTCCAGTGCGGTATGAGTCCAAGGAGCAGGAGGCCCAGGGCTGCGGCCAGCCCGCCGTGGATGATGATGCGGACCTGGCCCCAGCGCGCTACCAGCAGCGGCATCACCAGGACGGCCGGCACTGCCACCAACTGCCCGATCCCCTGTAGCGCGCCGATCAAACCCGTCGGCGCTGCGAGGGTGGTGTCCAGGTAGACGTTGAAGAAGGTGTCGGCCGAGCTGCGGCCCGCCAGCCAGAGGGCCAGGCACAGGGCCACGGCCGCGATCAAGGCCACCGGCGCCGGCCCGCCTTTGGCCGGTCGCTCCTCGACCGGCTGCTCTACTGCCGGAGCAAGGGGACTCTCGGAGGTTGCCAGGAGCAGCAGGATCGCCGGCACAAGCAGCAGGGCAGCCGTCAACAGGGTCAGGCGGAAAGGCCCCGGCGCTGCGGCGGAGACCCCCAGGATCCCGGCGAAGAGCCCGGGCAGGAGACCGCCCAGCAGGCTGCCAGCGAATCCGCCCAACGGTTCCAGCGCCACGAAGGCCGAAAAGGCGTGATCGCGCTCCGCCAGGCCGGTGCGCGCCATCAAGAAGGGCGCGAAGTTGACGAAGTACAACACCATGCCCACTGAAGCCAACACGCAGGTTGCCAGCAGCCAGCCCGGCCGCAACGAGGTCGGGATCAACTCTGCCTGGGAGCTTAAGACCCAAGCGCCGCCGGAGAGGACGAGGCCGCCGATCATGGCCCGCCGGCTTCCCCAGCGCCCTCCCAGCACGCCCGCCGGCAGGCTCAATAAGGCCCAGGTGGCCATGCTGGCTGCATGCACCAGGCCGATGAACGGGGGATCGAAGCCCAGTCGTAACAGGTACAGATTGAGCGCCACCCAGTTGATCCCCACGCCCGTGATTCCGAGCAAGGTCTGTGCGATCAAGAAGAGGATCACGTCGCGGCGCAGGAGACGCCATTTGGCGAGATAGGCGGTAGCCATGCGAACCTCATTGCGTGCCCGGCGACCGGTCAGCTCGGGCGGTAGCGGAGCAGTCGTGTGCCTTCGAAGGGAAGGGTCATCTGCAGGCCAACGCGGAGCAACTGATCTCCGGACAGCACTTCCTCCCGGCCGGTATAGGGATCCGTCAGCATGTAGGTGCGCCCGGCATCCAGGCCGGCCAGCCGGGGGCTGGCAGTCTCCTGCGGCGACTGCACCCGGAAGGCCAGCACGAACCCTTCGCCTGTCTTCGGATCATGGAACTGCCAGCCATCCCATTCCTCCAGTGAACGCGGCTGCGCGAAGAGCGGATAGTAGTCCTTGGCCAGGAAGCCACGGATCGACTTGTAGACGCCGAGGTGCTGCCTGGCCTCTCGGCGCATCTCTGGCGACCACTCCTCGACCCCCTCGCTCAGCGCGATCATGCCGGCGAAGTTGGCCTGCCAATCGTATGGCGAGTAGCTGGTCAGGCCCTTGCAGATGCCGCCAAGGATGCGCGAACCTGGCAAGACCGTGTTGGCTCCGGAGAACTGGAAGCGGATCATGTGCTTGTCGCGAAACTGGTCGCTGGTGAAGGAGCAGTGCGAACGCGCCAGCGTCCCCAGGTCAATACGCCGGCCGCCCGACGAGCAGTTCTCGAATACCACGTTGGGATGCCGCCGGATGGTTTCCTCCCAGACCCGCCAAACGCCCCGGATGTAGTCGTGATGCAGCCGGCCGTGGCGCTGCGCCGGCTCGTTGGCATCCCAATAGGGGCGGGGACTGATGTTGTTGTCATAGAAGATCCACTCCACGCCGTAGTCGTTGATCAACCGATCGTAGACGGCAATCGCCCAGTCCTGCGCCTCGCGCACGGCGAGGTTGAGCAGGCCATTGGGATTGCCCCCGATGTACAGCACCCAGTCGGGATGCTCGCGGGCGACCTCCGACTCCGCGTGCGCCACTTCCATGTCGGTCCACAAGCCGAACTTCATGCCGAGCGAACGAGCATAGTCTGCCAGCGCCCTCATGTTGGGGAAACGGGACGTGTCGGGATGCCACGTGCCGCGCGCGCCGCCGGTGGCGCCGAGATTCCAGGCGCGATCGGCCAGGCTTTGGAACCAGCACTCGATCACGTAGTATTCGACGCCGACCTCCGCATTCGCGGCGATATGCGCCCGGCACTGCGCGTCGGTGGTCAGCTCCGTCGGACAGATGTATCCGCCCGGCGTGGCTTGCACGGGCGAGAGCCAGGGCTCTCCATCCAGGGGCGGCATCCAATCGTTCAGGAAGCGGCGCAGGGCATTGCGGCCGGAGGCGATCGAGCCGTCGTAGAAGCCGAGCAGGACGCGGGGCATCCGGAAGCTCTCCCCGGTGCATAACAGCAGGTCGACCTCATCCATGCCGCCCTGGATCGCCAGTGACTTGTCGGGTCCCAGGTGTCCGTAATGCACTTGATCCGGCTCATCGCGCCGCGTGAAGGTGACATGCCACAGTCCTGACCACTCGATCCCGCCGTAGATGCCCGAGCTGCCCTGGCCATCTTCGATGAAGAAGAACGGCAGGTCCTTGTTCGACGAGCGTCCCGTTGGCCCGGAGTCGATCGTGAACCCTCCCGGGCCAAGCAGCCGGCGCTCTCGCAACTCGTACGCCGGTGTGGGGTAGTAGTTTTCCCACATGCCTCCGCCGATCGTATGAACGCGTGGCGCGCCGCCGATCTCCTGCAGAGGCGCGACCCTGAGATCGAATGAGTGAAGCCCGCGCAGGTGCTCGATGTTGCGGTTGCCGGCATTCGTGAGCGTAGCCCCGTAGACCAGTGCGTTATGCGCTGGGTAGTACACGTATTCGATGGTGATCTGCAGGCCGCACTCAGGATCGTGGAGCCGGACGCGGCGGGTCGGATGCGCTCGATCGGCATCGTCTTGGACGTCCTCGATCACCTGGAGGCGTGCCATCACCTGGTCGTGACTGAGCCCGGAGTGGGAAAAGGACAGGCCGGCTCCGGGTTGCAAGGTGCCAGGAAAACGCCCCCGCATCGGAAAGCCGATCGCATCCAGGAATCGCATATCGAGAATTGATGTTGTCTGTGCCATTTGCTTGTCTCCTATGGGCGGTTGCCTCTCCTCTCCTGGGCCGTAACCCAGGAGAGGCCGGGGGTGAGGTCACCAGCGACGAATGATCGTCGCTGGGACGAAGCGGGTCACTTTCCGCAGCGGCGCGGTGTCGCCGCGCAGGTGGTCGCGCAGGTAAAGCGGATAGCTGGTGGGCGCCTCGTCGCGGGGCGAGATGTCCACCAGCGTGCTGCCGCGGAAGGTGCCGCGGTAGGTCTGCTCGTCCTTGGTTCGGGCGCTGGCGGTGTAGCTGGCGGTCGTCTCCTGCACCGGGAAGGTGATCTCGATCTTCTCCCCTGGCTTGAGGTCGTCGAAGCGCAGGTAGTTGCCCACCCACTCGAGCGGCCGCGGGGCGCCGGCCACTATTGCCCGCACCTCCCGTCGCGGCGCCCAGGACGGGATACGGACCGAGATCCGCCGCAGGCTCTTGTTGTGCATCACGACCCGGCCCTCATACGGCAGGTAGCTGTCGACGTCCAGGCCGGCAGCCGCCCGGTTGAGCAACAGGTTGACCTGGGCCGAGTCGCCATGCTCCCGCACGATGCCTTCCCAGGCGTAGTACAGGCCTTGCGTGCCGTTGCCCGTGCAGCACTGCATCACCCAGGGTTTGGGGATGCTGTTCGGCGTCGAGTGGCCGGCGAAGTTGCCGAGGGAGCGCGCGATCACATCCGCGGTGGTCTCCTGCCACGGGTAGGGGCTGACCTGGTCGGCCGGCCGCTCGGGTGAGGCATCGGCCACCCGCTGCAAGAGATCGGCGCGCACCAGTTGACCCTCGATCAGGTGATTGCGCACCACCGCATCCACATCGTCCCAGTAGTCGCCCATCCCGGCATCGCTCAGCCGGATGCCCAGCGCCACCAGGTCGCCCAGCGCGCAGCCTTCGACCATGTTGTTCGAGAGGCTGCCCGGATAGCAGTTGACCCACCCGGTGCGCGGGATGCCCATGCTCCACGAGTATTCGTAGAAGCGGCGCACGAACTCGAGCACGGGCCAGTCAGGGGCCACCGTGGCGTATTCGAGCATGCCGCGGATCGGGATCGCCCGGGCGTGGAAGTGGCTGTACCAGTGGGCCTGCTCGGCGCCGGCCACGCAGGCAGGATCGGGCAGCGGCGCAGCCACATGGCGCATGCGCTCGGACAGGAGCTGGTTGGGGTCCGGCACGCCGCCCCAGAACTTGGGCAGCATGCAGAAGCGGGTCAGCTTGCGCGCCAGCTCCAGCGCCTGCTCGTCGCCGCTCAGGGCAACCCAGCGGGCCAGGCCCTGGATCTGGTGCCCCTGGTAGCCGGTGACCGAGCCCTCGCCGCCCTCGGTTTCGGTCAGCGGCTCGTCCGTGCGCACCCAGCCGGAGCGCGGGTAGTTGAACGGCTCGCCGAAGCCGCCGTCCGGGTAGTAGACGTACCCGTTCCGCTCGATGGCGATGCGCGCCAATCCTTCGACCAGCGCGCGCGTCGGTTTGTCCCAGGCCGGATCCCCACTCAGCTCGCGCCAGGTGACCAGCGCGCGCAGCATGCGGCCGTTGCCGGCCACATTGGCCAGGTCTTCGTTCCGGCGCTCGCCGTCGAAGGCAACGTTGTAGGAGGTGCACCACGGCCGCCGCGGGTCATACAGGTTCCAGTAGAGGCCATCTTGGAGGCGCGAGAGGATCTCAGATCGCTGTCCCGCCTCCAGGTCGGCGTAGCGGTCGCTGCCGCACATCAGCCGCATCATGGGGAAGGACTCGGCGTACTTGGGGTCACAGGTGGTGTCGGCCCCGTGATGCGACATGAAGGGAGTCTTCACTGCATAGCGCACCCTGAAGTACATCTGGTAGTGCAGCGCTGGGTCGATGGTGCCGCCCACGCCATTGATGGCCAGCTCGGCGCGGTCGGCCAGATCCAATGTATCAGGCACTGTTGCTTCATGGCTCTCGCCGGGATAGGTGATGTCGAAGTCGCTCATGGGTGATCCCCTGACCAGTAGTGGTCGTGACCGACTCAGCCACGGATGGGATAGCGGCCGTAGTCACGCCAGGCATCCAGCATCGCCCGGTAGTTGCGCGCCGGCACCCCGGCATGGATCGAGTTGCTCGACGACAGGATGTAGCCGCCCCCCGGCGCACACCCCACGATCTTGGCTCGGGTCTCCTCGTACACCTCTTCCGGGGTGCCGGTGACGAGAGTGACCGCGCAATCCACATTGCCGGCCAGCGTCACCCGGTCGCCGTACCGCTGCTTGAAGTAGAAGATGTCATTGCCGGCGCTCGGCTCGATGGCGTGATAGCCGTCGATGCCGGAATCGAGCAGAAAGATCTCCTCCAGCGGGCCGAGCCGGCCGTCGTTGTGGCGGAGATACGGCACGCCGAACCGGTGGCACGTCTCCCCGATGGCCTGAAAGAACGGCTGGAACCAGCGCCGATAGTGGCGCGGGGAGATCATCGGGCCGCGCGTATCGCAGAAGTCCTGCCCGCCCAGGATCAGGCTGGCGCCGGCCCGCAGTTGCGCCTCCAGCAGCCGCAGGATCAGCTCGCGATACGCGGCAAACCAGCGATCGACCAGATCGGGGCGCGAGGCCATCGCCTCCAGGAGGACCGGCATCCACGAAGCGTGGAAATAGGGCACATCTGCCCAGCCCATCACACAGACATCCGGCGCGGCCTGCACGGCCCATTCCAGGTTCTGCAGCGAGATCCCTTCCAGGCTGGTGCAGCCCTGCTCCAGCTCCGCCACCATCTGCTCGAATTGGGGCAGGCCGTAGTGCAGGAGGCTGCTGTCCACCTCCATGAAGGCGTCCGTCTCTGCGATGAACTCGTAGATCGCCCAGAAATCGCGGCCCTTCCCGTCGTTGCGCCAGGCATTCAGGCCGTACGCCGACGAACCCACCAGGGCCGGCACGCGCCAGCGGTTTTCCCCGATCGGCTCTGGCGCCGGCGGATCATCGAGGTAGGGCAGAGCGCGCAGGATGTCGTGGTCCAGCGCACGCAACAGCTCCAACCGGCCGGCCATGTGCAGCGCCTGGAACTCCGCCGCCTTGCCTGCGGCAATCATGTCCTGTTGCAGCTTCAGCACCGAGCCCCCGATGCCGACCGGGACCCAGTGTCCCAGCAGCTCGGCCGCGGGCCTGGCGTCGATGTGAATCTCGAAGAGCGGGACGCGATCCGCCTCACGATGGGCGAAGCACTCCCGCACGCGTTCCCTGGCGTTCATCGCTTCCTCCGAAAGTGGTCGGGCAGTTGGATGGCCACGCAGTTTGTGAGAGTCAAGGGATTATTCCGGTAACCCGACACGCTCGCCGCGGCGGCCGCCTGGGGTTGATGAGAGTTAAGGAATTATTCGGGTAACCCGACTGGTAGCCGATCCATTCCACGGTCGGCCGGGCGTGCTGGGCAGAATGGCTGAACTCGAACCAAACGACCCACTAGGCCCGGTGACGGCGGGTACTCCAGACTGCCGCGTCGCGCAGCAGCGCGTGGGCCGCCTCCACACCCGGCGCTTGGGTCTCGATCAGGAGGCCGCGCGGGTCGAGCTCCCGCAGCAATACCTCCACCTCATCGTATCGGCACGGGATCCACTGCACCTTGCCGCCCCGCTGAAGCTGCTGGTAGACCGGCAGGGCCTCCGCCGTGGTGTGGCCGGCGCCGCTCGTGAACTGGATGCCACCGAGTTCGGGAATGGCGAGCATCCGATCCAGGTGGCGAACCGCCCGGAAGCCGTCCAGATGGTAGAAGCTGTACTCTAGCAGCCGCGACAGGGTCTGCATCTCCGGCAGCGCCCACCGCTCGAACTGGCGCGGGCCGATGTTGTAGATCCAGTCCGCGCTCCAACTGCTGATCCGCCGCGGGGCCCAGAGGTGGAAGCAGCCCACCGTGCCGCCGCTCAGGCCTGTCGCCCGGTCGACGGCCTCCGTGATGTGCTCGAAGCCGGCCATGCACTCGCGGTGCGCGTGCCGCAAGGGCGCCTCGCACTCCGGCAGCGCCAGCTCCATCAGGAAGTCGCACATGCCGCGGATCAGACACATGGCGTCCATCGGGCCGAAGATGCCCGGGGACGCGGCCAGGTACTTGCCCGGCGCATCCGCGGCCAGCGCGCGCGTGATGGCCAACGTGTAGCCGATGAACGGGTTGGCCGGATCGAAGCGGTAGTCCGCCCACTGCTGGCCGTCGGTCAGGGTCGGGTCCACCCATACCGTGCCGCTGGCGAAGGAGCCTTTCCCACCATAGGCCCCGTAGAGCAGTTGCCCCGGCGCCCAGGCCATCGGCAGCGCCTCCCCGCCGTAGTAGGTGTTGGCGAAATGCGCGTTCCAGCGCAGCACCTGGAACTCCGGGTCGGTATGGAACTGCGCGTCGCTCTCAGCCTGCGGCTCCGGGATGCGTTCCGCCTTCGGTGCCGTCACGGCCAGGCAGACGCGGTCGACCAGTTCCCCCTGCCAGAAGGCCGCGAACCGCTCCCAGACCCTGGCAAGGTCCTGGTCCGCCTTGTACATCAAGCTGTCGGGAATGCCGTCAGTCACGGTGTCTCGCGAGCTGTGGCTTGTCGCGTTCATCTGTCAATCTGCCCTGGTCCAGTCAGTGCCTCGCTGCCTCCAGGTCTGGCGCAGCACAGCGCGCGACAGTCTTCGAAGGAGCCTTCAGGCCAGTCTCGGCTAGATGGTGCCGCAGGCGATCAAGGTGTCGCAGGGGAAGCGGGTGATGACCTCATGCCCGTCTTCGGTGATGACGACTTCCTCTTCGATGCGCGCGCCGTCCATCCCCTCGCCGGCATAGGTCTCGACCGCGATGACCATGCCCGGCTGCAGCTCGACGGGGTGTTCCAGGCTGAACAGTCTGGACACCATCGGCCGTTCCCATAGCCCGACCCCTAGGCCGTGGCCGAAGGCCAGGCCGAACGCCTCCGACTCACTCTTGAAGCCCCAATACTCGGCGCGCGGCCAGGCGTTCACCAGGTCGGCCGTGGTCTTCCCGGGTTGCAGCAGATCGATGCCGGCCTGCAGCATCTCGTAGGCGCGGCGGTAGATGTCCTTCTGCCTGGCAGTCGGCCGGCCGCAGCACAGGGTGCGGTAGTAGCAGGTCTGGTAGCCCATGTACACCGTCTGGATGTCCAGAAAGACCAGGTCTCCCGGCCGCAACAGGCGGTCCGAGCTGAGGTGCGGGTGCGGATGCGTGCGCTCCCCAGAGGTGAGCTGGACATTGAGCACCCACTGCGAGCCAAGACGGTGCAGCTCATAGGACGCCACCGCCTGGATGTCGTTCTCACGCACGCCCGGGTGGATCGCCTTGGCGATCTGATAGAAGGCCGCATCCACGGTGGCCGCGCCATCCTTCATGATCTGGATCTCGTCGCGAGTTTTGATCAGGCGGGCGTTGAGCATGACGTCCTGCCCATCCCCCAGGCGATAGCCAGCATCCTGCAGCGCCCAGATGAGTTGTGAGTCGAGGAAGTCGACGCCGATCGGCGACCGCCGGTCGATGCCGTGTCTTCCCAACACCATTTCCAGGTCCTTGATGAAGCTCTTGTACGCCCCCCACTCCTTGGGCAGGGCCCCGTACATCGTGGTGTGGGCTGGGAACGCGCGGTCCGCGATCCACGGGCAGTGAAGCTTCTCCGCGGCCACCTCCGAGCCGAAGCCGAAGATGTACGGGAGGCCCCCGCGGGGCACGATGGCGTAGCGCCCCATGTTGTCGACCTCGGGCGAGGCCACCGCGGTGGCGGTGGCATAACGCTTGTTGTGATTGTCGAACAGAACGAGGCAGCCCAGATCAGTCTTGGCCAGTTCGGCCTGGATCTTGGCGACCCGCTCCTGGCGCAGCCGGTCGAAGTTGATGCGCTCCTCGTAGTCAACACCCATGGCGCCGGTGGTGCCACGAATCATGGTCGTGTGCTCCTTAATGCATCTCGATGCCGCCGGTCACGTTGATGGATTGACCGGTGATGCTCCTGGCATGCTCGGAACAGAGGAAGACGGTCAGCTTCGCTACGTCTTCCACCGTGACCCCGTAGGGCAGGGGGAAGCCAGCTTGAATCTTATGGCGAAACTCGTCAGGGGTGAGGCCGAACCACTTCGCCCGCTCGCGGTACACCTCTTCCATCAGGTCGGTGTCCATCGCGGCCGGACAGACCGCATTGACCGTGACGTTGTAGGGCGCCAACTCCCAGGCCAGGCTCTGCGTCAGGCTCACCCCAGTCGCCTTGGTGGCGGAATAGCAGCCGTTGAAGCGCTCGCCCGTCTTGCCGGCGCAGGAGGAGGTGATGATGATCTTGCCGCTCTTGCGCTCCATCATGTGTTTGGCCACGTACTTGCAGGCCAGGTACTGCCCCTTGAAGTTGATGCCCACCACCCGGTCGAACCCCTCCTCCGGGAGTTCGCTCCACGGCCCCTGCGGACCGACCACGCCGGCATTGGCGCACAGGATGTCGATCTGCTTGAACTCGGCCAGGGCGCGCTGGACCATGGCCTTCACGTCCTCGCTCCGGCTCACATCGGTGCCGATGGCGATGGCCCGCCCCCCCTTGCCGGCGATCTCCTGCACGACCTGCCGGCTGCATTCCAGATTGATATCAGCGATGGCCACCCTGACCCCTTCTGCTGCCAGGGCCAGCGTCATGGCCTTGCCCACCCCCATCGCGCCGCCGGTCACGATGGCCGTCTTGCCCGCCAACCCCATGTCCATGCTTTCACCTCCTAGATCAGCGTGAATTCCAGCAGCTCCCTGAGCCGCCTGGCCGTCTGCCACGGGTCCTGTTCCCAGTGCTTGGGGCTGAACAACTCGCATGCCCACCAGCCATCATAGCCGGTGGCCACGACGGCATCCACCCATTCCTTGAGTGGGATCGCGCCGCTGCCGGTCCACACGTGGCGCAGGTCGTGGGAGACGACCGTGGAGCCGGGCGGCACCGGCAGTGAATCGCAGAAATGCGCGCCGGCGATGTAACGCTTGTCGAGGCGAGCCACCTCGTCCGGCGTGATCCCACTGGTCCACAGGTGCCAGAAGTCTATGACCACGCCGACGTTGTCCGCAGCCGCCGCGTCGATGACCTCGCAGCCTTGCTTCAGCGTGTGGAGGGGTGTCCAGGTCAGCATCTCCAGGTAGAAGGAGACGCCGTGTTGCTTGCCGATCTGGCTGATGACGGCCAGGTTGCGGGCGGTGAGATCGCGCACCTCCGGCCAGTCGCGTCCCATCAGTCCCTGATAGCCGCCGAACTCGCCGATGCCCGGCCCAATGGGCCCCGTAAGGATCTGCACCTGCGGTATCCCCAAGGACTGCGCCAGGCCGCACATCTCTTCGCTCTCACCCAGCAGCGCCTCGTACTCGTTGGGTTCCTGGCGCTCAATGTCCTGGATGTAGCCGAGGGAGACAGGCTGCAGCCCACGAAGGTGCGGCAGCAGATCCTTGACCGTGTAGCCCTGGTCCAGGTAGCGCTTCAGCTTCGAACCGATGATCTCGATGCCCGCGTAGCCGGTCTCCCTGGCGACGCGGATATCGGTCAGCAGGTTGCAGTACATGGTGCACGTACCGTTGTGAGCGATCAGCATGGCGCCTCCTGTTCGTGGGGTCGGATGGCAGACATCCGGTTCTGATTCCCGTAGAGCCCTGCGACGCGGACCCTGGCAGTCTCGGCATGGGCCAGCATTCTCTCCACCCGGCACTGTCGCTCGGTGACCTCCCCGATGAGCCGGCTGGCGGCAGACGTCATCTTCTGGTAGGTGACCGTCTTGAGGAATTTGCCCACCCAGACTCCGCCGGTGTATCGGGCAGCCCGTCCGGTAGGCAGGATGTGGTTGGTGCCGATGCACTTGTCGCCATAGGCGACGGTGGTCTCAGGCCCAATGAACAACGATCCATAGTTCCGCAATCTCTCGACGTAATAGTCAGAATCCTGCACATGGATCTCCAGGTGTTCGGGCGCGTAGTCGTCGGACACGGCGATGGCTTCTGCGCGGGAATCCGCGATGCAAATCCGGCCGTTGGCTGACCAGCACTGCCCCGCGACCTCCCGCGTGGGCAGGAGCGCGAGTTGCCGATCGACTTCCGCCTGCATCTCCCTGGCGAAGGCCTCGCTGAAACAGATCAGCTCCACGCCGCTGTTGGGGTCGTGCTCGGCCTGTCCGAGCAGGTCGCAGGCCACCAGCGCAGGATCGGCACTGTCGTCCGCGATGATCAGGATCTCGGTGGGGCCGGCCAGCAGGTCCATCCCGCAGCGGCCGAAGAGCTGGCGCTTGGCTTCGGTGACGAACTTGTTGCCTGCGCCGCACAGCATGTCGACCGGCGGCACGGCCCCCATGCCGAAGGCCATCATGGCCAGGGCAGGCACGCCGCCCAGGATGAAGATGCGATCGGCGCCCGCGCGGTGGATGGCGTTGATCGTGGCCGGGTAGTAGCCCTCGCCCTTGACGGGAGGCGTGCAGGCAACAACGCGCTCCACCCCTGCCACCTTCGCGGGGATGATGCTCATCTGCGCCGAGCCGAACATGGGATAGCGGCCGCCCGGGATGTAGCTGCCCACCGACTGTACCGGGATGTGCTTGTGCCCGAGGATGACACCGGGAAGGAGCTCGACCTGGAGAGGACGAAGGGTCTCCAACTGCGCCTGTGCGAAGCGCCGCACATTGCCCTGGCAGAAGTCGGTGTCCTCCCTGATCTGGGGATCCAGCCTGTCGATCGCGGCCCTGATCTGGTCCGGGCTCAGCTCGAAGTCCGGCGGGTCCCAGTCGTCGAACCGGAGGCTATGCTTGCGTGCGGCGTCCAGCCCGTTCTGCTCCAGATCCAACAGCATCTCGGAGACCACCTGAGAGGTCCGCGGGTCGGTCTGGAACAGAAGGTGTCCGCCTTCTTTGAATAGTTGCATGGCGCCCCCCTACCAGCGGCGGATGATCCGATCCGGCACGAACCGCGTCACCGCCTTCATCGGAGCTACGTCCTTCCGCATCTCCGCGCGCAGGTACAACGGATAGTCCCGCGGCGAGTGCGTGCGCGGGGCGATGTCGACCAGCGTGCTGCCCCGAAACGTCAGGGTGTAGACGATCTCCTGCGGCGAGTTCGCATACGC
>Ga0194125_10008673_pt1 | contig 14286 bp, 9 predicted proteins | sample TA2KigC250mmetaG_FD_148626 | JGI IMG/M metagenome (GOLD analysis project Ga0194125, IMG submission 148626) | Freshwater microbial communities from Lake Tanganyika, Tanzania - TA2015034 Kigoma Deep Cast 250m | ecosystem: Environmental > Aquatic > Freshwater > Lake | place: Tanzania: Lake... | reverse complement strand
GCTGGCGCGCCTTCAGGCCCTCTGGTCGCAGGCCAGCCCCACGCCCGTGGGCCGCTACGACGCGGGGAAGGCCCTCTACAAGAAGCGGCAGTATGCCGAGGCGGCGTTCCTCTTCCAGCGCTTCCTGGCGACCTATCCCAAGAACGCGCTGGAGCCGGCCGCGCTCTACTACCTGGCCAGCGCGCAGTACTACGCGGGACGCCGCACGGAGGCGATGACAGCCTGCAGGCGGATCATCCGCGACTACCCGATGACCGACTGGGCGCTGTTCGCGCGCCAGGACCTCGTGGCGCTGAAGGCCGGGGCGCCCGAGGACCGGCTGCGCGAGCACTGGTGGCACCCGTGGGACTGGTTCCGCCCGGACCCGCCGGAGGTGCGGGAGTTCAACGCGGCGCGTGCGAAGTTCCGCCACCGCGAGTTCGAGAGCGCGCTGGCCGGCTTCCGCACCCTGGCCGAGCGCTACCCCAGGAACCCCATCGCCCCTGCCGCCTGGTACTACGCGGCGCGCTCCTACGAGCAGACGGCGGAACTCGAGAAGGCCCGCGAAACCTATCAGCACGTCATCACCAACTTCCCTCACACCGAGTGGGAGTGGCTTGCCCAGGACGACCTGCGCCGCCTTCGGCCCGAGTGAGTCGTGAGTTTGGAGTGCGGCCTTCAGGCCGTATCTTCCGGCCCTGGTTTGGAGTGCGGCCTTCAGGCCGTGTCTTCCGGCTCTGGTACGGGCTGAAGCCCGCACTCCTAACCGCGCCGCGGAGAAGCCCCTGATGCTCGACGAGAAGGTGCGGCTGGCCCTCAGCGAGGACGTCGCCCACCAGTCCCTGGGCGAGGGGCAGGAGACGGTGATCCTCTCGCTGAAGTCGGGCTACCTCTACACGTGCAACGAGACGACGGCGGACTTCCTCAGAGCGCTGGACGGCCGCAGGACGCTGGGCGAGGCGGTGGACCTGTTGGAGTCGGAGTACGACGTGCCCCGCGAGCGGCTGGCGGCCGACCTGGCGGCCCTGGCCGAGGAGCTGCTGGCTGAGAAGCTGATCGCCGTCGTCGAGGAGGAGAAGGCATAGGTGCGGCGGCTCCTTCTCCGCGCTCACGTCTGGTGGGTCGCGTGTCTCATCCCTCTTCTCGACCGCCTGCTGCCCCTGGGCGGCGTGCTGTGGGTGCTCACGCCCTCGCGGTGGTGGCACCCGTACCGCGGCGTGGCGCCCGAGGCCATCGGCGAGCTGGTGCGGCGGCGGCTGGCGCGCCCGCGGCAGATGAAGCGGCGGGCCTGCCTGCGCCAGGGGCTGATGCTCTTCCACTTCCTGTGCCTGGCCGGGCGGGAGCCAGTGCTGCACTTTGCCGTCTTCCCCGCCGAACCCGCCCCGCAGCCCATGCATGCCCACTGCTGGGTGACGCTGGACGGGCAAGAGTGCTCGCCCCCCGCCCAGCGCCCGTGCGCCGAGATGATGCGCTACGCCCGCGGCACGGGCGCCAGGCTTCTGCCACCCCCGGGCGCAACTCGCCCTTGACACAGGGGCAGCAGCCTGCTATCTTAGTCTAGCGGGTCTGGCTGGGGCCGATTCGGTTTCCCCAACGGAGTGTACAGATGGCGCAGAAGAAGCGCTACGCGCGTCCCAGGGTGCAGCGTCGAGAGAAGCTGGCCAAGGTGACGGAGCAACAGGCTCCAATCACTGGCATGCCGGTGGAGTGAGTTCGGCGTTGGCCGCCGCGGGCCTCCCGCAGGACGGCGACACCCCGGGCGGAGAAGCAGGCTGGCCACGAGGAGAACGCAACTGGCCCAGAAGAAGTCCTGCGTGCGGCCCAGGGCCGAATGCAGGGCCAAGCTGGCGAAGGTCACAGAGCAGCAGCCCCCGATCACCGGCCGCGTCGGCTAGTCGCGGCCCATGGCGCAAGGGCCTCGCTGAGAGGAGAACAGCAGTGACTGAGCGGAAACGCTACACGCCACCGAGACTCCGGCGGCGGGACCGACTCGCCAGGGTGGCTGAAGGGGGGAACGGTTCCATCACTGAGCGCGGTGTGACCGTGATCACCCCGCCGGGAGGAGGAGGCTAGTGAGAGTGAAGAAGCGGTACGTCGCTCCGTGGCTTCGCCGGCGCGAGCGGCTCTCCAGGACCAGCGAGGGCGTGAACGGCGTGGTCACCGACCGCCGTGGCCCTCCCCCTACCTGAGCGCCGCCTTCCAGCAGGGGAAACAGGTGGCAAGGAAGAAGCAGTACCGCCGGCCGGCGTTGAGGCGGCGGGACAAGTTGGCCAGGGTGACGGAGGCTGAGCCTCCGGTCACTGGCCGCCGGGCGTTCTGACAGCGGCGGCGCCGCCTCGGCCCACCGAGGGCGTCTGTGCTCGGGTGCAGGGAGGGTGTGGCCCGTTGGCAAGGAGGCCTGAATTGGCGAGTAAGAAGCCCTATGAGCGCCCGAAGGTGCGGAGGCGGCAACGCCTCGCCAAGGTGGCCGAGGGAGAAGTCCCACGCATCACCGGCATTAGGAACGGGTAGTTCTGGAGGAAGCTCGGGGCGGGGAAGAGACCACCCGCCGTCTTGTGCCGGAACGGCCCTCCGGGTGCTTCGCACAAGAGACAGCGGATGTCTTCGCCCCTGCGGCTGCTAACGTGCCAGAACTGGGGGCCATACTCGTGCGGCAACTTGCCCTTGACACGGGTATGGGCGTGTGCTATCGTTACCATTTGTGTGCGGTTGGCCCCGTGCTATCTACAGGAGGAGCACGCCTGTGGCGCGCAAGAAGCAGTAGGGCCGGCCGTGCCTCAAGCGGCGCGAGAGACTGGGCAAAGTGACCGAGGCAGCGCCCCCAATCACGGGCCGCGTCACGTAGCAGTTACGCCACTGTGACTGTGCCGTGAGGAGACCGCCCGTACCCGTGCGGAAACAGTACAGAACCCCGGCGCTGCGGCAACGGGAGAGGTTGGCCAAAGTGGCCGAGGGGGGCGCAGGCAGCGTCACGGAGCGTCGCGTCGTAGTCATCCCCCAGGACTGAGGAGAGCGCGAGTGATCGAGAAGAGGCAGTACGCAGCGCCAACCCTGAAGCGGCGCCAGCGCCTGGCCAAGGTGGCTGAGGGCAACGGCGTCCGTATCACCGACCGACCGCTCCCCCCACCGTGAGGAGCATGACGTGCGCGGCCAGCAAGTGAAGCAGAGGCGCTTGTACCGAAAGCCGGGCCTGGTGAAGCGGGAACGCCTCGCCGGCGTGGCTGAAGGCCCCCCACCGGTGGTGACCGGCAGGGTGGCGGGTTGAGGCGCCGGTGCCACGCGACGGGATTCCCTTGGTCCTCGCCTTCTGCATTCATGGTGTGCGGCTGAAGGCGTGTGTGGACACGCCGGTCCTCGCGCAGCGTCTCCGTGGCATTCTTGGTCCGTTCGAGACCGAAGCCACCTTTGGTACCGACTTCTCCCTAGACATCCGCCACGAGGCGGACCCGTTTCTCGACATTCCCCCCGATGGCATGCAGGAGTACTGGCGGGGCACGCTGCCCGACGGCCCGCCCGTGGTCTGCTATCGGGGCTCCTCCGAGCGCGAGACCCTTCTGCCCGGTCTTGCACGCATGCGGTTGACTCCACGCGGCGCCGACGTGTGGGTCGCCCCAGGCGCCGACTGGTGTCTCAACCTCGGCTGCCTCCTCCCCGCCCTGTGCGACCTGCTGGCCCGACGCGGCCACTACGTCGTCCACGCCGCCACGCTTCGCGCGCGAAGCGGCACAGGCAAGATGCCTGTGCCGCCGGCCCTCCTCCTCTGCGGCCCGGGTGGGGTGGGGAAGACGACAGCCGCCCTCGCCCTCGCCCGCGCGGGCCTCCAGCTCCTCACCGACGACGCGACGTTCCTGTGGTGCACGCCTGGAGATGCCGCCTCCCCCGAAGCGGGTGCGGGAAAAGAGGAGTCGAGAACGAGGACGAGGACGACGACGAGGACGATTGGGGACTGCCGACTACCGACTGCCGACTGCCGTCCTTCGTTGCGTCCGGGAGCGGCGACCGGCGCCTTCCACGTGTGGGGCCTGCCGCGGGCCTGCAAGGTTCATCGCCACACGGTCGAGCTGATGCCGTGGCTGCGCCCGTTCTGCGAATGCTCGGAGCCAGTCGCCGACGAGTACCTGGTCGAACTGGACGCTCTGTCGTGGCCGGGCGCTCAGGCAATGGGCGAGCCGGCTGCCGTGCTATTCCTCGAGCCGCGCAATGCCCGGGTGCACCGCCTGCGGCCGCTCGACACGGTGCAGGCGGTCGCGTGCCTGGCCGACGAGAACGTGCGTGCCGCCGACCTTCGCGGCCAGGGGCCGGCAGGCGCCGCCTTCCGCGCCCTGGCCGCCCTGGCCGCTTGCACCCCCGTGTACCTCCTCAGCGTGGGACCGGACATCGAGTCGCTTCACGACGCGCTCCGCCCCCTGCTGGCCGCCAAAGAAGCGTCGCCAGAACGCTGAGCGCGTTGGGAGTCCCGCCTTCAGGCGGTCTTCTCCCGGACCCCGTCCGCCTGAAGGCGGGACTCCGAACGGGGTTGCTGACTCAATGGTGCCGGACGAACGCTCTCCGGAGTGGTGACCCAATGGCAGGCCGAGCCTTCGACACCTGGTTCCTCGCTCTGGCCGACCCTGGTGGAAAGGGGACGTTCTGCTTCTCCGCCGCGGAAAAGTCGGATTTCCCCTTTTCGCCCCAGCAACTCATCGAGTTGGCCGGCCACCACGGCGTGCTGCCGGCAGTGGCACGCAGCCTTCGCCGAATCGAGCTGCCGCCTCCCGCGGTGCGAGAGGCCCTGGCGCTCGCCGAGGAACGGCTCCTCCAGAGCGTCGCCTTCTCGCTGCGCATCCGCAAGCAGCTCGCGCCCATCGCCGCCGCCTTTGTCGCAGCGGGCCTGCCCGCGCTCGTGCTCAAGGGGCCGGAGTTCGCCGACCGCCTCTACGCCGAGCCGTCGCTCCGCCCGTTCACCGACCTGGACTTCCTGCTCCCGCGCGAGGCCATCGCCGAAGCCGGCGCTCCGCTGGCCGGCCTCGGCTATCGCCGCGCCGCCGAGCCGCGCAGCAAGTACCCGGGCCAGTACGCCGAGGAGATGTGGCTGCTGGATGACCCCGCCACCGGCGCCGTCGAGTTGCACTGGGACCTGGTGAACTCGCCGCCGCTGCGACGGCGTTGCTCTGTGGGGTTCCACGACCTTGCGTTCGAGCCGCCGAAGGCCGGAGCGCTCCCGCGGGCTACGCCTGCCGCCCTGCTCGTCGCCGCAGCCGTCCACGCCGCCATGAGCCACCGCTTCGACCGCCTTCAGCCCCTGGCCGACGTGTGCCAGGCCGCCCGCGGCGCAGCCGGCCCCGTGGACGCCGCGTGGCTGGCCGAGGCCGCGGCCCGCACGGGCGCGGCCTTCGCCCTCGCCACCGCGCTCCGCCTGGCCGCGGCGCTATTCCGCGAGCCCGCCTGCTCGGCGCTCGTGGAGCAGGCGCCCTGCCTGAGCGAGGCGGGACGCCTCAGCCGCCGCATCCTCACGCCGCGCGCCGTCCTCCATCCCAAGACCCTCGCCGCCGGGCTCCGGCGCCAGCTCTACAGGGAACTCCTCAAGCGCCACTGACGCCGTCGGATGTGCCGAGTATGGCCCCCAGTTCTGGTAGCCACCTCGACATCCGTCTTCTCGTGCTCGTCGTCGTCCTCGTCATCGTCGAGTCCACAGGCTTTCCCCCCGTCCGCGTTCGACGACGAGGACGATGACGACACCGACGATTCGGGGAGCCCGCTTGTGCCAGGATTGGGGGCCATACCCGCACGTTGTGCGCGACTTGACAGGGGGCGGGGCGTCTGCTACGCTTACTCCGACGTCAGGGTACGTATGGCTCATGTTGTCACTCTCTTGGGGACACCCATCGTGGCCGAGAAGAAGCGGTACAAGGCGCCAAGGGTCCAGCGGCGCGACAGGCTCGCGAAGGTGGCCGAGTCCGGCCAGCCGATCGTCACTGGCACACTGCCCAACTAGCGGCCACTCACCCAGAGGCCCGGCACCGGTTCGACAGGAGGCCCCGGGGCAACGATGAAGGCGCTCCTGGTCCAGCCCGTGGCCCCGCGAGCGCGTTGGCCCCGCGGCTCGTTCCGCTCGCGCTGGGTGCCGACGGGCCTGGCCTACCTGGCCGCCGCGCTGCGGCGGGCCGGCCACCAGGTGCGCATCCACTCGCGCGAAGAGCAGCTCATCAAGGACCGCTTCGACTGGGACCGCGCCGACGCGGGGCTGCGCTCCCTCTTCGAGGAGTTCCGCCCCGAAGCCATCGGCCTCTCGGTCACCACGCCCTTCATGCCCGAAGCGGCCGAGCTGGCCAAACTAGCCAAAGAGGTGTGCGGTAAGGAGACGCTCGTCGTCATCGGCGGGCCGCACGCCACCGCCCTCCCAGAGCAAACGCTGGATGAGTGCGCCGAGCTGGATGCCGTGGTGATTGGCGAGGGGGAGCACGCGCTTGTCGAGCTGCTCGAGCGCGGCCCCCGAGGCGACGTGGCGGGCATCTGCTACCGCAAGGACGGCGGCTGCGTCCGCACGGCCCCGCGCGCCCCCGAGCGCGACCTGGATTCCCTCGGCCCGCCGCCCTACGACCTCTTTGACATGGAGCACTACGCGGCGCGGGACCGCTGGCTCATCCGCTGGCTGCCGCTGCGCGCGACCAACCTGCGCACCAGCCGCGGCTGCCCCAACACCTGCCACTTCTGCGCGGGACACCTCGTCAGCGGTCTCGGCGTCCGCTTCCACTCGGTCGCCTACGTTGTCGAGCAGATGCGGCTCGTCGTCGAGCGCTTCGGCGTCGAGGCCATTCACTTCGAGGACGACACGATTGGCGCCTCGCGCCCGCGGCTCACCGAGCTGTGCGGGGCCATCCGCCAGGCCGGCCTCCATCGCCGCGTGAAGTGGGACGCCCTGCTCCGCGCCAACCAGGCCGACCCCGAGGTGCTCCGCGAGATGAAGGCGGCTGGCTGCATCCAGGTCGAGTTCGGCTTCGAGTGCGGCTCCGACGCCATGCTCCGCGCGCTCGGCAAGAACACAACGGTGGAGATGAACGTGCGCGCCGCACGCCTCGCCCACGAAGCCGGGTTGCGCATCTACGCCGACATCATGGTCGGCCTCCCCGGCGAGACGGAGGACGACCTTCGCGCCACGCTCCGATTCGTCCGCAAGACCCGCCCCGAGGTCGTCTCCTTCGCCCGACTCTACCCGCTCCCCGGCACCACGATCTACAACACACTGTCCGACGCCGACCGCGAGAAGCTCACCTGGGCCGCCTACACCTACCTGGAGGACGCGGACCTCCCGGTCAACATCACGGCCATCCCCACCGAACGCTTCGCCCAGCTCTACCGGGAGATTGACAAGTACTGGCTCCGCCCCGCCCTCGCGTGGGAGCTCTACCGCGACACGCCGCGCCAGGACGCCGAGGGGCGCCGCGAGTTGCGTCGCCGCGTCCTCCGCTTCTGCCTCCTCCATCCCCTCCGCGCCCTGCGGGTCCCCTGGTAGCCGCCTGTGACCACGGTTGACCTTGTCGCACAACACCTCGCCACCTACGAGCCTTCGGACGCAGCCTGCTTCGCACCCGGCCGCATCATCCTCACCCGCGGCTCGCTCGACGCCTCTGCCCGGCGGGCCTTCGCCGAGCGGCTCCTCGCCCTCTTCCCCCGCGCCGAGCGCATCGAGGCCCTCGACCGCACGCACATGCAGCTCCGCGGCCTCCTGCCCTCGGGCGACGCCGCCCGGCGGGCGGCCGGCCGCCGCACCCTCGTCCTCGGCACCATCGCCTCCCCGCTCCGCCGCTCGCGCGAGAGCGGCATCTGCTGCCCCAACTACCTCCACTTCTCCCCCACAGCCTACTGCACCTATGGCTGCGCCTACTGCTACTTGGCCGGCTCCTGCTCCACCGTCGTCGCCCCCGTGGCGAAGGTGTTCGTCAACGTGGAGGACGTGTTGGCCGCCATCGCCCGCAAGGCCCGCGGCCTGCGCGAGCCGGCGAGCTTCTACCTCGGCAAGCTCCAGGACGCCCTCGCCCTCGACCCCCTGACAGGCTTCTCGCGCCTCCTCGTCCCCTTCTTCGCCGCGCAGTCCCACGCCCGCCTGGTCATGCTCACCAAGAGCGAGTGCGTCGGCAACCTGCTCGGCCTCAGCCACGGCGGCCACACGGTGGTGTCGTGGAGCGTGAATCCGGAGGCGGTGTGCCGCGACTTCGAGGCCGGTGCGCCGTCGCTGGCACGGCGCCTAGCCGCGGCTCGCCGCTGCCAGGAGGCCGGCTACCCCATTCGATTCATCATCATGCCCATGCTACCTGTCGAGGGTTGGCAACAGCACTACTCGCAACTGGTCGAGGCGATCTTCGCCGCCACGAGCCCCCAGAGGATCACGCTTGGCGGGATATGCAGCTACGGCACGGCGCTGCGCCTTACGGCGCAGGCGCTGGGCGGTGACAACGTGGTTGCGCGGCACCTTGCCCTCCATCGTGGGCGGGGCGTCTCTGCCCCGCGCGCGGGGGGCGGAGCCCCCGCCCACAGCGATGGCCGCCGCCGCTTCCCGCGCGAGCTGCGGGCAGCCATGTACCGCCATGTCCTCGGAGAGATTCGCCGGCGCGCCCCCTCCCTCCCCGTCGGCCTCTGCCTTGAGGACCCACAGCTATGGCACGCCTGTGGCCTCGACCCTGCCCGCCCCGCGTGCAATTGCATCTGGTAGCCGCCGATCACCAACACCGGAAGGTGGTCTGGAGGTAGCAGAAGGACGGGCCGTCGCCGGGCCCGGTGCGCTCGACGAAGTGGCCCGCGCGGAAGCGGGAGACGCCGCCCTCGACCTCGAGGCGCTTGCTGAAGGCATACTTGGCCCAGAAGCTCAGCTCGCAGCCGACGTTGTCGCCGGAGCGCCCCGTTGTGTCGCGCCGCTTCGCCTTCTTGCCGGTCGAGTACCAGGCGTCGTGGTCGTCCTCCAACCAGCAGCGGTGGCATTCGAGGCCGAGGGTGAGCTGGCCCGTTGGCTTGGCCCGCAGGCGCAGGCCGAGCACGCGCGCGTTCATCCACGTGATCTGGTCGGCGATGCCGCCGTACATGCCGTGGGTGGAGCTGTAGAGGGTGTCGAACGTGCCGTGCACGCCGTCGGCTGGGTTCCTGTCGCCGCTGGCGATGTTGATGAGGGGCTGGATGGTGGGCTGCCAGGGGAGGTCGAGGGTGTAGGCCGTGTCGGCGTGGAAGGCCCAGGCGCGAATCCTGTCGTGCGCGTAGTGGCCGCGCTGGATGGCGGCCTCGACGTCGTATGTCCAGCGCTTCGTGATGTTGCCGAAGGCGCGGGCGCCGTAGGTGTAGCGCTTGTGCTCGCCCTTCGCTCTGTCCTCGCCCGTGGCGTAGTAGTCGGGGTTCCAGGTGTGGAGGCGGAGGGCGTAGAGGTCAATCTTGTGGTCTTTGGCGGGCTTGAGGGTGGCGAAGAGGCCGCAGAAGCGCTCGCCGTGGCGGCGTCTGTTGAAGTGGTCGTCCACGCACGCCACCACGCTACCGCAGAAGGCGCTCACGTCCACAAGGTCGCTCGTGTAGGAGACACGCGCGGCGTCGAAGGTGCGAAGGAGGTTGGTCCAGGTGGGCGCGGCGATGAGTCGGCGCGAGCCGAACTCCAACTCCTGCCGCCCCAAGCGTGCCCTCCACGGCTTGCCGCCGATCTCCACGTACGCCTGGTGGAGGTCCAACTCATCCACCTGTGGCCGGGGCTCCCGGTCCGACTCCCACTCCCTGCAATCCACTGCCTCCACGCGGGCGCGAAGCACGGTGTTGAGGACAGTGTCCATGCGCAGGCGTGTGCGGTTGAACCAACGGTGGTCCTCGTCGCCCGCGTGGCGGTTCAGGTCCTCGTTGTTCCAGTGCTCGACGCGGAGGCGTTCCTCGAAGCCGAACTGGAACACGGTGCCGCCGACGCGCGCGGTCCTGAGCTTGTCGAGGAGGTCGCCCTCACCCTTGGGAGGGGTGGACTCGCCGCCGAGGACAGCGGCGGCCAACGCCCATGCCAAAGACACACCAGACCCGGCCCGGCCCTTCAACGTGTCTCTCCTTCCCCTTCTCCACACGCCCGCGCGACATTCGTCCCCTCCGCCCCGCGCGTGACACTCGTTCACAGTTGGGAATCATAGGCACTTGTAACTGGGCCGTCAAGCGCCGGGCGATTCTGTCACGTTCCTTGACCCGTGAGCGAATCAGTGGGAGAGAGGAGGTGATTCCATGGCGATGCGCTCCGTTGCATGGCGGGCTATAGGGCTGCTGGGGGCGGCTGCTCTCTCCGTGGCGGGCGGCTGCGGAGGGAAGGAGAAGGCCACGCTCCAGGTCTGGGGGGCAGACTCCTTGGCCGCCAGCTTCCGCGAGATGGAGGCCGAGTTCGAGAAGCTCCACCCCGACACCGACGTCGTCCTCAACGTCCACGGCAGCGTGCTCGTCACCCACCTGCTGCCCGACAAGGATGCCGATGTGGTGGCCCTTGCCGACCATCGCCTCGTCAGAAACGTCCTCAACCGCGACGGCCTGGCCGACTGGGTGGCGAAGTTCGTTTCCAACGAGATCGTCCTCGCAGGCCACGCCTCGAGCAGCCGCCGGGCCGAGATCACGAGCGACAACTGGTATGAGGTTCTGCTCAAGCCCGACATCCAGTTCGGCATCGCCGACCCGACCCAGGACCCCTGCGGCTACTGGAGCCGCCTGGTGTGGCACCTGGCCGAGAGGCACTACTTCACGGGGAAGGGCCAGCAGCGCCCACTCGTCCAGCAACTGATGGAGAGATGCCCGGAGGGGAACATCGCGCTCGACGCCAACCGCCTGATCTCCGACCTCCTCGTGCCGGCCCGCGTGGACTACGCATTCGTCTACAAGACCCACGCTGTGGACTACAAGCTGCCCTACACGCCGCTGGCGAAGGAGATCAACCTGAGCGACCCCGCGCACGGGGAGGACTACGCGGCGGCGGAGATTTCGGTGCCCGACTACCGAGGCGGGCGCGAGACGATCCGGGGCACCTATATCGCCTTCGGCCTCACCATCCCCAAGAAGGCGCGGCACCCCGAGTTGGCGCAGGAGTTCGTCCGCTTCATGCTCTCCCCCAAGGGCATGGCCATCCTCAAGCGCTCGGGCTTCAGCGCCATCAGCCCTGCCCGCGTGCCCAAGTGGTGCACGGCCCCCGCCTTCCTCGGCGACCTGGCCAGGGCCGAGGAGTGAGGCTACTCCCGGCCGCCGAGGCAGAACACTTTGCCACCCATGGTGGACAGGAAGAGGCGTCCCCGCGCGGCGGCCATGCCGTCGAAAACGGGCGGGGCGTCGAGTGGCAGGCGGGCCAGCTCGGCCCCATCCGAGGCCGAGAGGGCGAGGAGCAGCGCTCGCCCGCCGCCCGCCTCGACCGATGGGCCGGCCACGAAGAGCACCTTGTCGGCCAGCAGCATCGCCCGCACCACGATGGGCAGGGCCTTCGCCCACTGCTCCTTCGATTCGCCGCGCTTCACGGCGAAGAGGCGGTAGGGGCCGTCCTCGAACTGATTCGACCAGTGGACGCTCCTCCGCCCGTAGCCATAGACCATCCCGTCATCGCCGACGAGCAGCCTGCCGTAGACGAGGTCCCTGTCGCGTCCGCTGCATCCCGTCGCGAGGGAGCAATGGGTGCCGAGAATCCAGTATGAGCGATGGGGCCAGGCGTCGTCGAGGAAGCCTGTGAGGGTGAGGAGGTGGGGGTTGCCCTTCGGCCGGGCGGCGCCCTGCGGGTCGAAGGCGAGGTCGCGCAGGTAGGTGAACTCCCCGTCGCCGACGAGGATGTCTGAGAGCGCCCCCGGCATGGTGCAGGGGCCGAACTGCTTGGGCTGGCGGCCAGTGGCGGGGTCAGGGCTGTAGATGGCCGTCGTGGAGAGGAGCTTGCCCGAGGCGGGCTCGATGCGGTGCAGGTCAATCCCGCCATCGAGATAGGATGACCTGCCGGCAGCGGCCCAGGCCACGCCGTCGCGGATGAGGACGCTGCCGTGGGCGGGGGAGACTGATTCGAGCTGGCCGCGGGCGACGATGCGGCGGTCCTCACGGGCAGCGCGGAGGCGCCAGGCGAGCGCGCCGTCGGAGGCCCGCAGGCTGTAGACATAGCCGTCGGCGCAGCCGAAGAGAGCGCGCCCCTGGTGAATGGTCGGCGGGGAGTCCACGCGCGCCCCAGCGGAGAACTGCCAGGCTGGCCGGCCGCTCCGCGCGTCGAGCGCGCACATGCGATGCGCGTCCACGGAGGCCAGGAACACCTTGCCCTCGGCGACGGTGGGGCTGGTGAGGACGCCGCCGACGTCGGCCTGCCAGATGCGGCTCAGGGCGGCGGGCACGGGCGAGCGGGTGCTGCCGCTTCGCTGAGCGTCGTGGCGATACGTCGGCCAGTCCTGCTCATTTCGGATTTCGGATTCGGGATTTTGGATTTCAGAAAAGGCAGGGCCGCGCTCAAGGCGTTCGGCACCCGACCTGTCTCCTCCGGCGGAGGACGTGAGGGCGAAGAAGCCGGCGAGCTTGGCCGTGATGTAGCAGCCGCAGGCGTGGGGCGGCGCGTAGAGGAGGCCGTTGGCCGGCATCACGCCGTAGCGGCAGACGCCGCGGACCCAACTGTTCCAGAGCACCTCACCCGTCTGAAGGTCAATGAACTCGACGCCGCGCCGGCCGCCCAGGACGTAGCGGTCGGTGGCCTTGTTGCTCCAGCAGCGGTGATGGTGGCCGGGGTTCTCGGGAGCGAGTTCCTTGAGGAGCTTGCCCGTCGCCAGGTCGTGCTGGGCGACGAAGTAGGGCCCCCACGCCGGCCCTCGGGTCTTCTGGGCCTTCTTCGCCGGCTTCTCCTCGAACGGCTTGAAGCCACCGAGCCAGAGCGAGCCGCTGATGAGAAAGGCGTCGCGAAGCTGCACGAGCGTGGCCGGCTGCGTCCAGAGCGCCTTGCCCGTCTCAGGCGAGAGCGCTGTCACCGTCTCATCGTTCGCGCAGACCACGGCCCTGTCGCAGGCGACGCGCATCGGCGGAGCCGGGGCCGCCCAGAGCTCGCGCCCCGTCTTGAGGTCGAGGCACGTGACCTCGCCGCCGAGCTGGTAGAACACCCTGTCGCCGACAGCGGACAGTGAGCAAGGCTTGAGCCAGCCGCGCAGCAAGGGCTTCCGCCAGAGCAGCCGCCCGGAGTCGGCGTCGAGCGCGGCAACGGCCACGGGGGCCTGGTTCTCCGTCGCGCGAAGCTCCTTGACCAGAGGCTCGGCGGAGTCGCGGACGTAGACGGGCGACTTGTCCTGCACGACGAGGCGCGCCCACTTGTCCAGCTCGGCGACCCGCTCCTTCGTGACGCTGCGGACGGCGAGGAGGAGGGTGCCGTTGTGGCACAGAATCTCCTCCGTGCCTTCGGTCCCCTCGTAGGTTCTCACGGCCTCGCCTGTGGCCGCATCGAGGGCAGAGAGCGGGGCGTGGAGGCCGAGGGTCACGTAGACGCGGCTGCCCACGGCGACGAGCCGGCGCTGAAGCTGCGGCGGCACGGCGCCCCAGTTGACGATGTGGGGGAACCAGGGGGCGCAGGGCCGCCTCCAGAGGAGCACGCCGTTGAAGGCGTCGCGGGCGATGACCTGCCACTGAGGGAGCTTGCGGAGCGAGTCGGCGGGCGCCTCGTCGGCGACGTAGAAGATGCGGCCGCCCGCCGAGACGAGGGCGAAGACGCTCGGCGTGTGCTCGTGGCTCCGCGCGTGGCGCGGCCCGGCGAGCCACTGGACGCCGCGCGGAGGGCCAACCGCCGCGTCGTGGGCCACCGCGTTGCCGCTCGCGTTGTGCAGGTAATGTGTCCAGTCGTCCGTCTCCTTCGGGCGTGGCTTTACGAGCTTCCGCCCGCCGATGAGCGCCACGCCGTTGGGCGCGAGCACCCGCAGGATTTCCTCACTTGCCACTTGGCACTCGCCACTCGCCACTACCAGATTCACCAGGTTGTCGGCGTACGGCAGCCGCTTGCCGTCGAAGTGTTCGGCTGAGACGGGGCCATAGAGCCCCAGCTCCTGGATGTGCTGCCGCGCGAGCCGCACCTTCTGCGCATCGGCGTCGAGGCCGTGCACCAGATAGCTCTCGTTCGCGCGCACCGCGGCCGTGAGCTTCCCGTCGGCGCAGCCGAGGTGGACGATGAGGCCGCCGCGGACCCCCGCGGCGTCCAGAAGCTGGCGCGCGTCCTCCGCGGCCCCGAAGCACAGGGATGCAGCAAGCGCCGTGAGCGCTAAGTTCTTCATTCGCGCTCTCCTTTGCAGATGTGGGGCGCCGCATGCCCGACACGCCGGCGCCGCAGCGCTCTTCCTGTGGGCTATGCCGTGT
>Ga0194125_10008671_pt1 | contig 14288 bp, 12 predicted proteins | sample TA2KigC250mmetaG_FD_148626 | JGI IMG/M metagenome (GOLD analysis project Ga0194125, IMG submission 148626) | Freshwater microbial communities from Lake Tanganyika, Tanzania - TA2015034 Kigoma Deep Cast 250m | ecosystem: Environmental > Aquatic > Freshwater > Lake | place: Tanzania: Lake... | reverse complement strand
AAACGGTGAACGAGCCAGGTAAGGGATCGAGTCATGTCAGCGTGTTCTATGCCGGCCAACGCTTCAACTACACCACCTGGGTCCACAGTGAGCCGGAAAGGACAAGGGCGATTTCCCACTTCACTGTGCTGGAGAAGAACGATGCGGAGCTCCGCAGACGCATTCGGTTGGCGGAGACATGCTCCAACCCTGCAATGAGAAGTGATCCCCTCTGTAGTGCTCCTTGAGGCAGGGCTGCGGGCTCGGCGGGCACCTCTGCGGTGGCTCGATGGTGCACACGACCGCTGAGCTTGTGATCGGTCTTCTGCCGGAGTGGCGATTCAGCCGTCAGCTGGATTCGGCCACCGGATATGCCGAGCTGCAGATCAGTCCTCATGCTGGGAGCTGATGGCCGGCTGCTACCGCTACTCCTGAGCCATCTCCAGGCACAGCGCCAACGTTGCCACCTGATCGCCATCCCACGGCGGCCTAGGCCAGCTGGGGTCCAGATAGCCGTTCAGGCGCTCTGCAACCGCATCCCATCCCGGCGCCTGGTCCCTGGCCTCGATCCAGCGGTTGATCGGCTCCAGCGCCGCATCCAGCCCCTGCTCTGTGATCTCCGCCGGACCGTCACGGCGCCACAGCGGTGAGCTGTAGCGGACCTGCACAAGCCCCTGCACACGCTGCCGCAGCGTCGGCAATCCCGGCGCCCGCGTCTCCAGCAGCACCTGCCGCCCACCACCAGGCCGCCGGTACACCTGCGAGCAGATCGGCTCCTATGCTCAAGCGCAGCTGTTGCTGCGGCAAGAGCACAACTATCTCAATAGAAATGGTAACGGGAAGGCCCGTGAAAGCCATTAGTGGTAAACCTCAGGCCAGAAAGGAAGAAGCGGATGGCGCCCGAACAGTTCATGCGTACTACACACGAATAGAAAAAGTCGAGAATCTAGTCCTCACAGGGGACTCGCAATCATTAAGAGGGGGTGAAGGGGGCCAAAAGATGGCGCTAAGATTTAAAAGGACGAGCTTACCTTCGGCGATCCTGAGTAAGTGAGGAGGGCTCTGAGATGAATGACCTAAGAGGAACTGTTGATATTCTCAGAAACATGATGCGAATAGAGCCGATCGGCGCACGAGCGGTGGGTGAGAAGCTCAAGATGCAACTCTCTCCAATCCCAGAAAGTGTTTCCGAGAGGATTGATAGAGCTGTTATCGAACTAGAGAATCAAGAGAAGCAAGTTATCACGCTATTCCCAGCTCCAATAGTTAGCGCAGGCAAGCAAGGTAGATGGTATATAGGCCCAACCGAGAGCTCGTCGCCCAATTGGAATGCTTACCGCGCTCATCTTGAGCAGAAGGGCTGGGGTGATGAAGCCGTTAACTCCATCGACAGAGCTTCAACAAAGATAACGAATGAACTCCTCTGCCCTAACGGATCAAGAGAAGGTCGATTCCAAGGACTTGTCCTTGGATATGTGCAGAGCGGCAAAACAGCAAGCATGGCAGCAACAATTGCCAAAGCAGCAGACAGCGGGTATCGCATGGTGATAGTTCTCGCTGGCATGACCAACGTATTGAGGCAGCAGACTCAAGTCCGCCTGTTGTCTGATGTCGTCAACCACAATCCATCGCTATGGCTCGAAGGCACAACAATCGAGAGCGACTTCAAGCCTGGAAGCAGTCCGAAACTACCAATTCCCACCAGAAGTAATTGCTCTCTGTTCGTGGTGAAGAAGAACGCAGCGGTCCTCAGGACACTCAAGAAGGCGCTCAGCAAGCTGTCGGAGATCGAGCGAAAGACTCTTCCAACTCTGATGATTGATGACGAGTGCGATCAAGCGAGCATCAACACCTCCGCGTACAGAAGTTCGGTTACAAGAATCAACGGGTTGATACGTGATCTCTGCGAGAAGCTGCCGAGGGTGACCTACGTAGGCTATACAGCAACTCCATACGCAAACGTGCTGATGGCAGAAACATCAGTAGATGGTAGCAGGGATCTCTACCCGAGTGAATTCATCATCTCACTGGAAGAACCCGATGGTTATTTTGGCGCAAGACGACTTTTTGGAGACGACACTGATGCAGAGAAAGATAGCGAACTGCCGTATATCAGGAGAGTCCCCGATGAGGACCGAGATTTCCTTCAGCCCACGTCCCGGAAAGAGCGCGAGGTATTCACCCCAAGGCTGACTCCAAGCCTCAACAATGCATGCGACTGGTTCTTGCTGTCTCTTGCAGTACGGAGAGCTAGAGGCCAGGAGGGTTTGCACTGCTGCATGCTGATCCACACCACGATCTATGCAGCGTGCCATCGACAAATCCGATCAATGATCGAGCGTGCATGGCTGAAGCCGACCATTGACGCACTCAGGTCAAAGAATGAAGACAAAGTTGAACAGCTCAGAGCGCTCTGGGAGCGAGAGTCTCAAGCCCTTGGCGAAAGGCGTCTGGAGCTCGACTGCCCAGAATCACCGGAGTCGTTCAATGAATTGATTCCAGTTCTAAGCGCTGCTGCAGAATCAGTCATGATGACTGTTGAGAACTCGGAAAGCGAGATCTCCGAGCGACTCGACTTCAACGGAACTCGACCTGTTCACAGCATCGTCATCGGTGGCAACGTTCTAGCGAGGGGGCTGACCATTGAAGGACTAGTCTGCAGTTACTTCATTCGTACAAGCTCCCAATACGACACCCTGATGCAGATGGGCCGCTGGTTCGGCTACAGACGTGGCTTTGAAGATCTGCCTCGGATCTGGATGACACGTGACCTGGAGAATGCATTCAGAGACCTTGTCAGCGTTGAGGAGATGATCAGATCGGAAATCGCGACTATCAGCAGAAAGGGATGGACACCCTCTGACATGGCGGTGAGAGTCCCACAAATTGCCGGATTAAGCATCACTGCGCGCAACAAACTAGTGATGGAGAATCTCGAGGAATGCGACGTCAGCTACTATGGCACACATGAGCAAACAATCAGCTTCCCAAGTAACCCCGAATTCCATAACAACAACTGGAATGCCGGCAATGAACTGATTAAAGATGTTGCATCAATCCAGAATGTCAGGCAAAGCCAGAAAAAGGATTCCTATCTTTTCCGAGATGTTCCATACCGTCCAATCCTTCGATTCCTCCGTAGCTATAATTTCGACAGAGACTCGCTGACAGGAATTGCGGAGTTTGTACAACGAGAGATAGACAACAGCGAGGAGTCCTTGGAGCTTTGGAACTTAGGCCTCATGGGTGCCAGCAAGGGAAATACAACATCCATTGGCCTTTTTGATAATCACCCAATGGTCACCAGATCAAAAATCAACCCTCGTTATCACAGCAGCACGGGTGGCTCTCTGGATCACGAGCTGAAACACCTCATCTACATCAAGGCACTGATGGGTGCGCAGGATCTGATGATCGATGTAGATCGCGAAGCATATCGAGAGTGGATGAAAACAGTACCCGACCCGGACTTTGATAGAACCAAAGATTCGTGGAAATCCATTAAGAGATATCGAGATTATTCTCTTGGCTGCAGGCCGCTCTTGCTTCTCTATCCGATTGACAGAGAATCAAAGCCAAAAGGATGGTCTCCAGACAAAGAGATTGAAGATTGCGAACGTCTGCCTCTGCTGGAAGGCCTTTGTTCAACGGATGATCTTCCAGCAGGATTTTTGGGGATGGGAATCGTATTTCCGGAAGTGTCTAACAGCAACGCACGGCACTCCCTTAAGGTGAAGCTTAACAGGGAGATCGAAGGCGAGTCTCTTGATGATGCTGATTATGCATTGATTGAGCAGCGAGAGGAAGAGCTGTGATGATCAGAGAGATTCAGGATCTATGGGGTCAGATCAGAAAGAATAATTGCGAGCCAGAAGCAATCAGTGCACTCCCTCTCTCGGTAAAAGGCTTGCAGCCATCTGATGTGCTCCTCTGTATCACTCAGAATGGAAATCCAGGAATCCTTCTGAGAAGCCCTGGAGGGCAAGTGGCGCTCCCGAAGCCGGGCTGTGGTCGGCTCATTGTTCAGCGTGAGCCGTTGATGAGACCAGGCTCTCAGCCTGATGATTACATCAGAATCGAGTGCCTTGAGGCAGATCTTGAAACCCCCTTTGCGCTGCTTGCCAGTCAGGTTGTGAGCCATCTCTCATTAGGTGCGACACCGTCGAAGGCCTGCATGGATGCGGTGCTTGAATTCCGACGACTTGTATCCAGAAATGGTGGTCTGCTGCCCTCTGAGGAGGAGATTGTCGGCCTAGCAGGAGAACTGATTCTCATAAGCAAGCTGGTCAGAGTCAGTCAATCTCTATGGCAAGGCTGGAATGGCCCACTCGGTTCAGCCCGTGACTATTCCTGGGGGACGATCGATATCGAGGCCAAGGCATCACGGATGGCCGGCGATTCAAAGTTGACCGTAAATGGCCTGGATCAACTCGAACCAGAAGAGGGCCGTGAACTACTTATCCACCATTGTGTGCTCACTGAGAACCCGACTGGCGCGATTCATATACCTGGCCTCATTGATGAAATCCGCCAGCAGATATTGGATCCTGAGGCATTTGATGAACGACTGATCACTGCCGGATACCTCTGTGAACAAAGAGACCTTTGGCTCGAGCACCGCTTTACACTCCACGGATCAACTATCTACAGAGTCTGCGATGACTTCCCGCGGATCCGCAAAAGGGATTTCCCCGACGGTACTCTGCCTGCGGGCGTCTCTAAGCTCCGCTACGATATTCAGCTATCTAACTGCTCTGACTTCAGGCTTTCTGCATTAGATGAAGAAACAGTATTTTCCGCCTTGGCTAATTCGGTAGAGACGTGATGAATCTGGTCACTCTTCACAGTGAGCCCTATAGCCGGGATGGCAATATCGCAGCTGATGGGGCGGCTCGGCTCCTGGGGCAACCAGCGCTCTCCCCACTAGAGCTGGTCATTCGAGAGTCGATCCAGAACAGCTGGGACGCTTCTCTCCAAACAGATGGAACACCTCGGTATTTCTTGCGGATCCGCTATCTCGAAACGTCTCAGATGGAAGCGATGCGCTCCTTCTTCAGGGAGCTTCCTCCTGATGATGCCGATGAGCCAGTTGCCCGACTGCTGCGCCGCTTCCTGATCTCCTCCGGATTAGTGATGGAAATCTGCGATGAACGCACCCAGGGGCTGGATGGACCCACCTCTGCATCAAAAGCTCTTGCGGATGGTGAATCTGCAAATTTCGTCAACTTTATCAGAAATATCGGAAGTGCACGAGACCTTGCACAAGGCGGAGGTACTTATGGATTCGGGAAGTCATCGCTGTTCAGGATCAGCAGATGTCAGACGATCATTGTGCACTCCGTTATTAGCTCTGAAAGTGGTGTTGAGCATCGTCTGATTGGCAAAGCCCTTGGTGCCGCATTTGACCATCATGGTCAGCGCTTCACCGGCAGGCACTGGTGGGGGACCGTCGGTGAAGGTGATGGTGGTTCCGTTGACCCGATCCTCAACGAGAAAGCAGCTGAGCTGGCTGCATGCCTTGGTTTTCAGGCGAGAGCCACATTTGAAAACAGTGGAACTTCTCTGATGATCCTGGATCCGGATCTCGAGGAGTTCGATCCGTCTGGAAATTTCGACAACTCACCCACTCCTGAGATCAGGAACCATCTTGCTGCCAGACTCCAGGACACAATCCTGTGGCACTGCTGGCCGAAGTTCACGCGTCGTGATGACGGAAGTCTTCCGATGGAGTGCGATCTCTCGATCCTGGGAGAGGACTACGCACTACCTGATCCCATAACAATCCAGCCGTTGTTTCTGATGACCCAGGCCCTCTCCAGGGCTCGAGCCAGGGAAGAACTGATTCACTGCCAGAGGCCCAGGAAACTGCTTGGTTTCTTCGGGCACTGCAGTGCATCAGTGGAACTCGCGGCTGATGACAGGTTCCGCCGCCATCTTGGGGAAACATCACTCATCCCTGAGTATCTGCATCATGTTGCCCTTCTGCGTCCGGCGGAACTTGTCGTGCGCTACTTGCAGGGCACGATCAATCTGACCGAACAACGCCAATGGGCGGGCGTCTTCATTACAGATATTGGGGAAAATGCGGAGGTGGAAAAGGCCTTCGCCATGTCTGAACCCCCCGCGCATGATGACTGGCAACCAAAGGCTGCTCAGGCTCTGACACCACACCAACGGACCTATGTCAATGTCGCTCTGAAACGGATCCGTGAAAGGATCGCCGATCTGTCAGGCAGTGATATCAGGCATGGCTCGCTCACAGGTGGTGAAGCCCGCAGTTCGCTGGCTGCCCTGGCCGGAGATCTCGGTCGCTCCCTGATCGGGGCCGGTCCAGGCGGGGCTGATGGAAGGAAGACTGGAACGGGCGATGGAGGTGGTGGACGACGGGCTTCTTTGAGGGTGGGAGCACCCATATCGGAAGGCACGAGTCTTCTGAACGGGCGACCGGTGGCGCGCTTCAGGGTTCATCTCACTGGCCCGGCCGATTCCACACCGGCCATCACCTTCACGCCATGGGTTCAGATGGACGAGGGGACCAAAGATCCTGTTGCTCCGAATGGAAAAGCACCTGACGTGATCGGAGTTCAGATCAATGATCAAGATCTCCCTCTCCTGGAAGGGGCATACAGATGTCCTGTGCTGACCGGTGGAACAACTATTCAGGTGCTCGTGAGTATTCCCGACTATGTGGCCGTGGGACTGAGCGCTGAGATCGTGGAGGGAGGTGTGGGATGAGCCGGATCGCGTTTCCCTATCCGACCCTGTTCCCTCATATCCGCCAACAGGGGTCGTGGGAGGCCATCATCGACGGAAATCCGCGGTTCTTCAAGGAGGGATCCGGTAGCTGGGACTATGACTCCGGGCTTGAAGTCATGTGCTGTCTTCCCTGGGCGCCCGGCACATTGTTCGAGCAGGCGGAACTGGGGCAGCTGCTTGACGGTGCCAGACTTGCTGTTGTGGTTTCAACTGGATCATCAGAGGGCACAGGCCGTCGCTTCGTGGCGACCGATCTGGCCATTTGTGACTGTCTAGGGGACGAAAACGGAGAGAAAATATCACTTCGCTTCAATCTTGATTCGAGATCCCTCTGCAACCGGATCAAAACCTCTTTGTACATCTACAGCTCAGGTGGTGAGATCGGGGGCATCAATCTGCTCAGTGGGAGCATCCTCTACAGGGAGGACGCCACACTCCAACTGGAGGGTGATCTGGGCAGCTTCCCGGTCCGGTCCCTTGGCTTCAGCTCACATAATCTTGGAGACGGGCTCTGGCTCGTGCGCTGTGAGGCTGAAAGCCCTGAAGATCCCCTCATCTCTTCAATCACACTGCTGCTGAACAGCGATCAACCGGTGTTCATTGAGCAACTGCAGAGCGAGTCGGAGGAGACCGGCCTTCTTCGATGGGCGGTTCGCGCCGATCTGATGGCCACTGCACTCGATTGGCTTTTGCTCAGTGATGAACTCAGCTTCGACCTGAATCAGGATTGGCCGAATGGATCACTGGGGGCTATCGCCGTTCAATGGCTCAGGAGCCTGAGAGTTGAGAGTCAGTCGGGCCTGCAGCAGCTCACCGAAGTGATGAAACACGAGCCCGGTCGCTTCAGACAGCGTTGCCAGGCGGCCTGTGTGCTCTCCGGGGAGAAGTCTGCATGACGCTGCTCATTCCACAGATTTCAACCGGCGTTGCTGAGCCGTTGCTCGCTCAGTTGGTGGAGTCGAGCCTTGTGGATCTGGACCCTGGCGATGAACTCTTCTTTTCGAAGGCCATCACCCAGCCGACAGGCGGGATTCCAATCACAGACGAGACTCTGAAACAACTTCGCGATTCGATCCTGACGGCAGCCAGGAACCATGGGTTCCCCGAAAGGCGGCCGACCAGCTTCCTGCGTTTTGAGCTGGAGGTCGCGGAAGTACTTGCGGAGTGGGAACCTCTCTGGAAATCGGATGGGGTTCCATCCGGAGAAGCGCTGCGCAATGACTGCTGGTCTTTCATCACCATCGTAGTGCTCCCTGATGTAGCGCTCTGGCGCTGGCCTGCAAAGAGCAGTGAAGAGAACGCAGGGGGCCGGTCATGGAAAGGTCGAATGGTTGGGGGCTCCCGTAATACGTTCCAGAGGATCTTCCGCCGAATCATGTGTCTTGATCGCGGAGCGGGGCACCCCGATCGGTGGGGGCTGATCCGTGATCTCCAGGAGGACGACTTCAGCGCAATCCTTGAACGGCCGGGCCTGAGCAGCAATCGGGAGATTGCTGTCTCCCTTGGAGAGGAGTACATCTCGATGAAACTGAGGCTCAGTCAGGTCAGTGCTGGTCTGCGCCAGGACGTCTACCGCCAGGCCACCAAAGCCATCCGCGCCTATGGCGTCGTGCAACCACTGGATCTGATGTCGGCTGAAAACCGCTCACGCCTGATTCAGGATGCCTTCCAACGCTATGAGAAAGAGCTGACAGCCGCTCCCCCATCGGAGTTGGAATCCGCTGCCTCAAGTGGAAGTGATGTGCAGATGAAGTCGACGTCGAGCAAGAAGCCAGCTCGGAAAAGCCTGCTCAGACGAATTCTGGAAGGTGGCTGAACACCGTCCCGTCGATGTCACGGTCTCAGCGGCAAGAAGCCGGAACATGGCTGCGATCCGCTGCAAGGACACATCACCCGAGCTGAGGGTTCGCAGACTTCTTCACCATCTCGGCTACCGGTTCAGGCTGCATCGCCGAGATCTGCCGGGATCACCGGACATCGTTCTACCGAAGCACAGAACCGTTGTGTTCGTTCATGGCTGTTTCTGGCACCGACACCCTGGGTGTCGCTACACGTCAACACCGAAGACCAGGGCAGATTTCTGGGCGAACAAGTTTGAACAGAACATCCAACGTGATCACTGTCAACAACAGCAGCTCCGCGAGATGGGCTGGTCCGTAATGGTCATCTGGGAATGTGAACTGCGTGACCTGCAATCCTTGAAGGCACGTCTGGTGCAGATCCGAGAAACAGCCTCGGACTTCAGTGGGTCAGGCGCAAAGCAGAGCAGCCTGGCCGCATAGGCCAGCGTGATGGAGAGGGCAAGGCCGTTCGTCAGTCTCACGAGCCCCCTCGCACTGGGGTTGCGGTCCGCACCAACGATCCGCCACGGCAACAGCTGAGCGGTAGATCCGACCGTCCTGGTCACCTCCAAGCATCAACCCGAGATTCAGCTCCCTGAGCTGGCGCGACTTCTCCGTTTCGAGCTCAGGAAGATTTCTCACCCGCGCCACAAGTCTCCCCAGGGCTGTGCTGCAACTTCTATCGGCTGTAATCCCCACCATGGCGAGACACTGTCTGATCCGATCACGCCCCACGCCGGCAAGGCCATCATTTCGAACCCATTGGCTCCAGGGGAGCTGATCCTTGAGCTGAATCGCCACTTCCTCAAGCAGAGCCTCAAGGCCCTCGAAGCTGAAGCTGCGGAGTGTTCGACGACGGTTCGGATCGTCAAGAAAGGCCTCGTGATCAGGCCAGCGATTCATGAGCTGCGGCCAGAACGTCTGCTGGCGCTGAACCGGCAGTCGACTGACCAGGAACTCCCCGAGAAAGGCTCTCCAGGCCTTGAGCGAATCGGGAGGATCAACTCCATTCTCTCTCTGGCGTGCCCAGGGCAGCAGCGCGTCACCACCTTCCTCCCGATACCAGCGAACCAGTTCATCTCTGACGGCAGTCGGATCTGTCCACTCCTCGTGGGGCTCACTGTCGAGGACGGCCTCGAGCAGAGCCCCGCCGAGAGCGGCACCCACCAATGGAGCCACTGCTTCACCTACCTGGTGAAAACGGTTTGACGGGGTTCCATGGAAGTGGAAGCCATCAGGGAATGACTGAACCCGAGCTGCCTCACGGATGGAGAGAGTCCTGTTCTGCTTTGGATGGATATACCAGTAACCATCCTTGGACATATGCGCCGTGACGGTGAGGCATGGTTCGTGGGGCTTGAGAATGTTGTATTTGTTGCTGAAACTATGTTCCCTGGTGTCAGGATCAGAAGTAGATGGCAGTGACCGACGGGTGACTGAATAGCGGCGCTGATCATTATCGAGTTCGTGATACCGGAGGCCGGTCTCCCTCATCAGCTGAAAAGTCTCCAGATCATCACCGCGAACCTTGCGAGTGATGTGATCAGGCAACTCGTCGTCCCTGACAGGCATCCAGTTGCGCATCAGCTGCTGATAGGGCGTCCGTGGGCCGGCGTAGTAAGAATGCTCTCCCCATTGCTCCCACCAGTCGCCGAGCAGCTCGGGAAGATCAGAGATGGCGTCCTCCAGTGGGATTGCCTCCTCAATGGATGTGCAGACAGGTTCCGGCCACTGCAGAGGAGCTGCGTAACCGACCCGCGTCCCGGCAATGAACAGGCGAGGGCGAAGCTGAGGAACCCCGTATTCCCAGGCATGCACGATCCGTGCATGTACCCGATAACCAGCGGCTTCAGCTCTGCTGACGATTCCGCGGAAGACTTCCTGATCACCGGTGAGTGCAATATCAGGGACGTTCTCCATCAGAAATGCCCTGGGCATCACCTCCTCGACGACGGTGAGAAACGACTCCCAGAGCTCTCGGCGACCTTCATTCAGCTGGCGGTGCTGATCAATCACGCCCTCATCATGCTTGCGCCAACGGATGTTGCGAGAGAAAGGCTGACAGGGTGGACCACCGGCGATGAGGGCGATATCGCCACAGGCATTCAGGGTTCGACTGATCTCTTCGAGTACGTCCGGTCGGCTCAGATCGCACTGGTGGGAACAGCCTGCGAAGTGATGTCGATGGGTGGCGATTGAATCGAGCCTGATGTCGCAGGCCAGGATCACCTCAAAGCCGGCTCGGTGCAGCCCGAGGCTGAGACCGCCGGCACCGGAGAAGAGGTCCACAGCAAGCGCTCTGGAAGCCTCGAGGGTTCGGGCATAGCCAGGCAATTCACTCAGCTCACAGCTCAGCTGATGAGGATTCAGCCTCTGGTCGGGTCCCTTGAGGGCCTTGAGGCGATGCGGATCGTTGGCAACAAGGCTGCGGACCATCAGCAGGCAATCTCCTCAGGACTATCCCTGACAAGTTCGAGGATCTCCTCTTCCTCAAGAAGATCGAGGCACAGTGAACCACCCAACGCATTCAGTCGCCTGACACCTGCACGGACCTTCAGATCGGGAAAGTCGGCCAGCTCTCGGGTGAGGACGCGATTCACCGCAGGCAGCAGGCCATATTCACGGTCGCTGATTCCGAGGTGAAGTTCCTGACTGCTGAACAGGCGCCGAACCAGCTCATAGTCGTCTCCGGAAGCACCGATCAGTCGTTCGGCGGCAAAGAACAACCGGGCGAAGGTATTTCGCCCCTGCCCATTGATGGAGGGAGTTCCAAGAAAGCGACCAGCGGGTACCGGACGGTGTCCGTGCCCCTTCAGGAATCCCTCCTCGGGATTAGCCGGTGGACTGCCACGCCAGCGGCGCCAGACAAGCTCGGGATATCTGACAACACAGAACCAATGCCAGACACGCATGTCAGTGGTCACCTGCTCCGGGAGATGCCTGAGGCTGCGGTGAAGCGGCTCCACCAAAGCGGCATCGATCGCTGAATCACCAACACCTCGATCGTTGAGCGCCGCGATCAAAGCGTCGAGTTCAGTGAGGTCAACGTCGAAGTCAACAGATTCGATCTCAAGCTTCTCGGGATGGCGCAGGGCCGTGATCAGGCCCGATTCACTGAGGGGAACGGACAGACGAAAGAGTTGATTGATCATGCGGCCTTGACCTCACCGGCATGGACGACACCATCGGTTTCCTTTTCAGGTTCGATCTGCTGTGCGTCGGCCATGGCCTCGGCGAGCTGCACGAGCTTTGTCTCCTCCTGAATCAGGGCTGGCATCTTCATCAAAAGACGACTGAAGCCTCCCGGTGATCTCAGTTCACCTGCGACTAGAGGAAGGGATGCGTGCACGGGAAGATCCGCTTCGATCAGCCCTGCGGCGAAGAGACCGAGAAGTCGGATCTGCCACCCACTGAGGGAATCAATGGCTTCAGCAGTGCTCAGACCTGATTCTTCTTCAAGCGATCGCTGCAGGTGGTGAAGGACATCAGCGACCAGCAGGGGCCAGACACTCGAACAGATCGTTGTGAAAAGCGCATCGCGCTGAAGGGCTCCACCACTGCGGCGACGTGAACGTGTCATCAACAGCCGGCGCAATGGAGCCCCAACGTCCTTGTTGAGTTCAAGTGTCGGCGGCTCTCCAGGCTGCAGCCTCCAGAGCTGCTGACTACTCCCATCAGAAAAGGTCTCCCACCTGAGGTTGAAGATTGCTTCTTCTGCGGTGGAGCGCCCAGAAAAGCGGACGGTGTGGATTCGGCTGCGACCGACAATCTGACCTTTGCGGCCGGCCAGACCTTCGTGAACCTTGTCGGAAGCTCTAGTGCGAACCAACAAGGCTTCGGCCCTGATCTCCTCACCGTCAAGGAGCGCGCCGTAGCTGATCTCGGCGAACCAGAGTCCTAAACCATCAGGTTCAAGCGGGACAAGCATCCGCCGGCCCGTTGATCGGCTGATCAACCGACAGAAGAAACCTGCAGGGGGAGTCTCCTGCTCATCCGCTGGGAAACTGTCCTCCCAGCCCCATGGCGGAGTCAAGAGGATTTCAAGCCTGAGCTCAGTCAGATCACCACGGAATCGGAAGGTGACCGCATTGCTGACTTCCTGAATCACCTCCTCTGCAATGCTTTCAGGGGCCGTGACGCGGAAAGCGCCATCCAGATCGACTGTCTTCCAAGGCAGGAATTCCATGGATCAGCCCCCCTGCCTGAAACCGGAAAGTTGTGGGTCAACCCCAGCGGGTGGGTTGACCAGACAGCGGAAGGGCAAGGATGTGAAGCCGCTGGCTACAGAGAAGACGAGTCGTCTCGAATCCGAATCGTCTAAGGACAGGTCTTTGTCTGAACCCAGCAGCTCCATCGAGCTGATTCTCCAGGCTTCACCAAGCCCGGAATCGGCAATGCTTCGGAAGCTCAGGCCAGCGACAGCCGCGCTTGCGCCGCGACCGTGGCGGATCAATTCGCCTTGCAGAGACCAGGCTCCCTTGGATTCATCAAACCAGGAACTATCCCGGTCGAGGTGAATCTCCAGCCGTGGCTTCTCGCCACGCCCAACGCTCGGGCCTAAAACTCGACCCTTGCCGAGGTTGAGCATGCGCATGAGCAACTCGGGGCCGCGATCGGGAGACAGCTCCTCCGCGATCAACAGTTTCTGAATGACCAGCTGTCGCAACTCGGAACGCAGGCTGCGCAACCGACCCGCTGAGCCGCGCCAGTCATAGCTTTCCCTCAGACGTCTTGTCGTCGGGAGCCAGTCGTCATGAGTGACCGGTTCTGCAGCGCGGAAGTACTCCTCAACATCCGGAGCAAGCAATCCCTGTTGATCAGTGGCCTCTGATTCAGGGGCATGCAGGAGAGCCGATCCGACCAACGCCACCGCGCAGTAGCTGCCGCCATCCGCGAGGCGGTTGCCATCGACGTAATCAACGACCATGCCGGCTCCGCGTACAAGAGCGATCGAGGATCGACAGGGAAGGCAGATCTCGGCCGGTGAGACACGGGTCACGGCGACGCGAATCGCAGTTTGACCTGCGTCATGCAGCAGATCAGGTCGTTCAGCCGGCCGAATCCTGCGGGGGATTGGAAAACCTGAGAGATCCATGGCCGAACTGTCTCCCGGTGCCAGTGCTGCTGTTGCTGCGGGAGCTGTGCGTGCCGCCGCCAGGAAAGGAGCCCACAATCCATCGATCTCAGCCCGGCTGATGTGTGTCGCCGTCCTGCTTCCTGAGCGGAAGACCCTCGCCTGAACCTCAAGCCGGCCCCAGCTGATCGCGGGCCAGAACCACTTGGCAGCAGCCTGGGTGAGGTCATGACAGAGATCTTCGGGATCCCTAATGCCGAGATCCGAGGCCTCCTCCCGATCAGGTTCATGAAAACCCGGGATCAGGAGTGTCGTTCCCGTTCCTTCGATGCCTGACCTCTCTAGGAAAAGATCTGCCGCCTCATCTGGCTGCTGCCAGGAGGACAGAGCCACCGGAATCCCGTCACGTTCCTCTGGCAACCCGAGATAAGCACCGTCGAGCCATGCGCCCGTATCGGTTTCATGGGCAGGAATCTCACTTCGACCGAAAACCCGCAGACCCCTTTGCTCCATTCCCAAGACACGGGAAGAGAAGAGAACCGTCAGCAATCGGGAGTGCATCCAGCTGACGGCCTTGCCCAGCCCGAAGCTGCCGCCACGCCCGGTGTCGTCACCGGTGGAGAAGTTGTGAACGCAGA
>Ga0194125_10008668_pt1 | contig 14290 bp, 11 predicted proteins | sample TA2KigC250mmetaG_FD_148626 | JGI IMG/M metagenome (GOLD analysis project Ga0194125, IMG submission 148626) | Freshwater microbial communities from Lake Tanganyika, Tanzania - TA2015034 Kigoma Deep Cast 250m | ecosystem: Environmental > Aquatic > Freshwater > Lake | place: Tanzania: Lake... | reverse complement strand
GGCGTTTTTTCTCTGTTATAAGGTTTTTTCTCGTTTAGTTATTCATAAAATCATTTGAAACTGGAGTCATCCATTCATCGCCTGGCGAAGGGCCGGTTCAACGGGAGGAGCTTCCTCCACCCTCGGCCCGTCCGTGATTCCGTCGTCGGCCACTCTGTCCATAATCCCATTCTGACGGAGGGAAATTCGTGGATGTCCAAATCGACCGCGTGAAGGCCTCGATCCTCAAGCACAAGAGCCAGAAAAAGGCGCTCATCGCGATCCTCCAGGACATCCAGGCGGAGCACAACTACCTTCCGCCCGACGCCCTCCGCGCCGTGGCCCGATCCTTGGGCGTCCCCCTCATCGACGTGATCGGCGTGGCGACGTTCTACCGCGCCTTCAGTCTGAAGCCGCGGGGACGCCACATCGTCACCGTCTGCCTGGGGACGGCCTGCCACATCCGCGGGGGTCCGAAAATCCTGGAGGAATTCGAGCGCAAGCTGGCCGTCCAGCCCGGGGAGACGACTCCCGACGGCCAGTTCACCCTCGAGACCGTGGCCTGTCTCGGCTGCTGCGCCATCGGCCCGGTCGTCGTCGTCGACCGCGATTACCACGCCCACACGACGACCCGGAAGGTGGACGGGATCCTGAAAAGGTACCGGAAGCCGGGGAGGCCTTCATGAAAGCCCTTCCCGTCCTCAAGACAACCCGGGATCTCAAGAACCGCATCTCCGGCCTCAAGAAGCGGCGGACCGAGGACAAGCGCCCCGTCCTGACCGTTTCGGCGGGCACGTGCGGCCGGGCCCGGGGATCCCTCAAGGTCATCTCCGCCCTGGAGAAATCCCTCAAGGCCTCCAAGCTGGAGAAGAACGTCCGGGTCCGGGTGACCGGCTGCCACGGCTTCTGCGAGGCCGAACCCAACATCATCATCCAGCCCCAGGACCTTTTCTACCAGAAGGTCGACCCCAAGAGGGCCGACGACATCGTCGGCCGGACGGTCAAGAAGAAACAGGTCCTCGAGGACCTCCTCTACAAGGACCCGGCGACGGGGGGGACGGCCCGACGGGAGCACGAAATCCCGTTCTACAAGAAGCAGAACCGGTTCGTTCTCGGCGACAACGCCCTCATCGATCCGACCCGGATCGACGATTATTTTTCGATCGGCGGCTACGGCGCCCTTCTCAAGGTCCTCACCAAGATGAGCCCCGAGGAGGTCATCGGCGAGGTCAAGACCTCGGGCCTTCGGGGGCGGGGCGGCGCCGGCTTCCCGACGGGAAGGAAGTGGGAAGTCGCCCGCGCCCAAAAAGCCGCCCCAAAATACATCATCTGCAACGCCGACGAAGGCGACCCCGGGGCGTACATGGACCGCAGCCTCCTCGAGGGCAATCCCCATCGCGTCCTCGAGGGGATGATGATCGGCGCCTTCGCCATCGGCGCCCGGGAGGGGATCATCTACGTCCGTGACGAGTACCCTCTGGCCGTGGAGAACGTCACGGCGGCCATCGAGGCCCTCCGGGGCGCCGGCCTCCTCGGGGAGAATATCCTCGGGACGGGCTTCGACTTCGACTTCCGGATCGCCAAAGGGGCCGGGGCCTTCGTCTGCGGCGAAGAGACGGCCATGATCGCCTCGATCGAAGGGAAGGTCGGCGAACCGCGCCAGCGGCCGCCTTACCCCGCGATCAAGGGCCTTCTGGGAAAGCCGACGGTCATCAACAACGTCGAAACCTGGGGGACCGTCCCCCTCGTCATCACCAAGGGGGGGGCGGCCTTTGCCTCGATCGGCACGGCCGGCAGCAAGGGAACCAAGATCTTCTCGCTCGTCGGCAAGATCAACAACACCGGCCTCGTCGAGGTCCCGATGGGGATCACCCTTCGGGAGATCATCTACGACATCGGCGGAGGGATCCCGGGCGACAAGAGGTTCAAGGCCGTCCAGACCGGGGGCCCGGCCGGCGGCTGCCTGCCGGCCTCGAAGATCGACCTCCCGATCGACTATGAGAGCCTGGCCGCGGCCGGCTCGATCATGGGCTCGGGGGGGATGATCGTCATGGACGAATCGACCTGCATGGTCGACGTGGCCAAGTACTTCCTGAATTTCCTCCGGGACGAGTCCTGCGGCAAGTGCCTGTCCTGCCGCGAGGGGACCCAGCGGCTCTGGGAGATCGTCGAGCGGATCTCCAAGGGACAGGGGAAGGACGACGACCTCGTCCTCCTCGAGGAGCTGGCCGAATCGGTCAAGGACGCCTCGATGTGCGGCCTGGGCCAGAACGCGGCCAACCCCGTCCTTTCGACCCTCAAGTACTTCAAGGCCGAGTACCGCCAGCACATCCGGCGCAAGAAGTGCCCGGCCCTGGTCTGCAAGGAGATCGTCTCGTCCCCCTGCCACTACGTCTGCCCGATCGGCCAGGAGGCCTCGACCTACATCGCCCTGGTTTCCCAAGGCCGGTACGAGGAGGCCTACCGGGTCATTCTCAAGGACAATCCCCTGCCTTCGATCTGCGCCCGGGTTTGCCACCATCCCTGCGAGCTGGCCTGCCGGGCCGGCGAGTCGGGCGAGCCGATCTCGATCCGGGCCATCAAGCGCTTCGTCCTCGACTGGGCCGAAGCCAACGGGGTCCGCTATGTCCCCGAACCCCTCCGCCAGAACAAGGAAAAGGTCGCCATCATCGGCGGCGGGCCGGCCGGCCTGACGGCCGGATATTTCCTCGCCCGGAAGGGTTACCGGCCGACGATCTACGAGGCCCTGCCCGTCTCCGGAGGGATGACGGCCGTCGGCATTCCCGACCACCGTCTTCCCAAAGAGATCGTCGCCCGCGAGGTCGATTTCATCAAGGCCTCGGGCGTGACGATCCGAACGGGCCAGGTCCTCGGCCGCGACATCACCATCGACGGCCTGTTCCGGGACGGTTACAAGGCCGTCTTCTGCGCCACGGGGGCCGGGAAGTCCCTGGCCATGGGCATCCCCGGCGAGGAGGCCGAGGGCGTCCTCCACTCCCTGGAGTATCTCCGGGAAATCAACCTCGGCCGGACCGTTCCCGTCGGCAAGCGGGTCTGCGTCGTCGGCGGCGGCAACTCGGCGATCGACGCCGCCCGAGCCGCCCACCGGCAGCCGGGCTGCGAGAAGGTCTCGATCCTCTACCGCCGGACGAAGGCGGAAATGCCGGCCCTGGCCGAGGAGGTCGACGCGGCCATCGAGGAAGGGATCGATCTCCAGTTCCTCGTCGCCCCGGTCCGGGTCATCACCGCCTACGGCAAGGCGACGGCCATCGAGTGCGTCCGGATGAGGCTCGGCGACAAGGACTCGAGCGGACGGCGGAGGCCGGTGCCCGTCGAGGGCTCGAACTTCACGATGCCTCTCGACACCCTCATCCTGGCCATCAGCGAGCGCCCCGACACGTCCTACATCGGCGAGGGCGACGAAATCCGTCGGGTCGAGGAGAACATCCACATCGACGAAGAGACGGCCATGACGACCCGGGCCGGAGTCTTCGCCGGGGGCGACGCCGTGACCGGCCCGAACATGGTCGTCGAAGCCATGGCCGCGGGCAAGGTCGCGGCCGAGATGATCGAGAAATACATCCGCGGCCTGCCGATGCAACGCGATTACTGGCTGACTCGGCCGTCGACGTACGTTCCCTCCGTTTCCGTTTCCGAAGCGGAGGCGGCCCGGGCGGAGCGGCCGAAAATCCCCACCCTGTCGCCGGCCCAGCGGCGGAAGAATTTCCGCGAAGTCGAAAGGACGCTTTCCGAAGCGTCGGCCTGCCGGGAAGCGCGGCGCTGCCTGCGCTGCGACCTGGAGACCGAGGACGGCAAGGCCGCCTTAGGAGGGAATCCATGATCCGCCTCATCATGAACGGCTTGGAAGTCCAGGCCGAGGAGGGCTGGACGCTCCTCGAGACGGCCCAGTTTTACGGGCTGGAGATCCCGACCCTGTGCCACAACGAGGGGCTGACCCCCTGGGGGGGCTGCCGCCTGTGCGTCGTCGAGATCGGGGCCAAGCCCAAGACGCGGCTCGTCTCCTCCTGCACCTATCCCGCCGAGGAAGGCCTGGTCGTCCAGACGGACACGAAACGGGTCATCCGGGCGCGGCGGATGATGATCGAGCTCATGCTCTCGACCGCGCCCATGTCGAAGAAGATCCAGGACCTGGCCTCGAAGTTCGGCGTGACGGAACAGCGCTACCCGCCGCGCAACGAGGAATGCGTCTACTGCGGCCTGTGCGTCCGGATGTGCGACGAGCAGATGGACGCCCGGGCCATCGGCTTCCAGAACCGGGGCCACAAGCGGAAGATCTCGACCCCCTTCGACATCCGGTCCGAGGACTGCCGGCTCTGCGGGGCCTGCATCTACATCTGCCCGGCCTGTTCGGCCCGCTGCCAGGGCCCGAGCGCCGAGACGGACATCTGCAACGCCTGCCTGCAGATCGAGCCGACCTGCCTCGAAGAATACGGCGAACTGAACTGCTGGATGTACGACGCCGGCCGGTGCGGCACCTGCGTCCAGGACAAATCCAAATAACTTTTCGACAAGGAGGAAACGAAGATGTCTTATACGAAACTCAACCGAAGCGCGGCGACCCTGACCAAGAACCGGACCGAAGGCTCGATCAGCCCCTTCAGCGGGATGTGCGTGACCTGCGTCGACGGCTGCATCGGGATGTGCGAGATCGGCAAATCCGCCTACCGCGGGGCCGAAGTCCTCTATCCCCAGCCGTTCGGGATCATCACCGCCGGCTCGGAGAAGGAATACCCCTACGACCTCTCTCACTTCAGCATCATGGGGACGGCCGTCGGGGCCCACGGCGTCGAGGCCGACAGCGACAAGGCGACGTTCGAGAAAGTCTCGATCGAGACGGCCGTGGGGAAGGACAAGGACATCAAGCTCAAGGTCCCGTTCGTCCTGGGCGGCATGGGTTCGACCAATGTCGCCAAGCAGAACTGGGAAGGGCTGGCCATCGGGGCGGCCGTCTCGGGCGCGATCCTGACCGTCGGCGAGAACGTCGGCGGGATGGACGACGACTCCGAGATCAAGAACGGCCGGATCGTCCGCTCCAAGGACCTCGAGACGCGGGTCAAGCTCTACAAGGACTGGCAGGACGGCTACGGGACGGTCGTCGTCCAGGCCAACGTCGAGGACACCCGCCTCGGCATCCAGGAGTACGCCATCCAGAAGCTCAAGGTCGACACCGTCGAGCTGAAGTGGGGCCAGGGGGCCAAGGACATCGGCGGCGAGGTCAAGATCAAGAACCTCAAGAAGGCCCAGGATCTCCGGAAGCGGGGCTACATCGTCCTTCCCGATCCCGAGGACCCGAACGTCATCGCCGCCTTCGAGAAGGGCGGCTTCAAGGAGTTCGAGCGCCATTCCCGGTTGGGGATGGTCGAGGAAGAGAGCTTCATGAAGCGCGTCGCGGAGCTCCGCAAGGCCGGGGCGAAGCACGTCTTTCTGAAGACGGGCGCCTACCGGCCGGCCGACCTCGCCCGGGCGGTCAAGTACGCCTCCAAGGCCAAGCTCGACATGCTGACCGTGGACGGCGCCGGCGGCGGGACGGGGATGAGCCCCTGGCGGATGATGAACGAGTGGGGCATCCCGAGCGTCGAGATCTGGAGCCTGACCTACAAATACGCGGATATCCTGGCCAAGCGGGGCGAATACCTCCCCGACATCGTCTTCGCCGGGGGAATCACCTTCGAGGACCAGATCTTCAAGGCCTTGTCCCTGGGCGCGCCCTACGTCAAGGCCGTCGGGATGGCCCGCAGCCCCCTGGCCGCGGCCATGGTCGGCAAGACGATCGGCCGGCGGATCGACGAAGGCCAAATCCCGGTCTACGTCGAGCGGTTCGGCAACTCCCGAGAGGAGATCTTCGTCACCGCCCCCGAGCTCAAGCGGAAGTACGGCAAGCGGTTCGAGAACCTCCCGCCCGGGGCGATGGGCGTTTACAGCTACTTCAAGCGCCTCGACCAGGGATTGCGCCAGCTCATGGCCGGCAACCGGAAGTTCGCCCTGAGCTACATCACCCGGGACGACATCGCCTCCCTGACCAAGGAAGCCTCCGACATCAGCGGCATCCCCTACATCCTCGACGTCGACAAGGACGAGGTCAGCCAGATCCTCAAGGGCTGAACTCTTCGCTTTAAACTCAAAAGGGGACGGTTCTATTTTCAGCCGAAAATAGAACCGTCCCCTTTTTCTTTTTGATAGAATAGGCCTCCGATGAAACATCGCGGGGCCGTTTTCGTCCTCCTCCTGGCCGTCACGGTCTTCGGCGTCTATTTCCGGACCCTCTCCTATGACCCCGTCTGGGACGACGCCGATTTCCTCCGGGAGGACAACCCGTTCTTCTCCTCCCACAAGACCTGGGAGGCGTTCAAGCTGGGGTATTTCGTCGAGCCCGGAGAGAAGGCCGTCCGCTTTCTCTATTATCGGCCCGTCGTCACGGCTTCGTTCCTTCTCGAGCGCGACCTCTGGGGCCTCCGGCCCTGGAGCATGCGGCTCGTCAATCTCGCCCTCTACGTCCTCGGCCTCATCGCCCTCTACGCCTTCCTCAGGAAACAGTCCGAGAAAGGCTCGTTCGCCGAAGTCACGACCCTCCTCTTCGCCCTGAACCCCCTGAACGCGGACAACGTCGTCTGGATCGTCGGCCGCTGCGACCTCTTCCTCCTTCTCTTCGGAAGCCTGGCCCTCCTCGCTCTCGCCCGCCAGGTCGAACGCCCGGGAGGCGGGCGCTGGCTCTGGCTCTGGTCCTCCGCGGCTTTCGCCCTCGGCCTGTTCTCCAAGGAGAGCTTCCTCTTCTTCCTCCCCGCCCTCGTCGTCTTCGAGCTCGTCCGCCGGAAGCGCCTGACGCCGGCGTATCATCTCGCCAACCTGGCCGTCGTCGCGGGATTCTTCGTCCTCAAGGTCGGCGTCCTGGGGATGGGCAATCCGGCGATGCGGTTCCTGCCCGGACTGGGCAAAAATATCCTCAAGCTCGTCGCCGCGGCCGGGTACTACGGCCGGTCGATCGTCTTCCCGGTCGTCTATGACCGCTTCCTCCCGGACGCCGAACTGGCCAAGCCCCGATATCTCGTCTTCGGGATCGCCTTCGGCCTGGCCCTGCTGGCCCTGGCATATCTCGCCTGGCGACGGAAAGCCTTCGCCACTCCGGTCGCCCTCCTCGCCGGATTCGTCGCCGGCTCTCTCGGCCTCGTCTTCGCCGCGTTCGTCAGCTATCACCTTTACGCCAGGTACATGATGATTCCCGCCCTCGCCGCCACCTGGATTCTCGTCCGGGCCCTGGGCCGCCTCAAGGAGCTGCAGCGGAACGCCGTCGCCTTCGGAATCTTCCTCCTCTTCATCCCCTCGGTCGTCCTCAACGCCTACGACTACCGGACGAACATCGGCTTCTTCGAGGACGCCGCGCGCCGGTTTCCCGAGGAAGGCTTCCTCTCCTACCAGACGGCGACGGCGTATCATGCTCGGGGAGACCTCCTGAACGCCGAATTGGCCCTCCAGAAAGCCCTCCGGACGCCTCTCGACGTCAAGATGGTCATCAGCGGACGGCTCATCCTCGCCCAGGTCGAATTCCTCCGGGCCGATTATCCGAAATCGCGCCGCTGGCTCGAAAGCCTGGCCGGCTATCCCCCCGACGCCTTCACCCCCCTCCTCCGCTATCAAGAGGCGCATCAAAGAGGCCAGATGGCCCTCGCCCAGGGCGATATCGAGTCCGCCGGACGGATCTTCGCCGACAATATTGCTTTCCTTCCCGACCGCCTCGACGGTTACCGGGAGCTCGCCCGCCTTCACCTCGGCCGCGAGGAATGGGCCGAAGCCGAGGGGATCGAGCGGCGGATGAGGGATCGCTTCGGCGCGGACGTCATCCTCAACGCGGAAAAACTCCGGGCGGAATTCGAGACCATGATCCCGGCCGAAAAAGCCGATTTCCATTTCCGCCACCGGAATTACGACAGGGCGATCGAGATTCTCAGCGGCCTCCCCATGCGGACGCTCGAGCAGGACATCGGGCTCGTCCGGCTCTATCTCCGGGCCGGGCGGCCGTTTGAAGCCCGGGAGGCGGAGGACCGGCTGACCTCCGGCGGCTCGGGCGACGTCAAGGTCTGGAACGCCCTGGGGACGCTCTATCTCCGGGAATTTCTCCGTGTCGACGACGCCCTGGCCTGCTTCAAGGAGTCCTTCGCCCGCGACCGGAATCAGCCCGAAATCGCCTCCCTGATCGTCCAGCTCGCGGGTTATCTCCAGTCCGCCCTCCCCCTCAATCCGCCTACTTCGCGGCCTTGATTTCGTCCCAGACCGCGACCCAGAGGGCGTTCTTGTCGCCCAGATCGGCGAAGATCTCGCACTTGGCCCGGATCTCCGGGGCCAGGAAGACGCCGGGATTCGACCGGATCTTCTCGCTGAGGAGCGGATAGGCGTCCTTGTTGGGACAGAGATACTGGATGAACTCCGTGTTCTCCGCCGCGACCCGGGGGTCGTGGAGGAAGTTGATGAAGGCGTGGGCCAGCTTGACGTCCTTGGCCGTCGCGGGAATGACGAGGTCGTCGCACGAGATCGCTCCGCCCTCCCGCGGCATGGCGAAGACGATGTCCCCGTTCTCGGCCTGGACCTGGAGGATGTCGCCGCTGTAGCCGTGGACGAGGAGGAACTCGCCCGAGGCGATCCCCGTCTTGTACTGCTCGTTCTCGAATTTGGCCAGGTTCTTCTTCCATCGGATGACGACGGCCTTGGCCTTTTCGAGCTCCTCGGGATTCGTCGAGTTCAGGCTGCAGCCCAGGAACTTGAGGGCGGCGCCGATCGTCTCCCGCATGTCGTTGAGCATGACCATCCGCCCCTTGAGGTCGGCCCGGTCGAACATCCCCCAGGTCGGCTCGAAATCCGCGACCTTGCTCGCCAGATAGGCGATCCCCGTGTTCGTGATCATGTAGGGGACGGAGTGGTCCATCGCCTTGTCGATGGCGATCGCCAGGTAGTCGGGATCGACCCGGGCGGCGTTCGGGAGAAGGGCCTTGTCGAGCGGCTGGAGCATCCCCTGGCCGTGGAGGAGACTGACCATGTAGCTCGTCGGGGTGATGAGGTCATAGCCCGTCGCCCCGGCCTTGAGCTTGGCGTACATCGCCTCGTTGGAGTCGAAGGTGTCGATGACGATCCGGCAGGCGTTCTCCGCCTCGAACCGCGAGACGAGCTCCGGCTTGACGTAATCCGCCCAGGTGTAGACATGGAGCGTGGCCTTGTCCTTTTTCCCGCCGCAAGCAAACGTCAAGGCGGCGACCGCCGCAAGGATCGCGATTTTGGCTTTCATGGTCATGACCCTCCTCCGAAAAGCTTGTTTTTCGACAGCCGTTGGCTCGCGCCGACGGTCAAAAAAGTCAAGGTCAGCAGAAGCGTCGACAGGGCGTTGATGAGCGGCGTCGCCCCATGCTTGATCATGCTGTAGATGCGGATGGGCAGCGTCGTCGCCCCCGGCCCGGCGACGAAAAAGGTGATGACGAAGTCGTCGACCGAAAGGGTGAAGGCCAGGAGCGCCCCCGCCGCCAGGCCGGGGGCCAGCATGGGGAGGAGGACGCGCCGGGCCGTCGTCCACCAGTCCGCGCCGAGGTCCTGGGCCGCCTCGACGACGGCATCATCAAAATCCTGGAGCCGCCCGAGGACGACGAGGGCGACGTAGCTCACGCAGAAGGTCACGTGGGCCAGGAAGATCGTCGTCAGGCCGAGAGGGACGCCGGCCGAAACGAAGGCCATGAGGAGGCTGATCCCCATGAGGATCTCGGGGACGACGAGGGGGGTGTAGATGAAGGTGTAGTGGAGGCGCTGGAGCCGCGTCTTGGCGAACCGGTGGAGGGCCAGGGCCGCGGTCGTCCCGAGGACGAGGGAGACGAGGGTCACGGAGACGGCGATGACCAGGGTGTTCCGGGCGGCCTGCCAGATCTCGGCTTCCTGAAAGAGCCGGACGTACCAGCGGAGGGAGAAGCCCTGCCATCCGCTCCCGAATCGCGAGGCGTTGAAGGAGTTGACGACCAGGATGAGGATCGGGAGATAGAAAAAAACGAGGACGAAGGCCAGGACGGCGAACGGCAGGCGGCTCCGCCTCATCCCCCTTCCTCCAGGATGATTTCCGGCTTCTCCTTCTTCCTCTGGCGGAAAAGAACCGCCAGGAGCGGCGCCAGGACGGCCAGGATGAGGACGACGGACAGGGCGCTGGCATGGGGGAGGTTGCGGTCGACGAAGACCCGCTGGGCGATCTTGTTGCCCAGCATCTCGCTCGACGGGCCGCCGACGAGGTCGGGGATGACGTAGGAGCCCAAGGCCGGAATGAGAACGATGAGGACGGCCGTGACGACCCCCTGGCGGACGCCGGGGAGGAAGACCTTGCGAAAGGCCTGGAGGGGCCGGGCCCCCAAATCGCGGGCGGCCTCGACGAGGCGGAAATCGAACTTCTCGGCGGCGGCGTAGATCGGCAGGATGGCGAAGGGCAGGAAGGTGTAGGTCATGACGAGGATGACCGCGGCGTTGTTGTAGAGGAGCGGCGTCTGGGGCGAGGCCAAGCCGAGGAGGACGAGGATTTTCTTGACCGGGCCTTCGGGATGGAGGAGCGACCGCCAGGCGAAGACGCGGATGAGGAAGCTCGTCCAGAAGGGGACGATGACCATCATCAAGAGCAGGTTTCGCCGCCGGGGCGAGGCGCGGGCGACGGCATAGCCGGACGGAAGGGCCAGGGCGAGGCAGATCGCCGTCGTCACGGCGCTCGCCCAGAGCGTCCGCCAAGCGATGACCCAATATGGGTGGCGGGCGAGGTCCCGGATCGTCGCCGTGGTCCAGCCCGGCCCGATCCCGCCGTAGGGGTCGGGCGGACGGAAGGCCAAGACGAAGACGAGGAGCGTCGGGACGAGGAAAAAGAGGAGAAGCCAGACGAAGGAGGGAATCGTCAGTGCCGCTTCCTGTATCTTCTTTTTCAACTCTTTTTTTTTCTTGAGAAATCGCGATTACTCCTCGCCGACTTTCTGCGGAGGAGAGGCGACAAGCTTTTCGTCGCCCTTCCGAAAGCCTTCGAGCATGAACCCGTCGTCGCCGTGCCACCAGATCCAGACGTCGTCCTTCCAGCGGATCGGCTTCTCGTCGAGGAAAAAGCGGAAATGCTGGCGGAGGACGAGGACGCGCTGGCCGCCGGCCCGGACCCAGTATTTGGTCGTCGGCCCGAGATAGATGACGTCCTCGACCTTGGCCGGGGCGACGTTTATCCGCGTGTCGGGCAGGGGCCGGTCGCGCGATATCCGGATCTTTTCCGGCCGGACGCTCAGGAAGACCGGATGGCCGGGCCGGATCCCCTTGTCGTTGTAAGCGACGACGTCGGGAAAACCGGAGATCCGGAGCCGGCAGTACTCGCCGTCGAGGCCGTCGGCGACCTCGCTTTCCAGGAAGTTCGTGTCCCCGATGAAGGCCGCGACGAAGCTCGTCCGCGGGGCTTCGTAGATTTCGGCCGGCGTCCCGATCTGCTCGATCCTTCCCTGGTCCATGACCGCGATTCGGTCGCTGAGGCTCATGGCCTCGCCCTGGTCGTGGGTGACGTAGAGGAAGGTGATCCCGACCTCGTCGTGGATCATGTCGAGCTCGATGAGCATCCGCTGCCGGAGTTTGAGGTCGAGGGCGGCCAGGGGCTCGTCGAGGAGGAGGACCTGGGGCTTGTTGACGAGGGCCCGGGCGACGGCGACCCGCTGCTTCTGCCCGCCCGAGAGCTGGCCGGGTTTCTTCCCGGCCTGGTCCTCCATCTGGATGAGGCGGAGCATGGCCTCGACCTCTCGCCGGATCTCGGCCTTGGGGCGCTTGGCGACCTCCAGGCCGAAGGCGATGTTGTCCCAAACGGAGAGATGGGGGAAAAGGGCATAGCTCTGGAAGATCGTGTTGACCCGCCGCCGGTTGGGGGGAAGGCCGGTGATGTCCGCGCCGTCGAGAAAAACCCGTCCCCGGTCGGGCGTCTCGAAGCCGGCGGCGAGGCGGAGCATCGTCGTCTTGCCGCAGCCGCTGGGGCCGAGGAGGGAGAAGAACTCCCCCTTCTTGATCTCGAGGGAAACGCCGTCGACGGCCTGGATGGGGCCGAAGGCCTTGGCCACGTCTCGGAATTCGAGAAATTCGCCCAACTCGGCTCGTCCTTCCAAATTTTCATATTATAGGAAAAATCCGCGGTCAAACCACAAATTTTTCGTGAGGATTCCGACAGCCCCCTCGTCAACGATAGACCTGACGGAATCCATCAGCGAATATCGCCGGAATTCGAGAACGGCCGGAAGGTGAAGATGGTTTGCCGGGAAGCCACGAACGCCTGAAGCGGGGAGCGAAACGGCCGAGGCGCCCGACGCACGGTTTGACCGCATGTTTTCCCTATGTTATAAATACGCCCGGCGCAAACCATGGTCATTTCGATAGTTATCCAGCTTTTCGTCCTCCTCTTCGCGATCACCGTCCACGAGGCCGCGCACGGCTGGGCGGCCTACAAGTTCGGCGACCCGACGGCCTACAACCTCGGCCGGGTGACCCTCAATCCGCTGGCCCATATCGATCCCTTCGGCACGGTCCTCCTCCCGATTCTCCTGTCGCTCGCCCGGATGCCGGCCTTCGGTTGGGCCAAGCCCGTCCCCGTCAATCCCTACAATTTCCGCCACCCCCGCCGAGACAACCTCTGGATCTCCTTTGCCGGGCCGGCGGCAAACTTGACCGTGGCCGCCGCGGCCTTCGTCGTCCTCATGGTTCTCAAGCTGTCGAGCGACCGGGTCGGCTTGTTCATCAAGGCGATCGTCAACGGTTTTTTCCGGCAAATGGGGTTCGCCCTGCCCATCCTTCAGCCCGGCTTCTATCCCCTCGAAGGCCTGGCCCTCATCCTCCTGTTCATGATTCTCCTCAACGCCTACCTGGCCATGTTCAACCTCCTCCCCGTTCCTCCCCTCGACGGGAGCGGGATCATGATGGGGCTCCTGTCCGAAGGCGCGGCCGCCCGCTATGACCGGATCCGGCCCTTCGGCTTCATCATCGTCCTCATGCTGATCTACATGGGCGTCCTCGAGGTCATCATGTGGCCGGTCAAACTCTTCATCGCCATCACCCTCGGATGAGCGCCCCCTCCTCCTCCCCCTCGCCCTCGCCCCGGAAACGGGTCCTCAGCGGCGTCCGCCCGACCGGGCCCCAGCACCTCGGCAATCTCGTCGGGGCCCTTCGGAATTGGATCCGCCTTCAAGATCTCTACGACTGCCAATACGCGATCGTCGGGTGGCATGCCCTGAGCTCGGAATACATGAACTCCAAGGTCATCCGGGCCAACGCCCTCGAAGTCGCCCTGGACTGGCTGAGCGTTGGCCTGGATCCGGCCAAATCCGTCCTCTTTCTCCAGTCCGAGGTCAAGGAGCACGCCGAGCTCCACCTCATCCTGTCGATGATCGTCCCCCTCCCCTGGCTCGAGCGCGTCCCGACCTTCAAGGAAATGCAGCAGGAGATCCGGGACAAGGACCTCAACACCTACGGCTTCCTCGGCTATCCCGTCCTCCAGGCCGCCGACATCGTCATCTACAAGGCCGATTTCGTCCCCGTGGGCGAAGACCAGGCGGCCCATCTCGAGCTGACCCGGGAGATCGTCCGCCGGTTCAACCGGATCTTCGGCGACATCCTCCCCGAGCCGGAAACCCTCCTGACCGAAGTCCCCCGACTGGCCGGGACGGACGGCCGGAAGATGAGCAAATCCTTCGGGAACGCCATCTTCATCAAGGACGAGCCCGCGGTCATCCGCCAAAAAATCCTGCCCATGGTCACCGATACGCGGCGCGTCCGCCGGACCGATCCCGGCGAGCCGAACGACTGCCCCGTCTTCACCCTCCATAAAGCCTTCGTCCCCAAGGACGCCCGGGAGGAGGTCGCCCAAGGATGCCGGACGGCCGGCATCGGCTGCCTGGACTGCAAGAAAGTCGTCCTCGACCATCTCCTCCGTGAGCTCGCCCCCATCCAGGAAAAGCGCAAAGCCCTCGAGGCGAATCCGAAGGCCGTTTGGGACATCCTCGAGGAGGGAAACGCCAAGGCCCGCCGCGTCGCCCGGGCGACGATGGACGAGGTCCGAGCCGCCCTGGGTTTCTGAAGGCCGCTCCCGATGACCGTAGTCCGCGACCCGAGCCGGGAGGAGGAGCAGCCCATCCCGCCCCCGAAGCCGCCGCCCGAGCCGTCCCCGGCCGAGCCGGGCGCCGCCGGCCCCCCCGTCGAGGCCGAAGGCTACCAGGTCAAGCTGGAGTTCTTCGAGGGACCGCTCGAAGAACTCCAGCTTGACCTGGTAGCCTTCGGCCACGAC
>Ga0194125_10008666_pt1 | contig 14292 bp, 10 predicted proteins | sample TA2KigC250mmetaG_FD_148626 | JGI IMG/M metagenome (GOLD analysis project Ga0194125, IMG submission 148626) | Freshwater microbial communities from Lake Tanganyika, Tanzania - TA2015034 Kigoma Deep Cast 250m | ecosystem: Environmental > Aquatic > Freshwater > Lake | place: Tanzania: Lake... | reverse complement strand
CAAAATATACGATATCCCAGAAAAATTTATGGACTATTGCAAAGTGATCATCCAATATTTACTTGTTGAATTTATTTACACTGCAAAATGTATTGCACAATCCAATGAAAAGCGGAAAATATATCCGGTTGATTTATTTTTAGGAATGGAAGACGCTGAATTACTGGAGTTGCCAGTATTTTGGAGGAATGGTGGGGAGAACCTAGGTTCCCTTTAGCCCCCTCCTATAAATAAGATTTCTAATAAGATAATTTTATATCTTTTCTTATATTATAAAATATGTCCGAACCATCAGATCATAAAAGCATAAAATCAAGAATTAATCGCGTTAAGAATTTAATACTAAAGAAGATCAGTGATGACATTGAGAAAAAACAGAAAAGGATACCATCAAAAGAAGAGGTGATTGCAATATACGAAAAGAGGCGAGCCGAGCATGAAAAGAAGGTTGCTGAATTGGAGAAGAAGCAAGCTGTTATAGCCCCAGCCCCAGCCCTAGCCCCTTTAAAAAAGAGGCTAACCCCCAAAAAAGCCTCCAAAAAGGCTAAAATTGTTTAAAAATGCATAATTTTACATAAAAATTGATGGTAAAATAAAATAAAATTTAATTATCATCAGACAAATCTCAAGAGAATGTCTGAAAAAGCACCGAATGGTCATGCGTCTGGAGGCGCCGTCAGAGATCAAAAGCGAGCTGAAATTGCTGCGAAAGTTGAAGCAGCCAGAAAAAAAATGGAAGCGGAAAAAGCAATGTTAGAACAATTTGTTTCTATGTTTGGTGCCCTAGGAACCGCTTTATCTTCATGTTCCGCAGCAAACCCAGGATTACAACGTATTCATGAAGTTCGAGAATATTTGAAAGGGATTCTTGATGATCAAACATTGACACCCGAGCAATTCATTGAGAGGATAAAACAAGCCTATAATGATGCTCAGACGAAGTTTGTGACAGACTGTGGGCTTTGGCAACGCGAGGTATCATGCTGGGATTTCAATCCCAAACAGCTGCAGCAAATTTTTGCAGAAATGAAGAAGCTACCTCCTGGAACACCCATTTTGAGTCCACTTGCTGGGCGAGGATTTTTTGAAGCGTGCCTGCAGAGACTCGGATTGGTTGTTATCTGCAATGACTTTGAAAAGCCAACCGATGGGTTTACTTTCGTTGATGGTGCACAAATGTCATGCGGAGACGGGCTTGATTTTCTGAAATCTTACCATGCTAAGCATCCTGACATGCTGTTTGCCATTCTTGTCTCTTGGGCACCACAAAAAGGACATTCAGGTTCTAATATCTCTGAGAAAATCTTCACATTTGCCAGCGATTGTCCAACATCTGTCGGCGTTTTTCATGTTTCTGAAGGGAACCAAGATGGCGGCAATTATGGATGCACTGACACGGAAGAAGCATTCGTAGTGATTGAAGCCAATTTCAACAGGGTATGGAAGATTCCTCGCCAGCCTCCAATTTGGAAGAAGATGGACCCTTCCCATGCTGACATTGCTGATTACTTATCATGGCGGGTTCCTCGTCGTGGATCTAAGAAGTAATCCTGATTCTTGGAAGATGATATAACAAAAAAATTATTATAATATCAAAATCAACTATCCACTGTGGATGTCACACATTTGGTATTATAAAAAAATTGATTTATAAAAATTATACATTTTTACAAATTATCTAAAAATGGACTATCAAAAATTAAAAGAAGCGAACGGAAAGTTTGCCTTTGAAGAAGGGAAAAAAGACGCCGACAAAGGACATGCAATCAATGTCCGAGATTCTGTAATTCGAGAAGCTACAAGATGGAAGCCTTCATTAATCGCCAACCCAACAGATACAAAAGATTTTTATTCCATCCGTACTAACTGTCGCAATATAAACCTGTTCATTCTTGATATTTATGCATTTTTGCACAATACACGTTACTTGACAAATGATGAATTCAACTCATCTGGGCTTTCCTGGTCTTTGCATCATGGAACTTATTGGATCATGATTGATAAAAAAAACTTTGATGCATCCGAAATTTGTAGAAGACTCTTCCACAAAAATGTCGCAAGTTTTGTAAAAAAATTCTCTGAGTTAGGATTTTCGAATTGCAAGGCAGAAATAAATTCTGAACTTGTATTTTACAAGTATCCTAATTTCAAGCCTGATTTATCAATTCAAGAACTAAAGACTTTATGTGAGAACTTATGGAGACCTCTGAACCAGAATAAAAATATGTCAAGTAGCGACAGCAGTGACAGATTTTCGGCTCAACTTACTCAGCCAATCCAACCAATTGCCGTAAAACGCCCATTTGTTCTCAACATGTCAGAATCATCTGCATTTTCATCTGCTAAAAAGCAGGCAATTTTGCAATAATTCAAACTAGCTTTACAATTGTTTTATCATTATAATGTCTATTATCCATATCTACAATCCACCGCGCAATAAATTCCAGAAATATTCGGTCACACATTCGCCGGTTAATATTCGTTATTTCCCGCGGCATAACTTTATCATAGACAACTCCTGGTTTGCCATTGAATTCGCACAAGTATAGGTTATACCTGTCATCTATTAGTAAATCAAGCCCGTATAAATGCCATAGAAATTTCGGCTCGTGCCGCCGCTTTCTGTAGTATTCCGTTGTTTTCTGGCGAATGAACGGAATAATCTTCTGGGTTATTTTTTTCATAATTTCCAGCCTTTTCTCCGCCCATTTCCGCCTGTTGTCCGCAGAAGTGTGCTTTTCCATAAATTCCGTCGTATCAATTGTAAAATTAACTGGATTGGCGCCATGTGGCTTTGGTGCCTTAATATTCGTGGCAAAGGAGCCCATGTTCGTCCCAGAAGAGGAGAATTTGAACCCCGCCAATTTAACATGCCCCTCTTGAAACAGATATCCAGAGTAATGGGCGCCTTCTTTTACTATTAATAAATACACACGTTCGTCCAATTTGTGCCAATTATGCAGCAATGGGGGGACCTCTTCTTGTAAAATGAACATATCCCGGTGGTTCATCTTGGCTAAAACATCGGCGGCACTATAAACCGGGAATATATTTTTGCTGCCAACGCCGAAATTATTTTTGAGGACTGTGCGGCGGTTGTTGATAAAGTGGTTGATTTCATTGGCGTGTGATTCCGCCCATTTCCGGTCAAATGATATGGATTTGGGATAATATGGCTCGTTTTTGAAAATGTTGTGAATGGTGTGCTTCGGGAGATAACAATTGGGGAAACCATAGCCAATTCTGGTGGCGAAATCATAATGCCCAATCTCTACATTATTTTTGTGGCGGACTTTTGTAAGATCGAATTTTTGAAGGATATTTTCAAAATGTTGGCGCCAATATTCGCAATAATATTGTTCATTGCTGAGATTGAAATTCATTATATTTTATATTTATAAAAAAATTGATATAAAAAATAAAATACATAAAATATTATATTGAATATAATAGAATCAACACAAAAGGATTAGCCAGGAATACGATTTATAAATTTTACACGAAACCCAATATAGCCAAATTATGCACAAAGCCTTAAAAAAGCACATTAAAATAAATGCAGCTGATCTAATTATTGAGCCCAGTGCTGGGAATTAAATGCTCACTTGTGAGCATTTAATTTTACGATATCGAAGCAAGAACGGAATTTTATAAAAATTGAATAATAATGTCCGTATTTCTTTCTATTATCAAAAAAGCTCTAACAAATGGGAAAGCTCAAATGCAAATGCTGTATCCAGCCCAAAATGCGGCAATTGGAGAAAATCATTAAAAAACCCCACAAATATTCCAAAAAATACATAGAAAGTGTTCTCGACCAAGACTTCATCCCTGAACTTACAAAAGGCTTTGAAAACCTGGGGATATGTTATCCATCCTCCGATATTCTCGAAATTTTTGAAACAGTTGATATGGGAAAAGGTGTTCGCGCCAAAGAAAAGCTCTATAAAGGGCAGCGGCTGGGCTGTTATATGGGCGAGATCAAGCACAATGCGGAGCCATCCAAGGACTGGCGCTTTAATTTCGCCTATGTGCTCAAAGACTTCTATATTGACGGCAAGGATGAATCCCTGATTTGCTATATGAATCACAGTAATAAGCCCAATGTGAAAATTATTTGGGAGAAACACGGTGACGAAATACATATTGTTTTCGTCGCAAATGAAGTAATTGATGAAGGTGAAGAGCTATTCATCGATTATGGAGAAGATTATTGGACATATGCCAGAAAACAGAATATTCGCCCAGAAGGACGCCAACGGCTTATTACTGAGTATTTTATCTAAAACTTAAATGATAAATTATGTTTTACCATTATAATTTTAATTTTTTATACAAAACTTCTCCAAATAGATTATTATATTTTTTGTCTTTGAATTCATATTTCAGAAATGCAAAATATATGTCAAATAAATTATCGGGACATGTAAAATTTTGAACAAATTCCGCAATTAATTCACCATTTTTTATAAATTCTAAAAATCTTTCTACTTTTTCTTTTGCAAAATATTGGAGTAATTCTTTCTTAACTTTCTTTTTATTTATAAAATGTTTTTCTCTTATTTTCATATTTTCAGTTTGATACATTCTATGCATTTTACTTAGATACTTAAATCCAAAATTTTTCTGATAATAAGATTCGCCGTATTTGAAAAGATATAAGATAAATAATGGTATTTTCTCACTTTTATGAGTAAAAACTGCTTTATCAGTTAAAGTTACCTTTTTAATTCCTTTTTCTAAAGAAATATATTCTAAAGCGGTTTTCATCAATATTCTTGTTCCAGATATTCTTGGCAATTTTTTATATAAATCACAGGTTTCATGATAATGAAAATTTTGAATATGAGCAACTTTTTTATCGTCTTCTTCGATAGTTATAAGTATACATTCTTTTCTATCTCCAATAAATACATCAATTGTATGTGTAACATTATTATAATCTTCGCGAAAATCAAATTTGAATTCAGAACCAAATATTTTTCCACCTGATTGGTCTGATTGGCTTAAAAAATATTTATGATAAGGTATTCCATTTGTAAAATGGGCATATCTATATGAGTGAATTGGTTTCATTATTTATTCTAAAATATAGAATAAATAATTCTTCAACTCCAAATTCTTATTAAAAATTCTAGTTATTATAATTATTCATATTTTTCTAAAATTATTTATAAATTAAGTTCAGGTTTTGGGTGTTAGCACCTTTTGCTCTAGTGAATTTTGGATTTTGCAAAGCAAAATTCAAAATTAATTAGAGAGAAAAGGGGTTTTAGAATTCACCGGATTCATAAGGTGGGTTCAGAACCTGCGGATAATAGATAGGCTCAGGCAGCAACAATCCTCCAATCTTTTGGATGTAATTATTGCATTTAGTAGCGATATTCCCCTCAACGACATTGATATTTTGCTGGGTAAGATCCTGAACAACTGGCACGAAATTATAATACAGTGCGCGATAAATAGTAGTAACTTTGTCGTTCTTCATTTTAAGAACCTTGCTGGATTCCAGCTGCTGAGTAGTAAAAGCGCCCTCACCGGTGATGTGGTAGAGAAGAACGGAGCGCAGGAGGTCACGATTGGCGGCATCCGTTAAATATTTGATCAGCCCAGCTGGGTAATTTTCCAGACCCTGGTTCGTGGGGGCGAAAAAAGTAGAATTCTTGAGACCTGCAACTGCGCTTTTGAGCCCGGCTAAATCAATAAGACTTTTTAAAACGGATAAATCTTTGTTTTTGCAAATCGTCTGATAAGGATTTTCACAACAGAATGTCATTTTATAAGAATAAGGCAGAAAAAAAATTTAACCTATTGAGAAAAATAAATCGCAATTTGTTCACCCCTTTTTTCAAATCCATTCTTGGAATAGAACGAGACCAATTCCGGCTTACAATCAGCGATTATTTTATATGCCCCACTTTCCCGCGCTTTCTCCACAATATTTGAAATTAATTTCTGTCCCAATTGAGCCCCTCTATACGTCTGATCCACAACAACGTCCTCTAAATGTGCGACGATTCCACCGCCATGGATGAATTTTTGTTCCAAGAAAATGGACGCGGTTGCCACAATTTTATTGGTTTGGGTGTCTTCAAAGACCCAGATTTGTGACTGGATTTTGGCGAATATATTTGAGAATTCCTCTGGAGAGAAGTGCCCTACTTGTGTCAATTGGGAGAGGAGTTGGAGGTAGTTTTTGTGATAGTCAGATTCTTCTAATTTTCGAAATATGAATTGATTTGAATTCATAATAATAATAAACAAATTAAAAAAATATAAATAAGTATTAATATATGAATTCATTTAATAAATTCTTTGAAGAGTCCAATGAGGAGATAGTTTTAGAAACGAAAGAAGTAGATGAAAATGCAGATATCAAGGTAGATAATGACTATATTTATGAAATCGATGTATACAATAATTTATTAGGAGATTTACCATTATTCATGCAGAATAATCCCCGGATTCAAGCCCAATATTTGAAAATGGCGCGTCATTTAATCGATCTGAAAAATAGGTCAAAAGACGTAGCTGATAATTTAGATGAAATAGAGGACTACCCCGATATGAAAAAAATATACAATCAGGAATTCAACGTAAGCTGGATTATTCCGGTTGTTTTGGACAAGAAGAAAATTTATAAAAAGCTGGACCTTAATAATGACGTAGATAATTCCGTCATGGAGCAATATGTTGAAACCGCATCAAATGCAGGCATTCAATACGATAATTTCTTGGATGAATTGAAGCAGGAGATCCAGTATATAGACGAATTCCAGCGTGATAAATTGGCGTTCCCCTCTTTTAAAAAATTGGTGTTCGACATTGACTCACCCTATATTATCAAGAAGGACCTTAATAAAAAGGACGTCGGTTATCAAGTCTATCTCAATCAGGCGACCCAATTATTCCGCTATTTCAACCGTGACAATAAATTCTGGGAGACCTACACTGGGATGGGTCCGGAGCAATTCCAGCATGAAGTCTATGATGAGGATGGTAAGCGCATTGGTAGCAAAATCGCCCAAATATTGACCGGTGAATACGTGAATATTGTGGGCTTTCTGGTTTTCGGAATGGAAAATCAAACGACTATATTGGACCTACTAGAGGGTGCGCAATGGTGCGACAGAATCCGCATGATTGGAGAAGCCACGGCGATCCGCAAAAATGACCGCGCCATTGTGGTTATGAAAAACCACGGGCTGCAGAATGGGGATAAAATCATGATACAGGGGTCCAATTCGAGCCCATCTATTGACGGCGAATACGTGGACATTAAAATCATTAATGCGGACGAATTTATGGTGCCCGTGAATATAAGCGATGGAAAAGAGGGGACATTCTGCCGTGTTTTTGCCATGTCGAAATTGCGGTTTGATAAGGTGGAGACCGGGACGGCGGCGCCTGGTGCAACCCTCTATCTTTTCCCCGAGGAAAATATCACGGATCTCCAATGGAAGGAAATTGTCCGAAATGTCGTCCCAGCGGCGGAGAAAATTATAAAAGCGAAGGAGCCCCTCCTGGAAAAAGTGGACACAATTGCTGCAATGGATGACTTATTGAGGACATTCAGCATTGATTTCCGGAATTTGGGCTACAACGAGTATTTTTTGCTGAGTGAAATGCTGGAGGCGAAATACATTGAGAGTAAGAAGAAATACTCCGATTTCTCATTTGACGCCTATTACGGCGAAATTATGAACATGAGGGAGGAAATTATTGGGAAAAACGCTGAGGAAAGTGTCGCCAATGATATTATCTTCGGGAATAAATACATACTGAACGCCGATGTGGTGCGTATGTATGGAAACTATCCCAATTTGGGGACGGATGTGGATTCCATTGCCACGCGTTACAACTGGCTACTGAATACACCGGACTATGGTAAATTCTATTTCCTGACGATGGAGCTGGACAAAATAAAGGAAATGAATAGCGATACGGGGCGCAAAGAAATAGAGGAGCGATTACGCGCCGTGAAGAAGGAATTGGAGGCGCTGGAAAAGGAGGTGAAAAAAGAAGAGAAGGCGGACAAAGTCGCCAAAGAATGCACGACTAGGGCGCTGAATCCAGTGAGAACTTATAAAAAAATGGACGACATTGAGAAGGATACTTTTAAAATTGCGGAATTTAATGTGGGGGATTACGCATTATTGGAGAATGGGCAAATATTTGTCTGGAACGGCGTGAATTGGGGGCAGAATGATTTGATTAAAACAGTGAGTGATTTATGTTTGCTGGGTGTTCAGCAAATAAAAGGATTCGATTTGGATAAACTCCAGTGTCTTTTTAAAGCGGCGTGCAAGAACAAGCGTGTTGTTCGCTCGGAGCGTAATATAGAGCGCCTTGAGTCGGAGGCGAAAATGCTGGAGGAATTGCTCAAATGGGACACGAAAGAGCTGGAGAAGAAAACCCGCGATATTCTCCAGGTGACCGCCCTTGGGCTGGAAATCTTTTTGCGGGCGAAAGAGACGACGAAGCGCAAGGAGACCATTGAGATCTACGAACAAAACATTGAGCCCCTCTATCTTAAAATAATGCAGATCCAGGACCTGCAGAATCAGGAGTATCTCCGGAATTTACTGATTCGGAAGGACGGAATTGTCATTGACAAGGATATTTATAGCATAAGAACCGGGAATAAAATATGTTGTGGGCATTATTTCTATCAGCTGAAAATAGCCCGGGGGACCAGCCCGGAATTCAGTGAGAAAGTCACACAGGACATGCTGGCTATTTTCGAGAGTGAGGATGACAATGGAGTCATTCCATGCAATCACTGTGGGCGCGCTTTGATGCTCATGGAATACGATACCGCGGAGGGTTTGAGTAAAACCACTGGTGAAATCACGCGGCAAAGGGAGACCGTTTTGTCTGAGGAAGAGGAATTCAAGGCGGAAATATTAGCGGAGCAAATGGTTGAAAAGGAGATGAATATGCTGGATTGCACGAGCCCGGAGATCCGCAATGAGCTGCTTAGGCTGGGCTTTGATGTCAATCAGATCGCCAAATCGAAGGAGATATGTGTGCGCCTGAACACTCTGAATTCGAAAACGGGGATTATGATGAAGAAGCGGGATTTTATTGGGATGATCGCCGATGTTTTGCAGTTGCTGGATAAGATGCCCGACTTCACGAAATTCAAGCAATATGAGCTCATAAAACTGAAACAGCAGGGGGTGGATCTCAAACAGATAAAAGTGAAGCAGATTCAGGAGCGCTACAATAATTTAATAATTATTCGAAAGATTACTCTGATTGCGGCAAGATTGTTGCTCCAATATCAGAACCTAGTTCCAGCTCAGCTGCCAGTGAGCAAGAAGACGAGCGTAGTTTTCGAGAGCTTTATTAGCGATAAGGGTGTTGAATACATGGCTCTATTAGTGGAAGAGGCGAAAATATTGCCAATCCAGAGGGAGACGAAGACGGGGGAGACTGTTATTACTTATTTGCAGCTGGGAAAAGTGAAGGAAGAGGTCTGGAAGGCATATAATGATTTGAGTGAATTGGCGAACATTAAACAGATGAAGGTGGAACGCAGGACATTCGACAAGAAATTTATAAAGGATGACGAGAAGGCGGCGGACCTGAGGATCCGCAGTATTCCAGAATACGCCGCAATTGGAGAAAAATTCCAGAAAGAAGTGGAAAAGTGCAAATCATTCGCGGAATTTGCGGATATGAAGCGGAAATTATACGAGCGCCAGGCATATATTGGACAGGTCGTAATTCAGAAGATTAACGAGGGGATTGCTAAGAGTCAGGATTTTGAGCGCGATGACCCGAAGGGAATTGAGCTGAGTTGCTGCTATCAGGAGGTCGGCAAAGATGAAAACTACTACAGCTATATTCAGGAGAAGACGGGCGAAGAGATTGGCGTAATGCTGGAGGAATTGGAGGCGAATGGCTATTATTACGCCCTGTTTTTGAATGGGGGCATTCTAATGAAGCACTATCCCAAGAGAAAGAAGTATTATACGGTGGATATTGAAGATGTGGGCTACAACAAGGAGGAAGTCAGGCGGCAACTTTTTATATCTTATATTCACTACGGGATATTCAAGGGTGAGCAGCATGAATACAATGAAGATGGTATTTGCTTATTAACGGGGGACCGCAAGGTCGACATTGCGAAGAAGGAGTATACAGTGGAGGAAGAGGCGGAACTTCTGAAGCTGATAATTCAGAAGACTACGAGGAAATTAATAATGGGAGGGACGAAAGAGGACGAGAACAGGATTCGAGAGAGGAACGCGGAATTGGTGGACAATTTTGACTTTGAGAAAATGAAGACGGAGTCGGAGAAGAATTTGAATAAGGAGATTGCGGCTTTTGCGGAGAAAATGGGGAAATTGCTGAATAGGAATAAAGAGTTCGTGGTTTATTTGCGGGAGAAATTAGAGAATATTGGGCTGGAAAACAAAGTGCTAGATTTGGAGCGAATGAGGTTGGAATTGGACCCAACCGTGCAGAATATTGAATTTGTCCAATTTGAGAATGAGAGGAACCGAATGAAAATTTACAATTTGAAGAAGTATATAAACCAGTATTTCCGGCGTTATTTATCTATGATCCAGCATAGGTTTGATCCAACAGAGCATATCCGGCGATTGGAGGACATGGAAGAGCAGACCTCGAAAGATATTCAGAAGTATATTTACGAGAGGGACCATTTTATAAAGAAATACATGACGAAGAGGGACAATGAAATATTTAAACCTTTGCGGTTTGATGTCCCTGCGAAAGTGATTCAGAATATTACGGCGGATACGGACAAATGGGACCGGTCATTCAGCAAAATTGAGAAGATTGTGAACTTTAATTTGACGCATTTGAGTCATTCACTGATGTATATTTTGGTGAAGAATTTGGGGAGTTTTATAGCGAATGATTCTCCGACGATTATTGCCCAATTTGTCATGGATGTGTTCGACATGATTTTCAAGGATATGGAGGCAATTGATTTTACGAGGGATACTTTTATATTGGGCGATTACAGAACACAGGAGTCCAAGGCGGAGGAAGAGGAATTGGAAAAGAAGAGCGAGACGGTGCGAATGATAGACGAATTGGAGTATAAATTCCGGAAGATATCGAAGGCGAAAGAGGACTATGAGGAGGCGTTTGAAGAATTGGAAGAAGAGGATGAAAAATTAACAGCGAAGGAGAGATTCATAAAAGAGTATAAGGAGAAACATGACAAGGACCCCACGGAGAGCGAGATAATGGACTTCGTGGATGAACAGGCGAAGGAGAAAGAGGCGGACGAAAATGAAGACCAAGAGGAATTCATTATGAAGGAAGATTCGGACAATGAGGATGCATTGGAGAAGGGGGCTGGATATGGCGAGATGCCACAGGGAGGTGAAGGTGGAGAAGACGGGGATTTTTAGGTCGAAATATAAAATATTCTATTAAAATAATGATAATTATTTTATTATTAACTATTATTTTCTTAATTGCGATCCCTTATTTTTACAAAACCACTGAAAGTTTCCAGGGAAATATAAAATTCCAGCTGGTTAATGGAAATCAATATCAGGATGATCGCTTCCAGATTTATAATCAGAACTATGAAAGTGAATGGAAGGAACCACCAGGGGCATATAATGATCCAATTGTTCAAACCTATGGAAATAGTTTCAATGACATGTATAAAATGAACCAATATATTTTCAATGATTTTGAAAAAGAAGATTTAGATAAATTTACGAGGGAATATGGCGCGAAACTGGATGTGAATAGGAAGCAAGACTTTGATTTGGATTACACTCCATTTGATATTTATAATTTAAACAAGGCAATCTGGTTCGATAATTATATATGGGATCCCGCTTATGTATTATATCAGCGATTTAATAAATCGAAAATATTGGAGCTGAACACAATGAACGAGAAATTTTTGTATATGATTAATAAATATTGGTTCAAATTTATAGAGGATTATGTAAAACGCAAAGTAGCAATTGCGAAGCCCTATTTTATCTTAAAATATAGAATTGTGAATGTATGGACGAGCAAAGATAAAAAATACCGGCTGTTCGACAGCGTAGTTGTAGTAACTAGGGATAATGCATTTTTGGCTTTTTATTTCTTTTTGAGTGGATTATTCGAATATAACCCGAAAAAAAAGGCATATGAATATCGTAAAATGGGGATTAAATATATTGCGAATAATTTACTGGACAAAGTTTTGCTTCGTGAAGGATTGGACAAAAATAATACGTATTTTAATTTGAACCCACTTTGGGATAATGATACATCCTATAATGAGGGAGAGGCGGAAAAATTATACGAGAAAGAAGAAAATAATATGGTGAAAACTGATGATATACTGGATAATTCATATGCCTGTTTCACATTTGATGAGACAAGTAAAAATCCGGGGAGCACCCCAATTTTTGCCATAGACAAGAATGACTGCGAGAATAAATTTGACATGATTGGATATAAAAAGCCGGCAGGTGTTTGGGATAAGCCCTGTAAAGCTGACTCTGAATGCATGTTCTTCCAATCCAACAAAAACTACAAAAACACATACGGGAGATGTATAGATGGTAAGTGTGAAGTTCCATCCAATATGAAGCCATTGGGCTATCACTACTATGTGAATAGTAAGAAAACGGAGCCATTATGCTACAATTGTGAGAGCAAGGAATGGCTACCCAATACGAAACCTGATTTCTGCTGTGAGGAACAGAAGAATAATAGGAAGAAATATCCATTTTTGAATAGCCCGGACTATGCATTTAATGGTGATGCTTTGGCAAGATATAATGCATATGTACAGGAAAAATGTACAATGAGTCCAAATTATGATAATATTTTCAAAAAAACGAATGTTTGGAAAATAAATTGCAAGGGATTTCTGGATTCTTATTCCATTCAAAACTAGGAGTTCCTAGCATTTACTGTTATTAAATATTTTTTCAATAAATTCCTCTAATTTCTTGAATGCCTCAATATCCTCTGCATCAAAATCGTAATTGGATTGGAGTTGTTTGAGGATTTTTTTGGCGTTATCGTATTCTTTGAGGTAGCTATCTCGCAATTTGGCTTCAGCTTCATATTTTGTTTTTAAAATTTCGAGCTCTTTGTATTCTTTGTCATATTCTGCTTTTTCTAAGCCGGCTTTTTGTTTGTATTTATTATAGTGATTGATAAATTCTTGAGAAAGAACACTGGTGTAATTCGTGTTTTTATCGTTCATTTCATAAATAATACTTAGCATAACTGCTTTATCATCACCTTCCACAATATTAATCTTGATTGTGTCTTTAATTGTTTGCATATGCTCGTTTAATGATGTTAATGTTTTAAGGTAATTGGGTTTTATTTTATCAAGAAGAAGAAGATATTTAGCATCACTTAGCATTTGTTTGTAATGTTGTTGTATTTTTTGTTCAAGCTTAGTAATACTACTATTTAATGCAAGCAATCCTGCAACTTTTTCATCGTATTTTTTATTCAACTTTGCGAGGTCTTGGTCAGAGAATAGAATAGTTTGCTGGAATTCAGCCAATTCTTTTTCTTTGTTCTTCTTTTCATCTACAATTAGTTTTTGAATATTCTTTTTTAACTTCTGGAGTTTTTCACGCGAAAATCCATGAGTGTCTTTGGAATCCTTGAATAATTGCTTGAGTTTTTCTTCATCAGCGGCTACTGGAGCAGCCTTTGGTGATTCAACTGAGGCAGCCTTTGGTGATTCAACTGGGGCAGCCTTTGGTGATTCAACTGGGGCAGCTTTTGGTGATTTAACTGAGGCAGCCTTTGGTGATTCAACTGGGGCAGCCTTTGGCGATTCAACTGGGGCAGCTTTTGGTGATTTAACTGAGGCACCATGATATCTGCAATATACTCTGTCATGGTTTTCATTATTATTTGTCCAGATCCATTCAGCATCACCTGGAATATTTGGTCTAGAACCACTGCTTACTGATCTCCAAACATTACTGTCTTGATTTCTACCATAACTTACTGCTTTTGACCAAGAAGCATCATTAAAATCATTTTGATTCCATCCTGTCTCAGCCTTTAATGAGCATTTCCATTCACTTGCTTTCGTCACCTTACCATCAAATACTCCAATAAATGCGGCGGGTCCGCCTTTATCTACACCATCAATAGCAATCACATCTCCTTGTTTAATAATTGGATTAAAATAATAAGTAGTAGTCCAAGTATCTCCGCTTCCAATCTTAAGCCCATTCACAAATAAATCAAATACATTATCGCAAGTCATATAGATTGGGAAATTTTTTGTGGGAGCTTGGGATGGAGCTTGGACAG
>Ga0194125_10008663_pt1 | contig 14294 bp, 12 predicted proteins | sample TA2KigC250mmetaG_FD_148626 | JGI IMG/M metagenome (GOLD analysis project Ga0194125, IMG submission 148626) | Freshwater microbial communities from Lake Tanganyika, Tanzania - TA2015034 Kigoma Deep Cast 250m | ecosystem: Environmental > Aquatic > Freshwater > Lake | place: Tanzania: Lake... | reverse complement strand
CCGCGTCAGTACGAAATCCCCTCACAAACCCAGAAGCGCCCAAGAAACAGATACTGATCGAGGCGAAGATCGTTGAAGCCACCAGCAGCACGGCCCGGCAGTTGGGTATACAGTGGGGCGGTCTCTACAGCGGCATCGACGGCAACTACCTCTACGGGGTCAATTCCGGGGCCGGCCGGTCGTTTGCCGCAGACTTCCCCTCGACCTTCAAGGACAACGTCGGCTTCACGATCGGCCTTGTGTCCGAGCGGCTCCTCGGAGGCGAACTGCTGAACCTGCAGCTTTCGGCCCTCCAGGAGGACGGCAAAGTCAACATCCTCTCCACCCCGTCAATCGCCACGCTCGACAACGAAACAGCCGTGATCGAGAGCGGCGAAGAACGGGCCTACAGGGAGACTTCGGGCACCGGCAACGACCTCGACGTATCCATCGCGTGGAAGAAAGCCGTTCTCAAGCTTGAGGTCACCCCGCACGTTGTCACCGATAACCTGCTGCGCGTGGAGATCATGGCCAACAAGGACTCGTTCGACGACACCAAGCAGGAGAGCAACGGCGAATTCCCCGTGAACACGAAGAACGCCAGGACAACCGTCCTTCTGAAGGATGGCCAGACGACGGTCATAGGCGGACTGGCAAGGGAAAGCAGAAACAGGTCCGAATCGGGCGTTCCTGTTCTGAAGTCAATTCCCGTTCTCGGCCACCTCTTCAAGGGGAGAAGGGACGGGACAAGCATGGACGAAGTCCTCATCTTCATAACGCCGAGAATCCTCGCCGATCCCGCCGCGGAATGACGGCTGTACACAACAGATCCGGAGCGCCAGCCGGGGTTAGAAGAAAACTCGGCGAGATGCTGCTTGAGGCGGGGCTTCTTACCGAAGCACAGCTTCGCGAAGCGCTCGGCGCTCACACTGCCGCCGGATTGGCGTTGGGCTCTTATGTCGTGCGCCAGGGCCTGGCCAAGGAGGATGCGATTGTTTCCCTCCTCGCGCGACAGCTCAAGGTCGCCCGGTACGCGCCCGGCGACTACCCGATAGACGATTCCCTCAACACCGTCGTCTCCGCCGAAGTCGCCCGCAAGTACCGGCTGGTGCCTCTCCAGAAGGATGGCCGCCTGCTCACCGTCGCGATGCTCGACCCGAACGACACCGATGCCCTCGACACAATCGGCCAACTTACTCAATGCGAGGTGGAGCCGGTCATCTGCACGGAGCGTGAGCTGAACCAGCTCGCAAGCGGCATCTACGGGATATCAGTCGGCATAGGGAAGATGCTTGAGCAGGAGCACGAGATGGAATTCTCGCCTGTTGAAGCGAAGGGCGGCGAGGATATGGAGGTGCGCTCCCTCGTGGACCTCGCCGAGGGCGCTCCCGCGGTCAGAATGGTCAACTGGATAATAGCCGAAGCGGTCCGTGAATCGGCCAGCGATGTCCATATCAGCCCGGAGAAGAACGCCATCCAGATACGCTTCCGTGTCGACGGAAGACTCCGGGAAGTCCCCGCCCCTCCCAAGGCCATGCTGCTTTCGATAATCTCGCGCATAAAAATACTAGCGAACATGGATATCGCCGTGGCGCGGGTTCCGCAGGACGGCCGGTTCACCACGCGGATTGACTCCAAGGAAATCAACATCCGGGCATCCACGATCCCCACCATCAACGGTGAAAACGTCGTCCTGCGGCTCCTGGACATGAGCGCCACCAGCTACACACTCGAGAACCTCGGCATGGGAAGGGACGACCTCGCCCGCATAGAAACCTATGTTGAAAGACCGCACGGAATGATCCTGAGCACGGGGCCCACGGGAAGCGGCAAGACAACCAGCCTCTACGCAATTCTCCGGAAGATCAACACTCCTGACATAAACATCATTACAGTGGAGGATCCCGTCGAGTACCGCGTTCCCCGAGTCCGCCAGGTTCACTTGAACACGCGGGCCGGAATGACTTTTGCCGGCGCGCTTCGCTCCATTCTGCGGCAGGATCCTGACGTGATCATGGTTGGCGAGATACGCGACCCGGAAACGGCTCAGATAGCCGTTCAGGCCGCCCTGACAGGCCACCGGGTTCTCAGCACCGCCCACACAAACGATGCGGCGGGCGCAATCACAAGGCTCGAAGACATGGGAGTGGAGCCTTTCCTGGTGGCTTCGGTGCTGATGGTGACCTTCGCCCAGCGCCTCCTGCGGCGGGTATGCTCCAATTGTCGCGTCCCCTGCGAGCCGCCACCGGATGTTGCGGCAGCTCTCGGCCTCGACCCGGCGAACTGCGGCAGCATTTTCAGGTCGGCCGGATGCGACGCCTGCGGAGGCACGGGCTACCAGGGCCGCATCGGCGTGTTCGAAGTCATGGGCGTCGCTCCGGAAGTGCAGGAGATGATCGCGAAGAAGGTTCCGGCCCACGAAATAGCGCGCCTGCTCGTTCAGAAAGGCGAAATGAGAACCCTGATGGAAGACGCGGCCCGGAAAGTGGCCGATGGCATAACGACGATTGAAGAGGCCATGGCCAACGTCACCGTCTGAAGGATGATCCCGGCAGGAGGCGGAAAAAATGCCGAACTACGACTACAAGGCCACCGACGACCAGGGAAGGACCGTTTCCGGTTCGCTTGAGGCGCCCGATGCCAGCGAGGCCAGGCACGCTCTCGCCGCCAGGGGGCTGATCCCTCTGTCGGTCATGCCTGCGCCGGTCTCCGCGGGCGCTCAGTTGAGGCTCGCCAGAAAAGTAAAACCGCAGGACATGGTCCTCTTCACGAAGCAGCTTGGCACGATGCTTGGCGCCGGCGTACCGGCAGTGAGAGCCCTGGACATACTCGAAAGCCAGTCGGAGCACCCCACCCTTCGCTCCGCCGTGACCGCCATGGCCAGGGATGTGCGCACGGGGGCGAATCTCTCGACCGCCATGCGGAAGCACCCTCATGTATTCTCCGAGCTCTACACTGGAATGATCCATGCCGGCGAAACGAGCGGCGCGCTCGTACAGGTCATGGACAGACTAATCTACGTGATCGAGCACGAGGCGAAGGTCAAGTCCGACGTTCGCGCGGCGCTGCAGTATCCTCTGCTGGTCCTGATCTGCCTCTCAGCCGCCTTCTTCGTACTCATAACGTTCGTCGTTCCAAAGTTCGCCGTGGCCTTCAGCAGGTCGGGGGTCCCACTTCCCTTGCCGACACGCATATGCCTCGGCATCCACTCCGTCGTTTCAGGTCACTGGCAACTCGTGCTCGCCATGATCGCCGTGGTGGCTGTATCGGCGGTTGCGCTCGTGAAAACGCGCCCGGGCAGGCACGCAGTGGACAAGGTGACGATGTCGCTGCCCATCATCGGCCCGCTCGTGAGAAAAGCCGCCATCTCGCGGTTCGCCAGCATATTCGCGATTCTCCAGTCAACCGGCGTTGCCGTTCTCGACAGCATGGTCATCCTCCAGCGCACGATCGGGAACGCCGTGATGCAGCGAAACCTTGAACGTGTGCAGGTGCTCCTGAAGGAGGGACACGGCATAGCCGGCCCGTTGAAGGAATGCGGCGTCTTCACGCCGATGCTCGTGAATATGGTCGCCATCGGGGAGGAATCCGGCAACCTGGACACCATGCTGCGCGAGATATCCAGGCACTATGATTCCGAAGTGGAGTATGCCACGAAGAAGCTGTCGGACACTCTGGGGCCGGTGCTCATCATAGCGATGGCGGCGCTGGTCGGCTTCTTCGCTCTCGCGGTGTATATGCCCATGTGGGACCTGGCCCGTATCGCGATAAGGCAATGATGTTTCTTGCGGCGCGATGGCGCGCAAGCGGAGAGGAGGTGTCTTGACGCCTGTTGTGACGGCGTTTGATTGTTGATCGGACTGCATGTCGCATGTAGTGTTCGGATGGGTTGGGACCCGGAGATTCTCCGGGTTGGGTGCGTCGGGGTGTTCGTACAGCAACGGAGGCAGGGAAATGAGAAAGTTGTGGGCAGAGAGAAAGAACAGGAAGCGCTCCGGTTTCACGCTCGTTGAGATAATCGCCGTTCTGGTGATACTGGCGATTCTCACCGCCATAGCGGTTCCGAAGTACTTCGACCTGAGCGAGGAAGCCAAGAACCTGGCAGTCAAGGGTGCAGTGGCCGAGGGCCTGTCGGTCTGCTCGCTGGCCTATGCCAAGGAGGCGCTTGCGGCTGCCGGTGAACCGGCAATCACAGACGTCCGGGATGAAGCCGCCGACGTAGTAATCGCTGGCGACTTCACGTATACCTACACGGTGAACGGAACGACCATAGAGGTGGACGTATCCGGAAAGGCGGGCTCAACTGTTGCAGGAGCCACGGGGCAGGGCATCTGGACAATGCCGTAAGCAGGATAGCGGGCACATCCGGAACACATTCGCCGGGCCGGCGGTACATTCACCGGCCCGGCCCAACTTTTGCACAACGGGAGGAGGAGCAGTCATGAGAAATGAACGCTTTGTTCTGTCATGCTTCATCACCGGTATAGCGGCCGTGGCGGCGTCCGTGTTCTTCCTGGGGTGCGAAACCGCGACGACGGATCAGGATGTCGCTGTCCTTCAGATCCAGCCGCAGACGGCGTACCTCCAGGGAGAAGGGACGTCCGTGCTGTTCACCGTAACCGCCAAGGCCTACGTTGATGTCGGGCAGGGAACATCAACGACCCTGACGGGGAAGATATACCTGCCGCTCCAGTGGTCTGTCAGCCGGCCCGATCTGGGAAGGATCGCCCAGGAGACGGGCAACCAGGCTTTGTACGTCAAGGTTCCGGGAACCGAGGGCCAGAATGTCGTCAACGTCCGCGACCAGGGCGGCAGCGAGGGAATGGCCGTGGTAAACCAGCAACCCTGACATGGATAGCAGCCCATCGAAAACAGGGTTGGCTTCGCCGCGGCCGCGCGGCGGCAGCCTTGGCGGCACTGATCGACCCGCACCCGTGCGCCTTCTAATCCTCCACCACCGTACGGCGTCTCTCCCCTACTCTGCGGCGGAAATGGAGGCATGCCGTGAGCATGTCCGCACCGCGGTGTACGGCGCGGAGACGCTGAAGCTGGTCCTGCACGAGAACTTCGACGTCTTCGCCCTGCAGGTCGGCATCCATTCCGTGGAGGCTGCAGCCTTTGCAGGCGAAGTCCGCCGCCTCTGCCCCTGGATCCGTTCGATCATCCTGACCCCGCACGACACGATGCTGCCGGGAGTGGAACCGCTGTTCGCGGGAGTGGACCGGATGCTGCCGGCCACATCGTCGCTTTCGGAAGTCTGCTCAGCCGCAAGGGAAGTCGCAGGCGGCGTCATCATCCCGGCGGAGGAGGAAGAAGGCGCCACCGCACTGGTGGCGGCCATGGCGCCTGCCCTCTCCAAATCTCTCCGCGCCGCCACAGTTGCAGGAGCTTTGCGCGAAATAGCAGACGCGTCGCTTGCATGCCTCCGACACGACCTTGTGGCCGTTATGGGCACCGAGGAGGAGAGTGTCATCGCCATATCCGCCCGCGGAACTGTGCCCCAGAGTCTCGCCGCTGCCATTGAAACGGAGGTCGCTGACAGGTACGCCGTCATGGGCGGCAGATCGGTTGACAGAAATTACCTCCGCCGCGAATTTACCCAGTTGACGCAGGACTCAGCAGGCAAGGACTCGTTCGCGCGCGCCATTTCCGTTCCGATTGTCCTTGATGGAAGCGTTGTGGGGGTGTTCTGCGCCGTGGACCTGGATTCGGCCGCACAACCTACGCGCCGTGAAATGCGCAATGTTGCCATCGCCGCCGAGCACGCATCGGTAGTCCTCTCCGCCCTGCACAGCCTGAGAAGCCTTGCGAGTCGGGATGCCCTCACCGGCGTGCTCAACCGGATGGGCATCGAGGATGCGCTGGAAAGGGCCTGGGTGTCGGGGCGGCGCCAGGGACTCTCCACCGCAGTTGCCGTACTTGATATCGACCGGTTCAAGGAAATCAACGACTCCTACGGTCATTCGGTGGGCGACCAGGTGCTGCAGGAGTTCTCGTCGGTTCTCAGAGAAGTGATCCGCGGCAGCGATGCCGTGGGAAGATACGGTGGAGATGAGTTTGTGGCCGTTCTTTCCGACGCCGACGAGAGCGCGGCAAGGGCATTCTCCCGCCGCCTCATCCGGGCGACGAGGGAAAGGACCTTCTGCCGCCAGACGCACAAGCTCAAGATGACGATCTCCGTCGGCATATCCACCAGCAACGCTCCGGTTCGACCGGCAACGAGTGATGACCTTCTCACGCAGGCGGACCGTGCTCTCTACGTGGCCAAGCGGGAAGGCCGGAACAGGATGTGCGTGTGGCCGGAGTCATTTGACGCCGTCGATGGTCCACCCGCGGGACAGACGGAAAAGGCGGACTCCCCGCGTCCGGCCTTAACCCGTCACCATGCAGGCAGGATCATGGTGGTGGACGACGAAGACATGGTCAGAACTGCCGTTGGGGACATTCTCCGGCATGCGGGCCATGACGTGGACCTCTTCGATTCAGCCGAAAGCGCGCTGGAAGCCATGAGCAACGCGCCCAGGGAAACCTACGCGGTGGTTCTGACCGACCTGAAGATGCCCAACAAGAGCGGAATCGAGCTTCTGCAGGAAATGGCCGCGCTTGACGAGTCCGTCGTCAAGATCGTGATAACCGGCTATGCCACGGTCCACAATGCAGTCAGCAGCCTCCGTGAAGGCGCCTATGACTTCATCCAGAAACCGGTCCGCCCGGCCCAGATGCAGGCCGTCGTTGACAGGGCACTGGATTACCGCAGGCTTCGCATGGAAAACCGGCGCTACCAGGAACACCTTGAAGACTTGGTGCGTGAACGCAGCGCGCAGCTTGCGTCCACGCTGGAGGAGGTAAGAAGTTCACACGAGTTCACCCTTGAGGCCCTCGTGGCCATGCTCGATGCCAGAGAGAACCAGACCGGCAGACACAGCATCCGAGTGCGATCCCTTGCCGTCGCCCTCGGAGAGAAGATGGGATTGCCGGAAGACGAACTGAAAGTGCTCTCGCATGCCGCCCTGCTCCACGACATCGGCAAGATCAGCGTCTCCGACGCCATACTTCTCAAGCCGGGCCCGCTGCTGCCTGAGGAATGGGAGATAATGCGCCGCCACCCCGAAGCCGGCTTCCGCATTCTAAAGTCCAGTTCGTATCTCAAGGAAGCGGCTGAAATAGTCCTTTCTCACCACGAAAGGTACGACGGGCTCGGGTACCCCAGGCGTTTGAAGGGCAATGACATATGCCTGGGGGCACGCGTCTTCTCGGTGGCGGATGCCTACGAGGCCATGCGGTCGCAGAGGGTATACAGGCCTCCGCTTCCCCCGGAAATAGCCTCAGGCGAAATAGCGAAGTCCGGCGGGACACAGTTCGACCCGCAGGTGACAGAGATCTTTCTCAAGCATGTGGAAGAGTTCGAGCGCATCCTGGCATCTTGACCACCGCCAGCGCCCGACCCTGTCGGCACGGCCGGGGCAAGCCCACCCACCCATGCACATACCGCCGCCACCGGACAGTTGACCGCACAACTCACGCGTTGAGACAGCTTTTTCTGTTGATCCGGCCCCGGATGCCGCTAGACTCACGGGCCGTTCCACATGGCGAGCGTAGCTCAGTTGGTTAGAGCATCAGATTGTGGTTCTGAGGGTCGCGGGTTCGAACCCCGTCGCTCGCCCCACTCCGGCCGCTGGAGCCGGCCGGACTGCGGCCCGGAGGCCGCCGGCCATGCGAATATCCGCAAAACCAGTTCGCAAGTGCCACGCATGCCGCCTCAACCTCGGCGACCATTGCTGGTTGTATGCATCGCCAAGATCGCAATGGAGACGAAGATCGTGCCGCGGGTTTGACAACGAAGATGCCTACGCAAGCTATGCCGCGTGGCTTGACCAGCCTAACGTCAAAACCCGCCGGGAGCTCCGCAAGGAGTTCTTCAGAAGCCGGCCGGCGCCGAAGACATTCGTCCCTCCGCGCGCGCGCCGAGGAAAGGCCTGACAAGCCGTGAAAAGAAGGCTGCCCTCATCCCCCAGCGGAGAACGCGCGGTGTTGGTCCAGGTCATAACCGGCCGCCAGAACCGCGAGCTGGCGGCGGATTCACTTCTCGAACTCGAAAGCCTTGCCTGCACTGCCGGCGCCGTCGTAGTCGGATCAGTGACCCAGCATCGCGATTCGCCGACACCGAGCTTCTTTGTGGGTGAAGGCAAGCTCGCCGACATCCAACTGGCCTGCCGCCAAGGCAAGGCAAACCTTATAATCTTCGACAACGACCTCTCCCCGCTGCAGGTGAACAACCTGGACATGGCGCTTGGAATCAAGGTCATAGACCGGTCGGAACTGATCCTCCACATCTTCGCCCGACGGGCGAGGACCGTGGAATCAAAGGTCCAGGTGGAACTGGCACAGCTGCAGTATCTCGTTTCCCGTGTCCCCTTGTCGGAGAAGCAGCACCGGTTCCGCGGCGGCATCGGAATGAAAGGACCGGGCGAGAGTCCGCTGCAGCTCAGGAATGAACCGATGCGGAGACGCATCAGGGAACTGAAGCGCAAGCTGGAGGACATCAGGAAACGCAGGAACCTCTCACGCGCGAAGCGTCCGTGGCCGACAGTCTGCATGGCGGGCTACACCAACGCTGGGAAGTCAACGCTTCTCAATGCTCTCTCTCCCGCCAGCGCCGAGGCCGACAACAGGCTTTTCACCACGCTGGATACAAAGACGCGCCAGGTCTACCTGGGCAACGGACGCCGAATCCTTCTCACTGATACGGTCGGATTCATCAGGCATCTGCCCCATCACCTCGTGGCGTCCTTCCGCTCAACCCTGGAAGTCAGCCTTGACGCCGACCTGATCCTCGTCGTTGCGGACTCATCCCATCCGCGCGTCGCCGACCATCTCGCCGTCGTCGATGAGACTCTCTCCGGGATAGGCGCCGGATCCTCGCCGCGCATCCTTGCGCTTAACAAGTGGGACCGCGTTCCGGACGCCGACACGGCGAGTGCCATACTCCTGCGTTACCCCGACGCCATTGCCATCTCCGCTTTGCGCAAGGACGGATTCGACAAGCTCAAGGAAAGGATCGCCAATGCTCTGGATAGTTGCGACGCCCATCGGCAACCTTGAGGACGCCTCGCCGCGTTGCCTGCGAGCACTGTCGGACGCCAGCGTCATCGCATGCGAGGATACGCGACGAACCCGCGCACTGCTGAGCCACTTCGGAATAGACAGGCCGCGCCAGTTTCTTTCGTACAGACAGGGCAACGAGGAATCGGTCGGCAGGCGGCTGATCGATATTCTGAACGCCGGGCAAACGGTCGCGCTCTGTTCGGACGGAGGATGCCCGGCAATTAGCGACCCCGGGTACAGGCTTATCCGTCTTGCCGTTGAGTCAGGCTGCGAAGTCAGCGTCGTGCCCGGCCCATCCTCGGTGCTCACTGCCATGATGCTATCGGGCCTCCCCTCGTCCAGCTTCACGTTCAAGGGATACCCGCCGCGCAAACCCGGGCCGCTGTCCCGGTTCTTCGATGAGGAGAAGAACGCCCCTCACACGCTGGTGCTCCTTGAGTCCCCCCACCGCGTCGCCGCAACACTCGCGGCCGCCGGCGCCGTTCTCGGCGACCGCGAGGCGGCCGTTTGCATCGAAATGACAAAGAAGTTCGAGCGTGTCGCCCGCGGTTACCTCTGTGAGCTGTCCGCCAGGTTCGCCGCCGAGCGCGTGCGAGGCGAGGTCACCATCGTCATCGCGGGAAATCATCCCAAGTTCGCAAGAAAGGAGTGCGGCTCCGAGAACGCTGACGCATGAAACCTTACGCTTTTACGGTCGTGCTTCTGTGCCTGAGCAACGTTTTCATGACGATAGCGTGGTACGGCCACTTGAAGAACATGGCCGGGAGACCATGGTTCATAGCCGCGGTCGCAAGCTGGATGATCGCGCTCTTCGAGTACCTCCTGCAGGTCCCGGCAAACAGGATCGGGCATCAGGTAATGAACGTCGGACAGTTGAAGATAGTCCAGGAAGTGGTGACGCTTGCCGTCTTCCTGCCTTTCTCAGTGTTCTACCTCAAGGAGCCGGCAAGGATGGACTACCTGTGGGCGGCCCTCTGCCTTCTGGGCGCGGTCTTCTTCATCTTCCGCCAGAAAATGTTTGGCGCGTGACGGCAATGCCGCCGTTAACGGACCGAAACGTCGTCCTTTGCGTGACGCCGGGCCATGGCGCGGAAAACCCCGCCCAGTGTCAGCTTCGCCAGGGAGTAGACGCATAGCGATACGACGACTCCGACAAGCGCATACGCAAGGCTCTCCAGATTCACGGGCAGGTTGAAGGTATAGTCCGACCACGTGCCGCGCACGATCTTTGCGTCCGCATGGGTGATGAACTCAATCCCGCGCTTCCAGACCGGCGCGTCCCGGATGGCGGCAAGATCCGCGGTCAACCGTTGAAGCCTGGCCAGGTCCGCAAGACACTTGTCCCCCGTGGCGACGACCTCGACGGCCCCGGTGGACCTGTACCTCGCGGCAAGCTGCACGACATCGCTCAGTCCGCATTTCGCCGCAATGTCCATCCATCCGTCCACGTTCCGCTGCGCCTCCGCCGCGTGCCCGGCCAGCCGCTGAAGGTAATGCGAAATGAACCCGGGCACCTGCAGAAACAACACGGCCCCGAATGCCGCCGCTGCCCTGTCGGCCACGGCGTCAAGCGCCCTTACCGGCAGTTTCAGAATGGACACCGTCCCCACTTCAGATCATCTCCGTACTGATGTCCAGCAGAACGCAGCGCGGGTAGCCGCGAAGCATCTCGCTGATCTGTGAAATACGTGATTGCACCGTTTCCGACTCGGCCGCAACGGTCACAAACGCGAGGTCGGCATACTTCCACTGGTTCTGTTTCCCGACCTCGGCCACACTCACATTCATCCGGTTCAGAACACGGTCCTTCAAGCTGCGCAAGACTGAGCGCTTGTCCTTCAGGGACTGCGCCTCGGGTATGCTGACAGAAGCGCTGACCACCCCGATTACCATGCGGCCGCCTCCACCAAGTACGCGTGAAACCTGCCGGAAGCCTATCACAAGGCGCGCAGGGCACAACAACGATGGTGCTCCCATCCGCCCCGAGTGCTGGACACGCGCTGCCGACACGATAGACTGCGCCCCGTCCTTCAGAGACACAGATCTATAACAAAGGAGACGCGATGGCTCATGTGATCAGGGCCGTAATGGTCGGATGCGGAGGCATAACCAACGCGTGGCTGAACGCCGCCAAGCTTGACCCTGAGCTGCGGATAGTCGGCCTGGTGGATCTGGATTTGGAGCGAGCCAGGGCGCGCGCATCGGAGTTCGGGCTTGCCGGCGCAAAGACCGGCGCCGACCTTGGCAGGATGCTGCGCACGGTCAAACCGGACGTCGTCTTTGACTGCACTGTTCCTGACGCCCACTGCAAGGTCGCCTGCAAGGCGCTTGCCGCCGGTTGCCACGTCCTCGGCGAGAAGCCGCTTGCCGACAGCATGCGGCACGCCCGCAAGTCCATAGCAGCCGCGGAGAAGGCCGGCCGCCTGTACGTGATAACCCAGAACTACCGCTACAACCGCAACATCCGCGCGCTTGCCCGTTTCCTCGCCGAAGGCAACATAGGACCCGTCACCACCGTATGCGCCGACTTCTTTTTCGGCGCCCATTTCGGCGGGTTTCGTGACCGCATGAAGCACGTTCTGCTCGCGGACATGGGAATACACACATTCGACATGGGCCGCCTTCTGACCGGCCAGAACCCGGTGGCTGTGTTCTGCCATGAATGGAACCCGTCCGGATCATGGTATGAGCACGACTCGTCGGCCCACGCCATATTCGAGATGACCAACAACGTGGTTTTTACCTACCGGGGCAGCTGGTGCGCCGAAGGGCTGGGCACCGGATGGAACTGCCACTGGCGCATTGTCGGTGAAAGAGGCAGCGTCACATGGGACGGCGCAGAAGGCTTCCACGCTCAGGCAGTCTCAGAGCCCGGCGGATTCATGTCCAAAACGAAGGACCTTACGGTGTCGCTGGATGGCATCCCGGACGCCAAGACCGGCGCCCACGCGGGCGTCATGGCGGAATTCCTGCGGTGCATCCGCGATGGCGGCACGCCGGAAACTGTCTGCACCGACAACATCCACAGCCTTGCGATGGTTTTCGGCGCCATTGAGAGCGCCGGCAAGCGCCGCCGCGTGGCGATCACGGCCTGACGCCGGCCAACGACGCGCAAGCTTATGCGCCGGGTTGAACCGGTGATTCAGGTTGATGCCGCAGCAGACGCCCTTCGCCGCCGCCTGCCCTGATTCAGTTGAAAGGCTTGTCGAAGCGCACGTTCGGGTTTACTATCGCCATGGATGGCGGGTAAAGGCTCTTGCCTATTTGGAAGCACACCCGCTGCTGCCCGTCGGCGGGAGAAGGAACAGGATGAACATTCAAACCGTACGTGATTTTTTCATGTGGTGCTCGATCCTCAACGGTACGCTGCTGGTGTTGTCCACCGCGATCCTCGCGTTCGCCGGTGACTGGGCATTCCGGCGAGAGAGGAGCGGCGCGCCGTATTCGTTCTCGGCTGCGCAAGGGGCGAGCAGGAGGCGCGCGGCCTGATCCGGCGTCTAGGCGGAGTTGACGGCGCCTACGCAGCGCTGGAGGCGTCATGGGACTTCTGGAACAGGCAACTTGGCGGGATCCACGTCCAGACGCCGGCCCCGTCCGTCAACTTCCTCGTCAACCACTGGCTCCTCTACCAGGTTCTCACGTCCAGGTTCTGGGGAAGAACAGGCTTCTACCAGTCCGGCGGCGCATACGGTTTCCGGGACCAGCTACAGGATTCGACGGCGCTGCTGCTCGAATGCCCATGGCTCGCCCGCGAACATATACTCCTGTGCGCCTCCCGCCAGTTCCCGGAAGGCGATGCACAGCACTGGTGGCATCCGCCAACCGGACGCGGCATCCGTTCCAGGATTTCGGATACCGCGCTGTGGCTTCCGTACGCGGTGACCCGCTACACGGAAACAACGGGCGATACAGGCCTGCTTGATGAACAGGCCCCCTTCCTTGATGGCAGGGCGCTCGCCCCGGACGAGGAGTCCTACTATGACCTGCCGCGGACATCGGATGAGACAGCCACCGTCTACGAACACTGCGTCAGGGCAATCAGGGCATCCCTCAAGACAGGCGCCCATGGTCTTCCACTGATCGGCGCCGGCGACTGGAACGACGGCATGAACAGGGTAGGCAGCAAGGGAGCCGGCGAAAGCGTGTGGCTGGCCTTCTTCCTGAACCACGTTCTCACACGCTTCTCGGATGTGGCCGGAAAAAAAGGCGATGCCGCCTTCGCACGCGAATGCCGCGAACACGCGGAGTCGCTTGCACTGGCGATCGAGGAGCATGCATGGGACGGCAAATGGTACAGGCGTGCATACTTCGATGACGGGTCCGTCCTCGGATCAGCGTCCAACGAGGAATGCCGGATTGACTCCCTGCCGCAAAGCTGGGCGGCGATATCGAAGACAGGTTCACCGGAACGCCGCGCAGCCGCCCTGAACTCGGCCTGCGCCATGCTGGTCGAAGAAGATATGAAGCTCATTCGCCTCTTCACACCTCCGTTCGATTCCGGATCGAGCCAGCCGGGTTATATCCGCGGATACGTTCCTGGCGTCCGGGAGAACGGCGGCCAGTACACGCACGCCGCAGTATGGCTGGCGATGGCGATGGCAGAAATGAACGACGCCGAACGCGCCTGGCACCTGTTCTCGCTTCTCAACCCGGTGCGGCACGGGGACACGGACGCCGCCGTCGCCCGCTACCGGATAGAACCCTATGTCGCCGCTGGCGACGTGTACACCGCCGCCGGTCACGAAGGACGCGGCGGATGGAGCTGGTACACCGGCTCAGCCGGGTGGATGTACAACCTTCTCATTGAAAAACTCCTGGGGCTGCGAATCGCGGCGGACCGGCTGTACGTCCGGCCGCTGCCGCACCCGGACTGGAAGGAATACAGCCTGCACTACCGTTACAGAAGTACCTTCTACCACATACGCGTCCTGAAAGTCGGCCCGAACCCCCGCAACACCGTCCGGATCACCGTGAACGGCAATGTTCAGCCCGAGCCGTGGATACACCTCGCCGACGACGGATGGGAACGGAATGCAGTCGTGGAGGTAGGCTGAGCCCTCCCCCGGTCCTGCCGCCGCGCGGCAGGACCGGCAGGCCGGCTGCAACAACGCGTCGCTCGCGAAATGCCCCGTCTACAGCCGGACACTGACTCCGGCCACCGCGTACTGAAAGAGAGAGAAGGTGTAGACTTCGTCGTTGTCGGCTCCGCC
>Ga0194125_10008662_pt1 | contig 14294 bp, 10 predicted proteins | sample TA2KigC250mmetaG_FD_148626 | JGI IMG/M metagenome (GOLD analysis project Ga0194125, IMG submission 148626) | Freshwater microbial communities from Lake Tanganyika, Tanzania - TA2015034 Kigoma Deep Cast 250m | ecosystem: Environmental > Aquatic > Freshwater > Lake | place: Tanzania: Lake... | reverse complement strand
TGAGCTCGAGGTCGTTCGTGCCGATGACGGCCCCGTACGTCGGCGTGCCGACGACGGGCCCGAGGCCGAGCGCCTTCCACCCCATCGGGAAGATCTCCGCGTCGCTGTAGCACGACTGGTCGATGAGGAGCACGAGCGGCTTCGTCCACAGCTCGAGCGGGTTGTAGGACGGCGGGCGCGTCCGCGTCGTCTCGTAGCCGTACACGCGCCGGTCGAGGTATCGGAGGATCCCGTCGTGGACCGAGCCTCCGCCGTTCCCGCGGATGTCGATGACGAGCCCGTCCTTGCCCCGCCCCTGCGCGAAGAGGTCCTCCTGGAACCGGACGAGGTTCCCGAGCCCCATGCCCGGGATGTGCACGTAGCCCGCCCGGCCGCCGGACAGCCTGTCCACGAGCGCCCGGTTCTCGCGCAGCCGCGCCTCGTAGACGAGCCGCTGGTGCGTCCCTCCGCCGACCGGCCGGATACGCACCTCGCGCTGCTTCCGCCCTGCGGCGCTCTCCGCAACCTGGATGACAATGTCGCGGTCCACCGTGTCGTTGAAGAAGCAGGCGGGGTCGGCCCCGACCGGCACCGGCTCGCCGCTCACGGCGACGATGTACTCGCCCGCCCGGATGCCCGCGCGGTCGGCCGGCCCGTCGGGGATGACGCGCCGCACCCGGAGACCGGGTCCCGCCTGGCGCTCGTCGGCGTAGAGACCGAGGCTGCCCGTTGACGCCCCGCCGCCGTCGCCCTTGTAGATGCCCAGGTGCGACGCGGAGAGCTCACCGAGCATCTCGCGCACGACGTCGCGGAACTCCCGCTCCGTGTACGCCGCCATCGCCAGCGGCTCGTAGCGCCGGCGGACGGCCTGCCAGTCCACGCCGTGGAAGTCCTCGTCGTAGAAGCCGTTCCACAGCATGCGCCACGCCTCGTTGAACATCTGGCGCCGCTCGGCGGGGATGCTCACGGTGAAGAGCCCCGACACGCTCACGCTGCCCCGGCTCTTGATGCTCCCCGACTCGGGGTCCACGGTCACGGTCGCGATGTTCCCGCCGTGCGCGACGTAGTAGCACGTCGTCCCGTCCCCGTCCCAGACGATCCCGCGCGGGTCGCAGCCGCCCTCCGAGACCTGCGTGAGGCGGTCGCCCTTCCAGTCCACGATCCACAGGTCGTCGCTTCCGAGCGTCTCGGAGCGGAACGCGTACCTCTTTCCGTCGGGGCTCTGGGCGTAGAAGTCGTACCCGCCGCGCATGTTCATCACGGTCACCGTGCGCTCGCTCAGTCCGTCGAGGTCGATGCGGACCTGCGCGGGCGCGTCCTTGCCCTTCGCGCCGTCCTTCTCCTTCGCGTCGTCCCCGTCGTCCCGACTCTCCGTCCCGGCGTCCTTCTCCTCGTCCTCGCGCACCGACGCGGGCTTCCAGAACTCCTCGCGCGTGAGCCAGATGTACTTGAGCATGTACTGCCCGTCGTCGGTCCGCGAGGCGAACGAGAGGCGCTTCCCGTCGTCGGTCCAGCGCGGCTGGAAGTCGTCGTTCGGATGGAGCGTCGCGTTCACGGCCTCGCCGCCCGCGGCCGGAACGACGAAGATGTCCTCCTTGTGCCCCATCGTCGTTCGGCTCACGGCGACCCACCGGCTGTCGGGGGACCAGTCCATGTGGAGGATCTCGGCCTCGGGGAGGAGCTGCCGCTTTCGCCCTCCCCCGGCGGCCATGGTCCAGAGGTAGCCCGCGCCCAGCTTGTAGGCGATGATCGCCCCGTCGGGGGACGGACGCGGCGCGAGCTCGTCATCGGGTGAGTCGGTGAGGCGGCGCACCTCTCGCTTCACGGCGCGCGAGAGCCGCGCCTCGCCGTCCTCGGCCGACGCGACCGCGTAGAGGTCGTAGTTCCCCTCGCGGTCGGACGCGAAGAGGAGCGTCCGGCCGTCGGGCATCCACGCGATGTCGCGCTCGCGGGCGGCCGTCTGCGTCACGCGTTGGGAGCGACCCGTCTCGCCGTCCTCGAAGGAGAAGACGTAGATCTCGCCGCGCATGACGACCGCCAGCTCGTCCTCGTCGGGGGACAGCGCGAACTCGGTCACGCCGCCGGACAGCGTCGTGCGGAGCTCGCTGTTCCACTTGAGGTCGCTCGGCGCGTCGATCGGGACCTCTTCGGGCTCGCCGTCGCGAACCCTGAGCTTCCAGAGCCCCGCGTTCCACTCGTACGCGATGAGGGTGCCGTCCGCCGAGATGCTCGCGAAGCGGACGGCGCCGGAGGCGTGGCGCGTCACCTGCACGGGATCGCCAGCCACGGGCTCGCCTGAGGCGCCGGGCGGGGGAAGCGTCAGAGAGACCTTCCACAGGTTCATCACGCGGTCGTCCCGCTCGGACGCGAAGTACAGCGTCGCGCCGTCGGCGCCCCACATCGGCCGGTCGTCGTCGCCGGGCGAGGCAACGATGCGGTAGCTCGGTCCGCCGTCGAAGGCTCGAAGCCAGATGTCCCGCGACGCGCTGCCGCGGTAGTGGCGGCGCCACCACTCGGTGCCGCCCTGCACGAACGCCACCCAGCGGCCGTCCGGCGACACGGCGGCGCTCATCGCCCGGTCGCGAATGAGGCGGCGCGGGGCGCCGCCGGCGGCCGGCACGATGTAGAGCTGCGCCCGCAGCGTGTCGCGGTAGGACCCGAAGAGCACGCTCTGGCCGTCGCGCGTCCAGCACTGGGCCTCGTCCCAGCCGCTGTGGCAGGTGATCCTCGTCGGCGCGCCGCCGGCGGCGGGCATCACGTACACGTCCTCGTTGCCCTCGCGGTTCGACGTGAACGCGATCCGCGAGCCGTCGGGCGACCACAGCGGCGTGTCGTCCGCCGCCTCGTGGACCGTCAGGCGCTCCGCGCGGCCGCCGTCCGAAGGCACGACCCAGAGGTCGCCCATGTAGGTGAACGCGATGAGCCGCCCGTCGGGCGACGGAGCGGGGCGCCGGGGGTTGAGGACAACGCTGCCGCCCTCCGCGCTGACGGTCGGACGCGCCGCGGTGAGAGCCTCTCCACGCGCGGCGGCGACCCCGCTCCCCGCGACGGCCACCGCGAACGCCGCGGCGGCAAGCGCGACGCGCGCCACCTTTGATCCCTGCTGCACCATTCGACCCTCCCTTGCGAGGCGCTCACGAGACGCTGCGATCGGCAGAAGGGCTGTCTACGGCGGGGTGACCGGCGGGAAGAGGAAGCGGAGCGCTGCCGGGAGCCTGGCGGCCCAGGCGCGCTCGTCGTGCCCCGCGCCCTCGTCCTCGAAGTACTGGAGCGTGCGCCCCGGCTCGAGCCCCTTGAGCGCGAGCGCGTCGCGCATCCTGCGGTGGAGCGCGATGATGTCCGGCACGCCGTCGCCGTCGCTGTCGCTCCGGTCCTCGGCAGTGCCCATGTCGATCCACACGCGGAGACCGCGGGGCAGCGGCGACTCCTTGACGAAGTCCACGATCTGTCCGTCCGCCCACTTGTAGGCCGTGGACATCGCGCCGACGCGCGAGAACGCGCCGGGGTGCGTCCAGGCGAGGTAGATGGAGACGATGCCGCCGAGCGACGAGCCCATGACGCCGGTGTGCTCGCCGTCCGGAAGCGTCCGGTACGTCGCGTCGATGAACGGCTTGAGCTCGTTCAGGAGGAACGCGGCGTACCGGTCGGCTTCGCCGCCGCCGCGGTGCGGCCGGCTCGGGTCGGGAACGGGCGTGTACTCCGCCGCTCGCCGCTCGCCGCCGTTCTCGATGCCGACGACGATGAGGGGCTCGATCTGCCCGGCCTCGACGAGCCGCGTGACCGTCTCGTCCACGCCCCACTCCACGCCGATGAACGCGCTCCGCGCGTCGAAGAGGTTCTGCCCGTCGTGCATGTAGAGGACCGGATACCTCGCGTCGGGGTCCTCGTCGTACCCGGGAGGCAGGAACACGTGGACGGTCCGGCCGCCGCCGAGGGCCGCGGACGGGAAGTCCGCGTGCACGCGGAGGTCCCCGACGACGGTGGGAGCGCCGCGTCGCTCCTCTCCCTGGTCCCGCCAGTTCGCCACCTCGTCGCGCAAGGTCGTGCTGCTCGCCCGCTCCAGACGGCGGTTCGCGATCTCCTCGAAGCCCGGGCCCTTCTCGACGGTCTCCCAGGTTCCCCGCGTGAACTTGTACTCGAAGTCGAACGCGTCCGGCACCTCGAGCGTGACGGCGTAGAGCCCCCCGCCGAGGTCGCCCAGCTCCATCCCCGCCGGGTTCCACGGTCCCAGCGCGTCGATGTTGCCGGAGATGAAGACGCGCGCGCCCGCGGGCGTCGTCGCGGGCACGCGGACCATGAGCGTCACGGTCGCCGCGCGGGAGATCTCCGGGCTTCCGCTCAGCGATGCGAAGGCCACAAGCGCCCCCAGGAAGGACAGGTGTGAGTGCCGGATCATGATGCCTCCTGACGGCGAGGATACCGCCCCCGCTCCCCGCGCGCAACCGCGGTCAGGGGCTTGGCGCGCCCGAGCGCATGGTCTATACTGCTCCTCTGAACGCGGCCGGACTCCACCACGGAAGGCGCCGCGGAACGAGCGCCGGCGCGTGCCGGCACGGAGGCGAGCATGGCCGGGACCCAGCGATCGCGCAGGCCCCGCGAGGGAAAGCGCCCGGAAGCCCCGGGGGGCGAGGGCGTCGGGACACCGCAGAGCGAGGCGGCCGGCGCGGTCTTCGAACTTCCGACCCCGATCGCCGAGGGCGGTCTTCCGCTGTGGCAGGTGCTCGCGTCGCGGCGCTCCGTGCGCCACTACGGCTCGAGACCGATGACGACGGCCGCGCTCTCGCAGCTTCTCTGGTCCACGCACGGCGTCACCGGCCGATCCGGCGCGCGCGAACTCCGTAACGCGCCGTCCGCCGGAGCGTGCTACCCCATCGATGCGTACGTCGTGGTGAACAACGTGAAGGGGCTCGATCCGGGGCTCTACCGGTTCATCCCCGACGACCACGCGCTCATGCTCATCCGCGCGGGCGACGTGGGCGCCGAGGTCGCGAAGGCCGCGCTCGGGCAGACGATGTGCAAGCAGGCCTCCGTCACGCTCCTGTGGACGGCCGTGCTCCCCAGGACCACGGGGCGCTACGGAGAGCGCGGGCACCGCTACGTGTTCCTCGACGCGGGGCACGTGGGTCAGAACACCTATCTCGCGGCGACGGCGCTGGGCCTCGGATGCTGCACGATCGGCGCCTTCGACGACGAGGCGATGGACCGCGTCGTCGGCGCTGACGGCACGGTCGAGACGACGGTCTACGGAGCCTCGGTCGGCCCCTCGATCGAGGACCGGCAGCCGCCGGGACGGAGGATCCGTTGAGCCGCCCGTCGGACGACACCGGCGCCTGGAAACTCCTCGCGATCGTCGCCGCGGTCGCGGCCGCCGTCTTCGCGGTGCTCTGGCTGGGCATGACGCTCACCGCCGAGCCGGAGAGACTGCTCGTCGCGGTCGTCAAGATCGTCTACACCATCCTGATCGTGCTCGCGGCGATGGCGGGGCTCCGATGGCACACCGCGGCCGGAATCGGGCTCGTCGCGGCGGCGCTCCTGGCGGTGGCGTGGGTGCTGCTGCGGGCGCCCTACTACCCGCCGCTCGGCGCGCTCAGGACGCTCCTGCTTCTCGCCGTGCCCGTGGGACTTTCGGGCGTCTTCCTCGTCCTGGCGGGCGGCATCAAGGCCGGCACGTGGCCTCCGGACCGCGCGGGGCGCCGCGCCGCCGGCTGACCGCGGCGTCGAGCAGGAGTCCCTCGAGGTCCTCCGCCATCCTCTCGTACGTGAAGAGCGAGCGGGCCCTGGCCAGGGCCGAGCCGCCCAGCCTGCGCGCAAGCGCGGGGTCTCTCAGCAGCTCCTCGATCGCGCGGGCGAGCGCCCGCTCGTCTCCCGGCGGGACGACGAGCCCGTCCTCCCGGTCGCGGACGGCCTCTCTGGTCCCCGACACGTCCGTCGCGACGATCGGCGCGCCGACGGACATCGCCTCGAGCAGCGTATTCGCCATCCCCTCGTTGAACGACGAGAGCGCGAAGACGTCGGCCGCTCCGAGCAGGTCTCGCACATCGTCACGGAAGCCCGCGAACACGACCGCCTCGGCGACGGCCGCGCGCCGCGCCTCCTCTTCGAGGTCCTTCCGCCGGCCGCCCTCGCCGACGATCACCAGCCGCGCCCCCGGCACCTGCGACCGCACCTCCGCGAAGGCCCTGATCAGCGCGTCAAAGCCCGTCATCCGCGCGAGTCGCCCGACCGCCACGACCACGGGCGCGCCCGGCTCGACGCCCAGCGACTCCACGGCGCGCCGAGCGGCCGGCCGGCGAGACGCGCGGTCAGCCCGCCGACCCAGTGCTCGCGCTGCTTCGTGAGCACGAGCGCGTCCGGGCGCTCGGCGCGAAGCGCGCCGGCGAGCGACGCGAAGGAGATCGGGTTGACATCGCCCGGGAGCCACACGCGGCGAGCCGGCAGGCCGCGCGCCTCGACCTGGCGGAGGACGCGCTCGTGCGACCAGAGCGCCATGGCGCCGTGCCCGCGCCCGGACAGCGAGCGCGCGGCCTCGAGCGCCCACTTCTCGGTGCCGCCCCAGTCGCGAGAGGTCACGCAGAAGAGCACGGTGAGCACGCGGGCCATGTCACGCTCCTGGGCTGCCGTCGGGCCCGGCACCATCCCGTGCGAGGAGAACCCTGAGAGCCCGGACCGCCTCATCGCGCACGGCGTCCCGGGTCGCCTCGGTGACCCGGAGCAGCACGATGTCGTCGCGCGCGCGGATCGCGTCGAGGAACGCGTTCGACCGGTCCTGGACGGTCGCAAGGACGGCGACCGGCGAGTCGAGCGCGGTGAGCACAGCGCGCTGGAACCGCTCCGAGCAGAGCTCCATGCGCCCGATCTCGTCCATCACGACGAGGCGCGCGCCGGCGACGGCGCGCTCGACGGCCGGCACGCCCACGCGCTCGAGATCGTCCCGGTTCACACCGTATCGCCCGACGCGGTAGGGGCTCTCGAGGTCCACGCGTGCGAGCACGCCCGAGGCGGACCCGTCGAGGTCCTCGATCAGGAACCCCACGCGCTCGCCGCCCTCGCGGATCTCCCTCGTGACGAACCCCATCGCGCGCACGCCCAGACGGGACGCGACCGCGCGGATGAGCGTGGTCTTCCCGACCCCGGGGCGCCCGGTCACGAGGACGTTCTTGCGACGCGTCGCCACGCCCGCTCCCCCACCCCTCTCTCCGAGGACGGACCGCAGCCACGCCCTCGCCCGCGCGACGTGCGTCGCCGCCCAGTAGACGCGCCCGCACGACGGGCACCTGGCGAAGCGCGACTGCGTCGCGAGGACGTACGGCGGCACGAGCCCGCCCATCTCATCGGCGTGGGCCTCGGTAACGGGCACGTTGCAGCGCAGGCACCGGGAGAAGAACCCCGCGGGGTCGGGCGACAGGCCAAGCTCGCGCGCCACGAACCTGAGCTGGTCCGCCACGCGGTCGCCCTCGACGAGCACGACGCGGACGGGCAGGCGCGTCGCGGCGATCTCACGGTCGCGGGTGAGGATCACGCGCCCGTCGCGCAGGGCCGCGAGCCGGATCTCCTCGTCGGGGGCGTGGGCGGCATACGCGGCGTCGTACCCCAGCATCCGGAGCGTCTTCGCAAGTCGCCCGAGCATCGCGTCGGCGACGAAGGTCGGTCCGCCCTGCCGCGACTCGGAGTTCATCGTCCCGGCCGCCCTGACACGATGCTCGTGTAGACGCGCTCGTTCCCCTCGACCATTCTCTCGAACGTGAACCGGTCCCTGACCAGGCGCACCGCGTTCGCGCACAGCCGCGCCGCGAGTTCTCTGTCGGACACGAGCCGCACGACCGCGTCCGCGAGAGCCCTCGGGTCCTCGGGCGCGACCAGAAGTCCGGTCTCACCGTCGAGCACGATCTCGGGGATCCCACCGACCCGTGTCGCGACGACCGGTCGCCCGGCGGCGAGCGCCTCGAGGATCGCGACAGACAGACCCTCGCGGGAGCGAGGGGAGTTCGCAAGGACGTCCATCGCCGCGAGGACTTCCGGTATGTCCTCACGATATCCCGCCATGACGACGCGATGGCCCAGCCCGGCTGCGGCGACGGCGGTCCGCATCGCCTCCGAGTCGGTGCTCTTCCCTACCAGAAGGAACCAGGCATCCGGTACGGCCTCAAGCACCAGACGCGCCGCCCGAAGGAACACGTCGTGTCCCTTCCAGCCGGGATAGAAGTTGGCGACCTTGGCGATGAGTGGCGCCCGGTCCGGCACCCCGAGCTCACGCCGCACGCGCCCGCCATCGAGCCCGGGACGGTACCGCGTGGTGTCCGTCCCGCTGTACACGACGCTGATTCGCTCTGGGTCAACGCCGTAGTCCACGAGCACGTCCTTCACTGCCTGGGAGATCGCAACGATCCTCGTGACCACCCCCGACGTGTACTTGATGCGACTGCCCAGGTTGTCCTTCGGCCTGTGAGCGACGCGGCGCGAGACAACGAACGGGCGGCGCGTCAGCGCGGCCGCGATGAGCCCCAGCGTGTGCGCGTGCGCGCGGTGCGCGTGGACCACGTCAACCGAGCGTGCAGCGATGAGACGCGCCAGGCGCCCAATGACGAGCGGGTGGAGCTCCGAGATCAGGTCCATCGGGACGACGTCGATCCCCGCCGCGCGCGCCCGCCCATCGAGGATGCTCCCCCCCGTCGTCACGAGCGTCACGCGGTGCCCCCGCTTCGCCAGCCCCTCGCAGAGGGCCAGCGTCTGGGCCATCGCCCCGGTCCACGACGGGGACTCGATGATGTGGAGAACGCTCAGGCGGTCGTCGCTCATGGATGCCTCCACGCCGGACTGAACCAATGGCGACGCGATGCTACCCGCCGGCCGCCGCCCCGGCAACCGGAGAGAGCGGAAGGCCCGCGGACCCTGCTGCCGAATCCCGGTCGCCGCTCACACGGACACCGGCGCGCAGACGCAGACCTGGCAAGGGCCACTCCCGTGGTTGACTGGGCCGCGGACATCGAGTAGAAGTACATCGTTTGCCCACTCCTGCCAGTCAGGCAAGGCGCCCCCTCGGCGGCCCCCGTGTTCCTTCCGGCGAAGGCCCGGAGCGAGGTGCAGAGTGTCAGACCAGGCTCACTCCAGTCTGGACGACCTCCGGACGAAGCACCCGGAGAAGTTCGCGCCGGAGGAAGAGGCGTTCAGGCGCATCCACCGGGGCAGCCACATCTTCGTCGGCACCGGCTGCGGCGAGCCCCAGTATCTCGTGAAGGCCCTCGTCGACTACGTCGCCGCCCATCCGGTCGCGTTCTTCGACGCGGAGATCTTCCACGTCTGGACGCTCGGCGTCGCGCCATACACCGATGCGAAGTTCCGCCAGAACTTCCGGCACAACTCGTTCTTCATCGCCAACAACACGCGCGACGCCGTGAACGAGGGGCTGGCTGACTACAGCCCCGTGTCGCTCTCGCAGGTCCCGGACCTCTTCCGCCGCGGCCTCGTCCCGATCGACGTCGCGCTTATCCAGACGTCGCTCCCCGACTCACACGGCTACATGAGCCTCGGCGTGAGCGTGGATATCGTGAAGGCGGCCGTCGAGCGCGCCACGCTCGTCATCGCGCAGGTCAACGCCTTCATGCCGAGGACCCACGGCCAGGGGTTCGTGCACGTCAGCGACGTGACGTTCCTGGTCCCGCACGACGAGCCGCTCCTCGAGTACGCGAACGTGCCCGAAAGCGACATCGCGCAGGAGCTCGGCCGGTACGTCGCCCGCCTCGTCCAGGACGGCGACACCATCCAGGTCGGCTACGGGAGCCTGCCCAACGCCATTCTCGCCAACCTGAAGGACAAGAAGCACCTCGGGGTGCACACGGAGCTCTTCTCCGACGGCCTCGTGGACCTCATGAAGCTCGGCGTCATCGACAACTCCCGGAAGACGATCCACCGGAGCAAGTCCGTCGCGACGTTCTGCATGGGAACCCGGCGCACCTACGAGTACATCCACGACAACCCCGCCGTCGAGTTCCGCGCGATCGACTACACCAACAGCCCGAAGACCATAGCGCAGAACGCGAACATGGTCGCCATCAACAGCGCGCTCGAGATCGACCTCACCGGGCAGGCCACCGCGGACTCGCTCGGGAGGAAGTTCTTCAGCGGCGTCGGCGGGCAGGCCGACTTCATGCGCGGGGCCGTCCTCGCCGAGGGCGGGAGGACGATCCTCGCGATGAGCTCGACGGCCGAGCGGGGAACGGTCTCGCGCATCGTCCCGTCCCTGAGCGAGGGCGCGGGGGTGACGCTGAACAGGTGCGACACGCAGTACGTGATCACGGAGTACGGGATCGCCTACCTGCACGGCAAGAACATCCGCGAGCGGGCCATGGAGCTCATCGCCATCGCCCACCCGAAGTTCAGGCCGTGGCTCATCGGAGAGGCGCGCAAGCGGAACATCATCTACAGGGACCAGGCGTTCATCCCCGGCAAGCGAGGCGAGTACCCCGTCGAGCTCGAGACCTACCGCACCACGAAGGTGGGCGTCGAGGTGTTCCTCAGGCCCGTGAAGATCAGCGACGAACCGCTCCTCAAGGACTTCTTCTACTCGCTCTCGGACGACAGCATGTACAGGCGGTTCATGTCGCATCGCAAGGACATGCCGCACGAACGGCTGCAGGAGTTCACGCCCATCGACTACACGAGGCAGATGGTGATCCTCGCGATCGTGCAGGAGAACGAGAAGGAGGACGTGGTCGGCCTCGGGCAGTACGGGATCGCCGAGAGCACGTACACGGCCGAGGTCGCCTTCGTCGTGAGGGACGACCACCAGAACATGGGCATCGGCCACGAGCTTCTGTCGTACCTCACGCAGCTCGCCAAGAGAGCGGGTCTCCTGGGGTTCACCGCGGAGGTCCTGGCGGACAACCTCCCGATGCTCCCGCTCTTCGAGAGCATGGGGTTCGACACCAAGAAGCGGCACGAGGCCGGCGTCTACGAACTCAGGATGGCCTTCAGGGGATAGCATGGCGGCCCTTCCCGACATCAAGCACCTGTTCGAGCCGCGCGGCGTCGCGATCATCGGCGCCTCGCACGACCCGTCGAAGATCGGCTACAAGATCCTCTCCAACATCGTGGCGAGCGGATACCGGGGCGCGCTCCATCCGGTCAACCCGAAGGGCGGCGAGATCCTCGGGCTTCCGGTGTCCCGGAGCGTGGCCGAGATCCCCGGCGACGAGCTCGACCTCGCGTGCGTCGTCGTCCCGGCCAAGTTCGTGTTCGAGGCCGTGAAGGGCTGCGCCGACCGAGGCGTGAAGTTCTGCATGGCCATCTCCTCGGGCTTCTCGGACGTCGGGAACCGCGAGGAGGAGCGCAAGATCGTCGCCTACGCGCGCGAGCGCGGCATGCGCGTCCTCGGCCCGAACATCTTCGGCGTGTACTCGCGGCCGGCCGCGATGAACGCGACCTTCGGACCGAGCAAGATCGCCCCGGGCAAGGTCGCCATCGTGACGCAGAGCGGCGCGATCGGGCTTTCGATGATCGGGAAGACCGCCGTCGAGAGCATCGGCCTTTCGGCGATCGTCTCCGTCGGCAACAAGGCCGACATCGACGAGGCGGACCTCCTCGACTACCTCGTCGCCGACGAGGGCACGAGCGTCGTCCTCATGTACGTCGAGGGCGTCCAGAAGGGCGAGCGGTTCGTCTCGGCGCTCCGGAGCGCCACGCGGAAGAAGCCCGTGGTCATCATCAAGTCCGGCCGTTCGGAGCGCGGCGCCATCGCGGCGGCCTCGCACACCGGGTCCGTGGCCGGATCGGACGAGGTCTTCGACGACGTCGTGCGGCAGTGCGGGGTCCTTCGCGCGGAGAGCATCGGCGAGGCGTTCGAGTGGTGCAAGTTCCTGTCCGACACGCCCATGCCGAAGGGCGAGCGGACGCTCATCGTGACCAACGGCGGCGGCATCGGCGTCATGGCGGCCGACGCCTGCGAGAAGTACGGCGTGCGCCTGTTCGACGACCCGAAGCTCCTCAAGGAGCTCTTCTCGAGTGTCACGCCAGAGTTCGGCTCGCTCAAGAACCCGGTGGACCTCACGGGCCAGGCGACCTCGACGCACTACGACAAGGCTCTCGACGCCGCCCTCGCGTGCGAGAGCGTGGACTCCGTGCTGGCCCTCTACTGCGAGACGGCGGTCTTCGACGCGGAGAACCTCGAGGCGATGATCCAGGAGAACTGCCGGCGCTACCGCGAGGGCGGCAAGCCCATCGCGTTCTCGATCATCGGCGGCGAGATGACGGAGAAGGCGCTCCTCAGCCTCCGCGGCAAGGCGGTCCCGGTGTTCGCCGACGTCTACACCGCCGTGTCGTGCTTCGGCTCGATGTACGCCTACCACCGGCGCCGCAACGAGCGCCCCGAGGCCGTCCTCGAGGCGGACATCGACGTGGGCGCCATCGAGGAGCTGTGCGTTCGGGCGCACCGGGAGCGGCGCTCGTCGTTCCTCGCGGACGAGGGACAGCGCCTCCTCGAGCTCATGGGCATTCCGATGCCCAAGACCGGACTGGCGCGCAACCTCGACGAGGCCGTGAAGGTCGCCGAGTCCATCGGGTACCCGGTGGTCATGAAGGTCGTCTCCCGCGACATCATCCACAAGACGGACATGGGCGGCGTCGCCCTCGACATCGACAACCGCGACGAGGTGATCGACGCCTATCGAGGCATCCTGCACAACTGCCGCACGAGGATGCCGAACGCGGTGATCCAGGGGGTCCAGATCTCCGAGATGCTCAAGGGCAACTCCGAGTTCATCGTCGGCGGCCGCCGCGACAGCGCGTTCGGTCCGGTCGTGATGTTCGGCTTCGGCGGCATCTACGTGGAGGTGCTCAAGGACGTGGCGTTCCGCGCGTTCCCGATGACGAGGAAGGAGGTCATGGAGATGCTGAAGGACGTGCGCTCCTACCCCCTCCTTCTCGGAGTGCGCGGCCAGGAGAAGAAGGACATCGGCGCCGTCGTCGACACGATCGTCAAGGTCGGGACGGTGATCCACCGGTGTCCGAGCATCTCCGACATGGAGATCAACCCCGTGTTCGTGTGCGAGCACGGCTCCGGCGTCAAGGCGGTCGACGTCCGGATCATCCTGTCCGATGTGACGCGAGGTGGCGCAGATGCGTGAGATCGTGATGGCGTCCGTGAGCAAGGGCGCCGGCAAGACGAGCATGATCGTGGGGATCGGCAGGGCGCTCGGCGGCAAGGTCGGCTACATGAAGCCGTTCGGCGACCGGTTGCTCTACCGGAAGAAGCGCCTGTGGGACTACGACTCGGCGCTCGTGTCCAGCATCTTCGGGATCGAGGCCAACCCCGAGGACGTGAGCCTCGGCTTCGACCACGCGAAGCTCTCCTTCACGGCCGACGCCGAGGACACGAGGCGCAGGGTGTCCGAGGCGGCGGAGCGGGTGGGCAAGGGACGGGACGTCGTCTTCATCGAGGGCGGGCGCGACATGTCCTACGGCGCCTCGGTCCACATGGACCCGATCTCGATTGCCCGCGCCACCGGCGCGAGGCTCTTCGCCGTCGTGCAGGGGGAAGGGACCACCGTGCTCGACGACATCTCGTTCCTGAAGAGCACCGTCTGCGCCCCCGACGTGCCGTTCGGCGGCGTGATCGTCAACAAGGTGCGCGACCTCGTCGAGTTCGGAGACCTCACGCTCCCGCGGATCGCGGAGCTCGGGGTTCCCGTCGCGGGCGTCGTCCCGTTCGAGCAGGAGCTCACGTATCTCTCCGTGAGCTACATCGCCGAGGGCCTCTTCGCGAAGGTCATCACGGGCGAGCAGCAGATGAACCGCAGCGTGCGGACGCTCATGATCGGCGCGATGTCCCAGAACGCCGCGCTCGAGAGCCCCCTGCTCAAGAAGCGCGACATCATGGTCATCACGAGCGGCGACCGCAGCGAGATCATCCTCATCGCGCTCGAGAACAACGCCGCCTGCGTCCTCCTCACGAACGACATCCTCCCGCCCCCGAACATCATCGCGCTGGCCGAGGAGAAGAACGTGCCCCTCCTGCTCGTGCCGTTCGACACGTACGAGACGGCGCGTCAGGTGGACAGCATGATGCCGCTTCTGGGGAAGGACGAGATGGGGAAGATCGAGCTTCTGACCGAGCTTGCGAGGAAGCACATCAAGCTCGACGCGTTCTCCGGCTAGCCGCGTTCCTCGGCCGCGGGCGGCGCGACGATGGCGCCTTCGGCCGGCCCGCCCCGGGCGCGGCCGAGGAGCCCCTCCAGCGCGTCGCGCACGCGCGCGACCGTCACCGCTTCCATGCACAGCAGGCGACCCACCCTGCACGTCGGCGAGTCGCAGGGGCGGCACGG
>Ga0194125_10008661_pt1 | contig 14296 bp, 9 predicted proteins | sample TA2KigC250mmetaG_FD_148626 | JGI IMG/M metagenome (GOLD analysis project Ga0194125, IMG submission 148626) | Freshwater microbial communities from Lake Tanganyika, Tanzania - TA2015034 Kigoma Deep Cast 250m | ecosystem: Environmental > Aquatic > Freshwater > Lake | place: Tanzania: Lake... | reverse complement strand
GCAAGACTTTTAGGTATTCCATTTCTGTGCCTTCATACGCCTGCTGACAATATGGTCGCGAGCTATCTCCAGGGACTCTTTGATGAAAAAAAACCATATCTTGTCGGTGATGTGCTTGATATACTCAAAAACATCCCTGAATATAAAGAGGCAGGGCTGAATACTATCGGCCGAAAATTCTCCTCGGCTCAAAAAATAGAAAGGCGGGGAAGATCTTCGTGGATATGACTGGTGGTACAGAAGGGGCAAAAGAGGTATTCGAAAGCCTCACAACAGGAGGGATAAGTACAATCGTTGCAATGCATCTGAGCGAAGACCATAGGAAAGAGGCTGAAAAGAACCACCTGAATGTTATTATTGCCGGCCATATCTCGAGTGATAACCTCGGCATGAATCTCCTCATGGATGAGCTTTCAAAAGATAATTCGTTTGAGATTCTTGAATGCTCTGGTTTCAGAAGATTCAGTCGATGACTCATTGAGCAGATTGAATGAAGGCTGACAGTCTCCTTGAAGAAATCAAGTCTAAAATAGACATTGTTGAATTTATATCTGAATATGTCCCTTTAAAGAAAGCAGGCCAGAATTATAAAGGTCTCTGCCCGTTTCATTCTGAAAAAACCCCCTCGTTTATGGTAAGCCAATCAAAACAGATATTCCACTGTTTTGGATGCGGAGTTGGCGGAGATGTCGTAAGTTTTCTCATGAAACATGAGAACCTCTCATTCAATGAGACAATTCGCTCTCTTGCAAAGAAGACAGGTATTCAACTCACACAGTTCAGGTTCGACAAAAATCTTACTGAAAGGCGTGAGCAGATACTCCAGATCAATAAAGAGGCGTTGGAATTTTTTGTGAAGAACCTGAGCGCTTCAGAAAGAGCAAAGGCATATCTCGAGAAAAGGTGTATTGAGGAGACATCCATTCATACTTTTTCCATAGGATATGCTCCTGAAAAAAGGGACGGCCTGTTTCAATATCTGAAAAACAAGGGGCATGGCGATTCTTTGATAAAGGACGCAGGCCTTGCTGTTTACGACGAAAGAGACTACAGGGATGTGTTCAGGGGACGTATTATCTTTCCCATATGGAACCCTCATAATGATGTTATCGCCTTTGGCGGAAGGGTTATGGACAGCTCTTTGCCGAAATACCTCAATACTTCTGAAACAGAGGTGTTCAAGAAAGGTGAGACGCTGTTTGCGTTGAACCTGGCGAAGGAAGAGATTCGGAAGAAGGGGTATGCCATAATTGTTGAGGGATACCTTGACGCGATTGTATGTCACCAGTATGGGTTTAAAAATACCGTTGCACCGTTAGGAACAGCCCTGACACAAAAGCATTTACAAAAACTCAAGGTGCTGACAGAAAAGATTGTTCTGGTTTTTGACAGTGACGATGCAGGCATTTCTGCAGCACGGAGATCGCTCACAATTATTTGTGAAGGCAACTTCAGGGCAAGGGTACTATTGCTTCCAGAGGGTGAAGACCCTGACAGTTTTTTAAGGAAGAAAGGCAGCCAGCCTTTTCAGAAAATGCTTTCTCAAGCCATGACTATGGTAGACTTTCTCCTGAGTACATCAAAGGGAGATAGAATAGAAAAAGTAAGGGAAGCCCTTGGAATGATTTCAGTCATGAAAGACCTGATCGTCGCGGATGAACTATTAGGAGAACTTGCTGACAGGTCAAGGATAAACGAAGCTGTCCTCAGAAGTGAATTGAAAAAGATGAGGCAAAAATCAGGCCGACAACCTGTTGAAGGGCTTAGACCGGAAAGCTCAACAAGGAACAGGGAAGAATATCTTCTGTTAAGCTCTATCATTGCATCACCAGGGAAAGCTGATTATGTGTTTTCAAGACTCAACATCGAGGACCTGAAGGAAGAACCTGTAAGGTCTTTATTGAAGAAAATGAAAACACTTGGTAGTACATTCGATTTGACCTCTCTCCTCGGTCAGGCAAATCATGCAGAAAAGTCATTGATTACAGCTCTCTCTCTCGATCCCGGGTTTGATTTAGAACTTGTTGACAGAAACATTGATGACTGTCTGCAGACACTGGCACAGAAGAAGTGTGAGGAAAAAATGAAAAGGGCAGAAGAATCCGGTGATATCGAATTGCTCAATATATGGCTGAAAGAAAAGCGTGATCTTATGAAAGGATCCCTATGAGAGAATACCTTGACTATTTTGAGGAGTACGATGAGCAGAGAGATACTTCTGACATTGCCAGGCTAAGAATCGATGATGAGATCGCTGAGGAACAAGAAAAGTTCCCTCTTCTTACAGGAGGTGGGAAAGACCCTATCCTCATCTATTTAAAGGAGATGGGAAAAGTTCCCTTGCTCACAAAGAAGGGCGAAGTGGAGATTGCTCAGAAGATAGAAAAGGGCAGGGGAAAGGTTTACAGGGCAATTTTCTCAATTCCATTTGTTTTGAAAAAGATTATAGCCCTGGGCATTATGGTTAAACGTGGAGAGGCACCACTTTCCGAAGTAATTCAGGACATCGAAGAGGAGGATGAGGAAGCCCTCCAAATCGAGAGGAAAAGATTTTTTGAGGTTACAGAAGAGATAGAGGACCTGTATCAGGAAAGAAAGGGATTCCTAATGAAGCTGCAGGGGAAACCCTCTTCTGCTTCAAAGAGGGTTTTCAAGAAACTTACACAGAACAGGGAACAGATATTTGGAAAAATACAGGAACTCAGGTTAAAAGAGGATGTCATAACGGCATTTTCAGAGGAGTTGAACCGGGTTACAGTAGAGATAGATGACCTGCAGAAAAAGACAATGGATGAAAAAAGGAAATCAGGATATTCAGCATCTGTGCTCAAGGGAAGGGTTCAGGCATATGAAAAGGGGATCGAGGGGAAGGAGAAACTTCTCGGGATGAAGGCTTCTGAAATAAAAAGGGCACTGAGGTCCCTTATGGCAGGTGAGAGGGAAGTACAGAAGGCAAAAGATGAGATGATAAAGGCAAATCTCCGGCTTGTGATAAGTGTTGCGAAACGATACATAGGCAAGGGGTTGAGCTTCTCAGATCTCGTACAGGAAGGGAATATCGGTCTTATGAGGGCTGTTGAGAAGTTCGAGTACAGACGAGGTTATAAATTCAGTACCTATGCAACCTGGTGGATCAGGCAGGCTATCATAAGGGCACTTGCAGATCAATCAAGAACAGTCAGAATACCTGTTCATATCATTGAAATGCTTAACAAGATAACGAAGGCATCAAAAGAACTTGTCCAGGAGATGGGGAGAGAACCTTTCCCTGATGAAATCGCTGAAAGGTTGAAGATCCCTGTTGAAAAGGTAATGGTGATACTCAAGTTAACAAAAGAATCTGTTTCTCTTGAAACCCCTGTTGGAGAAAATGAAGATGGGATTCTGAGGGACTTTATCGAGGATAAGACGATGATATCTCCCCTTGATATCGCAATCCAAGATGATATGAAGGAACAGATAGAAAAGATGCTCCGCTCGTTAACATCTAAAGAGCAAAATGTCCTAAGAAGAAGATTTGGTATCGGCGGAGACGTTCCTCGTACCCTTGAGGAAGTAGGACAGGAATTTGTTGTGACGCGCGAGAGAATAAGACAGATAGAGGGAAAGGCATTAAGAAAATTAAGACATCCATCAAGGAGTAAGTGGCTCAGAGAATTTATTGAAGGCCCTTGACCCAAGAATGATAACAAGTTTATAGTTAATAGTTATTGGTTAAGAGCAAAAGGTATTGGGTTTTATAACTCATAACTTTCAACTCATCACTCATAACTTTCTGTAGAGGGGCCCATAGCTCAGCTGGTAGAGCTACCGGCTCATAACCGGTTGGTCCCAGGTTCGAGTCCTGGTGGGCCCACCAACCGATTTTCCCCAGAAAATCGGGGTTTAAAATTAAAAGTTCAAGGTGTGATAAAAAAGTGAATGAACAACTTGCAAGCCTGATAAAACTTCAACAGATTGATTCTGACATTTTAGACAAAAGGCGCTCGATAGGTGCAATTCCTTTAAAAATTTCTGTAGCAGAGAAGCTATACAAAGAATCAGTTGCAGCATTTGAGAAGCTAAAACAAAGGTATGAATCTCTCGAAAAGAAGAAACGTGACAAGGAGAGAATATTAGATGATATCAATGAGAGGATAAAAAAGCTGAAGACTCGTATGACTGAAATAAAAACAAACAAGGAATATCAGGCACATTTGAAGGAGATTGAATCTGCCGAAAAGGAGCACTATGCTGTTGAGGATGAGATACTCATCGTCATGGAAGAGATGGATGTCTCATCAAGGGAAATAAAATTACAGGAGAAAAAAATACGGACAGAGAAAGAAAAGATGGAGGCACTTAAAAAGGAACTCGAAAGAGAGAAGGAAGAAGCAGAAAAAGGATTGTTAACCCTCAGGGAAGCAAGGGCAAAAATAGGTGATGGCATTGACAAGGAATTATATGACCGATATATCACACTGATTGAATCAGGAGATGGAGTCGTAGTAACAGAGGCGAAAGAAGAAGTATGCCAGGGATGTAATATGAATATACCTCCGCAGCTTTTTGTCGAGATAAAAAGGAACGAAGAGATTATGCAGTGCCCCCAGTGCAACCGGATACTCTACTATAAAGGGGACGGTCAAGAGTCAACAGCCGTACAATAAGCAATAAAAAAAGACTATTGACTGTTTCACATCACTCCTTTATAATCTTAGTAATTATTATAGACTAATAAAATATTATTATAGGTCAGAGCAGGTGAAGTGGTCGCCCTGCCAGAGCGTAAGCACTGGTGGGGAGGAAAGTCCGGGCTCTATCGGGCAAGGCGGTCGTTAATAGCGACTGGGGCAAACCCAAGGAAAGTGCCACAGAAAGGGAAACCGCCTGACGCACCTTTGGTGCGAGTTAGAAGTGAAAAGTTAGGAGTGAGAAGTTAAATACTTTTAACTCTTTACTCGAAACTTTTAACTCCGAGGCTTCAGCCTCGATTGGGTAAGGGTGAAAAGGTGAGGTAAGAGCTCACCAGTTGAGGTGGTGACATCTCAAGCTTGGAAAACCCCGCCTTGAGCAAGGGTAAATAGGCCGCGTCCTCCATGAATGGAGAGAAGGTTGCCCACCTGATATCCCCTCCGCCTAAGGCGGATCGGGGAGGGCGTGGCGGGTTATGACCGCAAGAGTCTGATGGAAACACCAGACCTCAGATGAATGACCACATAAACAGAACTCGGCTTATCGCCTGCTCTGACATGTAAAATAGACACGGGAAGAGAGAAATGGATCACAAACTGAAAGTCTTTTGCAAGGTAGCTGAGACAAAGAGTTTCTCAAAGGCATCTGAGATTATCCACCTTACCCAACCTGCCGTGAGTCTTCAGATTCAGGCCCTTGAAGAGAGATACGAAACGAAATTATTTGACAGGTCATCAAACACGGTTACCCTTACCCCGGCAGGCGAGGTTCTATATAAGTATGCAAAAGAAATTCTTTCGCTCTATGTATCTGCAGAGAAGGTTATTGGAGAAATAACAGACCTTGTGAAAGGAAGTATAACGATTGGTGCATGTTCAACCATAGGTGACTATCTCCTTCCCAGTATTATTACCGGTTTCAGGAAAACCCATCCCAAGATAAAGATACATCTTCTCGTCGGAAATACAAATAGGGTTGTTGAAATGCTGAATTCAGGTAATATTGACCTTGGCCTCGTGGCAGGTGATGTTGCCGGCCAGAGGATAGTTCTTAAAAAACTGTTCTCTGATGAACTTATGTTGATTGTATCTCCTCAACATCCGTGGGCTAAGAAAAAAGAAGTCTCTTTATCAGAACTTACGAAGGAATCATTCATCTTGAGGGAGGCTGGCTCAGGTACTCGGCAGGTGATAGAAAAGTTTCTCGCAAAACATGGGATAGCACCACGTGATATGAAGATATCCTTGGTTCTCGGAAGTACAGAGGCTATAAAGGATGCAGTTGAGAATGGACTTGGGGTCTCGATCGTCTCTCGCTGGGCTGCACGAAAGGAAATCAGATACGGCACCCTTAATCTGCTCAACTTCAAAGAAGAAAGGCTGGTAAGGGATTTCTCGCTTATTAGTAATAAAAATTCAGTCTCTTCCTATGTGGTTGACGAATTCCTTGGATACCTGAAATCATATACATTTGATAAACTGCTTCCATAGACTCTGTAATCTATATCCTGAAATATCCTGTCCTTATCTTCAATCTCATTCAGCCATTCTTCTGAAATATGCTCTGCAATGATTGATTGATAGAGGGCGGTGAACCTCATAATATGTTCTTGAAAACGTTTTTCTGCATATCTTGTAGCAGTCCCTGCCTTCATCATGAACGCCCAGTCACTCTGCTGAGCTAAAAGAAGCTCCCGGGCAGCCTGGTTCAGTGCCCTCTTCAGGAGTGAAGGAGTAAAGGAGTGATGAATTGATGGAGTGGAAAATCTGTCGGCAAGATATATCATACGTTCCACTGCCTTATGAATATGGCGATATATGTAGTCATTCGATCTATTCAACCAGAACTCATTAAATCCTCTATACCCCCAGCTTGACAGAGATGGCTGACAGACCTGCAAGCTTGCAGGCCGAGCGGCATGCAGGCCTAAATATTCTGAGGGCGTTATTGTCTTAAAATTTCTCCGCACAGAATGTATTTCCCGGAAAAGAGAATCGAGCCACTCAGGTCCTTCAAACCACCAATGACCGAAAAGCTCAGCATCATACGTCGCGGTAACTACAGGCATAAGATTCATTTGACGAGCCTGAACGGTTTCTGAAAGAAACCGTATCTGAAGCTCTCTTTTCGATACAAAATCCCTTGCATGTTCTGAAACCTTTTCGTTTGCTGTTTCAATACAATATGGTTCCTTTACATCCGTCTTTCCTGTTATTCTGTAATATTTAAGACCTGTATATGTCCTTATTCCGTCTGGATGGATAAACGGTTTTATATATTCAAGATCAAGGTCATATCCTATATCTCTGTAAAAATCCCTGTAATCGAAATCTCCTGGATATCCCTCGATAGAAGACCAGACCTGCTTTGATGTTTCAACATCCCTGCCGAATGCAATAACACCTGCAGGACATTCGACAGGTGCGTATACCCCGTATGAGGGTGAGGGAGTGCCATAGAGTATGCCGTGGGTATCAAGAAAGAAAAACTTTATGCCTTCCTCTTGAATATATTTTTCAATACCAGGCATATACCCACACTCAGGTAGCCAGATGCCTTTCGGATATGTATGAAAATGGTTCCAGTAGTGTGAAACAGCTATTTTACACTGTGCCCGTATTGCCTGAGGATACATGGAGAGGTTAGGAAGGAAGGCATGGGTTGCTGCAGAAGTGATAATTTCTACGTTACCCGTATCTTGTAACGCCCTGAAGGCTGATGTGAGGTCCTTCACATAGGCAGATTCAAATAAATACTGAATCCTTTTGAATCTTTGATGGTACATCTTTACTATTGGTTTAAAATGGATATCCCCTTTTGTCCTGTAAAGCTCTTTTTCTGACAATTCTATGAGTCTCTCGATATACCGTTTGTATCGTGCCATGAGAAGGTCATCATTGAACATTTCTATGAGGGTAGGGCTCAGGGATAAGGTTATCCTGAAGTCAATACCGTCATTAATGAGTCTTTCAAACATATCGAGGAGAGGGATATATGTCTCGGTTATTGCTTCATACAACCAGTTCTCTTCAAGGAAATAGTCATGTTCGGGATGTCTTATATAGGGCAGATGGGCATGCAGAACAATGCAGAGGTAACCTTTATGCATTATAAACCACCTTCCTTAGAGTTCACAGAGATAATTTCATCCCTCATCCCTCATCCTTATTCAGGTATCTTTATAAACAAATACATTGCCACAACACCAAAAACAAATGGCATTATCCATGCAGAAACAAGAGGTGGTATGATGCCTGCATATCCCATTGAAAGCATAAGTGTATGCCCAAGCCAGTAGATAAGGCTTATCAGGAGTCCAAGCCCTGCTGCAAAGAGACCACCGCCAAACTGACTTCTCAGTGAAAGTGCGATTCCGAGAAGGATCATGAAGAAGTTTGTCAGGGGGTATGACGTTCTCGAATTAAGGTCAACAATGAGTTTTGTATTTCTGAATCCGGCATCATTTAATCTCTTCGTGTACTTGTAAAGCTCACCTATCCCCATTTCTTCAGGTTTTTTTACCCCTTCGTTGAAAAAGTCTGGAGACTCAAGATATGGATAATCTATCTCAGATACGTTGCTGGCCTTGCCACTTTCAATTTCATATACAATCACTTTTTTTAGCTTCCATACTCCTTTTGCACTTTGCCCTGAACTTGATTCAGGGTTGAATCTTGAATCTTGAATTTCTTCCCATACCGCTTCCTCGGCCTCTATCCTTTTATTCAGGATACCGTCACTTGAAATGAAGATACTTACTCCCCGTGCAAGTTTTTTTTCAGGGATATAAAGCTCGATTCTGACCGGAGATCCATCTGAACCTCTCAACCAAAGGGTTCCCTCCTGAAATATAGGTTTTTTTTCTTTTTTACTTAGGGTTATTTTTAATTCATGTGCCGCCCTTGAAAGATCAGGGACAACAATTTCTCCTATGAGAAATGCCATTACACTGAATAAGATTCCACAGACAAGAAATGGCGAGAAAAGGTTCTTTAACTTTCCTCCTGTAGCTTTTATTGCTACGATCTCTTTATTTCGTGATGCATTGCCAAATATAAGAAGGCTGTCTATGAGAATGGCCATAGGCATAAGGTAAAGGAGATATTTCGGGAGATTGAATAAGGCGTACAGGATGAGTTGGAAAATTGACGGCTTGCCTGGCATGAAATCATCAATCTTGTCAATCAGGTCTAACATGCTGAATATGAGAGCAAGTCCTGGACCGATGATACCAAGCAATGTGAAAAATTCCTTGAGATAATGCCTCTGTAGTATTTTCATCTAAAACTTTCCCTTCTGAACATCCATAAAGCAAATAATCCGAGAATAACAGTGGGAGCCCACGCACCAATGGAATGGGAAATCTTGCCAGCCTTCACGAGATTTTCACCATAAATTAAGAGCATGTAGTAGATGGTAAATACCAGCAGACCAATGGCCAGACCCCCAAGTTTCCCCGACTTCTCAGCCATCAGTGCAAGTGGTGGCCCTAAAAATATTAATAATATACAGAGGAGCGGTAGTGATAGCCTTCTGTGGAGTTCGAGGTATAATGATGCACGAAGGGGTTCTCCATCTGTCTTAGGTAAATCTTCCTTCCCCATTATTTGTATCAACTCGAAAGGCGTGAGCTCTGTATTTTTTCTGGACGGAGGGGCTGATTCAAGATTGAGCAGGATATTGTATCTTTCGAAGAACAGCTCTGTTGTATTGTCTCCCTTTGCGATATGAATGTATCCGTTTTTCAGGGATAAGTTGATATGGAATCCTTCTGTCAATGAGATTTTCCCCTCCCTTGCCATGAGAACCTTTGGTTTATTTTTATCCTTTCCATCATAGATAAAAATTCCTCTCATCGTATCATGTGAAGGCTTTTCCTTTACCATTATAACAATGTCTTTAAAAGAGGTATTAAATCTCCCTTCTTCAATCGAGAGTGGAGTTCGGGTCTTGATAATATTCGTTATCTCTTGCCTCAATTTCATATTGCTTTTCGGTCCTATATAAAAACTTGTGGCAATGTTCAGTAAGAAGCATAATATTCCGAGCAGAGCAACGGGCAGAGAGATGTTTTTAAAATCCATGCCACTTGCCTTGAGAATAATCAGTTCGCTGTCAAGATTGAGACGTCCGTAGATAAGAAGTGTAGATAAAAGGAATGCCATAGGTATGGTGAGTAAGAGTAATTGCGGCTGCATGTAAAGGATGATTTTAGCCATGTCTGCCATTGATGCACCAATACCTGAGAGAAACCTGCTCAATCTCAGCAATTTTTCCATCATCAGGACAAAGTTCAGAAAGGCAAGACTGAGGATAAAGGTAATGGCTAATTCATTGAAAATCGACCTGTGTATTATCTTCATTACACGTTATTGTATCATAACGCTATACCCTCCCCTGAAACTCATGAAGAATCCTTGATAATGCAATGGTTTTTTATCACTTCAAACAGTAATGCATTGCTTTTACCTCCTCTTGTTCGCTTCCAGTATCTTTTTTCTTAACCTGATGGATTCGGGTGTTACCTCTACGAGTTCATCCTCTTTAATGAATTCTATTGCCTGCTCAAGGCTCATGATCCTTGGGGGTATCAACTGTAGCGCATCATCTGCGTTGGCAGCACGCATGTTTGTGAGTTTCTTCTCCTTTGTGACATTAACATCAAGGTCATTTTCCCTCGAATTCTCACCTATGATCATACCCTCAAATACAGGGGTATTTTCTCTGATGAAAAGTATTCCCCTCGGCTGCAGGTGGAAAAGTGCATAGGTAGTGGAAATCCCCTGCCTGTCAGCTACAAGTGCTCCTGTCTGCCTCTTTGAGAGCGGTCCTTGCCAGGACTCATAACCATCATAGAGATGGTTCAGCAGTCCTGTCCCCCTTGTATCTGTGAGGAATTGCGACCTGAACCCGATCAACCCCCTCGACGGTATCCTGAATTCAAGCCTTACCCTGCCGTAACCATTGTTCTGCATCTTCTGCATCCTTCCCTTTCTTATTCCAACCTGCTGGGCAACGACACCAACATATTCTTCCGGCACATCTATTACCAGTAATTCCATAGGTTCATGTAAAACACCATTTATTGTCTTTGTTATGGTCTCAGGCATGGCAACCGAAAGTTCATATCCTTCCCTCCTCATCATCTCCATGAGTATCGCAAGCTGAAGTTCCCCTCGTCCCATGACCTTAAAGGAATCCGTATCGTCAAAATCTACCTTTATGGAGACATTATAAAGAAGCTCCTTTTCGAGTCTTTCCCTCAATTTTCTGGATGTTACATATCTGCCTTCCCTTCCTGAAAAGGGGGATGTGTTGACAGAAAATACAATTGATATAGTAGGTTCGTCCACCTTTATTCCCGGCAGAGGTCTAGGATATTCTGCATCTGTGATAGTATCCCCTATGTTTATACCTTCAATACCTGCAAGGGCAATAATATCTCCAGCAGATGCTTCTTTAGCCTCAATCCTCTCAAGCCCATGGAAGGTAAAGAGGGATGTAACCTTTGTCCTTGATACCTCCCCATCCCCCTTTGCCATGGAGACATGATCACCTACCTTAACTGTGCCTGAAAAGATACGTCCTATCGCGAGCCTTCCGATATAGTCATCATAATCTATGTTTGTGACAAGGAGTTGTAATATTCCATCACCCTCGCCTGCAGGAGACGGTATTGTCTTCATTATCATCTCAAAGAGTGGCTTAAGGTTATTTGAATCATCATCCATATTAAGTTTTGCATAACCCTGTTTTGCGTTTGTATAGATAACTGGAAATTCAAGCTGCTCTTCTGTTGCATCAAGATCGATAAAGAGGTCATAGACCTCGTTCAGAACAGCCTGTATCCTTGCATCTGACCTGTCTATCTTGTTAATAACAAGGACTGGCGGAAGTTTAAGTTCGAGGGCCTTTTTCAGGACAAACCTCGTCTGTGGCAGAGGGCCTTCTGAGGCATCAACAAGTAATAATACTCCGTCCACCATCTTTAATGTCCTTTCAACCTCTCCACCAAAGTCTGCATGGCCGGGGGTATCCACAATGTTTATCTTAACGCCATTGTATTTTACAGAGGTATTCTTTGCCATTATGGTTATCCCGCGTTCCCTCTCAAGGTCAATGTTGTCCATAATGCGTTCCTGCACCTTTTCGTTGGAGCGGAAGATACCACCCTGCTTCATCATCCCGTCAACGAGTGTAGTTTTGCCATGATCAACATGGGCTATGATAGCAATATTTCTTAAATCATCACGTCTCATAAACCAACAACCCTCTTTTCTGCATTTATTCCGAAAATAACTTTTCAAATCCCCCCTCACCCCCCTTTTCTAAAGGGGGGAGTGGGGGGATTACTAATTTTCATTCTCCTTAATCTTATATACTCACGCAGCAGATAAAAGTGCGTTATTCCAAATATATCAATATATATCAATCTTGATTTTATCGGCAATGTCTCTGGCGGGACAAAGCAATAACTTTTTTTATTTTACGATAAACATGAAGATAAAAGATAGTTAACCATTGAATTTTTTATGCTACCACTTCCGCAACCACCTCCTTTCTGAATATGAGTTTATCTTCTTCAAAATCAACCTCGACCGTATCACCTTCTTTAAATGTCCCGTCAAGGATTCTCAGTGCGAGGGGATTTAGTATCTCCCTTTGTAACGCCCGCTTTAATGGTCTTGCACCATAGACAGGATCAAAGCCAATGTCTGTAAAATAACCCTTGGCACTATCTGTCAATCTGATATCAACATTCTTATCCTTGATAAATTTCTTCATCCTGTTCACCTGTATCTCCACAATCTGTTTCAGGAGTTCCTTTGTCAAAGGATTAAAGATAATGATCTCATCAACCCTGTTCAGGAATTCAGGCCTGAAGAATGCCTTCAGGTCTTCCATAATCTTTTCCTTCAGTTCAGCATTACTGCTTACCCAATAAGCAGCAGGTCTCCTGAGCCTCTCTTCAAGCATCTCCTGTATATGGGTGCTGCCTATATTTGATGTCATAATAACTACTGCATTTCTGAAATCAACTGTCCTTCCATGGCTGTCAGTAAGCCTTCCATCATCAAGGAGTTGCAGCAGGAGATTGAAGACCTCTGGATGTGCCTTCTCAACCTCATCAAAGAGGATGACAGAATAAGGCTTTCTTCTCACAGCCTCGGTAAGCTGGCCGCCTTCTTCATATCCCACATATCCAGGAGGTGCACCGATAAGCCTTGAGACTGTATGACGCTCCTGATATTCAGACATGTCTATCCGTATCATTGCGTTTTCATCGTCAAAAAGGAATTCAGCAAGTGCCCTTGCAAGTTCGGTCTTTCCAACACCTGTAGGACCAAGAAAGATAAAGGAGCCAATAGGTCTGTTCGGGTCCTGAATGCCTGCACGTGCACGTCTTACAGCATTTGATACTGCCTCAATCGCCTCATCCTGTCCAACAACCCGCTGCCTGAGACGCTCATCCATATGGAGCAGCTTCTGTACCTCGCCTTCGAGCATTCTACTTACTGGTATCCCAGTCCATTTCGAAACGACCTCTGCAATATCCTCTTCGTCTACTTCTTCCTTCAGCATCTTTCTTTGCTTCTGTGCCTTGAGAAGCTTTTTGTTTTCCTCTTCGAGTGACTTCTGTAGTTCAAGTAATCTTCCATACCTGAGTTCCGCTGCCTTTGTAAGGTCTCCTTCACGCTCTGCCCTCTCTGAATCTATCTTTGTTTTTTCGATCTGTTCCTTGTAATCCCGTATCCGCGCAATGATCTCCTTTTCACTCAGCCATTGGCTTCGAAATTCATCACGCCTTACCTGTAGTTCAGCTATCTCCTTCTTTATCTTCTCAAGCTTTTCCCTCGAATCCTTTGAATCCTCTCTCATCACAGCCTGTTTTTCTATTTCGTGCTGTCTTAGTTTTCTTTCGATCTCATCAAGCTCTATCGGCATACTGTCTATCTCCATACGGAGTTTTGATGCAGATTCGTCAATAAGGTCTATTGCCTTGTCAGGAAGGAACCTGTCTGTTATATACCTGTTTGATAACACTGCTGCAGATATCAATGCGGAATCCTTAATCTTTACTCCATGATGAACCTCATACCGTTCCTTCAGACCACGCAGGATTGATATGGTGTCTTCAACACTCGGCTCCTTAATAAGGACAGGCTGGAACCTCCTTTCGAATGCAGGATCCTTTTCTATATGCTTCCTGTACTCATCAATGGTCGTTGCACCGACACACCTGAGGTCTCCCCGTGCAAGGGCTGGTTTGAGCATGTTTGATGCATCAATCGCACCTTCTGCTGCTCCGGCACCAACAAGGGTGTGGAGTTCATCTATGAAGAGTATAACCTTTCCCTCTGACTGCTCTATATCCTTCAGGACTGCCTTTAATCTCTCTTCAAACTCTCCCCTGAATTTCGAACCGGCAACAATTGCACCCATATCAAGAGCAACTACCTTTTTATCTTTTAATGTCTCCGGCACATCTCCTGCAACAATCCTCTGTGCAAGCCCTTCTGCAATTGCAGTTTTACCAACACCAGGCTCACCAATCAGCACAGGATTATTCTTTGTTCGTCTTGAGAGAACCTGGATGATACGCCTTATCTCGTCATCCCTT
>Ga0194125_10008659_pt1 | contig 14297 bp, 16 predicted proteins | sample TA2KigC250mmetaG_FD_148626 | JGI IMG/M metagenome (GOLD analysis project Ga0194125, IMG submission 148626) | Freshwater microbial communities from Lake Tanganyika, Tanzania - TA2015034 Kigoma Deep Cast 250m | ecosystem: Environmental > Aquatic > Freshwater > Lake | place: Tanzania: Lake... | reverse complement strand
AGTTCCTACCCAAGACCATCGTGATCGTTCCCGAGCCAGATACCTGCGCGAACTGCGTGTACCTTTGCACGGGAACAGGGGGCGGCCACTACGAGTGCGGTGTGGACGATGGAGTCATAGAACTAGCTCGCTACCGCAACCAGACGTGTGGATATCACCACGCAACGATCCGGTCAAAGCCCTAGAGGAGCCAGTGAAAATGCCTGAGCACAAAACCTACGACGACGGCGACGAGTGCCCCTACTGCGGCGCGGTGCAGGCCGGCACGGACGAGGACCCTGCCTACGTCTACACGTGTCCGCTCTGCGAGCGCGAGGGCTGCTCCGAATGCATGCCCGCCGGACGAGGCGTGCCATGCCCGGAGTGCGAGGAGGTCCAAGGTGACGACGACTGAACAGGAAGTCCGCGAGGCAGCCACGATTGCTGCCTACGTCATGCGCACGACGCCAGACCCGCAAGGTGAGGCTAAGGTGGCAGCCCTCGCCCAGCAGATGAAAGGTCACGCGGATGGAGTCCTCGCTGCAGTACGAGAGGCTTTCGCAGCGGCGTCCAAGAGCGGCGCTATCGCACAGATCACCTGCCGCACGGTCACGGAGCTGTACTTGGCCCGCGCGGGCGTCATGGAGTTCCTGGAGCGGAAGGTCTACAAGGGTCTCAGCCTGCAGCCGGCGATGAGCACTCCGACGTGGTTCGAGCTGTCCAATGGCTCGGTCATCGCCCTCCGGCTTCCCCCTGCGGACGCCGATGGAAGGGGCAACGGGAAAGGCAAAGGCAAGACTCCATGAGCGGGAACCTTGTCATCGTCGTCGGTCTCATCGGCTCGGGCAAGACCACGCTCTCTCGAGAGCTGGCCACGGCCCTCGGGCTGGATACCCTCTGGCTCCCGGAGCCGGACGAGAAGCGCGGGCAGAACCCCTACCTCGCACGCTACTACGGGGACCCCGCGCGGTGGTCCTTGACCATGCAGGTCCACCTGCTCGGGATGCGCTTCCAGCGCCACCTCCATGCCCAGTGGTACATCCTGAACACGGGCCACAACGCGGTGATGGATTCGGCCTACTGGCAGGACACAGCCTTCGCCCACGTCCAGCGGGACATGGGCTTCATGTCCGAGGAGGAGTTCCAGACCTACCGGATGCTCTTCCACGCGATGACTGCCTCGGTCCTGCTGCCGTCGGTCTGCGTGCGGACCCTGACCGACGCGGAGACCTGCAACCGGCGCATTGCCAAGCGCATGGAGGAGCAAGAGGGCAGGCGCTGCGAGCGGGCCATCCCTCCCGGATATCTCGCCAAGCTCGACCAGGCCATCGGCCGGATGGTCGGGGTCCTCGCCGACCAAGGCGTCCATGTGCTGGAGGTCCCGTGGGACCTCGACCGGGACAGCCCTGAGGCCCGCGAGGTCGCCATCAAGGGGCTGGCCTCCCGAGTCCAGGGGTACGTGAAGCCAGACCCGCTCCTCGACCACTACCGGAGGGCTATCTGATGATCAACTTCGACGATAACCTCGAGAACATCCCCGAGGTGATCGCTGGCTTTCGAGGTACGTATCGCTGGCTGTCCAACTTCTGGCCTGTGACTGTCCGCTTGGAGGATGATCCGATCACGACCTACCCCTCTGTCGAACACGCTTATCAGGCAGCCAAGACGCTGAACGTGGACTGGCGCTTGGAGATTGCCGCCCAGACCACTCCTGGTGGAGCCAAACGAATAGGCAAGCATATGCCCCTACGGCCGGGATGGGATGGGATGCGAGTGGCTGTCATGAGGGACCTGCTGCGCCAGAAGTTTGCCGCTCCAGCAGACGGGCGATGGGAAGGCACACTTGCCTTGCGGCTCTTGCAGACCCATCCAGCCGGCCTCGTGGAGGCCAACGACTGGGGAGATACCTTCTGGGGTGTCTGCCGTGGTCAGGGGGAGAATCAGCTTGGTAGGCTCTTGGCGGGAATCCGTGAGGAGCTACGACAGGTATACATGGGGAGGGCCATCTGATGACCTTGACCTTCGGTGAGTACCAGCAGGAGAGCTGGAAGACGGCCATCTATCCATACTGTGGGGGGACCCCCGTCTACCCCGCCCTCGGCCTCGCCGGGGAAGCCGGCGAGGTCTGCGAGCAGATCAAGAAGTCCATCCGGGACGACCGAGGGATTATCACGCCCGAGAGGAAGTTGGCACTCACCAAAGAGCTGGGGGATGTCCTCTGGTACCTGGCGGCTCTGGCCACGGAGCTGAACCTTTCCCTCGAGCACATCGCCCGGCAGAACCTGGACAAGCTCTGCTCCCGGCAGGAGCGCGGCGTGCTCCATGGATCGGGGGACGACCGCTGATGTTCCACGTGCTGCTCGTTCAACCTCGAGGCCACGCGGGCGTCTTCCTGGTCACGAACGACGACGGTCAGGTCGAGACCGCCCGCAGTCGCGCGGAGCATGTCGAGCCGTTCCTGCGAGTCTTCGACGACAAGATTCGCCGTGGTCAGGAGGCTGCTGTCGCCATCTTCCTCGTGCAGTGCGATGTCCGCGTGGCACGGTTCCGGTCGGAGGTCGCCTTGCGGGCCGCCGTTCCCAGGCGCTACCAGCGTTACCATCTCGTCGCAGGCAACTGGTGGGCGAGCGCCATCCGGCTGCGCAGGGGAAAGCACCTGGAGTGGGAGAAGGCCTGGCCGCTCGCGCAGGTACTGGAGGACTTGGTGTGATCGTCCGCATCACCTCCCGCTGCAACATGCGCTGCCTGCACTGTGCCTACTCCTGCACGGCCAAGGGAGAGGACATGTCCCTTGCCACGTTCCGGCGCGTCGTCGATGTAGCGGTCGCTGCGAACGACGACATCACGATCAGCGGAGGCGAGCCGACGCTCCATCCCCGGCTGCTCCGGTTCCTCTGGGAGATCGAGCCACGCCGCAGGGACGAGATGTGCGTTAGCCTGCTCACGAACGGGACCTGCGGGGAAGCCCTGTGGAAGCGCCTGCTCCGGGAGTCGCACTGGATCGACATCGGCGTCTCCACGGACCTGTTTCACAACCCGCGACGGCTCCGGCCCTGGGTCCGTGAGTGGCTTGCGGACAAGCTGTGCCTCGACACGTCCATGATCGTCCAGCGACAGGGTCGAGGAGAGAACATGCGGAAGCTCCGGGCCTTCGCAAGACGGCATGGCCGCAGGCTGGTGTTCACGCCCCCGCACTCTCTTGGTCAGATCACCGTGGACCCAGACGGGGTCGTCTGGAGCGAGGAACATGGAGGGCATCTCGCCGGAGACCCACTCTCCTGGGAGCGCTTCGCACAGGCCTACCGAGCCGTGGAGCAGACGTACCACGCGGAAGAGATCGCAGACAGGATCTCGCAGGCTCCTTCCCTCTCTCCAGCTCCCTGATCCCACTGACCTGATCCCCAGAAAACCGACAGCCCCGCCTTCGCCGGGCGGGGCTGCCAGTGTTCCATGCACGAGATCAAGTAACAGGCTTCCCTTCGGCGGCAGGCTCCTATGCTCGGGTTGGGGTTCGCACCGTGAACCCTTCCAGGCTGACCGGGAACTTCGGGAAGATCAAGGGTGTGAATCCACGCAGGATGTCCCACCTCTGCCCCCCCTATCCCCTCTCCTCCTCCCCCCCAACCCGGCATCCAGGCTACAGGAGATTTCTATTCTTGTCAACGGGAGAGTGCAATGGACCTTGGAAGTGCCCGAAGGGAGACGGAAATGGGGAGCAGGAAAGGGAGCAGGAACGAGAGGACGACCTTAGACAGCGTCGGCGTTGAGCTGCGCCTCGCCGACGATGACCTGGTCGATGTAGATGTTCTTCTGCGCTCCAGCGCCGGCGCTGTTGTTGATCTCGATGAGGAACACGAAGCCGGCCGGGTCGAAGGCATCGGGTGCGATGTTCAGGTCCACCCAGGAGCCCGTCCCGAACTGAGATTGGATCTGGAAGGAGGCGGCGCCGTCGCCGGTGATGGTGCCACGAACGGTGTACCAGCGGTTCGCGACGAGGTCAGGGGCAGCGAGGACATCGAAGTCCGTGGTAGCGCCGATACCCGCGATGACTCCTCGGATCTTGGCATCCACGGAGGAATCGAAGCTCACGTAGGCTCCGGAGGTCGCGCCCGTGTTCTTCAGTCCCATGCCGAACCGGACATCCGTGATCGAGGACACGCGGAACCGGACGGAGAAGGCGACGAAGGGAACCTGGCTCGGATCGAAGAAGGCCGAGTACAGGCTCAGGCCCGGGTCATAGCCCAGGATGAGCTGGACGTGGTCGTTGAGCAGACCGGCCGTGGCCAGCCGTGCGATGCCTCCCATGTAGGGAGTCCCCGGCCCGACGGCGGGGCCCATGATCTGGAGGACTCCCGTGCCCACGACGTGCCGCTTTCCCCACTTGTCTCCGCCGTCCCAGGCGCCTCCGCCCGCCGGGGTGTTCGTGTACAGGAAGGGCTCGACGAGCATGTTGGGGAGGGAGAGCTGCCCGTACTTCCGCCCGATCATGAACTGGCTGACCGAGGCCGCCAGCAAGTTCTTGATGTCGATGAGTGCTTTCGTGGCATTCAGGTTGGCCGGGTCCATGATCCAGCCGCTGAAACCTGCCACGGGCTGGATGGTGTCTCCCCCTCGGGCAGCTTTCTCGTTCACGGCGTCCAGCAGGGCCAGGAGTGCGGCCGAGAGATCCCCTGCCGAGAGCGCCTTGGGCGTGAAAGCTTGGTAGACCGCGCCGGCCCCTGCCATGGCCGGTGATCCGATCAGGCTGGTCGCCGGGGGCCGTGTCCCGGCCGTGTCCCGCTGGAGATCCTCGAGGATCTGCGCGAGGACCCCACGCGCCGTGCCGCGCCGGAGGGAAATCCCCTCGGCGTCGAACCTGGGGTACTTCGTGGGATCCTCGTCGGCGGCGAACCAGTCGGACCTGCGGCCGGTGAGGTTGGCGTAGGTCCCGCCGAGGTCGTCCCAGTCCTTGTAGGTGGTGCAGATCCCACCGGCCACGGCTTCCATGGTGCCCGCGTTGTTCGTGAGCACGACATCGGCGAGCAGTACCTTCCCGTTGGCCGTGGCCGCGCGGGAAGGAGTCACTCCCGGAGGGTGCGCGAAGGAGGTGGAAATCTCCAGGGAGAACTTGAAGCTCTCGTCGATCTGGAAGTAGACCGTCGAGCTGCCGGCGTCCACGCGAGGATCCGACAGGAGCTCGTCGTACACCGCGAACAGGGACAGGATGATCCGCTGGCCGGCAGGGCACGAGGACGTGATCAGGGCACCGTCCCCCGTGGCGTCCGAGGAATCCCCGACGGTCGTGACCCCAGCGTTCGTCACCTTCACCGTCGAGGCGGGGATCTCGATGCACCTCCCCTGGTCATCCGTGGCCTCCCCGATCGAAACGCCCAGCAGCTTGTTCACGGCATCCCAGGTCACCGTGAGCCCGTAGGTGATCCCCCCGAACTCCGCCGGGCCAGGCACCATCGTCGAGCTCTGCTGGGCCAGCCCCATGCCGGTCTTCAGGTTGTACTCGGTCGCCTCGATCCCGTCCTCGAGCGCGTCCAGGTCCGCCTCGCCGACGAGTTGACCGAGGTACCAATTGTAACGGGTCCGCATGATTTACTCACTTTCCCAGATTTAACTGAGAATGGTTCCCTCTCCCAGCAGGCTCACTCCCAGGATCCAGTACACGGGGATCACCGGGGCGCCCGGTACGAGCATAGAAGGTTCTACTAGGCGAAGTAGGTGCATATTCATTGGGTCGGCCCACTCGGCGATCTGCCGGATGATGTTCCGCTGATTCACTGTCAGGTCGATGGGCGAAACGATCTCGTAGCAGTTCCTGTGGAATGCCGTCGAGGGGCCGAGCACCGTGGTGTAGCCCAGGACGGACCAGGTGGGATTGTTCAGGGTCCACTGCGAGGAGGTGACGTAGACGCGGATCTCCACGTGGATGCCGAGCACCGTGAAGATCATCTCCTTGATCGCAGAGGCCAGGCCCACCTTCTTGTACAGCTTGGGCAGCGCCAGGGGCAGCTTCCGCAGCGTGCGCTGGTCGTCGAGGGAGAACCGGAAGGGATTCCCCGACGTGTAGACCCAGTGCTGGAGCCAGTCCTCGGGGCACCGATGGGGCTCCAGCAAGTTCTCGATCACCTGGTTGTGCCAGAGCAGGCAGTTCAGGGCGTCCTGGAGCACGACGCAGATCCGGCGGAGCTCGCCGGAGTGCTCCATGTCCCACTGGGGATCCCGTGGCGCGATGATCCCCGAGGACCAGAAGCCCAGCCGACTGCCAGGGATTCCCCACGAGGGACTCGTGAAGTCCAGGGCGTCGTCGGCCATGGCGTTTCCCCAGGCGTCCTCCACCTTGACTCCATCCAGGGTGTACTTCCGTCCGAAGGAGATCAGGTCGTGCACCTCCAGGTACACGTACTGCCGGGGATCGGCACCGGAAGGGAGCTCGACTGCGGGAACGGTGCGAACCTCCACGATGACGGGCTCGTAGGCGCACTGGATGCGCAGGGGGTCCAGGTTGGTCTTTCCGATCTGCTCCTGGTCCAGACGCGCCCGGATCCGGAAGGACGAGATTCCTACCCGGAGGTTCCGCCGCCGGAACAGCTTCCCGTCGTCGGTGAGGTCCCGCCCGTCGTCCGGGGTCATCTCGCCCCTGTCCCCGGTGGTGTCCAGCGTGAGGATCTTCGTTGAGGGAGACACCCCCGTGATCTTCCGGTACCCGTTGTTCCAGGGATAGCAGGACCCGGCGAGGCCCAGCCAGCACCCGATCCAGGAGCTGGACAGCGTGAGCCCCGAGACCAGGACCTGGTTCGCCGACAGGACCTCCACGCCGCCCAGGGCGTGCTGGTAGAACAGAGAGCCCCCAGGGGAAGCCGACTGGGAAACCACCTCGTCGAACTTGACCCGGGCCAGGGTGGGCTCGATCCAGAAGATTTCCTCCAGCTCGGGCGCGGTGATGTCCTCGATCGTGAACCGGTAGCTGACCTGGATGGGGTTCTCGGCGCCCCCGCCGACGACCTCGAAGGACACGTCCACGATGATCGTGTCCAGCGACGTGAAGGGGATGGGGGGCACGATCTCCAGGGCCAGCTCGTCGTTGACCCCGGACAGAGGGGAAGCTCGCAGGACGGCCGTGCCGGTGAACGGCCCCTGGAACCCGCCGGCCGCCAGGTCGTAGGCCAGGATCCGCAACCCATCGGATAGCCTGGTGAGCCAGACCTGGCAGACGTTGGAGAGCGCCCCGATGAAGGAGACCACCGTGAGCTTCACGGGGATGGACACGGACACGTCCGTCTCGCCCTCGGCCGGGATGGTGTTGATCACCGCCCCGGACGGGACCGGCGTGACGTACCGGAGCCCATCGACGTAGAGGGCTCCCAGACGTGCCCGGATCTCGTTACTCACGAGAGCTTGCTCCCTGAACTCACGAGAGCACCTCCAGCTTCATCTCGAACTTCACCTCGATCGAACCTCCCCCCAGCTTGGACAGGTTCATGGCCAGGTTTCCCCGGAAGGCCGTGTGCCCGGGCGTCTCCGAGTGGGACAGGTACTCGACCCAGCCCCCGCCCACGTCGAAGTACACCCGCGCGGTCCATCGCAGACCGTGGACGCGGAGGGTAACCCCGGGGTCGTTCAGGGACTCGGTCAACGCGGAGTCGATCCCGATCCGGTCTCCCCCCGTGACGACCCCGTGGTCCATGGGCACGGAACAGATCCGCTTCACCCCGTTGTTCCCTGGCACCACGGCCCCGGACACGGTCACGAGCTGCTCCCAGTCCGCCGAGGTGAAGACCGACAGGGGAACCCCGTGCACCAGGATCCCCTTGCTCCCGTCCGTGGAACCGTCGATGAACCTCGCCGTGCCCGCCGGCCAGCTCGCCGAGGGACGAGAGATCAAGCCCCCGTTCAGGAAGGAAACCTCCCCCCCGGAAACGATGTTCCTGGACACGGGAAGGGCGGGATGCCGCATGTGCCAGCAGAAGGACAGGAGCCGGGGGTTCCCCGTGGGCGTGAACGCCTGCTCGACGGACAGGGAGTCCCCGGGCTGGAACCGGTACTCCGGCATGGGCTCCTCGTCGGTGCCCAGGCAGAACACGTGCTCGTCGGCGGAGTAGTAGTAATAGGAGGGGATCGTGTACCAGTAGGGGTAGTAGTAATACCCGCCGGCGCCGCAGGGATTGGAGTTCAGAGGCTGGATCCGTCCCTCCAGGGTCCCTGGGAATTTCCAGACCGGCTTTGCCAGCGCTCCCACTCAAGGGCCTCCTGTCACGCGCTAGGGACTGATCTGCCGGAGCGGCTCGATCTGATCGAACAGGGACACGGCCCCGGACGCGCTCTCGGTGTAGTGCCCGTACACGAGGTAGAACCCCTGGAGATAGGGCGACGTCCCCGAGAGGATCCCGATCGCGTCATCGGTGTAGTCGGCCATCCCCGCCACGGCCGACCACACGGGCGCGGCGATGGTCCCCGTGTTCAGCTTCGTGGACAGGACCACCTCCCCATGCGGGTTCACCAGGACGTCCAGCCGCAGGTGGAACCACCCGGAAGTCCCGTCCCCGTAGTTGGTGTACCCCTGCGTGGACTGCCGCAGGACCCCCGCGTCTCCGGCGGAGAGCCCTCCAGTGAGCAGGCCCTTCTTCAGGATGATCCGGTAGCTGACGTCGTCGGATAGGGAGAGGAAGTAGCCGTAGCTCGACGACACGTCCACGCCGACCAGGAACCCGAAGAACGGGGCGTAGACCGAGGTGAGCGACGAGGCCGTGTACTTCTTCATCACGGCGGACATCCGGCCGCACTTCTTCGTGCCGGTGATCGGCGCGGTCCCGGCGATGTTGCAGACCTTGCCCGCCACACCCGTCGAGGTGTCCAGGGACTTGAACCCGTAGACGAAGCTGCCTCCCCCGGTGGGGGGCGTGAGCGCGTTGGTCACCCCCCGGTTCACCTTGCTGGTGTCCAGGGCCGGGCTCGCCAGGTCGTTCCAGTTCGCTTGCGACATCGTCGATCTCCCGTACCTGCAGGCTCCCCTACAGGTTCAAGGTCTCAAACCACTCTTCCTCGAAGTCCTCCACCGGTTCGGGGACTCCCGAGTCGAACGAGATGGCCACCAGGTCTCCTCCCCCAAAGGCGGCCTGCGCGAGCTGATTGTTCGACCACTCTTCCTCGAAGTCTTCTAGTGGCTCAGGCACGCCCGTGTCGAACGAGATGGCCGTCAGGTCCCCTCCGGTGAAGGCCGCCTGGGCAAACTGGTTGTTCGACCATTCTTCCTCGAAGTCCTCTCGAGGTTCGGGTGTACCCGTGTCGAACAGGACCTGGAGCAAGTTCGAGGTGTCAAATGCTGTCAGGGCCTGGTGGTTGTACGGCGGCCCCGATCCCGTGGGATCACCCCAGGAGACCTCGAAGTCTTCCCGTGGGCGCGTGCCTCCCTCGAACAGGACCTGCACCAGATCGAGGGTGTCGAAGGCAGACTGCCATCCCGTGGCCCACCCGTTGTCGAAGTCTTCCCAGGGGAACAGCTCGCCAGGATCTCCGTCGAAGATCACGGCCTCTTCCGTGCCCGTGTCCTGGGTGTCATACCAGGCATCGGCATGCCCCTCGGAGGCGCCGATGACTTCAAAGCTGGGGTTCTGGAGATCGGGCATAGTGGGTTTTCCTGGGATCCCCGTTACATCAGGATTCCTCCGTTATCCATGTCATACAGGGATATAGTGGAAAGCCGGGGGAACTCCTTGGCCAGCAGGGTCACGTCGCTCCGGTTCCCGCCGAGGAGCAGACCGTCCACGGCCGGGGAAATCTTCCGCACCCCGACGGTGTCCTTGATCGCGTCGAACACGTCGGACCAGGCGATGGTGTAGTCCGGATTCCCGTCCGCTCCGATCAGGCGGCAGCCGAAGTCCACCCGCGTGTTCAACGCGCCGTTCGCGTCGGCGACGGCGAAGAAGTCCTGGAGGGACCGGGTCACGTTGGTCTTGACCTGGGCCGCCGTGTAGCCGGACGCCTTGTACAGCTTGCAGGCGACCGTGATGTCCTTGAACGCGCCGGTCAGCACGGTGACGTCCACGCCCATCAGGGCCTCGAAGCCGCCGTCCTCGGCGAGCAGGTCCTGCACCTCGCTGATCTGCGTTGCCGTCGGGGAGGCCGGGGAGAAGGATCCGGAGGCGTACTGCGCTCCCTCGGCCACGAGGTACAGGTAGGCGCTGTCCTCCTGCACCGTCGCGTCGTCCTCGGAGGTCACGCACAGCGCCCGGACCACGCCGGCCACCGTGGTCGCGGCGTACTCGGCGTCGTTCTCGTTCACGGTCCGGGCGAGGGTCCGGTAGCCCAGCGGGCCGCGCACCCGGGCTTCCTCCACGGACATCTGATCGTCTCCGGCGGACGAGGCCTGCGCGTTGGTCAGGACCAGGTTCACCGGGTTGCCGTTCACATCGTAGATGGAGTCCAGGATCTGCCAGGACGCCCCGATGGACACGGCGCCGGTGCGCCCACCGCCCGTCTTGTAGGATATCGTGACCGTTCCTCGAGGGACGGCCCCGTACACGGAGCTCCCGAACAGGACGTGCCCGTACCCGTAGTTGTCCACGATGAGGATGAACCCCAGCGTGTCCGGGGTCATCTCTAGGAAGCTCTGGTACTTCTGTCCCTGCACGTTGCGATTGGAGTACGTCCCGTTCCCGGCCACGACCTGGATGGTGTCCTTGATGTAGGGAGCGTAGGACAGCCGGACGTGCCAGTTGCTCTCCTCCGTGGACTGGATGGACTCTTGCTGCGCCTCGGCGTTCTCCATCAGGGCCGTGACCGTGGTGTTCCCCGTGGCCAGGGTGGCCGCCACGGCAACCCGGTAGATCACCGAGCCGGCCTTGGCCCGCGTGCCCACCGGGATGGAGATGTCCTTCGTGTGGGTTCCACCCCCGGCCAGGGTGAAGACCCCGGTGACCGTGGGGGCCTCGGCATCGCCCATCTCGAAGCCGTAGGGCCGGCCCATCCGGATGGCCGCTAGGCGATCGGTCACGAGGCTCCAGGAAAGCTGGCGCACGAGCTCCCGGGAGTTCTCCACGGCCCCGGATACCAGGAGGCCCATGCCCTCGAGGATCAGGTTCTCCGGGTAGGCGATGGAGAAGTCCCTCCACTGCGGGCGCACCTGGTTGAACAGGTACTGCAGCCGCTCCGTGAGCCCGATGCGGGACAGGTCGGTGAGGTCCAGGTCCTCGGTAGGCAGCAGGGGAAGTGGCATCGTGGTACCTTAACCCTAACCTTACCCTCACGTCATCGGGACACGTCGGTCACCCGCGTGGCGGAGACCGCGTCCCCCGTGCCCAAGGATACCTGTGGGCTCCAGTGGATGTCCACTCTGAGCGTCTCGGATTCCAGGGGCCGGTAGCTCATGTCGGCCTCCACGGACTGGACGGAGACCTCGGGGAGGTAGGCGCGGGCTCCGCCCTCGATGTCGGCCTGGAGCTGGTCGGCCCGGGACTGGGAGATCCCCTGCGTCCGGCACTCCTCGTAGATGGTGCCGAAGCGAGGGTCCACCAGGAGCGCTCCCTTGGGAACCTCCACGAGCCGCTTGAGCCCTGCGTCCAGCCGCCAGGCCAGGCTGGCCCGGGTCCACCCGGCGCCGCCGCGCTGGAGAGGCCAGACGCAGTTCTCCCGGAGGTGGTTTGTGTCTCGAGCTGCCATCGGGATTCTCTCCCTTCTCGTCCGCCCGCTGGATCAGAAGTTCACGAACGCGGGCGTGGTCCGGGTGTGCAGCTCCTGCCGCCCGATGATGGTCCCGACCGTGTTGTGTGCCAGGACCAGCGCGTTCCGCGCCTGGTTCAGGTTCTCGAAGAGATTCCCCATGGGCGGCAAGGGGCACTTCACGTGCTGCGGCCTCACCGGCGTGGTGAACCCTGGGAGCTCCGGCAAGGGCAGGCCCGTGCCCAGCAGGGCCACGGCCTTCCGGTTCCAGGTCTGCGCCTCCTGGTACATCTTGATGGCCTTCTTCAGGGACTCGGACGGGATGTACTCAATGAACATCTCGTTGAGCACGTCCGCCGCTGGCTGGATCAGAAGGAGCAGGGGCTGGATGTTCTTCACCAGGGCGTTGATCTCCGAGAACCCACAGTTGGCCGAGATCTGGAGCTCCAGGTCGTTGTACAGCAGGGCCTCTTCCCAGAGAGCGATGAGCCCCGTGATCCGCTTGTCGAGGTCCACGAACAGGGAGATGATCTCGTCGATGACGCCGACTAGGTACTCCAGGACATCCAGGGCCATCGGGATGTAGGCGAGGGGCGGCACCCAGCCGAACAGGGTGATGATGGCTTTGGCCAGCTTCTTCAGGCACTGGAAGAGCTGCGTCGGGTCCGGGGGCAGGATGGACTTGGGCAAGGACATCATGCAGTCGTAGATGGCCTTGATCGCTTCGATGAGCTCCAGGAGCTGCTTGATGGGCGCCAGGGCGAGCTGGACGTTGTCCATCATCTGGGCGATGTACTCGCTCGGATCGGGGATCCGCCGGATGGCCGCCCGGGCCTTCTCCAGGATCCCGTAGGTCGGGATGTGCAGCTTCTCCGGGTCGGGCGGGAGCGACCAGGTGCTGCAACGGATGATGAGGGGACCCATGGGCATGACAGGATATCTCTCTGATCTTGATCCTAGATGTCGCTCTTCCCGAGGGAGCTCACCCGGCGTCCCTGGATGCGGACTTGGCCGTCCGCCGAGAGGTCCAGGAGCCCCTTGCTGTAGAGGAAGATGGCCGTGGCGGACTCGATCGTGATCACCTCGGAGTTCCCGTTGGGGCCAGACGCGGCGTCCAGCTCGATCACGGAGCCTCGCGTCTTGCTCTGGATCACGACGCGCCGGTCGTCGGCCTCGGAGACGACCATGACTTGCACCTTGTCATCCTCCCAGAGGACGGTGCGCTGCCTCGCCTTCTCCGGCGTGGCGCCCTGGGAAATCCCCGAGGGTCCGATCCGCACGCCCGCTTCCGTGCCGTAGTACCCGGTGTAGTACACGGCCTCGACGTGCTCCCCCCGGTAGACCCCGCCGATGAACTGGATCAGGACCTGCGCCCCTACCGGTGGTGGCGGGTACTGGGAGCCCTGTCCCTTTCCTCCAGCCCCAGGCCAGCCCATGGGCAGGATCGGGAAGGGCGTCTTGGGATCGTAGACCCCAGGGATGAAACACCAGACCCTGCCCGTCGCGGTGGCATCGTCGTTCTCCACGACCACGCCCCACACGGGACCGAACAGGATATCGTCGAGGTTGCGGCTCATCTAGGTGATCCTTGTCTCGTCTCCGTCTTACCTCGCCCGGAGCGCGGGGGGCGCCTTCTCCGCGCGGTAGGCTCCAGGGTCTCCCTTCACGTACACGGTATCATAGGCGACCTTGCCCGTGCTATCCGTATATGCTTCGTCCCCGGTCAGGTAGGGCGCGGTCTTTCCCCCGGTGATCCCTGCCTTGGGGGGCTGCTTCAGGTGGAGCTGGCACCGGTAGTCCTCGCCCATGTACATGTGCCGGACCTCGTCGATGCGCCAGACCCGATCCACGAACGGGGAGTTGGTGCCCTTGATCTGGACCAGGTATCCCGCGAGGAGTCGAGGATTGCCCACGGTCTCCACGTTCAGGACGAACGCGCGGAGGTGTCGATCCAGGAACCTGCGCTTGGCCTTCTCGCTCATGGTGGCCTGGGTTCCCGTGGACCAGAACTTATCCTCCCGGGAGAGGGCTTCCCAGGCGCTCGGGTTCTGCTGCCGGATCTTCTCGTAGACTATGTCCAGGTTCACGTCGGCCACGCCCCGGTCCAGGGCCGCGATGTCTCCGGTCAGCATGACGCGCACGTCCGGGTTCCAGCCACGCCCCTTGATCGTGCGGGGCAGGGGAAGCCGGAAGTCCGCGTCGATGGAGAGACTGAGAATGTCGGGGCCGGCCCCGTAGGTGAACAGCTCCACGATCTCGTGCTTGGCCCCGGGCCAGGTGGACTGGTGAAAGTGGAACCCCTTGTCGTCGATCTTGTACACGTACCCGAGCTTGCGGGCCATCATCTCGACGAACTGGCCATCCGTCATGCCCTCGGGGATCAGGACCTGGCCCCCTTGCACGGTGTCCGGGGCGTCCTGGATCTTCTGGTACTCCCGGTCGAAGCCGTTGCGCGTGGCAATCTCCTGGATCAACTGGCCAACGGTCCGTCCGGATACCTGCCTGGGGCCACTAGACTTCAGAAGGAAGTCCCGCCCGGCCAGGTCGCTCGTCGGGGGATAGCCCTTCTTGGCCCGTGGCTTCTTGGCCATGGACTCGGGAGGGACCCTGTTCTTCCAGGAGAGCTTGGTGGGCGACCCGCCCCCGGGCGCGTTCCGGTTCCTCCCGAAGTA
>Ga0194125_10008655_pt1 | contig 14302 bp, 17 predicted proteins | sample TA2KigC250mmetaG_FD_148626 | JGI IMG/M metagenome (GOLD analysis project Ga0194125, IMG submission 148626) | Freshwater microbial communities from Lake Tanganyika, Tanzania - TA2015034 Kigoma Deep Cast 250m | ecosystem: Environmental > Aquatic > Freshwater > Lake | place: Tanzania: Lake... | reverse complement strand
AATAGGTTTTAAACAGAAGGAATGCTGAAATTTGCTGTGATGCAATTGCGCTGGGAATTCAGGAAAGATGAAAACACGGCTGTTCAGCGGTTTCGGTATCAGGAGTCCGGACTGAGGCACGATGTGGCATTCAACGCCGAAGGCGAACCGGTATTGCACCTGATTTCGGAAACACGGACAGCAGCCGATAGCGATTTTAATGGCTATGAAATGAGCACCGAAATTGCCTACGCTATTTTGCCCGAAGTTTTTCAGTGGGCGGAGCATCCTACCTTAAAAGAACCACTCAGCAGGATAGTGCTGGAAGGCGGTTATGTGGTGGCTTTCCCTGAGGGTCAGATTGTTCCTTCGGCTTTGCCGCTCTATACCATTGCCTTTGAGCACGCCAAAACAAAAAACCATTTTGTGCTGATTCATGTGGTGGGTAAAAAGGTTACGGTGGCTGCATTTTCTGAACAAAAACCCCTGCTCATCAATATATTTCCGGCCGGCAATGAAGCCGAAGCTTTGTATTTTGCCCTGGGGCCATTTAAACGGGCAGGTATAGCAGTAAACGAGGTGGAAGTAGAGGTTTTGTGTGATTCAGCAATTCAGACGTCTCTGCTACAGTTATTTGGTCGTTTTCTGGTCAATGTGAAGCCCTGTCCGGTTTCTCTGCCCTATGAAGTTGGACAATACCCGCCCCATGCCGACATTTCGCTGTTGTTGTTTACCTTGCCCCAATGCGGATTACCGGCGGTACATTAAAAGGTCAGTTGCTGAAGGGTGGCTTTGCCTCTCATGTGCGGCCCACCACCGATTTTGTGCGCGAAGCACTGATGAATTACCTCTCCCACCGCTATGAAATTGACGGTGCTGACGTGCTGGATTTGTTTTCCGGCTCCGGAATTTTGGCCCTGGAGTTTCTGAGCCGTGGAGCAGCAGCTGTTTTGTCGGTAGATAAAGACACGAAAAATATCCGGTATCAGCAAGAAATTCGGAAAGAAAAAAACCTAACCGGCTGGCAGATTAGCAAAGGAGATGCTTTAAAAGCCCTTGAGGGTGAAGCGCCTCTGTATGACATCGTTTTTGCCGATCCGCCCTACGATTTGCCTGCTTTGGTACAGTTGCCGGAATTGGCTATGAAACGGCTAAAACCGGGTGGTGTTTTTGTGCTCGAACACAGACCGGGCATGGTCTTTACTACAGCACCGGCTGAAATCCGAAAATACGGAAGTTCTGCAATTGGCATTTTTATCCCTTAACTTTGTTTCATGGAAACCCGCATTGCGGTCTTTGCCGGCACCTTCGATCCCATTACCAACGGACATGTGGATGTTATAAAAAGAAGCTTGCCGCTATTTGATAAAATTGTAATCGCCATAGGCGAAAACACCAAAAAACAGACCTTATTTGATACAGAAAAACGTCTTTTCTGGATACGGGAAATTTTTTCGGGTGAACCCAAAATTGCTGCGGCATCCTACAGCGGCTTGACGGTTGATTTTTGCAAAGAAATCGGCGCACAATACATTCTGAGAGGCTTGCGCAATGGCAGCGATTATGATTATGAAGCCCATATCGCGCAGCTCAACAAAGAACTTAATCCAATGATTGAAACAGTGTTTGTAATTACTTCACCGGAAGTGAGCTACATCTCCAGCAGCCTTGTAAGGGATTTGATTGTTTACAAGGGCGATTACACCCGTTTTGTGCCTGCTCAGGTTCGTGCCTGAGGTTATTCTTCGGTAACCGTTGCTTCGTGCAACAGCAGTTTGGCAATAATGTCTTTTACACTGTGGTAGGTGTCGAATTCCGGACCTTTAAACCATTCCAGATCTGCCCACTTTACCTCTGAAATCCCTTCCTCTTCCTGGGGCTTCAGTTTGCCTTTGCCGCTGCTGTTCATTTTATACCAATGGGTTTCCTTCAGCAACACAATATCATCTTCAAAATAGGCATGGTAGGTTTCCCCGATTTTGTCAGAGATATTGAGCATGTTCAGGCCGGTTTCTTCCATTACCTCCCTCAATGCCGCAGCGCGCTGGTCTTCGTGGCGCTCAATTTTTCCTTTCGGCAAATCCCACATGCCATTGCGCTTGATGGTAAGCAACAGATTTTCTTTATTTAATACAAGACCACCTGCCGCCTGAATCACCGTGTAATTATCCAGAAAATCACGGAAAATTTGCTCGGGATCGGGGTTGATAAGGCCATAGTTCAAAGCTTTGCCAGTGCTTACGGATGAAGTGAGAATGTTGAAACTCTTGTGAATTTCATCATCGTCTATGTAAAACAAATTAGGCAAACCCTTGAACGCAGCCGGAGAATCGGCAATCACAATTGCCCCATCGTTGAAGTATATTTTATAGCTTTGTAGGCCCATGGACCAAAGAGCTGCAAAGTTAGCAAAATTTCTGTTGGAAATTCACGCTGTTAAACTCAATCCCGACCAACCTTTTACCTGGACGTCAGGAATTCAATCACCTATTTACTGTGATAACCGCATGGTATTGTCATTTCCCGAGGTGCGCAACCTGGTAAAAAACGAACTGGCGGCGATGACGAAATCGCACTTTCCCGAAGCAGATTTGCTGGCCGGTATTGCCACCGCCGGTATTGCCCACGGTGCGCTGGCCGCCGATGTGTTGAACATGCCGTATTGCTATGTGCGCCCTGAGCCTAAAAAGCACGGACTGAAAAACCAGATAGAAGGCAGAATGCAGCCCGGCGATAAAGTGGTTTTGATAGAAGACCTTATCAGTACCGGAAAAAGCAGCCTGCAGGCCGCTGGTGCCGTTCGGGAAACCGGTGGCGAAGTGGTGGGTTTACTGGCGTTGTTTACCTATGGCTTTTCCGATGCTGAGCAACGGTTTAAGGATGCCGGAATTCCGTTTTATACCATCAGTAATTTTGCCACATTGTGTGAGGTAGCCGTAAATGAAGGTTTTCTCCCTGCGGAAAAATTGCAGCCCGTGCTTGAATTTGCAAAAAACCCACAGGGCTGGAGGGGTTGATTTAGTCAATTGGTTTAATCTGGGTTTGGGCTTCCGTGACCTTTCATAGCCCTAACGATACCGCTCGTCAATCTCCTTCTTCTCCGCCGCGTGGTCTTTCCAAAGCTCCTTAAGCTTAACGGTACCGCTGTCCAGCGCGCCCTTGGCTTTTTTCAGCAGGGGCTCGTCCAGCGTGCTTAAGTCATTCATAAACTGATCCCAGGCTGCTTCTTGTCCTTGTTCGCGCAGGCAGCGGTCAATATCCGGACGTATGGCATGAATGCTTTTTTGCAGAGCATACGCTGAACGGGCCCTGTCTTCCTGTATTTCGGCGTATTCCTTTTCGTTGAAACGGTTTTTCATATCCATCTCGGCACTGCGCACAATGCAATCGCAGATGGCACTTTCACGGGGTGCATCTTTTTTACCGCAGTATTTATCGGTTAAATATTCAATGCCGGCCACGTTTTGTTTGAATGGCCAAATTTTAAAGTAATACAAGGCAAATATGCATGCCGCAATCAGCACAAGGTTCCAGAAAAGACGAATCATGAAGCGAAGATAAGAAGAGCACCGCCAATTTATAACAACAAAAAGGGCGTAAATATGGAATTTATATCATGCATGCTTTACTTTGCAGTGTTAATTCACAACCAACTATGTCAACAATCCAGTGGCTTGATTTTGAAAAGGATATTGCCGAGCTGCACGAGCAGCTGGCCAAGGCAAAGGATACCCACGAAAAGGGCAAACTGAACATGACCGATATGATTCAGACCCTGGAATCCAAGATCATGGAAGCGCAAAAAGCCATTTACAGTGGCCTTAGTGGCTGGCAAAAAGTGCAAATCAGCCGCCACCCCGAACGACCGTACACCCTTGATTATATTGAGCATATTGCCACCAACTTTATTGAACTGCATGGCGACCGCCAGGTGAAGGATGACAAGGCCATTGTGGGCGGTTTTGGGCAGATTGACGGCGAAACCTACATGATTATTGGTCAGCAGAAGGGCCGAAACACCAAGCAGCGGCAGTACCGTAATTTTGGCATGCCCAACCCCGAGGGTTACCGCAAGGCGCTGCGCCTGATGAAGCTGGCGGAGAAATTCAACAAGCCCGTTATCACTTTTATTGACACCCCCGGTGCCAGTCCCGGGCTGGAAGCCGAAGAGCGCGGGCAGGGCGAAGCAATTGCCAAAAACCTGTTTGAAATGGCTACGTTGAGTGTTCCTATTGTTTGCATCGTCATCGGCGAAGGTGCCAGCGGCGGTGCGTTGGGAATTGGTGCGGGTGATAAAGTGCTGATGATGCAGTACACTTGGTATAGTGTAATTTCACCTGAGAGCTGCTCCAGCATTTTGTGGCGCACCTGGGACAAGAAAGAACAGGCTGCCGACGCGCTGAAACTGAGCGCGGAGGATATGCTGAAAAACAAATTAATAGACGGCATTATTCAGGAGCCGTTGGGTGGCGCCCACCACGATCCGGAAATGGCCTATAAAAACGTGAAAGCTGCCATCGTAAGAGAAATGAAAGCCCTTAAAGCCCTCAAAACCGACGAACTCGTAAAACAGCGCATTGAGAAATTCAGCGCCATGGGTGTGGTGGAGGAGGAAGAATAACGATAGTTGACAGTTAACAGTTGATAGTCTATAGTTGGGGTTTTTTCCTGCCGGTTGGTCTTTACGCAGCGCAGCAGAGTGAGACCGACCGGACTTGCTGCTCCATCCTCGTTAACGAATCTCCTGTAAGCAGGGCAATGGTAGGGAAACGCAATTTTCATGCTGAGCCTGTCGAAGCATGACTAGCCCATTAAACCATTCACCAATAAACAATTAAACCAACCCTTAAGAAACAACCCCCAAATTCTTCACAATTGTTTGCAAATCCGATTTCTTTCCCTAGTTTCGCATTATTGAGTAATAAAACTACTCAATAATGCTCCATGATCGAAACCCTGATTTCATCCAAAACCCGGGTAAAACTGCTGTTGAAGTTCTTTCTGAACGCCAACGCCACTGCGTATTTGCGCAACCTGGAGGAAGAGTTCGGGGAAAGCACGAATGCTATTAGGCTGGAGCTGAACAAGTTTGAGGAAGCGCAGATGCTTACCTCTGAGCCCGTGGGCAAGAAGAAAATTTTCAAGGTCAATACATCGCATCCACTCTTCCGTGATTTGCACAACATTGTGCTGAAATATGTGGGGTTGGACCAGATTGTGGAGCACGTGATTCGCCGTTTGGGTAACCTGGAAAAGGTTTACCTCACGGGGCATTTTGCCCGTGGCATGGACAGCGAGATTATTGACTTGGTATTTGTGGGACAGATAGACAAAACCTACCTGGCCCAATTGGTGGAAAAAGCGGAGGGAATGATAGGAAGGCATATTCGCTATATTGCGTTTACACCCGAGGCATTCTCGACGGAAAAAATAAGTGAAAACGGAACCCATCCCTTATTGCTGTGGAGCAGCGATAAGAACTAGCAGGGACAACGTTTTCAAACAAACCCCGTAGGCCACGCTATGTGACTGAAGGGGCGGAGCCGTATATACATGTAGTTTGAATAGCACAAAGGACTTTCGGTTTGCCAATCTAGATGGATTGAGATTTATAGCAGCAATGTTTGTGGTTATAAATCATACTGAACAGATTAGTGGGATACTTGGATTAGATAATTATTTTTCTTGGAGAGGAATAGAACAAATAGGCAAGTTTGGTGTAATGTTGTTTTTTTCCTTAAGCGGTTTTCTAATTACTTTTCTTCTTATTAAAGAAAAAGAAAAAACAGGAACTATAAATATTAGAGCATTCTATATTAGAAGAATTTTGCGTATTTGGCCACTATATATTGTAATAGTTTTGTTGGCATTGTTTTTCTTTCATTACTTCAGTATATTTGATTTGAAAAATGGAGACAAAACAGTTTTTTATGATAATTTAGGGTTTAAAATGTTGTTATATTTATTAATGCTTCCCAATCTTGTTTTATTGGTTTTTGGTTCCATTCCGTTTGCAAGCCAAACCTGGTCCATTGGATCTGAGGAGCAATTTTATATTATATGGCCATTGATTTTAAAACGATTTAAAGTTACCATTTTAAGTTTGTTGGGGGTTATACTTTTTTATCATCTTTTCATTTATTGTTTTCAGAATTTTGTACGCTCCAATATATACAGAGAATATTGCGTGGCTCTTATGCATACAGTGCCATTGGATTTGATGGGTTTGGGAGGTATCGTAGCCGTAATTGTTTATGAAAAAGACAAATTATATCAGTTATTCGATAAAATATTCGGTGCAATTTGGGTTCAATGTGTTTTAATAACGACTTTATTAGCACTGCTTTTTTCGGGATATCAGTTTCCTTATTATAACTATTTGTTCTATGGAATTTTTATGGCTTCTCTAATTTTTATACTTGTAAGAGGTAAAAACTTCAAATTATTGGAATCGAAATTATTTTCTTTTGGTGGAAAAATATCTTACGGAATCTACATGTGGCATGCACCTGTAGTAACAATGGTGCTTAAACTATTGGTTTTGGTTGGTTTTTATAACAAGCTTTTTGCTTATCCTTTTATTATAGTTTTAACCCTATTCGTAGCTTGGATTAGTTTTAGATTTTTAGAAACTCCATTTTTGAGATTAAAACAGAAGTACAGCATTGTATCTTGAAACTTCGTGCATTGGAATGTAGTATACACGGCAAGCCGGCAGGAGAAAAAAGTGGCTGTGATGCTGGAACGGCATCATATACAGCACTACCTGCCGTTGGTAAAAAAATTACGTTTATGGAGCGACCGCAAAAAGTGGGTGGAAATGCCCCTCTTTAACGGATACATATTCGTGCAGCCCAAACCCGCGGAGCGAGACCAGGTGCTGCAAATCCCGGGGGTGGTAAAATACCTCAAATACAACGGTGCGGATGCAAAGGTGTCATCCCCTGAAATAGAACTGATTCACAGCCTGATAGAAAAGGGCTACCACCTGGAATCCGGCGCTTCCGGCAGTTTGCGTAAGGGCGATAAAGTGAAGATTGAGCAGGGTCCACTTAAAGGCATAGAAGCCGAAGTGCTGAAAGATACCGATGGCAGCGAAACAGTCTGGATTGCGTTTGAAACGATATCGCAGGTGGTGAAGGTGGTAGTTCCGAAAGACATACTGAATGCCCATGGATAAGAAAAAGGTATTTTTTTGGCTGCTGCTTTGCATTTCCATTGTTGCCAAGATATTCTTGCTAGGTAAAGGTTATCTGTCATTTCCCGATGAGGTAAGATATGTTGCAGCCCAAAATTTTATTGAGGAGCTAAAACAGGGCAATTTAAACTCGGGTATAGGTCAAATTTTCGAGGTACAAGGCAGACCGGGCTTGGTAATTGCTTCCATACTGCCTGCCGGGGTGCAGATTGTGTTGTCCAATTATTTGATGATTCCCTATAATTCTGCCACCTCAGCGTGGGTGATTTACATTTTTAATTTGGTTGTTTATTTGCTCATCCTCTCGAATATTTACCATTTAGCATTGAAGCTGGGTTTAAATGTATATCAGGCGCTATTGGTTTTGATTTTATATTCCGTTTCTCTTAATGGTTATATATACCTCAGACACACCTTTCCGTATGATACCTCTTTACTATTGGGGCTGCTTGCATTTAATTTTCTGCTGGGAAAAAACCCGAAAACACTGCGTTCGTTGGTATTTCAGGGCCTATCCATTTCTGCCTGTTTTTTGGTCTATCCCGGCTATTATCCGCTGGTTTTGGCTTTTGGGTTATATTGGTTTTATCAAAACAGAGAGTCCTTCAAAAGCACAATTTGGATCAAACAGGGTTTGATTTTTTCCACTGCATTTGTATTGCCTTTCCTAATCATTGAAGGGTTGGCCGGTATGTGTGGAAAATCATATTTTTTTGATGCCCGCCAACTCAGCCAAACCATTATTGAAGGGAGTTTTGAAGAGGGTTTTTCTTTTTTGTTTAAATACTTATGGCAGGTAGAAAATGGTGTGGGCCTGATTTATATTATGGGTCTGGCAGCCCTATTGTTCCTGGTACTCAAAAGGTCCTTAAAAACCAAAACCGATCCCGGACATGCGGAGTTTCTTTTCATATCTATGTTAATTGGATTTGTTATTTATGCAGGCCTGGTATTTTTTATGCATAAAATGGTTTTTTACGGAAGAATTATCCATCAGTTTATGCCCTTTATGGCATTATTTACGGTCTATGGGTTATTTGAAATTATTCAAAGTGAAAAATTTAGAAAACAAATCACTTGGGCCTTGCCAATAGCCCTTTTAGGGCTATCCACTCCTGCCTACAGCCAATATTCAGGCATGGAATATCCACGGGATTTCTTTAACCGAGTTAACCGCAATGGAAACCTAAAAGCAAGAGAAATTGAATACCGTTGTCAATGGCTGAAGAGTTTGCCCAGGAATGAAAAGTTTGCTGATAGCAGCAACATCAAATATCCTAAAATCATACTGGTTAACTGGTGCCACCCAGCAGGCGACTCCTCTGTGAATGGTAAAATTTGGAATACTTTTGATCTGGCTCCAGGGCAAAAAGTAATTGCCAAAGCCCCCCATTATATGTCTTATATCGGTTATCAATTTGAAGGTGCCAATATCCAGCAAAGACAAAATACTGCATCAAATCCACCGATGCTGGAGATATATGCTGAATTAAAATAAATTATTTCATGAACTACACCGACCTCATCATCCAGAAAATACGCCAAAACCGCATCAGTACCACGGAGGTGGCGGACTGTTTGGATAAAACCGGCTTGCTTTCCGGCAAGCTTTACGCCTTGAACCCACGCCATTTTCGGGTGGGCAGGGTTAAATGGACTTATGCCATCAATGAAAGCAATTGGGAACATCACCGACAGATTGCCGATATTGATTCCGGTTTGATTATCATTACAGAGCCGTTCAATTGCGGTGAGCGCGCCATTTTTGGGGATTTGGTAACCAAATACCTGATGCTGTACCGCCAGTCTGAGGCCCTGGTGGTACTGGGCAAGTTGCGCGATATTCCCCGGCTGATTAAGGAAAATTACCCGATATGGCTGGAAGGAGCATCTCCCATCGGTTGTTTCAATACAAAAAACGAAAACGACCTGGATGACGCCACCACCGCAGCCCGCAGAGAATTGTATGACGACAGCATCGCCGTGTGTGATGACAGCGGCGTGGTGATTGTTCCCAAAAGCATGCACAACGAAGCCTTCCTGAAAAAGCTCGACTGGATTGAGGAGCAGGAAGACATCTGGTTTGACTGCATAGACCGCCGCAAATGGAGCACCTACGATACCGTTTGCCTGAAAAAACACCTCGACGAGCCCGAAAGCAACCGATTCAACCCGGAACAAAACCCACTCGTATAACCATGGAAAGCAATCAGATAAGCCGTATTGTGAATAAAATGAACCAGAACGGCTATGCCATTGGGAAAAACATGATCAACACGGAGATTTTGGCAACCATTGCAGAAAGAATCGATGGATATTATGAAAAAGACCATGCGCGTTTTGGTCGCGATTTTCTGATGGAGATCAATGAACTGGAGCAGGTTCGCAATGTGATTGAATACGATGATATTTTTGTGAAACTACTGGAAGAGCACATGGAAATGGATGCTGTACTGGAGGCTTTGCTCCACGAGCATCATATCATTCATAACTACAACCTGATTCGCTTGTTCCCGGATGTTAAGACCAACATGCTGGGTCATCAGTGGCACCGCGATGTGTATTATTTCGGTCCGGGAATCCGCACGGCGGTAAACATCATGATTCCGCTTCAGAAAACCACCATCGCCAACGGTGCTACGGAGTTGATTCCCAAATCGCACCTACACAAAGATTTGCCCGATGCGGATTACATAGAAAAAAACAAAATAGCAGCCGAACTGGAACCCGGGGATGTGCTGTTTTGCGATGCCGCCACCTTCCACGCTGCCGGAAAAAACACAACAGATAAACCCCGCACCATCATTGTGCTAAAACATACCTTATCGTTTTTTACCCAGCAATACGACATATGCCGGGCATTGCCGGATATAGAGAAGTACAGCGACCATATCAAAGGGAGGCTGGGCTACTTCGTGCGGGTGGCAGAAAATATGGAGCAGTTTCGGGTTATACCGGAAAACCGCAGGTATAAATGGCCCATCAGATACTAAAACCATGAAAGTAAGCATCATAAGCCCGGTTTATAAGGCAGAAAAGATATTGCCTGCACTGGTTCAGCGCCTGGATGCGGTTATAAAAAGCCAGCAGTGGGATGCAGAAATCATATTGGTAGATGATAGGAGCCCCGACGGTTCTTGGGAAGTTTTACAATCACTGGCAGCACAATATCCTGCTGTCAGGGCATTTCGGCTATCCAAAAATTTCGGGCAGCATTATGCCATTACCGCGGGCATCAGTGTGGCAACTGGCTCTGTTATGGTTATCATGGACTGTGACCTGCAAGACAGGCCCGAAAACATTCCGCTGATGCTGGAAAAATACCATGAAGGTTATGATGTGGTTTGTACCCTAAAGGCCCAAAAGAAGTATGGTTTTTACCGAAAAATAACCAGCGACCTTTTTTTCTTTGTGGTAAACAACCTGTCCGATGTGAAACTGGAAAAGAATCTGGGAACCATGACCCTTATTAGCCGCAAGGTTGCAGGAGCATTTACAGGTATTCGCGATTATCACCGCCATTCATCCATGATCATTGCCTGGCTGGGTTTTCGCCGCGGTTTTGTGCAGGTAACACAGGATGAGCGTTTCGAGGGGAAATCATCCTATACCCTGAGAAGGTTATTCAGACATGCTGTAAACGGGGTAATTTCACAATCCGACAAACTCCTGCGGTTGTCCATTGGTTTTGGTCTGGTTTCCTTCTTGGCTTCCCTGCTGGGAGTAGCTTATATCATAATAAAAAGCTTTTTTGTACAATTTGAAATGGGCTGGCCGTCTATCGTGGTGCTCATTTTATTCACCACAGGTATTATTCTGCTGATGCTGGGCATTGCCGGTCTGTATATCGGAAAAACCTTTGAGCAGGTAAAAAACAGGCCTTTGTTTATCATCGCAGAGCAAACAGAAGAAGCATAGTGAGCTGGGTAAAAACAGGACAGATATTGCAGCCCCGCCCCGAAATAGGGTGGATGTCTTCGGGAGCCGGCAACTGCTGGGCCGAACTGCTGCCTGATGGTCGCCTGCGTGTTTTGGTTTCCGGCAGGGCCACTGAAAACCGAAGCAGAATAGGCGAGGTGTTTTTTGATGCCAATACTTTTGAAGTGCTTGAAATTGCTCACAACCCGCTGATAACACTGGGTGAGCGCGGGGTATTTGATTTCAACGGAACATCCTATCCCTGGGTGGTACGTGAAAACGATATCGAATATCTTTACTATACCGGCTGGACCATCGGTGCTCACACCCCGTTCATCAACGATCCGGGTTTGGCAATAAGAACAGCGGGTCAACCGGCATTTCAGAAAGTTTCCAGGGCCGGCATCTTCCCCAGAACCGATGAAGAACCCTTTGGCACGGGCTCAATGTGTGTGCTGAAGGAAGCAGACGGCTGGAAAATGTATTATACCACCTTTACCCACTGGGGTAAGGATGAAAACGACCATCCCCACTACTACCATATCCGCTATGCAAGTTCAAATGACGGCTTAAACTGGGACAGAACCGGTAAAGTATGCATTGATTACGATACCGGCAGCGGCGAATACGTGACGGCAAGGCCCTGTGTTTTACTGTACAAAGGCTTGTATCTCATGTGGTATAGCTACCGCGGAGACTACTACCGTATCGGTTTTGCCGCATCCACAGATGGTATTAACTGGAACAGACACACCCATGCTTTGGGGCTGGATGTTTCGCCCGCAGGCTGGGACAGCGAAATGGTAAGCTACGGTTTTGTATACCCACGTGATGCACAATTGTACATGTTGTATTCCGGAAATGGTTTTGGCAGAAGCGGGCTGGGTGCGGCAGTTATGAAAACGGAGGATTTGGATTCGGAATTGACAGCCCTAGGATACCATCTTACAGCATGAACACATCCCACAGCCATATACTTTTCATTTGCGGCGGAAAATGGCAGTTGCCTTGGATGCAATATTTGAAAAACAAAGGACACCGGATAGTGCTCGTCGATCCCAATGAAAACCCGCCTAGTGCTGCCATTGCAGACATGCATATACAGTGCGACGCCCGTGATGTGGAAGGAATTTACAGGGAGGTGCAAAACCGCAGATTGAAAATTGATTTCGTCACCAGCGAACAAACCGATGTGAGCACCCAAACGGTGGCAGCCCTTTCGGCTAAGTTCGGAACCCGCAGCAACACCATTGAATCGGTGGAACGGTTTGCCAACAAAGCCGTTAACCGTGCCTTTGTAGCCGAAATTGATGCAAGCCGCATGCCCGCATTTCGCAAGGTGTACAATGTGGAAGATGCGATGCAGTTTTTACGCGATTTTCCGGGTGACGCCATGCTGAAACCGGCAGATGCCCAAAGCAGCAGGGGAATATCCCGCATCGCTGCGGACTGTGATGAAGCCACACTGAATAAAGCCATCGGTGAGGCATTTGCACAAACGCCGCAAGATTATGTGCTGATAGAACAATTTATTACTGGATCTGAAATTACGGTGGAAGGCCTTATGACCCCGAAAGGGCATTATACCCTCGCCATCAGTGCCAAAAAACACTTCAGAACCGGTATTGCCAGCGACCTTCAGTATCCTGCACCGCTGGATTCCTCGTTGGAAGAGGCGCTGATTGCATTTCACAACAACCTTATCGCCAAAACCGGATTGCAGTTTGGAGCTACCCATGCCGAATACATGATAAACCCGCAGGGATTTTTTTTGGTGGAAATGGCTTGTCGGGGCGGCGGTACGCTCATACCCTCGGACATTGTGCCCCATGTGAGTGGAGTACCCGTATATGATGTGCTGTATGCCTTGCAAACAGAAAACACGGTATCTGTAAATCCCCTGACAGCATCCCGGCATGCGCTGCTGCATTTTTTTGAATTTCCTGCCGGTCAGGTGCAGGCAATCCAAGGTTTGGAAGAAGCACGTAAGATCCCCGGTGTGCATGCCCTGGAATTGGAATTTGCATCAGGGGATGTTTTAAAACCCGCCGGAGATGACCGCGGCCGCCAGGGATACACGATTTTGCTGACAGAAACAGCCAACCAACTAAATGAAACGTTACATAAAGTAATGGATACCATTTCAGTTGAAACCGCCGCCGAAATAAATGTATAACCGCATTCCACCCCTCTCCGGCAGGGAGAGGGGCTTGGGGTGAGGGTTCCAGTATTTCTAAATATAAATTGCCAACCGAAATAAAATAAATGTATAACCGCATTTCACCCCTCTCCGGCAGGGAGAGGGGCCGTGGGTGAGGGTTTTTAAAAGTAAATAACTTGTCATGCTGAGCCTGTCGAAGCATGACCCAACCAACATGAGACTGTTCGACGCCCATTTTCACATTGATAGAGGTGCAGAAGGCTACAACCTAGAGCCGCAGCATCGCAACTGGATTTTTAATTGGACCGAGCAGTACCGAGAATGGACTGCCAAAGTCCCTGAAACCGACACGCAAACCCTGATTTTTGATTACAAAAAACAGGAAGAGTATGTGGTAACGGAAGCATTGTCGGGGCGCATACAGGGCCTGAAAATACATAGCCGGCTGATGAAACTGCAGGACCATGACTATCCTGATTTGTTTGATGCGTACAGCAGGGTATCGCATTTGAAGCTACCCACGGTGATTGATGCATTTTACATTGGCGGTGAAATGGAAGTACAGCCAAACCTGAACCGCATTGCGGAGATGACAGATTTGTTTCCGGATAACACCTTTATCATTGCACACTCAGGCGGCATCCGTGCCCTGGAGTACTTCTTACAGCTCAAAAACCGCCCCAATGTGGTGTTTGAGTTATCGCTAAGTTTATCTTATCTGAAACACGCCTCCGTGCATGCCGATTTTGGGGTGTTGCTCCGCTTCGGCGACCGCAACCGCATCATCTTCGGCACAGATTATCCCTACGTGGATGCCAATGACCAGCTGCAGGTATTCCTTCGCCTTGCCGATGAACTTAACATGAGCGAGGAAGACCGGGATAAGATTTTATTTGGGAATGCGTGTGGGTTGCTTAATGGTTTAATAGTTTAATGGTTTATTGGTGGAATTGTTTATTGGTTTGTCCCGTCCTGAAAAAGGTTGACAGATTTTAATGTTATTTCTATAGTGGGTTGTCAAAATTAAGTTATTACGGATAAAGGTT
>Ga0194125_10008654_pt1 | contig 14304 bp, 10 predicted proteins | sample TA2KigC250mmetaG_FD_148626 | JGI IMG/M metagenome (GOLD analysis project Ga0194125, IMG submission 148626) | Freshwater microbial communities from Lake Tanganyika, Tanzania - TA2015034 Kigoma Deep Cast 250m | ecosystem: Environmental > Aquatic > Freshwater > Lake | place: Tanzania: Lake... | reverse complement strand
AAGCGGTGCACTCAAGGTCTACGTAACGAGCGCATCGGCCGAGGAAGTTTTCAAGTTTTACCTCCAGAAGATTCGCGCGAAAGAGGGGGGGCTTGATATAGACCCAAGGGGACTTGAGCGAGGTGCAGTGTCAGAGGCAGTGTATGAGATCTCTTACTACACGGATCAGATGTTCGAGGATTATGAAGGGTATCACGGTGGGTGGAAAAAGCAGAGTCTTCTCAAGAATCGAAAACCCTACACGCCCGGGAAATGGATCACAGGAGGCTATATCAATTGGTATAAGAAAGAAAGCAATGATGATCTCACAACGTTTTACATCAATATCGATGACGAGAGCCTTGACGATTTCGCGAGGAAATACAAGACTGCCACAAGCATTCGCATCAGCGTAGGGACTGAGAAATCGGAGCAGGCAATGCGGGAAGAGGCCGACGCGGAAATGGATCAAAAGGTCGAGGACCTTTCGAAGTCTCTGAAAGGCAAACCACCGACTGCGAAGGATCTCGGCGCTCCTCTCTATCCCGGCGCTACGTTCAATGCAGACGCTTCTGCTGGCATGTCAGCCGGCAACGACTATGCATACTATATCTTTCTGACAACGGATCCACCGTCGAAAGTGGTCGCCTTCTATGAGGAAAAGTTGAAGGTCAAGGCGGGGGCGTACGGGGACAAATACATGATCCCGCTCAAAGGGAAGTTGCCAATACCCGAGGAAGGAATCGCCATCGAACCGAACACCATGTTCGGCGGCAATGCGAAGACCGTCATCACCATACAGAAAATGATTGCGAAGACTGAGGAATGAGTGAACTCTCAATCAGACATTTGGCGAAAAAGGAGGGGAGTATGAAATACATGCTGGAAATCTGCATCTTGAGCTTCATTCTGTTTCCCATCGTAGCCATAGCTCAAGAGACTGAGCTCAAGGACAGCCCGTACTTCTCGGGCATGCCGAACTACAATCTCGTCGAAGCCACGGATTTCGAGTTCGCCGACTACCGGTTCTTCAATGGCAAGAACTTGACGACCGTGGAGGGAGGAAAACACTTCCGGGTGTACACGTCGAAGGGGGAGGGCAAACAATCGAGCGAACTGCAGATCGTGCGGAACTACGCGAATGCGGTCAAGGCGATGGGGGGTACCGTTGTGTTCGATGGGACGTGTCCAAACGTCGAGGGCACCGAGTTTGGAGGATACCGGATGTTGGTGGGGAAGGTCGTTAAGGGCGGTGGCGAACTATGGCTGGAGGTTGCGCCCTTCAATGACGGGAATGACTATTATCTCACCGTTGTGGTCAAACAAGCGATGAAGCAGGACGTCACAGCGAACGATATGTTCGAGGCACTGAACCGTGACGGCCACATTGCCCTCTACATCAACTTCGACACCGGCAAGTCGACCGTCAAGCCCGAGTCCAAGCCCATCATTGATCAGATTGTCCAGATGCTGAAGTCCAATCCGGAGCTGAAAATCAGCGTCGAAGGCCACACAGACAGTGTGGGAAGCCCGAAATCCAACAAGACGCTCTCCGACGACCGGGCGAAAGCCGTCGTGAAAGAGATTGTCGCCCAGGGGATCGAGGCAAGCCGACTGAGCGCAGTCGGGCATGGGCAGGAGAGACCCATTGCCGACAACCAGACAGAGGAAGGCAGAGCAAAGAACCGAAGGGTGGAGCTGGTGAAGAAGTGACTTGACCTCTCACGATTGACATCTTTAAGGATGCCGAAGAACCCCAAATTGTGTCACACCCGCGAAAGCGGGTGTCCAGAAACAAGCTAAGTCCTGGATTCTCCCGACGCAAAGCGTCGGGACTTCGCTCGGCCGGAATGACCTTGATCACGTCTCTGAGATGAGTTCTCATTGAATGGGGAGAGGTGCAGTTATGAAATCACTCAGCGCAGTGAATCGATGCTGGAACGGCAGAACTCTCCGGCTCTTGATCTTTCTTCTCCTATCGTGCTTGCTGCATGCCTCCGCTGGTGCCCAGTTGTTGACGCCGAAGCTTTCGGAGAACGAGGTCAGATCTGTCATTCCTATCCTGAAAGCAGAAATCGCAGGGTACGGCCAGCTTGAGAAAGGGATGGAAACGGAGCGAGCCGCGCGTCAGGCACTCTTTGAAGGAATAAAATCAGGGAGAATCGACCCGCTCGCGTGGTTGAAGCAAAGGTCAAAACATGTCGTGGTTCCACCCGGAGCGGTGTACGAGCCCGCCTGCTCACGCGCCGCATCGATCATTGGTTGGGATTCACCTGGCAGGCAAGATCCGGAAGTGGCAAATGTACTTCCACCTCCTGTGCACCCCAGGGCGATCTTCACGCTCGGCAAAGAGATCCCTGCAGTCAACAAGCATCTTCTTGGGAAGAACATCACGGACGAAAGTTATCAACGATTCCGTGAGAACCCGATCAATATGGACCACCCAAGCTACAAGGAGACACGGTCTACTCTTGGCAAAGTCCTAGCGTTCTATATTGACGAAGGGTTCTCTGCCGACTTTTCTCTGGGTGGGAACACTGTGAATTTCTATCCTCGCGATGCGGAGGGAGAAATAGCAGGAACGGTCTGGGACGCACAGATCGATCTTCTTGACCCAATGAATCCTGATGTCGTGAAGAACTGCCGATCGCATCCGCTGGGGCCATCGATAGAGATCAAAGCAGGCGAAAAACTGATGGAGAAGGCGCTCAAGTCCGCTGAGACCAAGGTGGGCACGGACGATGTCAAGATCAAGAGCGCCCTGCAGAAGGCAGGCATCACAGAAGATCGGTATGGTGAAATAAAAATGGCCCTCATCGCGGCGCGCACTGGAAGTGAGAGTCCGGAAGAAGAGGAGCCCGCGGCGCTTGATTTCAAACCGACCACACCGGAAGAGAAACAGGCGGCCGAGGCGATCGAGATGATGAAGAAGGAAATTAGGGCCAAGAAGAACAATATCCAGCTCTATAAGAGATACAAGGCGGAACTGGACCCGATCCTTGATGCCCTTCAGAAATACATCGGCGGGCAATGAGGTGTGATCGAAGAACTCGCTGAAACAACACGAGGGACTCACTTTCGTGCGGCTAGGGCTGCTGCAAAGAAAGCAGAAGGTGCGGTTATGAAGACATACCTGACTCCCGTGCTTTTGCTCAATCTTATCTTGGTGGTGTTCACAGCATATGGTCGCTCCGTTGAGCAAACGGATGTGATGCTCTCTTCCAAGTTTGCTTCGGCGGCTTCAGAACACTTGGTCTTTCCGATCGAGCCGAACGATCAGGACAAGGAATACAAGGAAGCGATGGAGGCTGCAAGAAAACTTCTGAAAGAGCCGATCGGGAATCCCCCTGTTCCTCCTGACATCAATCTGAAGTGTGCGGAAGGCACGGCAGCGGAAAGACTGGGGGGAGTGTATTACAGACAGCTTGTTCAACCGGAGGAGGAAGTCTGTCAGAAACTGCTCGCGGCTGCCAAGAAACTGCGACTCGTATCCTCAGATGCAGAGGATAAAGTCAATGATGCCCTGGTCACGGCGGGTCTTGTCTTCAAACGAAACTTCAAGAAAACGGATGATCTCATCAGGAAGTATAAACCCAGTCCTGAGAAGTTTAGCGCCGTTGCCCTTGCTTCACTGCGTGTATGCAAGGAAGCTCAACTTCTGGGCGTGGGCGAAGACCGCCTCGCGGATTACGCATCCTCGCTTGGTTCCTGGGCAGAAAACATCGCAGATAAATATCTGAAGGAACTTCGCACCAATCATGACTACAAGGCCATAACTGCCTTTCTTGAGTTGTCCAGGACAGCCCATATGCTCGGGACAGCTAAGATCGATGTGGGTGAGCGTCTGTCCCAACTGGCCGCGGCCATCAAGTTCAAGGTGGACTTTGACGTCTCCTGTTGGGTCAGTGCAGCATCGCAAAGGGTAATATTGAAAGGTGACGTGACACTGACGGCTGATGAGACTCGGATCCTTTTAAAGGGGGAAGGGAAAGGAGAATATGTGTCCTACAGCACGGGGGCGAGCGGCGGGGGGAGGATGGAAGTGCCAAATACCTACTCGGTTTCTATGAGACTTCTTGAGTTCAAGCCCTGTGATGGGACGGCAAAGCTCTTTGTTGACAGAATCGGTGCTGACCAAGAAACATGGATTTCTCCGAAAACGGGCGAAAGATTCACGGCCCCCGGGAAAGAGGTGGACTTGTTCGTCAAGACAGTAGTTGACGAGCTTTTTCAGGGGTACCGCGGCAAGGGAGGAGGATTTGAATTTCCCGTGCCTATTTCCAACCTTCAGGCTCAGATGTGCACCGGCAATTTCACTCAGACAGGTACTGTAAGTAAATCGGGGGAAACTTTTTCAGCTTCGATCACATATAACGTCACGATTACTCATACTCCCAAATAATGTGTGATCCTCATTGAAGAGACAATCTCACATCAGACGAAATGGAATTGTGCCAATTTCCGGTGCCGTGTGTGGCTCTGGCTACAGTATTCCATCTCTTCGAAATGAGAGGTAAGCTGAGATGAGACATCCTGCTTTGCTGTTCTGGTTCGTGCTCCTCCCTTCCAGTCTTCTCTTCTGTCAGTTCCCCTACGACACGCCGAATCTCACAAAGGGAAGTGTCATCTGCAGGGTCACGCAAAAATCAGTCTCCAAGCGAGAAAACAAAGTGGTCGAGCAGTCAGTTACTGAAGTGGAGTTTTCGACTCCACTTCTGCTCTCGTTTGCATACACAGCCGAAGATCTGCCCCGATACGCTGACATGACAAAATCGTGGGGCCGGTTGCCGCTCATCGTGACCGCGAACAATTTTGTGAGGACACGAGGGGAAAACGAACCGCTTACTTCGCAAGTGCCGAGATTTCCGACCTCAGTCTCATACGAGAGGGATGTATGGACTATTGATCCATGCAACAAAGGGGAGGACAAGTTGTCGCACAGCGCTCAGGAAGCCGGATCAGGACAGATCAGGGACCCTTTGTGTGGTGTGTCGCTGAGCCTGGAAGGACTAAAGAACGATACGGGCTACTATATGGTGAAGATCCATGTTGGGGGTGGATGGGGAAAGACCAAAGATATCCCCCTCAGGGCAAAGGTGTATAAACCGGATCAAGAAGACCCGGACCTGAAGTGCAAATGGCAAAACGTTGAAGGCGAGATGTACTATTCTCTCAATGTCCCCACCGTCACCCAAATATTTCTTTTGGGAACAGACTTGCCCTCAGGCTACAAGGGAATGAACGGCAGGTACCGGTACGTTGATGACCGTCCGGACGAAGAGACGATCACCACCGAAGAGTACGATTTCTTCAAGATCGATACCACGAGCATCTTCGAATACCTTCGCAGCCTTCCCCCTTTCAAGCGATTCCAACTCGCGGCGACATATCGTAAGGTATCACGGGACACCCACAATCCTGGTACGTCATCTGAGTTTTCAGAAATGAGTTCTCTCACGCTGAACTTCGGCGAATTCAAGAACGAACTCATCCTTTCCACTACCAATGAGGAGGATTATCACGAGTGGCTTCCTTTTCGCAAGGGAGAAGAGGGATACATGCCGCTGCAGGTAAAAGCAAAACTCGAATCGGAGGACTCCGAGCCCGCCGACACGATCCATTTCTATCTGAAGGATGTTTCTCGATACGCCGGCTACTGCACGAACTATCCCGTTCAGGATAGAAACACGCAACCGGACTACTCGCTGGACATCAGGTTCGCAGTGAATCAGAGCGATCCAAATATTGAATTCATTGACACGACTCATGTGAAAACGAGGAAGCGGGTCACCTCGGGCACAGTTGATATTGAGTGTTTCGATTATGGTGGGTACGCAAAACTTGAGGCCTGGACCTCGAAGAAGAATGTGAAGGGATACAGCAAGTACGATCAGAGTCCATATCTGGTTCTGCCCGAAGACCAGAACAAGAATCACATCGCCGACAAGTGGGAAAAGGATGTGGGAGTGTATGACAAACACCTGGGAGAGAAGGAAGACGGGGACGAATTACCAAAAGATCAGAAGGATCAAGGGGACGGATATTCTTTGTTTGAAGAGTACCGCGGGTTCTTCGCTGTCAAGGATTTCTGTAAAGAGAACAAGAACGTCACCCGTAGCGGCAAGTTCATCCGAACTGACCCGAACTGGAAGGATGTCTTCTTTTATGACGCCACCAACAATGTCTTTGAGACCCAATACGCCCCCTCGAGTCCCGCCGAGCTGAACTGGCACTTGGTCGATGACGATCAGATGAAACATGTCTCGTCCAATATGATAAACTCACGGATATTGAAGGAAGGGGACCCTCCGGTCGTGCTGCTGGACTATCTCGAAGATAATGATCACCGATGGATGAATTATAACTCACCCGAAGAATTCAGGGTGGACAAACACTATGGCTTGTTTATGCTGTACTCAGACCGGCTTGCCGGAACCGGGCTTCAGGGGCAGGCGATGTTGAGCGGAGGAAGGACAAGCTACGTAAAGAAATGCCAATACATCGAGGTACAACGGTATGCATCGTACGAAAATGCGACGCTGAAAAACTGTCCTTACCAGCAGACCTGCTCAAATGTCTCGCAGTGTTCATATCAGCGCCTGAACAGGGAGCCAAAAAAAACGGACGTCTGTCCAACGTGTGGGGCTGCGTTCAAGGTCGCAAGGTACTACAACGAACAGCAAATGAGGCAAATAGCCAAGCTTACATACGAAGGTGCAATCATTCACGAGATTGGCCATGGCATCCTTGGCCCGGACCACCACGCTCGTGGAGTGGCAAAATTCACTGCTCTCAACGGGAGTGTACATGCCATCTCACCGACGAACTTGTCGGCGCTTTCAGGGGAAGATCTGGAAAACGCGAAGGATGTGCTGGCTGAGCTTGGGGTGCCATCCTGCGCGATTCGCTATAATTACAGGAGGGACGAAGAATTCACCGGTGGGTCGCTCCTGAACACGCGGACGAACAGGTATTGCCGCAAGGATGAGACATATCTCGACGATTACGGTAACCCGCAGAAAGCGGACAACTGTTTTGGCCGGATTACCGTGAAGTGACGTGAAGACCCGTGTACTATGTATGAGGAATTGCCTTAGCTCATTATCTTCGGAATTCTCTTAATCTATTGAGTCCAATTCCAGAGGAGGTACAAGATGAAAAAACTAGTTGTTGCATTCTTGCTCGTTGCTCTTCCTTCGCTCGTCTGGGCACAGAAGATCGGCGTCCTTGCTTTTGAGGACGCCGCCAACGCTGGTCCGGAGCTTGGTGAACAAGTGGCAAAGTTCATCCGGTCTGAGCTTCTGAAACACAAGAAGTATATTCCGAAGTTCATTCAGTACAAAGCCGAGGAGGGCGAATCAACGTCGATCGATTTTGAAAAAGCGGTGGAGCTGGGGAAGAAGAACGGCGTGGATTACATTATCATTGGGACAATTCTTGAAGCCGAGGTGACCAAGGGCTCGGCTGGCGTAGGGAATGTCACCATCATGGGGCAACCGATCGGCTCTTCAATGCGGACTGTCACGGCGACACTGACCATCCAGGGAGATTTGATCTCCGTGGCGACGGGGGAACTGGTCGAGAGCTCCCGGGCGACCGGCAGCGAGACTGACCGTTCGGTCGGAGCGGACGTATCCACGGAATGGGGAACCGTGAACGTGGGAGGCGAAGGGGGCGGGACCACGCCGAATGCTCAGGCGCTGCGTGAGGCAGTGGAGGATCTCGTCAAGCAGTTGAGCAAAGCAATAAAGTAGTCCCGAAACACTGCTTCTCGCTGGCCTTCCCTTCAAAGGCACGGAAGAAGGTTCTGACTGCCTCGAAGTTCGAGCCCCCCGCTACGCTGGAAATGCCGATTGACCTTTGTTGATCGGCATTTGTGTTTAGAGTGTCCTACCTGCCCAGACCCGACGCACCGTTTCTTCTTGAAAGGGAACAGCTTGCACGAGGTTGACGTTGCTGTGACGGAGCGTTAAGTTCGTCGGAACGGATCCCATACTTGATGGGGCGATTGCGTCATCACCGAGAGAGATAGATTCGTACAGAGCTCGAATTGTAGCTTGGTCAAAAAGCTCACGGAGATGCGCCATGGATGAGTCGTTTCTTGATGAAGAGCAGGACAGAATTCAGAAGGCCCTCAATGAAGAGTTCGAACGCCAGTTCGAAAATGCAAAACGTATCTCGATCCGGGAGCTTTTGGGCTCTCCGACATTCAGATCAATTGATGAGATACCACCGGAAAAGCTGGAGGCTGAGGTCGACCGCGTGCTGGAGCTTCTTTCTCGGATCGATGTTGTAGTAGATTGCCTGGCCGATGTGCCAGATGCAGATCTCTATCGGTTCCTCACGACCGAGTTGGTCAACGAGGAAATTGACGATATCAAGATCGAGGGAATGAAGCACTGCTTCATCTATGAGGAATTTCATCCGAACGATGAATACGATGCGAAAAGCAGCGCCGAACACTTTCTCCGGGACCTCGAAGGTGAATACGCGCGTGTGACCCTTCAAGGTCGATGGTCTGGCTTGAAGGCGGGGTTATTGGAACCTGTGTCGCACAAAGGCGAATGCGTTCTGAAAATGAAAAAGAGCCCATACGGCGGGTACGATTTGATCCAGGCAAATATTCCCGGATTCATCGCTGAATCTTCAGCAGGCGAGAGTCCTTGAAGGTAGCTTATGGGCGTGACAATCCACTATAGGGGGAAACTGAATGATGCGCGCGAGCTCGGCGCTTTCGTTGATGAGATGGAGGAGTTTGCTCAACCTCTGGATTGGTGGAGTCAGCGATGCAACGGGGAATGGTCGAAGCCAAACACTGCCAGGGTTTCCTTAGGCAGAGGGAGAGTCGAGATCACCGGTCATATACCGCTGCGTGGAATCACGATCCTTCCCCACGAAGACTCTGAGCCGCTCTGGCTGACCTTTGACGCTCACGGCTATCTTGCTGATCCGGCGGCAACGTCGCTTGTGGGTGCACGAACGAAGAAACCGGTGAAAACCTGGCTCTCCATCAAGACGCAGTTTGCTCCACCCCATATCCATCCCACTGCCGTCCCGACAAGACTGAGGTCAAGACCTCTTTGTAAGACGCAGAGCAGAAGCGCCTGAAAGCGCCGTTGGTCATTTCTGTGCTCTCGTTCTCAAACTCCCCGGGATGACAGTCGGCTGCTGTTGGACGGCCCCTCTTCAGTCGCGTTGGGCGAGCTCGGCTGAGCCGTTTAGCCAAGACGGACAAAGTCCTGATAGACCTTCTGATAGGTATTCTCACTCTCGAAATCCTGTCAATCCTTTCTTACGCTTTGAGATTCATCGTATCGGACTGACGGCGACTCGTCACCTTTTCACTCCCGCAGTGCGACAACCACGCGTTCTCGATCCACCAATCACTCTTCTTCGCAACGACTGACGCAACCCGCCCGTCCAGGTTTCGTATCCTACACCGCGCTGAGTGAGATCGCCGTGGATCGGTGAGAAACAGGTTACCCGTTCTTCATAGCACTTGACGTCCACTTCGTCACGCTCGTTAGTATTCTCGCCCACCGAAAATCGCGCACGCTGTGTTGACGTCTTCGGCGATGAATCAACACGCTCGTCGATTACCGATTCCTTAGAGCCGCGGAAATCAGCAAGTTTGGTGTGCCTCCATAGTTCGTTACGGAATTTGCAGGATTGGAAGCAACGTGCCATGAAGCGAACACCTGAAAGACTCAGAGCGGGAGTACTCTCGCAGTGCCGTGCCGTGGTCGTTGTATTGGCGGCGATAGGCATCAGCTCTTACTCTCAAGAACTCCCTGACGTCGCAGGAATAAGCGGACGTGACCTCCTTCTCCACGTCAAATTCCTCGCCTCCCCCGAAATGCGCGGGCGCGATACGTTTTCGCCCGAGCAGTTGATCGCCGGAAATTACATTGCCCTTCAGTTCGAGCGCTATGGATTGCGCCCGGTCGGCGATCGGGGCACTCACTTCCAGGAGATCGTCTCGAAACACGCAAAGGTCACTCAACCGAGCGCGCTTGAGGTCGACGGGAGATCACTCGCTGAAGGGAGAGACTACGACGTCGTAGCCGTGGGTAGCAATTCCCTTGATACCTCGGTTGTCTTTGTCGGCTATGGAGTGACCACCAGGGGATATGACAGTTACGCAGGTGTTGACGTGCGCGGAAAGATCGTGCTGCTTTTTGAAGGGAATTTCCCGGGCAAAGGCGGATCTCTCATCAGCCTTCCCCAGCTTCTCATCGGGAATGCCATCCAGCATGGAGCCTCCGGCATGATCTTCGTTCGGGGGACTTCACCCAGGAACAAGAAGCGAGAAATTGAATCGGAGTTGTCGGTCGCTTCACTTACGTTTCCCATCGCCGCTGCTCTGAAGATCGGCTTGTGCCAATGGTCCGATGATGTGTGGAAGAAGTGGTACAGCTTTCCATTTCTGTACGTCGCGGAGGAAGTGGGGGACACACTTCTGACAAGGACAGGTGAGACAACCCAGATGTTGAAGCGCAAGATCGACGCGTCCGGCAAGCCGATGTCCTTCCCGCTCTCCTGCCGAGTGAAGCTGCAGGCTGGCGTCCACGTCGAATCGCGCCGGACGATGAACGTCGTAGGCCTCATCGAGGGCCGCGACCCGGTATTGAGAAAGCAAGTCGTGATCGTCGGAGCACACTACGATCACATTTCGATTGCGAAGGATTCAGTTGGAATTCCCTGTGGTGCGGACGATAATGCATCCGGAACAGCGGTGGTGATAGAGGTGGCAAGAGCACTTGCAGGGTGTCAACAGAAGCCTCGGAGAAGCGTGCTCTTTATTGCGTTTACGGGCGAGGAGAGATCGTTGATCGGCTCTCATTACTATGTCGAGCATCCCATCTTCCCCTTGTCTGAAACAGTCGCGATGCTTAATCTCGACATGGTGGGACGAAACGACCCTGACCGCATCAAGATGGTGTCAAGCGGCGGAATCAAGGGATTGGGTACGATCACGGAGCGATCGGCAACCGATGTCGGGCTCACGGTCGAACCCTTCGAGGATGTCGGAGGCAGCGACCAGGCTGCGTTCGTTCTGAGAGATGTTCCGATCGTGTGGTTGTTCGACGGAGGCGGGGATTTCATCCACGGATCTGAGGACACATGGGAGAAAATCTCGGCGCAGAAGCTGGAGAAAGTCGCACGCTTCTGCTTCCTCAGCACATATCGAATTGCCGACTATCCAGCAGTCGCGGAGTAGGCATTAAGGCGGGCAACTGTGAGGCAGCCCGAGGCTCCTCTTCGATCATTGAAGTGAGATGATTCGGCCGGCGAGGTCGAAGGAAGAAGAACAGACTAACGATGACCAACATTCTCTCTGACCGTGACGCCAATCTAAGCACGAAACAAGCGAAGCGCTTTGCGCTGATCGCGTTGGGGCTCATGATCCTATTGGGGATCCCCATCTGGCTCGCCTTTGTCCTGAAAAGCAGAGTTCTGCTGATTGCTGCCGCTGCGTTGGCGCTTGGGTGTTGTAACGCAAATGTGCAGGAGCAAAAATTTGCCGGCTCATTCCATGCCAATGATTCAGCCGAATCGCACGGCGGCGTCGAGTGGGCCGGAGAATACTCTGCAACTCTTACGGTGCGGGAAAAGTCAGGCGATCTAGCTTTGACATTTTCCATAGGCCTCGGCGATCCCTTGAAGGTGCATCAGTTCACGATCTCTGACTTCCGACAAACTCCCAATGATATGGAATTCATGATCAATGGACAACGAGCAAGGTTGCACTTCACTGAGAGAGATTCCATCTGGAACGGCCAATATAACCACCATTTCACCGCCAACAAAAGCAGCAAGCCGGCGGAACAGGTTGGCGAACTTCCGATTAAGGTCTTCGATGGTTTCGGGGTGCACTACTATGTCGAGCTTCGACTGAAACCAGTCGAGCCGGCCCAAGCCATGTCTTCAATCCTTGAAGTGAGGTCTTCGGATGGGGGATTGCGCTGAACGGAAGTGAGCGAGGAGAAGCGAAATATGACTCTATCACCTCGATTCATGCTGATTTTGCAGGCGATTGTGCTTTCAACGGAGGTTGCAGTCTCCCAAGAACAGCCGAAGGACAGGCCCAGCATTGTCGCAATGAGAGTACCTGATGAATCCATCTTTGTAGACGGTATCCTCGATGAGCCTGTCTGGCCAGGAGCAGATTCAAGCACCGAGCTGATTCAATGCGAACCTGTCTTCGGGGTGCCTTGCACGGAAAGGACAAGCGTCAAAATCCTTTACGACACGCACAACATCTACGTCGGTGCTATCTGTTACCATCATGATATCAATGATCTCGTCGCAAGGAATCTCGGGCACCGCCGCAACGACTGGGATGACCAGTTCTATTTTGTGCTTGACACATTCCATGACAAAACGACGGGATATTGCTTCGGAACAAATGCTCTCGGCGCCAAAGAAGAGGGATATATCGACGGTCCGGGTCGATACAACCGGGATTGGGACGAAGTGTGGCAGGTCAAGACCAGAATCAACCCCGACAGCTGGAGTGCAGAATTCCAGATACCCCTTCGCATACTCAGATTCCCTGACGCCGATGATCAACTCTGGGGATTCAACGTCTTTCGCTCGTTGAGAAAGAAAAATGAGCGAGCATACTTCGCCCCCATCCCGCCCCAACATGCTGTCACCAATCTCGCACTCGCGGGGACCGTCACAGGCATCAAAGGACTAGGGCGAAAACGGAATCTTCAAATCAAGCCGTTCATTCTTCTTGGCGGCACACAAGAGCGGGCAAGGGGCGAGGACACGAAGCAGACTGAACTTGGATTTGACATCAAGTATGTTCCGTTTCCGAACCTCGCCGCGGATTTCACGTACAACACCGACTTCGCCCAGATCGAATCAGACGACGAGCAAATCAATCTCTCCAGGTTTTCCCTTTTCTATCCTGAGAAGCGGGACTTCTTCCTGGAAAAAGCTCAGCTGTTCGAATTCGGCATGGCGCAGAAGATCCAGCCGTTTTTTTCCCGCCGCATCGGGCTGTCCGATGGACATCCGGTCCCGATCCTCGCCGGGGGAAGACTCACGGGCAAGTTCAAGAACAGCAATGTCGGTTTCCTCAACATTACGACGGAGGGGACCTCCTACCAGCCGCTGACAAATCACACGGTGCTCCGCTTTCGACAGGACGTGCTGGGCAATTCTCACGTTGGGTTCATCTTCACCAATCTCCAGAGCAAGGATATGCGCGAGCGCAGTCTCGGCCTTGATACTGAGCTCTGGCCATCGAACGACATGAGGATTCGCATGTGGTACTCTTCACTCGATCCTCCACACGTGCGAACAGAGCGCTCCGCATTCCACGCGGGATTCAATCTCAATACCGACCTGCACCAGTTTGTGCTCTCTCACACGACCGTCGGGAAGAAGTACGATCCTGCGATGGGTTTTGTGATTGTGAAGGATCTCAGGGACTACAGCGGCCTTGCACGAAAGAGCTTTCGCTTCCGGAACTCGTGGATGCGGAAAATCAACTTCGAAGCGATCTTCGACTACATGTATACTCAGCAGCATGACGATTTCTGCAGGCAGAACATATTGCAATTCTCGTCAGAGTTCGAATCGGGCGATTATCTGAGCATGCAATTCAACAACACGTTTGAGCAACTCGACCAAGACTTCACCATCTACCGCGGCGTGGTCGTGCCGACGGGTCGTTACGTTTACAGCACATTCAACGCGCAATTCCAATCGAACGAGAGAAGGGATCTTTCGGGTTCTATGAATTGTCAGTTTGGATCGTTGTATGGCGGCACGCAGAAAGGTGCGTCCTTGCAGGGGACATACACATTCAACGAGCATATCTCGACCAGCGAGGGGATCGAGTGCAACGACGTCCATCTTCCGGGTGGAAAGTTCTCGACCACCATTGTACGGATGCGATGGAATTTCACCTTTACCTCGGAGCTCTCCCTTCGTACGTATTTCCAGTACAGCAGCGGGACAAAGAAGGTAACAACGAACGTGAGGTTTCACTATCTCTTTGGTAACGATAGTGACTTCTATGTCGTCCTTAACAATCTTAGTTCTGTCGATAGTAACAGAATGATTGGAGAAATGAACACCGCGGCAATAAAAATTAATTACCGGATACATATTTAGATGCACAATACTCCTGACGATAGGAGTAAGCCATGAAGGAAAGGGAACCAAATGGACATTCATCTCAGATTGCTCGGAACGTTCATGTGTCTGATCGCGACTACGACTCTGCAAATAGCAGGTTTCGCAAAACCAGCACATGTGCCATCGGTTTCAAAATTCAGAATTGCCTATTCTGAAAAACTAGATGCC
>Ga0194125_10008649_pt1 | contig 14308 bp, 12 predicted proteins | sample TA2KigC250mmetaG_FD_148626 | JGI IMG/M metagenome (GOLD analysis project Ga0194125, IMG submission 148626) | Freshwater microbial communities from Lake Tanganyika, Tanzania - TA2015034 Kigoma Deep Cast 250m | ecosystem: Environmental > Aquatic > Freshwater > Lake | place: Tanzania: Lake... | reverse complement strand
TCATACAACTCCTGCAATTGTATAGGTTTTACAAATAAGCCTGCCAGCAGGTTATCCCGCGACAGGCTTTCGGCTTCTTCAGCGTAGCCGGTAACCACTATAATCTTAATGTGCGGGTATTTTTCCTTTACGATTTTGGCTACCTCAGTGCCCTGGATGCCGGGCATTTTGATATCCAACAGGACCAAGTCCGTCCTTTTCTCATCCAGGATATCCAGCGCCTCTTCTCCGCTTGAGGCCCCGCTGACATCATAGCCTTTATGGCAAAGGAACTGTTTCAGGACATCTACTATGTCCGACTCATCATCCACAATCAGTATTTTATTTTTCTTTAAAAAGTCATGTTTTTCCATTTTTAAAATATGGCGTATTTATAAAACCTTTGTTTATCTTTCTCTTTAATATGGACTAAATGAATTCCGGCTGTAAAAAATTCCTCCAGTAAATCTTTCTTTATCCAGATTAACCTGCCTATCGCGCCTATTGGATGAGAGTCTTGGGGGACCTTTATGGTTAACTCTAACATGGAACCGGGTTCAATATATTCCGGCAGGGTTATTTTAATGCCCCTTTCGCTCATGTCTTCTGTGGCAGTTAATTTATAGTTCTTTAGTGATTCCAGTATTCTGTAACGGACCTCCAGGTTTACGTTAAAGCGCAAAAAGGCTCTTCTTTCCATTATTCGCCCCCCTCTTGTTCGGCCTTTTCTTTAAAGACAAATAACTCCTTTGTTGAGGGCCAATTTGCCCCCATTTTTTCCTTTATCTTTCGCTTTAAGTCATCCAGGGAAGATATATCTTTGCCGTTTATATCCAGGTCTATAAGCAGGTTCACCAAGGCGGCAATAATTTTGGTGCGCGGTAATTTCTTTTTTCCGGAAAAAAGAGTATCTTTACCGAGCTTATCCAAAAAGTCCACCTGTTCCCGATTAAGAAAAACTATTACTCTTTGCTGTTTTTCCGTATTATTTTGAATTTTGTCCGCCATCTTGGCTCCCGCATAAATACTTTTATAAATTCTTTACTAAGTATCAAAGAAAAACCCCTAGGTGTGAAGCTCCAACCTAAGGGTTTAATTGTTTTCCCCTCAGGCAACCCTGCTACCTTGTTCCGAATTGCTTCGGAAGTTAGGCCAGTTGGCTTTGCGTCCCATCCTTTCGGATGGTTTGCCTTTTTCTAAAAGGTGAAAATGTTAAATTGTGCAATCTTTCGATTTCCAAGATAAGTATAGCATATTTTTTAACTATTTTCAAGACAAGGGTATACTTTATTTTTAGGCTGTTTTAGGGGAAATTAAAGGCCGCTAATGCGGGAAATTGAGAAATTACCCTCCAGGGCAGGATTGTTAGGCTTGGCGCTAAGCTGGAATCTCTTGATTTTTAACAGTGAAAGCGAATTTTCTAGGTTATAGATAAATTTCAGGTACCCCTCCATCGTGCCTTCAGCGCGTAAATCAATAATAATCTCCTGGTATTCGCTGGGGTTAATGGTTGGCTGGGGCCGCAGGTCAATAATTCTAACATTGGCATCCTTGGCCAGATTTTCCAGCTCTGCCAGGGCACCCGTCAATGTATCTGCTTGTTCTCCGGGAAGCTTTAAAGTTGAAGAAAACTTATTATATTTATTCTGGATGTAATCCTTCTGGCTGAGGAGCCAGCGGTATTTCTTTAGCTTTGTCCGCACCATGCTGATTTCCCGGTTTAAAACATCGTTCCTGCCCAATCCGGGCGCGATCAGGAAGTTAAACCCGAGGGAAAAAACAATCACCCCTATGGCCACATACAGGATTATTTTTTCTCTTTTGCTGAGTATCTTTGGCATTATTTTTTCAGGCAGACTATTTCAAAGTCCACCAGTTCTCCGGCGTTGGTCTTTTTTTGTGTAGCGTATTTGACCTTAACATCCAGCTCGCTAAACACCGGGGATTTCCTTAATTCCGCCACCAGCTCAAATACCGCGTTTAGTTGCGGGGTTTGGCCGCGCAGGATGATCCGGTTATCCTCTTCGTAAGTAAGGTTAACCAGGGCTATCTGGCCGGGCATTACCCGGTGCAATTCATAGATTAAATCCAGCGCGGAAAGCTTCTTTACCGCGCGATGCCGCATAAACTGCAGCCTTTTTTCTATATCTTCCAATACCCGGGCTTCTTTGGTCATTTTAGCCAGCTCAGACTTTAACCGCTCCAGGTAATAGGCTTTATTGGAGAGGTTCTTCTGCAGGCCCACAAACAGCATTAAAATGATTCCGGCTATAACCAGGGCCAGGCTAAGGCGTTCTTTCTTCTTAGTCAGGATTTTATTCTTTTCTTTTATCTCATGCGGCAGGAGGTTTAAATTCTCTTCTATGTTTTTCAGGCCCATGCCGATAACCCCGGCGAATGAATATTCGGAGCCCATCGCGTTGTTCAATAAATCCCTACGCATATTAATCTTGGCGTAACCTAAAGCCTCAACCGGCAGGTCTATTTGTTTAGCCAGCGTTTGGGCGAATTCGGCATAGATTTTTCCGGCGCCGGTAACCATAATTTTGCGAGGCGCGTCTTTAGCCGCCTCTTTTAAATAAGCGTCTTGGGTCTTACGCACCTCTTCAATAAAAAGGCTCTCCCAGAGCGGCTGTTGGCTGTTAATCCGGAAGTAACGGCTGAAAATAAGCTTTTTTTGCGCTACTATCGCTAATTCCGCCTGTTGATATTCAACCTCCATAATCATTACCGGCTCGGATTCCTGGGGCTTGAGGTAATTGAAAAAACTAGCCAGCCCATAAGAGCTTAAGGCAACCATAATTTTATCGGCCTTAAGGTCCTTGAGCATTTTTAGATAACGCTCAATGATGTCCTTATGCACTATCACCAGGTTTACCTGCGAGTATCCCTCTTTATCGGTAGAGATAAGCTGGTAGCCGGTAATCAACTCTTCGCTGGAATAAGGCAGGTAGCGCGAGGCCTGCAGGGAAATAATTTTTTCTATTTCTTCAGGCGCCTGCGCGGGGATTTTCAGGTAACGGCAGGTTACCTTGCTGCGGGGCAATGAAATAACCACCGGGTCGTCGTTATAGCCCAGTTTTTTAAAAAGCTGGATTAATTTTTCGCTTAGCCTTTTATCGTCTAAGTCCGCGGCTATGCCCTCTGCTTCCAGCGCCGTGTATTCTTTAAAATTATTAGCCGGCAGGCATTTGATAACCTTGAACGCGCTTTCGCCGATTTGGCAGATAAATATGGCGTTTTTTCTTTTAAATTTTAAATTAATTTTCATGCCAGTATAAAATCCTTTTGCCGCTGCGGCTGTAAATGGCAAATACCCGATACTCTATTTTACCAGCTCTGCCGCTGGCTTCAATAGAAAAGTTATTTGACTTGACCACGAGATTCTCCATAATCCTGTTGAATATATTCAGCTCTTCGGCTCCGGTAGTGGTGATATTAATCTGGTTCTTATCGGTAAAACAGCCCCTGGCTGTCCTTAAGGCGATAATTTCATCTACCACCCTTGCCGCGAAGCTTTCTGAAAGGCCCTGTTCTTTGGCGAGCCCATAGCCAAGAATTTTTAAGACCCGCCCGGAAACCGTATTGATATTAAGCGGCCCGCCGGTATAGACAGTAATCATTCCTTTCAATTTTTGATAATCCTGGGGGGTAATATCCTTAACCAGCATCAATTCCTCGGTATTGGTAAAGTCTTTTTTCTTGGGGGGGTACCCCAGGCTTTCATAAGCGGCATCATTGATGATTTTGCCGCGCCAGATAAGGATATTTCTGGCTAATTCTTGCGCGGAATTAATATTACAATCTTCCAGCAGGGCGACGAGCAGCTGCTGCGAGGCCCTGTTAATATTAATCTTTTTTTCTTCGTCAACCACGCCGAATTTAATTTCCTGTTTTCCTTCAACCTCAGCCATATAACTTACTGCCGCGAATTCGTCTTTGTTGTCATTCAACATAATCTTTTTGAATATTTCTTCACTGTCCGCCCAGGACTCCGTAAGGCAGTCATAATTATTATTGTCGCGCCTTAACTCCGCGGTAGCTCGGCTTATGCCGGCCTTGGCTAAAGCCAAAGCTATCTGCCTGTCTTTTTGGTAACGCGCGAATTTTAACATCACCGAGGCGCGATAGGCGATGCCGACGGCCAGAATTGCCAATATTATCAGTATCCAAATAAAGATAATTAATACCTGGGCCCTTTTCCCCATTTCAGCTCAACGGCAGGAATACCGCGCGCTTAAAAGCCTGCCCTGCCTCCTGCTTTTTTTCCGCCTTCTGTTTTATCGTCAGGCTTATTTTAACCGCTACCGGCGCCAGGGCCGGGTCATCCCAGGCATCCTTCCATTCTAACGCTTTTTTCTGGATATCCAGGTAACCGTATTGAAAAACTATTTCCTTAACATTGGAGGATAAGATAACAGGCAGCGCTTGGCTTTTATCGCTGAGGCTTTCCTGGTTTAGGCGGCATAAACGCAGGAGCTGTCCCGTATCGTCTGTCTTGTATAAAACAAAGGCGTAATCCTGCGCCTTGGTATCGCCTCTTAAGGTATCCACCAGGGTCAAGAAACTCATTTCGCTTTTAGTCCCGGTGAATTTTGCTTCGTTGTCGGAATAGGCAAAAGAATTCCTTAAGTCCAGATTTATGCGCTCTAAAACTTTCAGCGCCGTCTGCGTGGTATTCAGCGACTCTTCAATATTGCGATAACCGAATATTCCGGTATTAAAAGAAAAGGCCAGGGTAGTCATAATTACCCCGAGTATCGCCGTGGCAATGAGTAATTCTAGCAGGGTAAACCCCGTTACTAACTTTCGGTTAATTTTTGTTAGTAATGGGGTAAAGGCCCTATCGTCAGCTCTCATTATTATCCAAATAAGTGTTTAGGTTAATTTTTTCCTGGGTATTTGCCCGTTGCCAGCTGACGCTGGAATTCAACAGGTATAAATTCAAGCCCCGGTCTAAATTAAAGACGTATTGCCAGGTAAATTTGCCTGTTTTTTCTTCTGCCGCTGACGGCTCTGCGGTAATGAGCCCGTATTTTTCTTTAAATTGCCATTCCTGCATTTTGTCTTCCCCTAAAAAAGTAGCGCTCGCCAGATCAGAACACAGCGCTGTTACCCGGCTGGTGACAGAAAGCGCCTGCAGCACCATCACTATCCCTATGGACAATATGGCAATGGCCGCCAATAGCTCTATTAAAGAAAAAGCCTTTTTACCAATTGACCACATCATCATTGTCGCCTTCCACGCCGTTAGGGCCTGCGGAGTATAAATCGTAGTCGTTATTATGCGCGCCCGGGAATTTATAAACATAATTCCTCCCCCAGGGGTCCTTGGGCTCTTTCTTGATATACGGCCCCTTCCAGCCGGTTAAAGAGCCGGGGTTAGCGCGCAGCGCGGCCAGCCCTTCCTCGGTAGTGGGATAACGGCCGACATGCATCTCAAACATATCCAGGGCCAGGGCAATATTGGCGTTCACGTCTGCCTTGGCCGCGGAGGCCCTTGCCTGCTCAGACTGTCCGACTAGGCGGGGCATAACCATCGCGGTCAAAACGCCGATAATGATGACTACTAACATCAACTCAATTAAAGTAAAACCTCTTTTTACCATATCAATCCTCCTCGGCACGGATTCACTCGGATTTTTTACGGATTTACACGGACAATGCTTTTCATCCGTGTGCATCCGTTCTTTTATCCGTGTAGATCCGTGCTATTTTACACTTATCTGGAATATCGGCAGCAGCATGGATAAAACAATAAAACCGACAATCACGCCCATGACCAGAATTATCGTCGGCTCTAAAAGCTGGGTCAAAGTCTTTAGGGTGCGGTCCACGTCGCGCTCGTAATCGTCGGCAATGCGCAGGAGCGCCCTTTCCAGCGTGCCGCTTTCTTCCCCGACCGTGACAATATTGGCTACAAAGACCGGGAATAATTTTGATTCATTGAGGCATTGCGAGAAACTTAAGCCGCCGGAGATACGCTCTTTAAATTTTTGCGCCTCTGATTTTAAAATCTGGTTTTCTACGATTGAACTGGCGATATCAAGGGAGGTGATAATGGCGATACCGCTGGACAATAAAAGCGATAATGTCCGCATCAGGCGGCTAATCTCCGTCTTTAAAACTATTGTCCCCAGCAGCGGCGTTTTCAGCCGGGCCCTGTCCAGCCAGAGCTTGCCCTGCAGATTATTGCGCAGGCGCTGCCAGAAGAAAATCGCCAGGCAAACAGCCAGTATAAGAGTCCATCCCCAACCGCGCAGGAAACCAGATAAGCCGACCAATATCCTCGTCGGCAAAGGCAGGGTCTGGCCCATGTCTTCAAACATATTCACCAGGCGCGGTATGACAAAGCCCAAGAGGATAAGTATGGTCAGCGCGCTGACCGCGAAAACAAAGGCAGGATAGGTTAATGCCGCGCGGACAGAATTTTTAAATTCTTCTTCTTTTTCCAAGAAATCGGCCAGGCGTTTCAATACCTGTTCCAGGTTGCCTCCTATTTCTCCGGAGTGAATCATGGCGACATAAAGGCCTGAGAAAAGGTCGGAATGCGTGGCCAGGCTGCTGGACAGGGATTTGCCGTCTTTTATTTTAGCGTTGATATCGTTTAAGATGGACCTGAGGTATTTATTGGGAGTCTGGCCGGCGATGATATTCAGGCCGGTCAAGATATTCACCCCGGACTCAATGAGGCTGGAGAGCTGGCGGGTAAACATAACGATGTCCCGGTTGGAAACCCGGCGCAGGCTCAAGAAATCCTGCTTTTCCGAAACCAGGACTTCAGGCTGGACTGAGAGCGTGAAATAACCCATCTTCAGCAGCTTATTGATGGCGTCCTGGGTTGATTCGGCCTCAATTTCTCCCTGGGTAACCTGCCGAGGTTGATTTTTTGCAGTATAGATAAATTTAGGCATGTATCACACGGATTAACACGGATTTTTTACGGATTTACACGGACAATGCTTTTCATCCGTGTGCATCCGTTCTTTTATCCGTGTAGATCCGTGCTCTAAATACGGATTAATACGGATTATCCATAAACACGGCGGATTATATCTAGCTTTTCACTGCCAAAGTTAACCAGAATTCCTATTTTATATTTTGTTGCTTTTAAATAACTGTATAATTGCTTTTCAAAAATTCTCGGCATGATATCCAGCGCTTTTATTTCAATAACAACCTTATCCTCAATTACAAAATCGGGCTCATAAGTACCAATATTTTTACCTTTGTAGCTAATTTTAATTCTTCTTTTCTCAATATACTTAACCCCTCTTTTATTAAATTCTTCCCGCAGAGCATTATTATATATTAATTCTTTGAACCCTGGCCCAAGAACATTATATACTTCAAAAATAGCTCCTCTTATTTTATAAGTTAACTCTTCATATTCTAGTTTTCCCATCTTTTGTTACTTATCCGTGTGTATCCGTTTTTTTATCCGTGTACATCCGTGTGGAATTAACCTTCGGGTAATTCTTCCTGCTGGGTTACGCGTACTACTTCCATATAAGTAGTCAAGCCTTGAACCACCTTTTGCAAGCCGTCGTGGCGCAAGGTGCGCATCCCCTGGGATATGGCTTTTTGTTTTATCTGCTGGCTGGAGGCGCGGCTTAAAATTAATTCCCTGATGGGCTCGTTGATGGTTAAAATTTCATATATGCCGGTCCTGCCGCGATAACCGGTAAAGCGGCAGTTTTCGCACCCTCTTCCTTCATAGAGCTCTAAATTTTTGGCGTCAAACTGTATATCGGCGCTAATCTGGTCTAAAATTTCCTGTTTCGCTTTTATGGGCGTTTTGCATTTCGGGCAGATTAACCTGACCAGTCTCTGGGCGATTAAACACTCCAGGGAAGACGATACCAGAAACGGCTCAATCCCCATATCCAAAAGCCGGGTAACCGCGCCGGCCGCGTCATTGGTGTGCAGCGTGGAAAAAACCAGGTGGCCGGTTAATGCCGCGCGGATGGCGATTTCCGCGGTCTCATAGTCCCTGACCTCGCCCACCATCATCACGTCCGGGTCGTGCCTTAAGACATGGCGCAGGCCGGTGGCAAAGCTCAGGCCGATTTTAGAAACCACCTGAATCTGGTTTACCCCCTTTAATTGATACTCTACCGGGTCTTCAATGGTGATAATTTTTACCGCCGAGGAATTTATCCGCGCCAAAGAGGCGTATAATGTGGTGGATTTTCCCGAACCTGTCGGCCCGGTAACAAAGATAATCCCGTGAGGCTTTTTGATGACCGATTCAATAATGCGCAAATCTTCGGAAAGCAGCCCAAGTTTCTCTAATTCCAGGAAGAATTGCGAACTTAATATCCTGATGTGCACTGATTCCCCGAAGGCGGTAGGGATGATGGAAATACGCAGGTCCAGCTCCTCGTCGCCGACTTTTATTTTTATCCTGCCGTCCTGCGGCAGGCGGCGCTCGGCGATATTCAGGTGGGCCATAATCTTAATGCGCGAAACAATCGCGGCATGGAAGTATTTTATGGTTTCGGGTATATTGATATCGTAAAGCACGCCGTCAATCCTGAACCTGGTGCGCAATTCATCCTGAAACGGCTCCAGGTGGATGTCCGTCGCCCGTTCTTTAATCGCCTCGGAGAGGATTTGATTCACGAACTTTATAATGGAGGCGTCTTCTGCCATAACTTCCAGGTCTTCGGCTTTTTCCGTCTCCATCATTAATTCTTCGTCGGGAGATTTCTGGGCAATGATGCTCTCTAAGGTCTCCGCGCCCACGCCGTAATACTTGCGGATGGCATCCTGTATCTCTAATTCCGAAGACAACACCGCCTTTACTTCCCAACCCAAAAGCAAACGGATATCGTCAAGGGTGCGGATATCTAGGGGGTCGGTGATGGCAATGACAAGGATATTATCTTTAAAATCCAGAGGGATAATTTTGTAGTGGCTGGCAAATTTTGCCGGCACCTTTTCAATAACCGATGGAGGGATTTCCTTATCTTTTAATTTTACGTAGGGGATATTTAACTGCTGGGAAAGGATGCCGAATATTTTTTCTTCGGTAGCGATGCCTAATTTGACTAACGTGGTGCAGATAAAATCGCCGCTTTTCTTTTGTTCGCGCAGGCCTACCTCTAATTGTTCAGCGGTGATTACTCCCTTGTCAATCAGCGCCTGTCCAATAAGGATATCATTCCTGATAGGCATATCTTCTCCTTTAAGACAGATTATACTTTATTTCGCGAAAAAGTAAAGATATTTAAGTGGCGTGGGTTAGAATTCCGAGGCTGTTCCTTGCGTTGTTTCCTTTTCGTATAAATCCTCAATATATATTGTGGTAGTGGTTGATGCGGAGTCAGCGACTGTCTTTTTGACTCTCTTGCCGTCGCCGTCATAGAAAAACTGAGTGGTCAAATCTCCTTTGGTAATCGTCACCGGCCGGTTTTCCGGGTCATAAATGATGCTCCTTGCGGCGCCGGAAAGCATATTGCCGCAGGCATCGTAAGCATAATTATTCGTCCCGTCGCTGGTTAAGGCGTGGATATGAACAGAAGCATAACTTTGCGCCAGGCCGTTCACATTGGTCAGGTTGCCGATAGCATTGTATCCATAGGTATTGCCGTCGCCAAAAAGCAGCCTGTCCAGGTCGTCATAGAGATAGTCTTTGACTAAAGAGCGCGCCCGGTCGGTAATCTTACTAATGTTGCCAACCAGATCATATTCATAATTTAAATCCTGCAAGGAGCCGGTTAATATAGACTTCAGGCGCAGGTTTTGCGGGTAATAATCAAAGCTGGTGGTCATCGGATTGGAAAAGGTAATTGTCAGGGGCTGGTAAGCGGCATTATAATCCGTATTTGCCACAAAGCCGTCAATCCCCTCGGCCAGGCCGGCATTATTATATCTGTAACTTACATTTTTCAAGTTAGGCAAAAGAATGGTTTTTATCCTGTCCATAGCGTCATACGTCCAGGCCAGTCTATAGGTGTTGTCGTCAATCTGCTTTTCTAATTTTGCAACTCTCCCCTCCTTGTCAAAATCCCAGCGGCTGGCGCCGGATGTGTCCTGCATACTGGTACGCCGGCCAATGCTATTGGTGGAACTGGGCTCATCATAGCTATAAGTTACTTCTGTGCCTAAATAATTAGCGTAATTCTTGGTGAGCGGCCGGTTCAGCGTATCATAAGTAAAACTAATGGCCTCTCCTTTGGCATTGGTGGTTTTGGTGAGATTGCCGTTGTTGTCATACTCATAAGTCCAGGCGCCTAAATCCGGATCATCCATTGCCGTCCTGCGCTGCAGGCTGTCGTAATCAAAGGTAAAATTATTGCCCAGATGGTCGCGGATACGCGTCAAATTATCCAACGCGTCATAGTAATAATCCGTGCCGTATTGTTCGCCCTTGTTTAACTCTTTCACGCTGGAAAGGCGTTCATAGGCATCCCTGGTAAAGGTCTTTTGGTGGTTATTTTCGTCTGTTACCACTGTGCTCCAGTCGCTATAAGTATTCTGAATAACGCCGCCGTCAGGCTTAGTGATAGCCGTAATCCTGCCCAGGGCGTCATAAGCATACTGCGTCCATTTTACCGCGGCATCCGGGCCTAGATAAGTAGTCCTTAAACCGGAGTCGGCAAAATACGGCAGAGAGGTTTTTGCGCTTTCGCCCCTGCCGTTATAGGAAGTGGTAACATAACTGTAAATACTTTCATTCTCTGATTCTTTGGCGCTCTGGATGACTTTTTCAAAGCCGTCTAGGATATCCACTTTCATAAAACAGCTGGAGGCGCCATTTTCTTCGGTGGTGCGGGTAAGGATGTAATTTGCCCCTGGGCCGCCTATGCCGTATTCATAGGATTCCGAGCCATAGGTTGAAGATAAATCATACGGGCCGATGACCCGGGTTTTTCTACCAAAGCCGTCGTATTCAAAGGCGGTTTCGTTGGCGTTGGGGTCGGTTTTAGACTTTACCTGGCCAAAGAGGCCCTTAGTGTCTGACGGCAGGTAATAAGAAAGCCGTTCAATATGGCCTTTAGGATTAGTTACGGTTACTGGAAAGCTATGGTAAGAGCTGTCGTATTCTATCTGCGTAGTATTACCGTTGGCATCGGTTTTAGTCACCTCATTGCCGTAGCTGTCGTAGGTTGAAGAGGCCTGGATATAATCAAGGCTGGTGTCAAGATAGCGTTTTACCTTTGTTAAGTCTCCTTTTGCCGGCGCGTCGGTATAATTAGTATTATTGTCGTAAAAATACTGGGTCTCCGCGGCGGGCGAGCCAGTGCCTTCGGCATTGGCAAAAATCCTTTCGCGGCCAGCCAAGTTTACCAGCCAGGACGAAGGATTAAGCGCGTAATCGGCCAGCACGCACTTTTCATCGCCGGAAATACTGATATCGCCGCTATAGGAAGTCTTATTGATATTGCCGTAATCATCATATTCATAATGGACGCGCTTACATTTGGAATTCATATATTCTTCGGTCTGGATAAGCGGAGTAAAGTAAGGAGCAGTGTCGTCGTCCCTATAGGTATTTTGTGTCTCGGTAATAGAATTTACCTGGCGCTGGAGCTTGCCTAACTTGGCGTCATTTTGCAGGAAATAAAGCTGGGTAATATAACCTAATGGGTCAGTAGCCTGCACCTGGCGAAAACCGCGGAATTCGCGCTTGGGGATATCATACCAGCCGCCGGCATAAACATAGGATGTGGTTCCGGCCTCGCCTATCCCGGGATTCTTGGTGGTGGTCTCCACCATTGGCATAATAAAGGGCAGGTCGTTCCTGCCGTCACCCGCAGTATTGTCAAAATCGCCTGAAGAAGTATAGGTAATATCAGTCCTGCCGCCAAAGCTGGCGGTTTGGCTGGTTAGTAAATCAACAGGCAGCGGCCCGTTGTTTATGTGAACTTTAAGCGCGAAACTTGCTTTTCCAGTCTGTCCGTTAACCGGCGGGTCCCATTTTGTAAATTGAGGATAAACTAGGTCAGAGACGCCATCTTTATCTATGTCTATAAGGTATGAATTAGTTGTCACCGCATTAGCATGCCTTACACCCTTATAATAGTAATCATAATCGTAATTAATAGAATTGAATAATGTTACGGGATTTGCGAATTTATTCCCTAAGTTAAAACACACCATCCAGTCCGTTTTTATTATATACCAGTTTCGGTTGTCTAAATCTCCGCTTTCAAACTTATTAAATACTAAATCCGGCAGGCCGTCGTTATTTATGTCAGTAAGTATGCCGTTTTCTCCTGCTCTGACGCTGGAGGTTTTGGTAAAATTACGCGGCGGCGTATGGATCATATAGATATAGGCGGGGGCCGAGCCAAGATAAGTTAGCGTTTCATCGGAAAATTTTTCTCCGGTATTTAAACGGACTTTCCAATTATAGGACGGCGCATAATCAACGGATTCTGAATAACGCTTAACTTTAACTTCGGCATAATCATTATAAACCAGGTCCGGCAGGCCGTCATTGTTCATATCCACAAACGCGGCGTTCTTATATAAGCCGATAAATTCAACGTCGTAATGCTTAGCCCGATCAGAACCCCGTTCATAACTATATTTGTAATAAGTTTTATCTTTGTCTAACCAGATTTTTTCTTCGCTGGAAAAACCATTGCCGGTATTCAGGCGCGCCGCTAAATCAAAGGTAAAATAACTAATTAGTATTCCGCCGTAGTCATAAATACCCCATTTTTCCCATTGGCGTTTTCTATGATAAACTAAATCCGGCAGGCCGTCTCCGTTTATATCCATAAGGGTGGCGCCCTCTCCTATTTTAATTACGCCCGTAGCGTTCCCCACAGAACCGGTAAAAGTATAATAGGCTTGGGTATAATCAAGAAGCTTGGTCTCGGTGTCGGAAAATTTATTTCCCATATTATAACGCACATATATGCTATAGGCTTTAGTGCTGGGATCTCCTACTTTACCGCCGTATCTTGAATAGACCAAATCCGGCAGGCTGTCTTTGTTCATATCTACTAAAGTAGAATTACGCGTAAGCGTGATAGGGGCAGGATACCTGGTTACGCTGCCCTCTCTTTCGGCATTATCCAACTCTGCCCAGGTATCTTCCTGGCCAGAGAAACCATTACCTGTATTTAAATGCGCGACCCATTTTGATTGAGAATCGTTATTCCTGGATGGTTCTAAAAATTTACAGCCGAGTAAATCAGGCAGGTTATCGCCGTTTAAATCTATAATTGCTGTGTCGATGCCGGCCGGGATAGCGCCGCATTCGGTGTCGTACTTGATTTGGTGCGTATAGAAATTATTTGTATCAACTAACCACTCTTGCTGGCCGCCAAGGATATTTGACTGCAATGGCTGTTGATAGGAAAAGGTTATCGCCGGCATTGCCGAGCCGTCCTTGCCGTATTCGGTTACCGAGCTGAGTAAAGAGGTCTGGCTGGTGCCGTTAGTGGTATAATTTAAGACGTATCTTTTCTGGGCGCGGCCTTCGGCTAAAACCCGGATTTCCTTTAAGCGCCGGTTGAGCTTGAATGCCGAGCCATAATAATAGCTGATGAGTTTATCCTGTCGGTCCTCAGAAATAAAGCTTACCGTGCAATAAGCGCTTAAGGCCGAACCTTCAGGATAACGGATTTGGCTTAGGTATATTTCACCATTGCCAGGTTGGTCATAGTCCAGTACCAGGCTAATGCCGTGGGTATTGGTGACTCTGGTTAATACCCACCTTGCCGCGGCAAAAGTTTCAAACTTATAGAGTGTGCCGTCCTTTTCCCATACCTGCCAGGCTGAGCCGTTAAACTCAATGCGCATATTAGATTCCATTTTGGTGCGGTATTGACTACCTCCGATAGAAACTAATTCCTGCGCCCCGCCGTTTAAGACCAAAAGGTAGGGGTTATTGGGATTATTGGCGCCGAATTTGTTTATCCTGGCAATATAACCCGGCTCCAGCTCCCAGCCCTTTCCTAACCAGGAATTACCTGCGCCGCTGCGGTATTGTAAGGTTAAATCAATTTTTTCCTGTATATCTCCAGATGAAGGCAATAGCTGTATTGCCACGGAAGTGGCTGCCTCGCCGCTAAATGGGCTGGCTTCTAACGGCAGATTGATGACTCCCGGGCCTGCGGCAGCAAAATGCGGCACCTGCCCCTCGCCCGCCTCCTGGGCAAAACCAAAACTCAACCACCCCGCCGCCAAAAAAATGGTAGTTACGATAATGATTTTAATGTTTTTTTTCATTTTTTTCTTACCTTGGGTAAAATCTATAATCTACCTGAAAAATAAGGAGTTATATATACTGTCTACTCCTCTTCCGTCTACTCCTCTTCAAAGTGCAATTCTGCAATTCTGCAATTCTGGGGCAATTCTGGGGACA
>Ga0194125_10008640_pt1 | contig 14316 bp, 15 predicted proteins | sample TA2KigC250mmetaG_FD_148626 | JGI IMG/M metagenome (GOLD analysis project Ga0194125, IMG submission 148626) | Freshwater microbial communities from Lake Tanganyika, Tanzania - TA2015034 Kigoma Deep Cast 250m | ecosystem: Environmental > Aquatic > Freshwater > Lake | place: Tanzania: Lake... | reverse complement strand
AGCCTTGAATGATGAACAGCAAAAGGTGAGCGCATGCACACAACGCGAAGTCTTGGCCTCATGAACCGCCGCTCGCGTCTAACGCGGCGGCGCGTGTGGCCTTCCCAACCTTGCGACGCGGTCGGCACCCCAGTCGCACTGATTTCGGAGCTCAATGGCTGGCCTGCGCGTACCCCTGTCCACGCCTCACCTGCGGCGTTGCCGCCGCCGGCGCAGGACGCGGGGCCATGGTGGCTCGCTACGCCTTCCATGTCGGACTCTCTCATTCCTGGCTCTATGCCGGTTTATCCCGGCGCTTCCGCAAGTCCATCATTGCACCCGTCGCACGCGCGGCGATTGACACAGGGAAGCGGGGGGAATAGAATACTGGGGTGCCGCGGGCGACCGGGGGAGCACCCTGCGCGACGAGGCGGTCCGTGCGAATGGCAAAAAGGCGCGAGGATATCGACTGGTACGTGGACATGAGCGAGCGGCTCGAGCGCCGGGAGCAGCGCCGCAAGTGGGTGATCCTGGGCTTCTGCGTGGCCGTGCCGCTCATCGCGATGGGCCTATTCGTGCTCTACATCGTGCTGGACAAAGCAGGGGTGTTTGCCCAGCTTCGCGGGAGGCGGGAGAAGGACCCCATCGAGAAGGCCGTCGCCGCGCGCAAGTCGCTCCCCCTCGAGCCCGTGCAGGTTGCATCTCTCCAGAAGGGCGACATGCGCTTTCCTCAGCTCGACAACGAGGGGCTGATAACGAGCATGAACCACTACTTCCGCGAGGAGCGGCTGAAGAACGCCGACACGTTCACGGTGAACCGCGAGAGCGAGGAGGAGGGCTCCATCGCTGCGTATCGGCTGCGGAACATCGGGACGGGGGAGGTCTACGAGTTCTCCAACATCCGGGTCAAACGCATTCAGGCGGAATGGACGATAACGGAGGGTGGCTGGAACCAGATTCGGGACGAGCTGCGGGCCAAGATGAACGTGCGCCTCGGCCCCCCTATGCTGTAGGGTCTCCCCCTGTGACTCGTGCCCGTCTTGCGCACATGTTGCGCGGGGCAAGACCCAGGTTAGGCACACCTTATTGAATCGAGCGGTCTTGCGCTCGATTCGATAAGCCCTGGATTCCTGGTAGGTTGCATCCAGAGGACACCGCAGAAGAAGAAAACAAAGCCAGGCAGGCTGGCTTTGTTTTCCAGTGTGCCTAACCTGGGCCTTGCCCCTTTCGTTGCGGCCACGGGCCGCGTCAGCGCCGCTTCGCCACCAGGTCGGCCAGCATGGCCAGCGCGAAGAGCTGCACCCCTGCCACAAGGAGCAGGAGGTCCGAGGTCTTCAGGTTCGGCTTGTCCTCGGGCGCGAGCAGGTTCCACGCCCCCTTGACGACGCCGGCCAGGAACACGGCAGCGGCGAGAGGACCGAGGACCTTGAGGGGGCGGAAGTGGGTGATCGTGCGGGCGATGAGGAGCAGGAAGCCGAGGGTGTCGCGCACGGGTCGGATCTTCGAGCGGCCCACCCGCCGGCGATACTCGATGGGGGCGAAGGCCACGGGCAGGTCGTCGCACAGCACGGCCAGGGTGAGCGTGGTGGTGAACGAGAAGCGGCGAGGCAACAGGTTCACGTAGCGGGCGTACACGCCGCGGCGGAACACCCGCATCCCCGAGTTCAGGTCGGGTATCCGCTCGTCGGCCAGGTAGCTGGCGAGCCGGGTGAGCAGCCACTTGGCGGGACGGCGCAGGAGGGGCACGGCGCCGCCGCGGGGGCGGACGCCCACCAGCATCGCGGCGTCGCCCAGCGCGCGCACGAGCTCGGGCAGCTTCGCCGCGGGATACGAGCCATCGCCGTCCACGATGGCCAAAAGCTCGTGGGCGGCGTGGCGGAGGCCGTGCTTGATGGCCGAGCCGTAGCCGCGGTTGCGGTCGCGGGCGAGGAGGCGGACGGCGGGCCTGCCCTCGGCCGCGGCCCGCACGGCGGCGGCGGTGCCATCGGTCGAGCCGTCGTCCACGACGAGAATCTCGAACGCCTCGATGTCGCCTGCCGCGGCCAGGGCCTCGTGAAGCTCGGCAATGACCCCACCAATCGCCTGCTCTTCGTTGTAGACGGGGACGACGACGCTGAGGTTAGCCATGCCTTGCCGCCCTACGGTGCTTGGAGGGACGTGCATGGGCGCATTCTAGCAGCGGCGCGCGGGAATGTCAATCAAGGGCCCGGCCACCATATAGGGAGGGGGATGCCTTGACCCCTCTCCCTTCCAGGGAGAGGTCGCCTCGGCTTCGAGGCGGGTGAGGGTTGGGGGCTGGGGCCACTCGGGCCCCAACCCTCCCCCTACCCCTCCCTGAGAGGGAGGGGGTTAGGTTGTTCAGACGCGAGGTTGACACGCGGGCGCGGTTCAGCTACACTCGCCGGCGGATTGCTCTTCCCTCGTTCCTGCCGGATGGCGTTGTTGGGGGCAAGGTGCGATGAGTTCGGGAATGGCAGGTGGCGCCGCGGGTGAGGCGGCTCAGGCGGAGGTGCTGCGGCAGCTTCGCTCGACCTTTGGCCCGGCTGTGCTCGAGACGGAGCGTGGCTCGACGGGGCTCTACGCCCTGCTGGGCCAGGTGGGCCTCCTCGAGCGCCGCTGCCGCAACCCCGTGCTGGTCGCCGGCACGGCCAGCGCGGGCGCGAAGCTCGCGCTCGCCCAGGCGCTCGGCAAGCACGACACGGTGGGGCTGGACCTCGTGGCCGAGTGCGTGAACGCCGTGCTGGCCCGGGGGGCGTTGCCGCTGTTCCTCGTTGCCCACCTGGGGATAGGCGAGGCCGAATCGCCCACGGCCCTCCCGATTGTCAAGGGCATTGCCAAGGGCTGCCGGCAGGCCGACTGCGCGCTCCTGGGCACCAGCCTGGAGCCGCGGGGCGGCCACCTCGTCGGCTCCGCCGTCGGCATGGTCGAGCGTGCGCGGCTGCTCGATGGCCCGGCCGCGGCGCGGCCCGGCGACCTCGTGCTCGGCATCACCGCGGGCGGGCTTCCCCCGGCTGCTGCCCAACTGGTGCGCCACCTGCTCGTGGATGCCGGCGGCCTGCGGCTCGACGATCAGCCCGAGCTGGCCTGCCCGCTGGGCGAGGAGCTGTTGCGGCCCGCGCGCATCTACGTCCGCGCCGTGCGGGCGGTCCTCGAGCGCTACCGCGTGAAGGGCGTGGTGCACGCCGTGGCTCCCGTGGCCGATGGGGGGCTGGTGGGCAGCGTAGCGGGGGCGCTCGGCCGCAGGTGCGTGGCGCGGCTCGAGCGGGCCGCCCTGCCGCGGGTGCCGCTGCTCGACCTGGTGCGGCGCGTGACCGGGATGGCCGACGACGAGATGGCCCGCACGTTTCCGATGGGGGTGGGCATGGCCGTCGTCGTCGCACCCTTCTACGCCAAGGCGGCCATACGCCGCATCCGGAGGGCCGGCGAGCGGGCGGCGGTCATCGGCGAAGTCGTCGCGGGCAGCGGCCCCGCCGTCGTCCTGGCCTGACCCAGCCCCAATCCCGTCACGGCGGGAGGGCCAAGAGCGAAGTACTGGTGACGTGAAGGCACGCCCAGGCAGAGCTTGGGCGCGCGTTTGACCAGGAGGCAACCATCCCCCCTCTCCCTTGGGGAGAGGGTAGGGGTGAGGGTGCTTTGCTCGCCGCGGACGGCGCAGAAGACACCCTCACCCGCCCGCCTCTGGCGGGCGACCTCTCCCCAAGGGAGAGGTGGGTGGCCCCCTGTCGTCCGAGGATAGCCGCGGTGGGCATTATCCACGAGCTGCCGGAGCTGGTCGCCAACAAGATCGCCGCGGGCGAGGTGATCGAGCGGCCAGCGTCCGTCGTCAAAGAGCTGGTGGAGAACTCGATTGACGCGGGGGCGAGCCGCGTCGAAATCCAGCTCGAGGACGGCGGCAGGAAGCTCGTGCGGGTGACTGACGACGGGGCGGGCATGGACGCCGAGGACGCCGCGATGTGCTTCCGCCGCCACGCGACGAGCAAGCTGAAGACCTCGGCCGACCTGTTCCACATCACGACGCTCGGGTTCCGCGGCGAGGCCCTGCCGAGCGTGGGCGCCGTGGCCCAGGTGCGGCTCGTCACCCGGCAGCCCGGCGCCGCGACGGGCACCCAGGTCGAGGTCGCCGGCGGCAAGACGAGCGAAGCCAGGGCCGCCGGCGCGCCCCACGGCACCACCATCGAGGTCCGCAACCTGTTCTTCAACACCCCGGCCCGCCAGAAGTTCCTCCGCTCGCCCCGCACCGAGCTGGGCCACGTGATGGACATGGTCGCCCGTATCGCCCTGCCGCACGACCGCATCCACTTCGTGGTGTCGAACGATGGGAAGACGCTGCTGAACGCGCCGCCGGCGGCGGGCCGCCGCGAGCGGGTGGCGGCCTTTGCGGGGGCCGACCTGGCGGCGGCGCTCCTGCCGGTCGAGGCCGCCGACGGGCCGCTGGCCGTCGAGGGCCTCATCGCACCCCCCGACCACGCCCGCGCCTCCACCGCCATGCAGTTCCTCTTCCTCAACCGCCGCTACGTCCGCGACAAGGCCCTCTCCAGCGCGGTCCGCCAGGCCTACGAAGGGCTCCTCCCCCGAGGCCGTTACCCCGCTCTCTTCCTCTTCCTCCAGATGGACCCGCGCGAGGTGGACTTCAACGTGCACCCGACGAAGATCGAGGTGCGCTTCCGCCAGGCGCGCCGCGTCTTCGCGTGCGTCCTCGACGCGCTCCGCGCCGCCCTGGGCGAGGCCGACCTCGCGCCCCCACTCCGCCCCTCCGAACACGTCCCAACCTCCTGGGAAGATGCCCGCCGTTCTGTTCCTGTCACGCGTCACGCGTCACGCGTCATGGGCCTCCCCTACTCCGAGCCGCCCGAGCACCTGGAGGACGCGCGCACCCGGCCGCGCAGTCTCCCGGCTTCAGACCCCTTCGCGGCGCCCGCCGCCCGCCCCTCCTTCTATCAGATTCACAACGCCTACATCGTCGAGGAGACGCCGGAGGGCTTCCGCTTGACCGACCAGCACGCGCTCCACGAGCGCGTGCTCTACGAGGAGCTGCTTGAGCGCAGCGCGGGCGCGGGCGTCGAGTCGCAGCGTCTCCTAATGCCCGAGGTGGTGCCGCTCAGCCCGGCCGAGGCCGCGGTGGCCACCGAGGTGCTCGAGCCTCTCCGCACCCTCGGCCTCCACGCCGAGGAGTTCGGCCCTGACACCCTCGCCGTCCACGCGGTCCCGCGCCTGGCGGGCGACACCGACGTGGCGCAGCTCGTGCACGACCTCCTGGCCGAGCTGGCCGAGGGCGCCGAGGCGGCGGCCGCTGCAATCTCCGCCGCCGACGCGCAGCGCCAGCGCCTCGCCTGCGCCCTGGCCTGCAAGGCCGCCGTCAAGGCCGGCGACCGCCTCCGCGGGAGCGAAATCGAGGCCCTCCTCGCCCGACGGGCCTCGCTGGGGCCCAGGGCCGAGACCTGTCCCCACGGCCGCCCAACCTCGCTCGTCTTCGCCCTCGCCGACCTGGAGCGCCAGTTCAAACGCAAATGACCCAAAGGAGACCCCCGTGGGCAAGCTCGCCAAGCGTCTCATCCTGCTCCTCGTCCTCACCGCCATTGGCGTCGCCGTCGGCATCGCCGTCCACTTGCTCCTGGGGGGCAGGCAGGGCGAATCGTCCGACGACGACATCATAGCGAAGGCGCTGGAGGCCCAGCAACAGGCGGCGGGCGGCAAACCCATCGTCAAGAAGGACCGGCCTGCGGGCGACGTGGTGGAGGCCGTGCGGATTCTGGGCGAACTCCGCGCGAAGGCCAAGGAGGCGCCCGACGAGGCGGCACGCGGACTTCGCGCCTTCATCGAGAAGGCGCCCGACAGCCCCGACTCCTTCGAGGCCCGCCTCATCCTCGCCGACCTCCTGGCCAAGGGAGGCGATGTGGCCGCCGCCCTCAAGCTCCTCGACGCCGTCGCCGCCGAACCCAACGGCGGGCCGCGGGCCACCCGCGCACGCACCGAGCGCGCCAAACTCCGGGCCAAGAGCGACCCCGCCACCGCCCGCCGCGAGCTCGAAGCCATCCTCCGCGACGACTCCCACGAGCCCACCCTCCAGAACGCCGCGCGGCTCGAACTAGGCCGCATCGAGCTCCACGCCGGCCAATTCCTCACAGCCATCGCCACCCTTACACCCCTCACCCAGCGCGGCTACGCCGAGAAAGCCCCCGCACTCGACCTCATCCGCCAGGCCATCGAGGGCCACATCGAGCACCTCGCCAAGGCCAACGACCCCCAGGCCATCCTCACCTGGGGCGCCGAAATGATGAAGAAGTTCCCCGAACTCGCCTCCCTGCGCAGCACCTTGCGCTACCACCAGGCTGCCGCCCTCCGCCAGACAGGCCGCCTCACCGACGCTCGCCTCCTCGCCGAACGCCTCCGCCGCGACGACCCAACGCTCGAACCCGCCTGCGCCGCCGAACTGAAGCGCATCACCGACGCCGAAACCGCCGCAGGCATCCTCCGCGACCCCGCCGCCTTCCTCAAGGCAAAGGCCGACGGCAAGGAGACCCGCGCCCACCTCGACGGCGACATCGCCGCCGACGCTGCCTGGGCCAAGGCCCAAAGCCCACTCGTCCTCACCGGCACCGTCACCGTCAAGCAGGGGGCCACGCTCACCATCGAGCCGGGAACCGTCGTCCAGTTCCTCCTCGGCGCACGCCTCGTCGTCCAGGGCGCACTCGTGGCACGCGGCACCCCTGAGGCCCCCATCCGCTTCACCAGCGCCATCGAGAAGGACCCCACGCCCTTCGACGGCGACGGCATCTTCTTCGCCGACTCCAGCGACGACGCCCGCTGCCTCCTCGAACACGCCATCGTCGAATACCAGCGCGTCGGCGTGGACTGCTCCGCCTCCTCTCCCACCCTCCGCGATTGCCTCCTCGCGCGCAACGGCAACGCCGCCCTCCGCGCCGCCGAGGGCGCAGAGCCACGCCTCGACGGCCTCTGCCGCATCGAGAACAACGACTCGGTCGGAGTCCTTGCCCAGGGGACCGCGCTCACCCTCCGCCGATGCCTCATCCTCAAGAACGGCGGCGACGGCATCCGCCTCGCCGACAAGGCCAAGGGCACCATCGAGGCCTGCCGCATCCGCGACAACGCAGGCCACGGCATCGCACTCGACAACTTCGCCTCCCCAACCATCCAGGTCAACGAAATCGCCGCCAACCGCGGCTGCGGCATCCACGCCAACCGCTTCTCCCAGCCCACCATCCAGGCCAACGCCATCCGCGACAACGCCGGCGCCGGCATCCGCTGCACCCTCAGCTCCCCCGCCACCATCACCGCAAACCTCATCGAGGGCAACCGCGACTACCCCATCACCCTCGAAAAAAGCGACGCCACGATCGCCGCCAACCTCGTCCTCCGAAACCGACCCTACGGCCTCAACTGCGCCCGCGAGGCATCCCCCCAAATCGAAGGCAACTGGATCGAGGGCAACAGCGCCGCCGGCATCCTCATCGGCGAGGGCAGCTCCCCCCTCATCACCCGAAACGCCATCCTCGGCCACGCCAAAGCCATCAGCAACTCCAGCACCAACACCATCCAGGCCAAGGACAACTACTTCGGCGACGTGACCGACGCGAAGATGGCCGACCTCATCTTCGACAAGGGGGACGAAAACGCCCTCGGCGAGGTCATCTGGCACCCTCGCCTCCCTGCCGCACCGCCGCGCCCCCCCGCACCCACACTCGACCTGCCGCCCCTTCCCTGAGCACTCAGCGCCGATGCGGGCTTGAAATCCCACCGCCCACTGGTATAATCATGGGGGTGCGACAGGCCGCCGTCGCGAGGAACGCCCATGGCCGACGACGACATCAAGCCCATCGCACGCAACCGCAAGGCATTCCACAACTTCCTGATCTTTGACAAGTGGGAAGCCGGCATCGAGCTCAAGGGCACCGAGGTCAAAAGCCTCCGCAATGGCCAGGTCCAAATGGGCGACGCCTACGCCCGCATCCAGGACGGCGAGGTCTACCTCATCGGCCTGCACATAAGCCCTTACGCCAAAACGGCCTATGGCAACCACGACCCATTGCGCAAACGCCGCCTCCTCCTCCATCGCCGCGAGATCAAGCGTCTCGCCACAAAGGTCAACGAGCGAGGCTTCACCCTCGTGCCCACTGCCCTCTACTTCAAGAGAGGCCTTGCCAAAGTCGAACTCGCCCTCGCCTGCGGCAAGAAACTCTACGACAAGCGGCAGGACCTCAAGAAGCGCGAACACCAGCGCCAGATCGACCGCGCCACCTCCCCACGCCGCTGATCTGGAATCTGGAATCTGGAATGCCCGCGGCCTTTGGCCGCGGGCCTGGGGGCGAACAGGATTCGACCGGGCAGTATGAGTCAGGAGTCGCGTGCCGAGGTTGTCAGGACGCCCTCGTAAAACACCTGGCACACCAACAACTGCCAATCACCAGATGGCACTGGCTGCCTAGATAGGCGGCCACGTCCTGCAGTTCCTGCCCGCGGGAGCCGCGGGGCGACAAACAGCGGGCTAGCGACCGCCCCTTGCTCGACGGAGCGGCTGCGAAACGCTTGTTCGGGCTGGCCGACGCGGAATCCCGCCTACCGGAGTCCGCCGAGGCGAGACCCAATAGGTAGCCTACGCACGTAGAAGCTCCTGGCGCGCTGCTTCGGGACGGGGGTTCGATTCCCCCCGCCTCCACCACCTGACAGGGGTTGACCCAAGCGGTCGGCCCCTGTTTCTTTTTGCCTATCCTCGCGTATATCGCTGCTATCCGCCGACTCTGCCTCCTGACACGCCTCGACACCTTCCGCCTCACCTTGCGACGACCCGCCAACGCCCGTGGTGACATCGTTGGTGACATCCGTGGTGACGTTGGGGGCGCAGTTTTCCAGCTTGGGCAGGGACGCCAGCGCCGTCAACTGTTGCTCTCGCGTGGTGTGGGTGTAGGCTTTCAGGGTCAGCCGCACATCGGTATGCCGCAGAAGCTCCTGGGCAACCTTCGGGTGCGCTCCCTTCTGGGCCAGCCAACTGGCGAACGAATGCCGTAGGGCGTGGAAGTCGAAGTACAGGCCCGCGGCGTCCTTCTCGGCTATCCCTGCTGCCTTGAGGTCGGACTTGAATGAGTCCCGGAAGCGGCTGCCGACGTGGACGACTCGTTCCTCCGGCTTCGGCGCCCGGCCCAGCCTCGCCTTCTCTGCGTCATGCCACGCCAGCAACGCGGCGGCGAGCGAGTCGGAGGTCGGGATCACGTCCTCGCGCTTGCTCTTGGCGTTCCGGGCGCGGATGGTGATTCGGGCGGGGGCTCTGTCGAAGTCCACGTCGGCCCAGACGAGGGTTTTGACCTCGTTGTACCGCAGACCGGCCAACCCCGCAAGCTGGTAGGCCACGGCGCGGCTCTCGCCCTGGTAGCCAAGCTCCGCCCGCTTCGCCTCGTCGGCGGCCGGGTGGGTCCGCACATACTCGGTGACGGCCCGAGTTCGGGCGGCGGCAATCAACTCCGCGAACTCCTTCGGCGAGATCGCGCGGCGCCGCCTCTGTAGGTCTTGCTGGGCGTTCACCCTCCTGAGGCCCCCGAGGCCGTCCACGGGCCATCGTCGCCGCGCGAACCCCCAATGCGAGAACTCCTTGAGGGCGCTGGTGTAGTGGTTCACCGTCGCCAGGGCCTTCTTGCGGTCGCGCAGGTGCAAGATGAACCGCTCGGCCCGCTCGATGGTCAGGTCGGCGGCCCGGTTCGCCTTCATGGCCTCGAAGGCGTAGTTGAGCCGCGTCTCCATCTTCTTGACGTACCGCTCGGTCGCGCCGCCGGCCCGGATGGTTGCCAGGAACGCCGCCAGGTGCTGGCTGAGCGGCATCCCCCGCAACTCCTTGAACTCGTCGGCCAACCCCACCTCGCCGCGCTCGACGGCCCGGATGCGGTCGGCCAGCAACACCTCGCTGGCTTCCTTATCCTGATAGGCCGTCTCCATCTTCCACGACCCGTCGAGGAGGCGGTACTTGATCGTGTACTTTCGGTCTTTGATGCGCTTCCCCTTGACGGTGCGCATCCGCTTCCACGGCCGGATCATCGGGTCGCTCCTTTCCGCAGCGCCTCGACCGCGCGCTTGTGGCACTGACGAAGATACTCGGACACGCCGAGTCCGACCTTCTCCGCCGTCGCCTTGATCTCCTCCAGTTCCTCGGGGGTCACGCGGAGATCAATTCGCGCTTCCCGCCGGACGGGAGGCGAGAAGCCGGCCAGTTCCGGCACCCCGCCCCCCGTCGCCTCATCTTTCCGCCTTGCCATTGCCAGGCCCTCCTGTGTGGGGAACAATGAACTGCACACAACGTCCACACAAGTATACCACACATATCGGGCTTGTCAAGTGGCTCAGGCGGTTTTCTTCGCGGCGAGCTTCTGCTGTTCGGCTAGGGCCTCCTTCTCTCGCTTCGCCGCCCACTGGCGGATGCTCTCCTGCGACCAGCGCACCGACCCGCCGATCTTGATCCCCGGCGGCAGCACCCCGGTCACGCTCCATCGCCACACGCTTCGTTCTGAGACGTGCAGCATCTCGGCCACCTGCTTCACAGTCAGCATCATCGCGCTCTCTCCTTTCCCTCCCCGATTCCTGTCGCCGGTCGGCGCTGGCACCGCGTGGGCCGGGGCCGGCCGAAGCCACTTCGCCACGCCAGGCCGGGGGCCGATTTCTGCGTTCCCGGCCTCTTCCTCAGTCTTTCCGCCGCAAGTCGTTGCCACCTTGCGGTTTACGTCACGCGCCAGCAACACGGCAATCCGGGCTACGGCTATCCACAGTCCAGTGCCGCGCGCTTCGTTCACAGGGGCATTGTTGAATGCCATTTCCGTAGCTCCATCGCTACGCACGATAGCGTCAGTTCGGGTCCTCAGCCGATGAGGGAGCCTGCGCCGCGCTCGGCAGGCTCTCAGTGCGCTCCGCCAGCAGGAAGTCGGCGACCTCCTGCCGCCAGTAGGCCCGGTGCGTCTTGTCAAGGTTGACGACGCGCAGGCCCCTTCGGCGCCACTGGTAGAGCGTCGGCTTCCTGACGCCGAAGAACTCGATCAGCGCCTGCTCCGTCACCAGATCGTCCAGCTTGTACCCGTCTGCGTTCGCCATTGCCCAGGACCTCCATGAGAGCCTCGATGCAGAAATCCCCCGCGACGGTAGGCTCTCCGGCCCAGTCGTTGGGGATGGACAGGAATTGCTCGGCGGCGTCCTTCTTGAACCTGCCGCTCTGATGACTGAGCGCACGGACCTCTTCGGGCAGCGGGTCGGCGTCGAGCTTCACGCCGCTCAAGCGGGCGTAGAGTTCGCCTTCGAGCTGGCGGACGCGCGAGACGATGATGGCGAGCCACGAGTCGGGGCGCCGTGCCTCCGTGTGGGGGCGCGGGATGTGGCCGTAGGCGCGCGAGAGCCACTTGACGGCCCTACGCCGCGTGATGCTGTCGGCCACCCTGTCAGACGGCCCGATAGCGCCCTGCTCTCGGAGAGCGGCGGCCATTTGCCCCTTGCGACCAAGGTACGTGCCGTCAGCATGGGCCTCTGGCGTGGCCGCGTAGGCGTCGGCGGCTGCCCGCAGTTCCTTGAGGCTGTGCACTTCGCGGCATTGGCTCGCTGGCTTCATCCGGCAAGCTCCTGCAAGTCTGAGCGTTCCTGCGCCACCGCCTGCTGAAAGGCGGACTTGTCCCAGAACTGCTCTATCGCCTCAGCGTACAGGCGACGGAGAATATCAGGGGGGAGGGCGTCCAGTTCCACCTGCACCAGTTGGCCGTGCCGCTCGATGAAGCCCTTGGCCCGGCTGTCGCTTGCCTTGCCCATCAGCGGCGGGAGGTCGAACTCCTCGACCTGCTCGGCGGTCAGGGCCACGCGGACCACCTCGGCAAAACACCCTGCCCGCTCTCGGAAGTCCCGCTCGATGTCCTCGCCGGACGGGTCGAAGTCGCCGGCGTAGATCAACGCGGCGGCCCGGCCTTGCTGTTCCACGTCGGCTGCGATCTCGTCCACATAGCTCTGGGAGGAGTACCCGCCGAGAGCCACGATGGGAATGCCAAACTCCCCGAACCACGCCTCCAACTGCTCCACGATGCCGTTCTTCTCGACACCGAGGTAAAGGGACAAGTGCTGGTTCTCTGTGCGGTCCCTGCGGTAGATGTCTCTCAGCCAAGCGCGGGCGCTTGCCGGGCTGGCGAAACTCTGGTAGCGGTGAATCGTCCGCGTCCTATCGATCAGGGCCGGGAACGCCCCGGAGCGCCGCGCCTCGGCCGTCCTGCTGCTGAGCGCCTTGTAGGCCGTCACCGTGTTGGGGAGTAGTTGCTCGGCGACGAGCCTGTAGAACAACTGGCGGAGCGTCACCCCGGTGTCGTAGGACCGCACGATGGCCGCGGCGCGCGCCACGATCTGCGGCCACACAAGACGCCGCTTGGGGTCTTTGCCCGCCTCTTGCTTTCGCATCGGCATCTCCTTTCGTCTCACAAGAGCCATGAGGTGCAACTGGGTCATGGCTCACTACGAAGTGGCGGCCACCCAAAGACATCGGTTCACCAGAGAATGCGGTACTCCGTCGCGTCGCCGTTGCGCCCTCTCGTGCCGGGCGTGACGATCTCGATGAGCTTCAACTGCACCATCAGGCGCAGCAACCGATTCGCCTCGTCGTGACCCGTGCCCAGCAGCTTGCCCGCACCCCGGCAGCCCAGGAAGAAGGTGGCCCCGCCGTTCGCCGCCTGTAGCTCGGCGCAGATGCGGGCCAGCAACCCAATCTTCTCGCCCAAACCGTTCGCGCACACGGGCACCGGTGCAACGCGCGCTCGCTCAAGAATCTGGTCCATGAAGGGCACTCCGAGAGGGACTTCGACCTTGGGCCACCCATTGCAGAAGTCCGCCAGGGTAGCCCCAAAGTCCTTGGTGGTGATGTTCGGATACGCCCGCCTGTGCCATTCCCGCACGATGGGCACGAGCCCGCCCATTTCCCAACCGGCCACTTCCGGGATAGCTTTCAACGCTCGGCAGAACGTGAAGACCGCCTTGTTGCGTTCTCGCGGCCCCGCGGGCAGGGAGAATCGGATGGCGCGCTCAATGGCGGCCTTGCAGTCGTCAGACACAAGAGGACACACCGAGGACAGATGATCACGCAGACCACGCATGCCATTGCTCGGTGTGGGGGGTGTGTCCCCGTGATCACTCTCTGCGCTCTGGGCCTCAGTCCGGGGAGTCATGCCTCCGGCCTTTGGAGTCCCCCCCGGCGCAGCAACCAATGGCCTTTGTCCTCTTGTGTCCTCAGTGTGTCCTCTGCGTCTTGCGTTCCGTTCTCGCGCGCTGAAGACCCGGAAAGGGTCTACTGTCGGTGCGGGGCCGGTGGGGGTAACGACCCACTGGTACTCCGCGCCGCTGGGATGGCGGGACGGCGGGGCCAGCACGTAGTTGCCCGTGGCCCTCAGTTCGCCGTCGTCAAGCTCCTGACTCTTGGCCTCCGGCCACGTGCCGTAGACGTGATACCCGCGCCCCGTCCGCGCCGTGGGCAGACGCTCCGCCTCGTCGGGGTGCGCTGCCTTCCACGCCTCGTAGCTCTCGTGTGTGTCGAAGTCCCTCACCACGAGGCCGCCCGATATGTCGCCGCAGAGGATCGCAAGCTCGTGTCGGGAGCAATCGCCAAACCACTTCGTCAACTCCGCATCCGTAGGACGCTGCCTCTGGTAGTGGCGCCACTCGCTCAACGCCGCCTTCTTCGTCCCGTGGCGGATCGGCAGGCAGACCCAGCCCCACCCCGCATACCGCCGCGCCCAATCGAGCTTCGTGCCATCCCACCCGGCCATCGGCCTCACTCCCGCTCATGAGTCGCGCGTTCGCGCCTTCGGCCTTGCTGCGGTCCCGCCGTGAGGGCCGCAACGAGCGTTTCCACGTCCTCACCGGAGAACACCCGCTTACCGCCGGCCCGCGCCACATCGGCCACTTTCCCCGAAGTGATGAGATAGCGGATTGTCCCGGCCCGGACCTTGCGCCCAAGTCGGCTGGACACGATGTCCGCCGCTTCGGCAATCGAGCAAACGCTCGGTTCCTCACGCCGTTGCTCAAGGCTCAGCATCAGTTGGCTCCTTTGCTCTAATGCTGTAGCAGCAAGAAGCAACCGACGTGCCACACGGATGCCGACTCCGCAACCCGTGCTCTGGTAGTGACTTAGAGAAATCAGGCTGGAGAAGGCGCTAGGCGGGCGCGTCTAGTGGCCTTCGGTTTTCCGAAGCGGCCTTCCATATCCCGAAACGCCTAGCCTTTTTAGAATGCCGGCTCTCCGGGCTTTCTTGTGGGTGCCCACAAGGGGGGCGCCAAGCCGAGGAACCCTTCTACCTCCCTCAGCATAGGCATGGCAAGGACTTA
>Ga0194125_10008636_pt1 | contig 14319 bp, 14 predicted proteins | sample TA2KigC250mmetaG_FD_148626 | JGI IMG/M metagenome (GOLD analysis project Ga0194125, IMG submission 148626) | Freshwater microbial communities from Lake Tanganyika, Tanzania - TA2015034 Kigoma Deep Cast 250m | ecosystem: Environmental > Aquatic > Freshwater > Lake | place: Tanzania: Lake... | reverse complement strand
GCATTGCCAGCGTAATTATTAGGCAATGTCATGTTAGGAGGATACCATATTTTCTTTTTGTACCATCCATACTCCCAGTGAGGATCCCAAATCCAACGAGGTGCTTTAATGTATGCAAAGGTATATCCATATTTCCCATATCCACAATAAACCCAATGCCAATCAAAAACATATCGCCAATGCACAAAGTGCCATCCCTTTACCCATACATATATCATCCCTTTGCCTCTAATGTTTTGCATTTCCTCCGTTGTCAAAGTTCTGTTTTCTGATTGTACACTGGTTGAATTTGCATCTGTCTCGTTGTTCACGGATTCTGATGAGTTTGTATTTTCACTGCTTAGGTTTGTTAAGTTGTTTGTTTGATTTGTAATTCCATTAACTTGTGTTGAATTATTAGGATCACTTATAACAAGCGCATTCCCACTGTAAACTTCAGCGAACTTCTCCTTGCTCATCTCAATGTTCCCTAGAGATGGATCTGCAAGTCTAACACGGTTTTCTGTTATTTCTTTTACTACACTGTAATGAGGTCCACCATCCACTGTTATGAACACTATGTTGTTGGGTTTAAGATCATTTATTGATAACTTCATACCAACTGCTTTTAAACCTTTCGCTTTTGCTGCCTCTGCTAGTCCATACATTGTTGTCCCGTTTTCATCTGTCCCTGCGAGGTTCATGAGTTCCTGTTCAGTTGCGTTTATTCCCATATTATTTAGAACCGTTACAAGGGCTGCAGGTCCGCAGGTGTAGTTAGTGGTCTGCATTACAATTCCAGTACTATTTATTTCTGGAGTAATGTCGACTGTGGAATCAACTGTGGTTTGATCGTCAATGCCTTCCATATTTTCACCGTTCTCAGGAATAGATGATATATCTATTGATGTAGCGATTGAATTTGATGTAGATAATTCGGTTGTAGTATTCAATACATCAATCGTTATTGTGGATATCTTGGTTGTAGGAGTCGATGCCTCAGTATTAGTTGTATCAGTTGATTCAGTTGTACTGGTAGATGTTTCATTATTTGTTGTAATATTTTCTCCCAGTTGTGATTGTTCCGTTAATTCAGATGCAGCCTTTGCTTCAACACCTTTTCCTTTAAGTGACAGATGATCCGTTGTTTGAAATTCAGCAGATGTTGCCACCGCACATGCCGGTGTAACTCCTATAATCAAAGCCAACCAGCATGACCTTATTATTACTTTAATATTATCACCCCCTATTTTATTAATAAAATTAAGATTACCTATTTAATAATAACTATTCATAATATTTTAATAAAATTTAAATAATACAACCAGAAATATTTATAATATTAGTTCAATTATAATTGTCCAGATAAGACAATATTATCAGCAAAAATTAAAAATAAATGTAAAAAATGGGAGTTAAACAATCAAAAACTAAATTATAAAATATTAACAGAATTAAACCCATTATCTATTTTTAAAGAATAAAAAAAATAAATTAGAATTTTTAATTTATTTATCATCTAAATTCTTTTCTTGCATTCCATATCCTACGAAAGCTTCCAAATCCACTGATTCCACTTTTTTCACTATCAAAATTATTTATAAGGGACACAACATTGGAAACCGCCTTCTCACCAGCTTCAACTAGCCAGCTGCCTTTGGGACGTTTCAAATTGTCAATCACGCCAGGTATAGCCTCCAGCTCAACTACAGGTATGTCCAGCTCCCCTGCCAGGTCAATACTGGCATGTTTCTTGTGAAAACCAGCTATCTTAATTGCTGGAACACCGAGAACACCAACTTCAATTGTTATACCCATTCCAGCGGCATATATAACTCCTGATGAAGCATTCATAAGACTTAAAAGATCCACAAACCCATCTAAAACTTTCAATCGCGGAGAAGAGACAATATTTCTTACATATTCAGCATCAAAGCGAAATGGAACAATTAAAACTTCTTTGTCAAGTTTTCCTACCGTTTTTATAAGATATGGGATGTCTTCACCCCTTAAATCTCCTCCTAAAGCAAGAACTATAAATTCATCCAGCCCATAACTTTTTTTGATAGTATCTGGTTCTTTCAAGTTGATTCCATCGACATAGGAAGCCATTGGATACCCTCCAATGACCTTAACATTGTTTAATCCATATTTTTCTGTGACAAAGTTCTTATAACGATCTGATGGAACTGTTATAAGATTTGCATATGCTATCATCTCTATTGGATTGTAAATATCCTGTTCTATGTGCATGGAAGGGATTCCCAGTATTTTCGAGGCTGCTATACCTTTCCTTACATCTCCAGCGTTCCCACAACTTAAAAGAAGATCTATCCTCCTCCCAGAAAGTGATCTGATAACCTTCAAAATATCTCCAATAACCAGGGATGCTATTTTAAGGTTAGATCTCTTGGAAGCTCCACCTCCCCTACTTTCTCCTATAGAATGTATTTCGGTGCAATATTCAGCCAGAAGCTCCCGAACTCCATGCCCATGAGTTAAACCTATAATATCTGCTTCTAATCTCTGAATTATGGGTATAAAGGCTTTGGCAGGAGCCATTTCAGCTATAACAGCTATTTGCATTTTTAACCTCCAGAAGTTATAAATGGAATTTTCTCCCATCTCCATGCTACACATAGTGAAATTATGGCCATAAGAAAGAAAATCCATACCACAAGATCCGTTGGTCCTGTTTCAATCCAAAGAAGTGTATGAGCTAGAATTATAGCATATAAAGCCGTATATACTCCTTTCTTTATTTTCTGAATGCTGTGCATTAATTTCAGTACCAATCCTATAATAAACATCTGCACTGCCAGGGCTATGTATCCAAAGTCCAAAAGAGCTGGACCAAAAATGGTAGATGTAATGGAATGATGGTATCCTAAAACTACTTCACCTACAAGTGCCCTTGGATCAACTGATTTGAAAAATCCTGTTAGTGTATAATAAAATAATATGCCTCCACTGGCCCCCTGCATCTGGGTGATCTTATCCAAGACATTTAGGGTGAAACCTGCCCTGTAAAAGAGAAGTTCAAAGGGATTTAAATTCCAATATTGCCATTCAATAGCTTTAGTAGCTATATAACCAACAGAAAGCCCTAAAACTAATATGATCAGTGTGAATGTAAAAAAATATCTAAATTTCAAATTTATTGTGTAAAATGTTGTTATAAAAACGCTCAATATTATGGCCATGGCAGTGGTTCTGTAACCTGTAACGGCAAATAAGATAAGTCCAATAAAAAATAAGATATAATAAAGCTTTTTATTGTATTTAGCAAGCAAAATATTAATTGAAGGCAAAAAAATGAGATAGGATATCAACCAGAGCCGTGAAACTGCTTTAGCTTTTAGATATCCACTTAATAATGGAATACCTCCTAAAAAATAGATATTTAAAAACTGTAGTAAAATTCCCACCAATACAAGAGCTAAAATAAATCTTTCATTGAAAATTCGAGATAGATTAGTTTTAACTGAAGGTTTTGCCATGTATTTTGAAGCTGATTCTGAAATTCCCCTATATTTTCTCCAGATTAAGGGTGCAAATACTCCCAACAAAAAGAAGATTGTTCCAAATAAAATATAAAAAAAGACAATATAAGACGGTGTTTTTATGTCATTTATATGAAATACAAAGGCAAATACGGCAAAGGACAGGTATAAGAATATTCCAAAAACCACGATAAATGGTGAAAATATGTCAATGTTCCTTATTTCCATCAAATCACCAAATTAAATATTTTCTGTTGCTTCAATGAAATTGGAGGCTAGCTTGGGAAAAGCGGCGATATGTGTGTGTATATAACTTGCTACTGTATTTTCTTTCATTAAACCGTCTAATGAATTCATAATACCTCTTCCCCTCAATATATCAAATGCAAAACAGGGTTCTGGTCCGTTTATACCCACTTTACTGTAGTGAAATTCATGACCTCTGAATATGTCGCCTTTTTTGGATATTATGTTATCATATCTGGCTTTTGCTATAACATAACTCAATGCCTGGGGTTTTTTCGTCATCCAGGAGGGATAATTAAAAATTCCACACATTTTTCGTTCGTTTATTGAATCTGTAAGATACATTAGCCCACCACACTCTGCATAGATTGGATAACCATCGTTATGGAATTTTTTTACTGATTCCCTCATTGATTTATTGGATTCAAGTTCTCTTGCAAAGATTTCAGGGTATCCTCCGCCAAAAATAAGTGCATCTACATCAGGAACTTTCTCGTCGTGGAAGGGGCTGAATAGAACCACGTCCGCATTATTCGCCTTTAAAGCCTCTATATTTTCCATATAGTAGAAGGTAAATATCTCATCCATTGCAACTCCAATTTTAACCTTATTATGGGTCCCTTCATACCATAGATCCGCTCTTCCCTCTGGAAGCCTTCCAGATTCTCTCATAATAGCCAAAAGTGCATCTAAATCAATATTTTCTTTTATGATATTTCCCCATTTTTCAATAAAGTTTATTATATTCTCTCGCTCAACTGCAGGGACAAGTCCAAGATGTCTTTGTTCAACTTTTATGGCATCGTCTCTTGGGATGCCGCCTATTACATCTGTTTTTGCAAGCTTTTCAACAGCTTCTTTGGCTTTAAGATAATGTTTTTTGTTTTTTACATAATTCAGGATTACCCCTTCAATCTTAATAGAGGGATCAAGGGTTTTAAACCCAATCACCACCGCTGCAGCGCTTTTTACCAGACTTCTTGCATTTAAAATCAGTATCACGGGAGCATCAAGTGCCTTTGCAATTGAAGCGGTATTACCAACATCGTCAATAGGACTTATACCCTCATAAAGTCCTCTTACACCTTCAATTATACCTAAATCTGAAATGTTTAAACCTCTTTCAAAAGAGTTTCTAATCTGTCCTTCACTCATAAAGAAGGAATCGAGATTTCTGGAAGTATTTCCAGTTGCAAGTGTGTGATATGAAGGATCTATGTAATCTGGACCAACCTTAAATGGTTGTACCGTATATTCATCAGACAATGCTTTCATGATGCCTGTAGAAATTGTGGTTTTTCCCACTGCACTTCCTGTTCCTGCCAAGACAAGTCTCATATTATCTAGTAATTTGTGATGTTATTTAAAAATTTAGTAGGATACACCAAAAAATAAAATAAAGAAGGAGATTTTAAGTGGAAGTGCTAAGTCTAAAAAGCTCCCCCTCCACCTCCACCAGATCCCCCACCTACTCCACCGATTCCACCAGCTCCTCCGAAATCGCCGCCGGTGGCTTTGCTCATTCCATCATCCAGACTGGATGAGAGGAGAATATATCCTCCATAATAGTGGAAGATGTATATGTCACTTTTTGCCAGATCTTCACCTGGAACTGCTAGTTCCATGGACTTTCTCACACGATCTGCAATTCCCAAAGCTGTAGCATATACCAAAAACTTATTCCATATTTTAACGGAGGCGGGTGGGTATTCCTTTATCAGACTAAAGTCCTGAATGTATTTTTTAAATTTATGCCATTTAGCATCGTATTCCTCACCATGGGTGGTCCATTGACCAGCAATTTGTTGGGGCATAATCAAAGATACTAATGCCACTATTCCCAGAATAATGGATGCGTAAAAAGGATAAACTGCCACTGGTAAGGGATCAAAAATAGTCATATAAGCAACTATTATCGCGGTGACCAATGCAACTACACCATAAATTTTCAGGTAAGTATCACCTTTTTTTATAAAAATCCTTTTCATAGTTTCGTCGCTTAAAAATTCACGTTTAAGATCATCTTTCCACACATTGTAAGAATCTCTAAACGATTTTGCTATTTCACGATTTTTTAAATCATTTTTCATTTGATCAAGAGATATGACCCCTCCTCTTGCAAAACCCCGTAGGAAACTTATAACATCCAGTTCAAAGTATTTAAGTTCCGTGAGATCCTTATCTTTATTGATCTTTAATTTTATTGATTGATCTCCTTCATATTCCAGTTTTGATGGAGTATCCACTAAATTTAAATATCCTCTATTTATTAGATCCATAATTGTGGCTCTAAAGCCATCCATATTTGGTTCTCCCACTCTTTTTCCTAAACCTTTGCCAGATATGGCATTTACAACTGCAGGTGGATCATCTGTTGGTAAATCCCTCTCATATTCAGCCTGATAATCTATTTTAGGTTCTCTACCGAATTTATAATATATAATTACCGGTGTAATTATGCTTAATAGCATTAAAACCGCCAATATTAAGTATAAAATATTTTTGAAGTTTAATTCGTTAGCATATTCATTCTGTATCCTTTCAATTTCACTTAATCCAGATGCCCTGACCCTTTGAGCATAGGTGGTGTTATTTGAAAACTGATTTTTAGGTATGGCCATCCTTAGCTCAAACCATCTTCCAGAAGAAATTTTTTTAGTGGTAATTTGAAGAGTTGATCCCTGCCAAAAAGAATTTTCAACATAATATGGTGGATTTAACCAGTATTTCACACCTTCATTTGACTTTAAATGGATATTGGCATTTACTTTGCCCACATCCACTGCCCATTGTTCACCCCACAACTTATATTGGAGTTCAGCAATGTCATCATATATTTTTATGACATTTATAAAGTCATATTCAATTATCACATCCACATCTCTATCTGTGATAGGGGCCGTCTTTTGAGGATCCGAGTAAAGATATATCTTTATAGACTCCATATTTCCCTTATTGTTAATTTCATAAGAAGAATAAGCACCTTCAGTATTTATTTTTAGGTTCTCTATTCTTTCGCCAGCTTTAAGAGGAATATCTCGATAAACACCCTGATATGTTCCTGAAAATGAATAATGAATATTTTCTTTTACATGTAGATTACCGTTTTCCTGTAGGAAAAGTTCTATGTTGGCATAGGGAATAGAATAACTTCTATCCTCGGCATGAGAAGTATTAGGAATTAGGGAAACAGAAAATAAAAAAACCATTAGGAATAATATAAAATATATTTTTTTATTCAATATTACCACCTAAAATTCGACCTTTGGAACTTCTCTTTCTGTTTCAGCGATTTCAAAGAATTCAGATTCTTTAAAGTTGAAAAAATTAGCTACTATATTGCTGGGAAACATTTGACATTTGTTGTTGTACATTAAAACCGTGTCATTGTAAAATTGTCTGGAATAAGCTATTTTGTCTTCAGTTTCAGATAATTGCATTTGTAATTCCTTAAAATTTTCATTTGCTTTAAGGTTAGGATAGTTTTCAGCCACTGCAAAGAGGGTTTTCAAAGCTTCGGTCAGCTGATTATTCGCCATTTCGTTTTCCTTAACCGTTTTTGCATTTATAAGGTTGGATCGTGCCTTTGTTACGTTTTCAAATACGCCCTTCTCGTGTTTAGCATATCCTTTAACTGTTTCAACCAAATTAGGTATTAAATCTGTTCTTCTTTTCAATTGAACATCTATTTGTGACCAAGCATTTCTGACTCTATTTCTCAGCTTAATTAGGCTGTTATAAGTATAAATGAACACAATAATACAAATAAGTAATATAATTCCTACAATCGCCAAAACAATATATAATAACATTAGTTCACCATCCTTAGACTTATAAAATCTAAATCATGCCAAATAAACATTCCTAATCATGCTTAATATTGTTTCGTTTTCAAATTAATCAAATTAAATTTTAATTCTAAATCTTAATAATTCAATCCTTACTATATAAAAAAAATAAAAAATAAAAAAAATTGATTATTTCAATTTTTTACGTTTTAATATTTTTGTGGTTTTTTTTTTAACATTGAGGTGAGGAATTTGGAGTATCATTTGTCGTTGAATTTTCATCTGGATTTGATGGTTGATTTGTTGGTGGGTTTGTAGGTTGATTTGTTGGTGGATTAGGAACTGGATTTGTTGCTGGAGCTGAAGTTAATTTAACACTTGATCCACTTACGTGAATTTTTCCATGCACAAGGCAATAGTCAGCATCACAACGAGTACAGTAAAACATGCCTTCTGGGTTGTGACTACCACTCCCAATTTCTACGGAAAGTGTTCCATATCTATGGCACGCAGGACAGTAATTTAGAAAAATATTTGTACCATGTCGATAGTAACCATCAGACCAGCCACAAGAACAATACGCCCCCGTAGCTGAAACTTTATCTGAGTTCACACTATAACTGTTAGGTCCATAATATTTCGTCGTTTTTGCTGTGGATACATTGTATTTAACTATTTTATAGTAGCTTACTACTTTCACGTACCTGTAGGTACGTACTCTAACTTTTTTGTAGTAAACCTTCTTTTTTGACCTTACTTTCACATACTTGTAAGTATAGGTTGCAACCTTTTTGGACTTGTATACTGGAACTTTCTGGTAGTAGTATGACAGTGTAGTCAAGGATGATGCTGCATTCACTTCTAAAACATGGCTATTTGCATTTAAATCTGCACCAAATATTGCATTTTCCTTAAATGAACTCTGATTTTCTATCCCCCCAAAAGAGGGTAATGTGTACAATGCTATTGCTAACACAATTAGCAGTGCAACCCAAAATCCCGGCTTAATTATATCGCCCCCGTTTCATGTGTGTAAATGCAAAATGTGCATTTAGGGACAAAATGAAGGTTGTGATATTCTATAGTATAAATTTTTTGGTTTAAAATCCGGAAAAAAACGCTTATATATTGGTTTTTTGAATTTAGAACGTATAAAATGAGAATTTTTATTGATAGTTATTGCTTTGCCTTCTCTGTTTAAATTTTTGAATAATTAGATCATCAAGAATCGTATTTTCACAAAAAAAGTAAGTTAAGGTGCTATTATATACCCACCACCAAGAGAGAATTAATTTATGAACCAGTTTATAAGTTAATATGAACTCCGGATTTTGTTTTTTCTTAATTTAAAAAAATCTGGCAATTTTTTGTGGCAGAAATTGTTTTCAGTTTTTTAACAATCGTTTTAATGAAAACAATTTTTATAATTTTTTAAAGACTTAATATAAAGACAAGTTTTATGATCAATGATCTTCTAAACCCATATGAACAAACGCCAAAACGCTCAGTTGATTTGGAAAGTTAGATAATAACCCAGTAAAATAAACCAAAGAATTAATAAACATTTAGTATCATATTATTGTACATGAATTACCTTGAAAAATTAAATGTTCTCACAGATTCAGCTAAATACGATCTTTGCAATTATGTGACGAGTTCGCTTAAATATAATGCTGAAGAGGTTCCAGCTCTTCCTGGAATTTATTATAGCACATCTTCTAGTGGATGTTGTGTGCCTTTATTCAAGGTATTAATGAGTAATAAATGCTCAAATGATTGTAAATACTGTATAAATCATAGCAACAGAAAATTTAAACGTGTTGAATTTACTCCTAAAGAACTCACCAGTATTTTTCTAGATTATTACAATAAAAAATATGTTGAAGGTTTATTTTTAAGTTCGGGTACTTCAAGAGAGGTTGATTCGACAATGGAGAAAATGATAGAGGTTTCCAGTGCGCTTAGAAATAACCATGATTATAATGGATATATTCATCTCAAAATCCTTCCAGGAACATCCTATGAACTTATTAAAAGAGCCATGAGCTTGGCTGATAGAGTAAGTGTAAATATAGAAGCAGCAACTCCTGGTGGTTTTGATGAGCTTACTACCACAAAAAATTACAAAATAGATATTATAAGAAGGATGAAATGGATTAACAGATTGACAAAAAAGCATGAAAACTATGCTCCTTCTGGGCAGACCACACAATTTATTGTAGGTGCCACAGAAGAAAGTGACGAAGAAATCTTAAATAGAGCTAACTGGCTTTCTGATAAATTTGATATTAAAAGAAATTATTTCAGCGCATTTACTCCAATAGAGGATACACCGCTTGAAAATCATGGAAGTCCCCATCCAAAAAGAGTATCAAGACTATATCAGGCTGAATTTTTGATTAAATCGTATGGATTTGACTTTGAAGAATTGATATTTGATGAAAATGGAAATATGGCCACTGAAATGGATCCTAAATATTCCATAGCTCTCTTTAATAGAGATATGTTTCCTGTGGAGATCAACCAAGCTTCATATAAAGAGCTTTTAAGAGTCCCAGGAATTGGTAAAATTTCTGCAACAAGAATTATCAGTGCCAAAAATAACGGGAATCACTTTGAAAAATTAGAAGAACTTAAAAAAATGGGCGTTATGGTCAAGCGTGCTGAACCATTTATCAAATTAAAAGGTACTTATCAATCAATTCTTAGCTTCTAAATATAACATATGATTTTATTTGCTTATTATTTTTATATAGTCATATAAATATTTTAAATTATTTATTAGGGTTTTTAAATCTTTTATATTGTTAAAAAATGCATTTTACATTTTATCTTACTATAACTTTCCATATAAACTTATTTTTTTTAATAAAGTTATCCGTATTTGATTGAAAAGGATAATAATTATTTAAAATTTTGATAAATGAATTTACACAAAGTTAATTTGTAACATTCTGAGTCACTTTAACACTTTTTAGAATTTTTTAATTTTTCAATTCTAATTAAAAGATTAAAATTGAGGATTATTTTGCATCTTTAGAGCTTTTTTTTAGGTTATAATACATTAAAGGTTAAATAACGTCGGGATTTCGGGGGCTGATTTGGGAAAAATCTGGATACAATCTGGATGAAATATGGGAAAATTAGTATATAGATTGTTCTGTCTATTCATTAAAAATCTAATATACCGGAGGTGAATTCACTTCATGAAAAAAGTGGCTTTATTTGTATTCTAGTTATGTTAGTTAGTATGATACCTGCATTTGCAGCGACCACTGACACACCACTTAAAACACAGGATTGCACTTGTATTGGAACTCAAAAGAAAGATCAAAACAGAACAAAAGATCAAACCGAACTAAGGATCAAAAAAGAACTAAATCACAATTGAAAGATGATTCGTGCAATAAAACTTAATTAGCTTCAAATGAATTATTAGATTCTAATACCCATTTAATTATCCTTATTTAATTATTAACTGCAAACGTATTTATTTCCTTTATAATATTCAACATTGAGGTGTTGTGGAAGTTATGCGTATAAAAAAAGTTTTTTTATATTTATGTAATATTAAGAAGAAGGTGTATAACTAATAATTATAATGTAACATGTTTCTGTAACATTTTTCACTACCTTTCAACATATTAATCGTGATTTTTATGAAGCGGCTTTTATGGTATTTGATTGCTGGAAGCAGAGGAGGGGCTAATCGGGTTAGAATAATTGAAACTCTTTATGAAAGACCTTACAATGTTAATCAACTTTCCCAAGAACTCGATCTGGATTATAAAACCATTAAACATCATATTAAAGTTTTGGAGGAACACAACATTATTGTTATGTCTACCGGGAAGAAAAAATATGGATCTTTGTACTTTTTATCAACTCGTATGGAGGAAGAATATCCCCTATTCCTAGAAATTTTGAATAAAATGAAAAAGAAATAATAATGTATTCTGAAGAGGTGATGAAATGCTAGCAGAAGGAAATATAACAGAAAATGGAGGAATATGGACATTATTGCAGCTCACAAACAACCAAATTATAATTATAGACATTATAATAGGAATTGGTGTCATATTGCTTTTAATAACTCTTTTATACGTATATCTGGGAAGTTATCGGAAGTTTAGATCTAAATTTACCCTTGGACTCATATTATTCGCTTTGTTATTACTTTTACAGAGCGTACTCTTCACATACCTATTATTAACATATAGTTGCTTTAGAACTGAAGGAATGGGTCTTCCGTTCTTCTTTTTAAATTTCATCGAATTTTTTGCCCTTTTTATGTTAATCTGGGTAACTCTGGAATAAAATGGTACAATTCTTGGTGTAATCTGGGCATAATTATTTATACGATCCTCGGATACATTTTATTCAAGCAACAGAAGAGGTGGAAGAATGGACAATCTCAAGAAGATCGTTCTGATAATTGCTCTGGCCGTCATGGTATGTTCTATTCCAGTATTTGCAGGCGAATTAGCAAGCCAAATTCAGAAACAACAGAACAACCGTTACCAAAATTCTGAGGAGATCCAAAACTGCAATCAAACCTGTAACCAAACCTGCAATCAAACCTGTAACCAAACTCAGAACCGTGAACAAACTCAGAACCGTGAACAAACACAAACTCGAAATTCAGGCAGTGATAAGCAAATCCAGAATCATAACAGAGAACAAAACGGACGATAGTTCTTTATAATACGCTGTTGGTTTGACTGAGGATTTCAAACCCAACTAATACTTTCAAGTGTATAACAGTCAGAATAAATTATTCAAGTTACAACAAGGATTTACTCTATTAAACTATATTTTTAGAAATTAAATTGATATATAAGAATATGTCCAAAAAGAAAGGTTTTTTTGACATTTTATTCAAAAATCTCCCATATTGTTAGAAAAAAATGTCTAATTTTTAGCCATTTTTGATATAACCTTCATCTGATAAGTATTAAATAGTTAATTAGTTGAGACTGTAATATAATCATATAAAATTTGGAGAAATTATGATGATAATTGGTATGTCTTTGCCAAAACATCTTTTAAAAGAGTTTGATGAAGTTGTAAAGGAACATAGATATCAATCCCGTTCTAAGGGTATTCAGGATGCTCTTAAAGATTATATTGTACGTTATCAGTGGATGAATGAGATGAACGGTGAAAGAGTTGGAATCCTCACCGTTATCTATGGCCATCATTACACTGATATCACGGAAGACCTAACAAATATCCAGCACGACTACAGAAAATATATAAACGCAGTTATACACGTTCACATAAGCAAAAAATACTGTCTAGATGTTATAATAGTTAAAGGCAATGTCAAATCTATCAGAGAACTAACAGAGAAGATTATGAGACTTAAAGGCGTTGAACAACGATTAACTAGCGCAAGAACAGGGGAAACAACTGAAGTTGAAAGCTAAGAAGAAAAGATAGTTTTTTTAGGTGCTGATTTATTTCCTTTTTTTCAATATAAAGAAGTATTATATTAAAAAATTTATTGAAAACGAACAATATCTGCAAGATACACCATTAAGAACTAAAGATCTCCCATATTTCTGGATATTTATCTTTAACTGCCTGTTCAATGAGCTTTGATGATTCGTTGCTAATACTGAATTCTGGTTTTGTTTTTTTCAAAAATCTTAGTACTGCCGCAGATTTTGGGGACCATAATGAAATTCTAGGATTTTTTTGAACTTCATTCAGTACTTCATTAATTATTCTCTCATTAACATCCTTCAAATCAGCTTTAATATCTTCTGATTCCTCAATTTCTTTAAGTTTATCTGAATCTACAGCATAATCTTTTCCTATTAGGGCATCTAATCCCTTTCCTAGCGCAGCACTTTGTTTTTTTGGCATTTGATCATACGTCCTGTTCCATGCTAATTAACTCTTTTGCCAGATTCTTATATGCAATAGCACCTGAACTTTCTTCATCATATACAACACAGGGTTCTCCATGGCTAGGAGCTTCTGCCAATGTCACATTTCGAGGAATCGTGGTCTTGAAAATGTTATCGCCAAAATATTCCTTAACATTTCTGTAAACCTCTCTTCCAAGACGGGTTCTCTTGTCATATAAAGTCAGGAGGATGCCTTTTATATTCAATGAACTATCCAAACGACTTTTTACAAGAGTCAAGATCTTCATAAGATCCGCCATGCCTTCCAAAGCATAATATTCAGCCTGTATAGGTATTATAACGCTATCAGATGCTACCAGAGCATTTACTGTTAATAAACCGAGTGAAGGTGGCACATCTATGAAGACATAGTCATAATTATATGCTATACCACCCATGCGGTTTTTAAGTATAACTTCACGCCCGATTTCCTTGCTCAGTTCAACTTCTGCACCACTGAGTAATATGTTACTTGGAACAATATCTAGGCCTTCAATATTTGTTCTTATTACAACGTCCTGAATTCTATCTTTTTCAGATAATACTGTGTAAATAGTGTGTTCAAGGCCATTTTTTTCAATTCCAAATCCTGTAGTTGCATTTCCCTGAGGATCTACATCTATTAATAAAACCCTTTTACCTATTAATGCTAAAGCAGTTGCCAGGTTAACTGCGGTAGTTGTTTTACCACAACCCCCTTTTTGGTTTAATATTGCGATTGTCTCACCCATGAATTCATCTCCCATTTAAAGTTCTAAAGTTTAAGTTATAACTTATAATATTTAAAGTTACGCACTACTAAGTTATAAGTTCTAAGATTGAAGTTATAACTAACTAGTAAACATTTTTTTTCAAAAAAATTTAAGTCAAACATGATTTATATTGAAA
>Ga0194125_10008633_pt1 | contig 14323 bp, 11 predicted proteins | sample TA2KigC250mmetaG_FD_148626 | JGI IMG/M metagenome (GOLD analysis project Ga0194125, IMG submission 148626) | Freshwater microbial communities from Lake Tanganyika, Tanzania - TA2015034 Kigoma Deep Cast 250m | ecosystem: Environmental > Aquatic > Freshwater > Lake | place: Tanzania: Lake... | reverse complement strand
GAGGATGCTCATCGACGGGTTCAATGCAGGCAACTCCCACGAGGCCGAGTTCTCTTACATGACTAGGCTCGGCTTCTCCGAAGCCGATGTGCGGTTCATGGATGAGGTAAGGTATTACAGGAACGGCACGAAATACTACGGCACCATGCTCGATATGGGCTATGCCGAAAAGGTCATGGCCTTCATGAAGAGGATTTATCCAAGATTGCTGGATATGGTGCGCTGATAAGATTTAAACCAACATGAGGAATAAGTCATTATGAAATCTTGGACTGAAATGGCGTTGATATATGGTCAGTGCAAGAGATATGCAGGATAGGTGCATGTTGCATGAAAATACTGCTGCTGCACACAGACTTCGTGGAATGGGAGCCGAAGAAGCGGGCAATCAAGGCCGCGGAGGAGGCGCCGAAGAAGAAGGTCAGGGTCGAGGAGGCGCTGGTCTGCCTTAGCGCGGTCGAGAAGGCTGACGAGGGCAGCCCGCAGGCTGTTGCCGAGAAGGCCGCGGACGAGATACTCAAGGTCTTCAACGAGGTGAAGGCTGATTCCGTCGTGCTATACCCATACGCCCATCTTTCGTCAAGCCTGTCCAGCCCTGCTGTTGCGCTTGAGGTGCTGAAGGAAATTGAGGCTCTCCTGGCGAAGAAGAAGGTCAAGGTCACGCGCGCGCCATTCGGCTGGTACAAGGCGTTCGACATCAGATGCAAGGGCCACCCGCTCTCGGAGCTGAGCAAGAGCATTGTGATTGGAGATTCTGTAAAGGTTGACGAGAAAACAAAAATTCACATGCAGGCCGAGAAGCCCGTTGACACGAAGCAGCTGCTGCGCGAGATATCCAAGCAGAAGCTGGACAGGGAGAACCTGAAGGACAACGACCACAGGATTCTGGGCCAGCGCATGGACCTGTTCTCATTCAGCGAGACAGCGCCGGGCATGGTGTTCTGGCACGACAAGGGCTGGACTATATTCAACGAGCTTATTAAATTCTGGCGCGAGGAGCACAGGAAGGCGGGATACCTTGAGGTTTCCACGCCGATGGTGCTGGACAAGAAGCTCTGGCAGATATCCGGGCACTGGGAGAAGTACAGGGACAACATATTCCTTTCCAAGTACGAGGGCCGCGACTTCGCGGTCAAGCCCATGAACTGCCCGGGAGGGCTGCTGATCTACAAGCAGAGGCCGAAGTCGTACAAGGACCTTCCGCTTCGCATGGCCGAGCTGGGCACTGTGCACAGGCAGGAGCTGTCGGGCGTGCTGACAGGCCTGTTCAGGGTCATAGAAATCACGCAGGACGACGCGCACATATTCTGCACGGAGGCGCAGCTTGAGAAGGAGATTGTGGCAATCATGGACCTTGTCGACAGGTTCTACTCAAAGTTCGGCTTTGACTACCACATGGAGCTTTCGACAAGGCCTGCGAAGAGGATTGGCGACGACAGGCTGTGGGACAAGGCCGAGAAAATCCTTGAGGGGGTGCTGAAGAAGAGGAAGGCGAAGTTCAAGATAAATGCAGGCGACGGCGCGTTCTACGGGCCGAAGATAGACTTCCACATCAAGGATTCGCAGGGCAGGTCGTGGCAGCTGGCGACCATACAGCTGGACTTCGCCATGCCCGAACGGTTCGAACTGACCTACAACGGCGAGGACAACAAGCCGCACACGCCTGTGATGCTGCACCGTGTGGTCTACGGCGCGCTGGAGAGGTTCACAGGCATACTGCTGGAGCACACCAGCGGCGCGCTCCCGACATGGCTTGCCCCCGTTCAGGTCAGGGTGCTCTCTTTCACTGACAGGAACAACAAGGCTGCGGAGAAAATATACAAGGAACTTGTTGCGAATGGCATTCGGGCAGAGCTGGACATCGAGAACCACACGGTTGAGCACAAGGTCAGGGAGGCCGAAATACAGAAGGTGCCTTATGTGCTTTGTATAGGCGACAAGGAGGAGAAGGCGGGCGCCGTGGCTGTGAGGAGGCGCGGCGACAAGAATATCAAATTCGGCGTCAGGCCGGACGACTTTGTCAAGAACGTGAAGGAAGAGATTGCAGAGAGAATATAGCGGCAATGCTTCTGTTGAGGGTTACAGCCAACTCATAAGAAGAGTATCTGGTTTTCTGGGAGCGCTACCTTTTCATCGCCTTCTTCCACGCATCCCTGACCTTCGCGGTGTCGTAGATGATTGCAAGTCTGTCTATCCTGCCTTCGGGCGAGACGTTGAAGATGTCAGTGCCTTCAAATGACGTGAACTGGGAATTCCTGAGTATCCACTGGTAGCTGTAGTGCGCGACAATGCTGCCGGGCTTGCTGCGATTCTCGAATATGTTCAGCACGGTTATCTTGGATTTTGCGGTGTCCTGCAGCAGGTCCCTGAAGAACTCGGACGCCTGCATCCTGCCGTAGAGCGGCGAGTCAACCACCGCGTACTTGGAGAAAAGCCTGATTATCCGGTCATAGCTGCCGCTCTCAAGCGCCTGGAAGTAGCTTCTGACGACCTCTTCGGCTGACGGCATGGTTATAATATACAGATGAAAGAATAAATTGGTGCTTATGTCGATAACATGGCAGGACTTCGAGAAGGTTGACATGCGCGTGGGCAGGGTAGTCTCCGCTGAAGACTTCCCGCAGGCGCGCAAGCCCGCATACAAGCTGAAGATTGATTTTGGTTCGGAGGTAGGGACGAAACAAACATCTGCGCAGATAACGAAGCTGTATTCCAAAGAGGAGTTGATTGGGAAGCAGGTTGTCGCTGTCGTCAACTTCCCTCCCAAGAACATCGCGGGCTTCATGTCAGAGGTACTTGTCCTTGGCGTGGTTTGCGACGGCGGCGAGGTCATCCTCCTGCAGCCCGAGAGGGACGCGCCGCTCGGGAAAAGAATCGCGTAGAACTAATCGCTTGTCCCACCGGCTAATGCGAAGGATTAAGTTATATTAATAACCAACTGCAATTTATTGCATGGACAAGCCCCTTGCGGTCTGCGGACTGCTGCTTCTCATCGGTTTCCTTGCCACTCATTACCTTCTCTTTTCAATCTATGATTACACGCTTGTGCCGGCGGTTTGGGTAGTTTTAGCGGTGGTTGGAATAGCAGTCAGCAAGGGGTGTTGCTGCTGCAGGAAGAAGGGGAGGTTCGGGAAGAAGTGCTCATGCTGCTGCTCGGGCGCCATGGCTGTCGCCGTGGCTGAAGGCATAATCCTGACAGCAGCCATACTCATCCAGCTCGTGGCGGTTTCGCCCTTTTATCTTGTCAGCGTCTGGATGCTGGTCATCGGCGCGGCGCTTGTCGCTGACGGGCTGAAGGGCAGCCCGCTGAGGCTGCAGCTCGGGCTGTTCTGGCTTTTCTCCGCCGTGCTCTTCCCGTTCCTGAACAACTACCAGGGCTCGTCAATGCTCATCGGCGCGCTTGTGATGGGAGTGCCGCTGATTCTTGCAGGCATTGTGAAGAAGGAGTGAGTGATGTTATGGCGCTCGCGAGGAGGCTTCTGGTTTCCCTTGTCGTTTCGGCCATCTTCGGCATTCTTTGCGCCTACGGCACGTCCAATGTGCAGATACCTGGCTTCACCATGACCATGCCATACCTGATGACAATCTTCTACGCGCGCCTGCTGACGGGCTTCCTCATCGGGTTCGCGGGCTCATGGGCCATTCTGAAGAGCAGATACGGCAACGCCGCGCTTAGGGGTGCGATAATGGGCATAATATCAAGCGTTTCCATCTCGTTCTACGGCGGCGCGGCTGTCTTCATAGGCGCGGGCATCATCTACGGGATAATAACCGATGTGCTGGCGACGAAGTTTGGAGAGTAGTCACTTCTTTCGTGCCGCATAGAATACCAGTGATAGCACCAAATATAGTGCTATCAAGTAGATCAGGACAATTGCTGGATTAAACACAAAGCTGTTGGCAACATCTGTCGCGCCAGGAGAAATGAGAAATATATAAGTAAGCACATTTGCCGCTGTCATATATTCTACGCATGGTGGGGGCGACTGACCTGGCATCAGCGGATATGTACTGCAGGTATGGAAAGTTGCAGGCACGCCAAAGATAAGAAGTGTGATGACTAATGTCGCTACTTTCCATTTGGTTGGCATGAGCAGAGGCTTGAAATCCATTTTACCTCTCCATGATGAAGTGCCGCCTGTGCTCCCTCTCCTCGGGCAGGGTGAGCATGACCATGTTGGAGATGTCCCCTACGCCCATGACATCGGAATCCTCGGCAACCTTGAGCGCGCGGTTGAGCTTTTGCGTCTTGTCGGCGTATATCTCGAAGAGCACGTCGCCCTTTGCTACCCTGTCGCCTATCTTCTTGCGCAGAAGCACGCCTGCGCCCTTGTCGCTCGGGCATCCCGCCGCCCTTGCTATCTGCGTTATGGTGCTGTTGTTTATCCACCAGACATGGCCTGATGCGTCGGACTCCACCTTCATGCGCTGTCCGCCCACATGGATGTCGGACGGCTTTATGCTGGGGTCGCCGCCCTGCTCGGCTATTATCTGCTTCATCTTCGCGAGCGCCCTGCCCGACGACAGCAGCCTTCTCGCATACGCCTCGCCGTTCTTCATTCCCTTGAACCCGAAGAGCACGCCTGAAAGATGGCAGGCCTTCGCAACCAGGTCTGCAGAACCCCTGTGTGCATAAAGGGTTTCCAGGACTTCGCGCGCCTCCAGCGCAGGCCCGACGCCGTAGCCAAGCGGCTGCTCGCCGTACGTCGACGTGCACGAGACCCTGATGCCGAGGTTCCTGCCGAGCTCAATGAACTGCTTCGCAAGCTCCTGCGCCTCGCCGACGGTCTTGATTTTCGCGCCCTTGCCTGTCGGTATGTCTATGGCAAGATATTTCGCCCCCGCGGCCTTCTTCTTGGACATCACCGACGGCAGCAGCAGCGGGTCTATCGAAAGCGGATACTCAACCCTTATGAAGGCGTCGTCGGCGGGCGCCATGTCGACGGCGCCGCCCCACACAAGGCAGCCGTTCGTCTTCCTGACAATCCTGGCTATCTCCTCCATGGAGTGCTCAACAGGCGCGATGCACTCCATCTTGTCTGCCGTGCCTGCGGGCGCGGTTATTGCCCTTGACGAGGTCTTGGGTATGGTCAGACCCGCCGCCGCCACAATGGGCACGAGCAGCATTGATGTCTTGTCGCCGGGAATCCCTCCCGCGCTGTGCTTGTCATAGACATCCTTCTTTCCGAGGCGCAGCTTTTCGCCTGTCTCCGCCATGGCGGTTGACAGGGCTGTGGCTTCGCCCATGGACAGCCCGTGGTCGTTCAGCGCTATCACGAATGCCGCTGTTTCAACATCAGACAGCCTCTCGCCGACGACATCCTCAACTATGGCCCTCATCTCGTCCTTGGACAGCGGCTTGCCCGCCATCTTCCTCTTTATGGAGTCAATGGAACTCGGCGGTTCCGCCGGGCTGACATCTACGGGCTGGCCCGCCTTCAGTCTGAGCTGGTCGAAAAGGCTCGCATACATGCCGGCTTCGCCCTTGCCTATAACCTTCCTGGCAACATTCACTATGGCGACCGTCTTCCTGCCGTCGAACTTTATTTCCACCCTCTCCAGCGCCTTGACGCCCAGCTCGTCCGCGTCCTCCTTCCTGAGGACTATTATGGGCTTGTTTGCCTCGAACTGCAGCGGCCTCGCTATAAGCAGCATAACTATCTATCTCTATTTTGTTCGGCTTCTTTATATCTGATGGAGGGCAGGCAGCCTGCAATGAAAACCGGCACCCGCCAAATGCTTATATATCAGTGCTCCAAGACTTTGTCACGAATGCTTGCGACGCATAGCTGTTTAACTGTGAGACAACATATGACTGCGATTGCAGGTTGTCTTGCAGTATGCGTTCCGACGGAGCAATTCATGCTACTTCGGAACGCTATAAAATGTGAGGTGTGGACATGGCAAGGAGAGCTTCAAGGAAATACTACATTCTCAGGCAGGGCCGCAACGTCTCCATATTCACCGGCAGGCAGCCGCGCCAGGCTGCGCTCAAGGCCGCGACAAGGGGCGTTTCTGACATCAAGCTCAGGGAGAGGGGAAGGCGCAACCGCGACGGGACCTACAGCATCCACGTTTTCAGGGGTTCCAGGAAGAAGGTCACCATCTCGCCCGAGGTCAGCTGGCTGCCCAGCTCTGTCTGGAAGCCTGTGGTCAAGAAGGTCAGGGTTGACAGGATAAGGTCAATCAGATAAGGAGCAATGCAAAGATAGTCAGCCTTGGCCTGATTTTATTTTTTGTTTTTTCCGGTTTTTTGTTTTCATGTTTCAGAAGAGTTGATGTCAGAACTCGCTTGAGCTTATGTAGCCCCTCTTCCTGCTGCTGATATACGACTTGCTCATTCCGCTGGCGTAGGTCGTGCGGTCGACCTCGTACTCGCCCATGCCCTCCGCCGGCCTGGCTTCCTCCTTCTTTTTCTCCTCCTCGGCAGTCGGCGCGAGCTCCAGCCTTTCTATCTTCACCTGCTCGGGCGGGTGGATTGGCGACGGCGCGCTCATGCTTGTCGCGAACTTCCAGAGCAGGCTGCCGTCAAACTTGCTGACGCAGTAGAGGTTGCAGTCCCAGCTTCCGAATATCACCATGTTCTTGTAGACCAGCGGCTTGCAGTGGATGAAGCCGTTTGTCCTGAACTTCCACACCATCCTTCCCGTGCGCTTGTCCACTGCATACATGTTGTTGTCGTAGCAGCCGAGGTAGGCGTAGTTATCGTCTATCGTTATCTCGCTGACAGCATTGTCCGCCTTGAACGTCCAGACGACCCGGCCGCCGCTGTCAAGGCAGTAGCTCCTGTCGTCCGTGCATCCGAAATAAACCCTGCCCTCCTCCGCGATCGGGCACAGCACGCCGCCGTGGAAGGCGCGCGACCATTTCAGCTTTCCTTCAGGCGAGATGGCGTAGAGGTGCCTGTCCCATGAGCCGAAGTAGATTATTTTGTTTTCCTTGTCATAGGCGGCGGGCCATGCCGCTATCCACGCCTGCGCGTTGAACTTCCACATGAGCCTGCCCTCCATGTCCAGGCAGTAGAGGCACGAGCCGAGGTAGCCTGTGTATATCCTGTCGTCGAGTATGAGCGGGTATGTCAGCGGGAACGAGGTCTTGAAAATCCAGGCAAGGCTTCCGTCCCTCGCGTCCAGGCAGTACATGCAGCCGTCTGTGCAGGCGACGTAGAGCCTGCCCTTGTATTCTGCAGGGGCGTTGCCTATCGGGCCGTTTGTCTTGTAGGCCCATATGAGCTTTCCTGTGTCCGCGTCAAGGCAGTAGACGCTGCTGTCGCCCGAGCACACGTAGGCGCGGCTGTCCTTGCACGTCGTTTCCGCCTGTATGACGCCGTTCGTGGCAAAGCGCCAGAGCTCCTTCCCTTCAAGGCTGAGGCAGTAAATATTCTTGTCATAAGCGCCGACATATATCTTGTTCTTGTAGACAGCGGGGTTCGCGGTTATCGTCCCGCCCGCGCCGATGCGCTCCCAGAAGGTCTTGTCCCTGAGGGTGTCGTATTCCAGTATGTTGCCCCAGTTCTCAATGTCCCTGAACTCGCCTTCCATACATGGTCACTCAAACAAACCCGAGCAGAAGCGAAAAGACGTCGCCGAACAGCAGCGTGACGACGAGCGCTATGACGAACACGGGCGCGAACCTGACTCCTTCCTTTATCCAGACGTGCCCGCCCCTGCGCTTCAGCGCCTTCACCTCGGCGGGCCTGAGCACGCGCCATTTGCCCCCCACAGGCACGTCGCCGGCGCGGAGCCTGCTGACGGGAATCCTCCGCTTGAACAGGTTCTTCTCTATGTACATGCCGTAGCGGGAAAAGACAACGATGAACGCTATCAGGGCAGGGAATGACGCGGCAAGCAGCGGCGACGGCGGGGCAAGCCTGAACGAAAGGAACATGGTGACGAGGAATATCAGGTAGGCTGCTGTCGTGCCGCCGACCAGCATGACAGCGCCCTTGTACTCGCGCCTGAAGCTCCTGATGAAACCCCTGTACACATCAGGCCTTGTTAAGGACAGGACGACCGAATAGGCGATTATGTAGATGAACGCGACAAGGAAGAAGTTGAAGAGCATCGCGACAGGGAACGGGAAGAATCCGAAGTAGGCGAACCCTGAGGGGTTCGGGAACAGGAACCCCAGCGCGCCGAGCAGCCACGCGTCGCCGTCGCCCCACTGCCTCGCAAAGTACATGGCAAGCCCCACGGCAAGGAACGCGACCCCGACGAGAATGGAGCTTGTCAATATTCCCCAGTCCGATGAAAGCCATGCAAAGACGCTTCTGACGGCAAGCGCAAGGATTATCATTGAGTATGGCAGCCAGTCAGGGAACTCCGTGCTTTTGAGGTCCCAGTAGCCCGCAAGCCCGAACCCAGCGATGCCTATGGCGGCGAGAATCCACTCAATCATGACTATCATTTGGTCAGCGGGCTAAATATATAGTGAAACAAGGAAATAACATAGATTAACATCTCCTTGTTTCGCATATAGCGAGACCACTTATACATTGGATTAAAAAGTGGTCTCACTATATCTCCGCTAAAGAAAGGCCGTCCCGCAAGAAGATTGCATGCCATCAAAAATTTTATGCAGCGACTTCGCGCCAAAAGCGCGGCTTCTGTCAATAATAATAGGCAACAAGAACAGAATATACTTATGGGCATTTTTGGCGGGAAAAAGAAAGAGCCCCCAAAGCGCCGGGGCTGGAACCAGCCCTATTATACGCCGAGCGAGGCGCGCAGCAGGGAATACAGGCTCTTCATGGAGCAGGAGCTCCAGAAGCCTGGCTGGTACGAGTCTGCGGTCGGGTTCGCTTCCAAGATTCTGCATGTCAAGGCGGACGAGGGCACCAAGAAGCTCGTTGACAGCGCGGTGAGCTTCACAGGCATGAAGATAACGCCTGACGGCGTGATGTCGCTGTTCGTGCTGACCATCATCGCCTTTGCTGTCGCGGGCGTGGCGCTTATGGCAGGCGGCATCGTGCCTGTGCTTGGCGGGCTCATTGTAATAATCATAGGAGCCATGCTCGCGTTCTACCTGATGAAGTACCCCGGCTATGTGCTGAAGTACACGAGGATAGACGCCAGCAGCCAGATAGTGCTGGCCATACTCTACATGGTGGTGTCCATGCGCATCTCGCCGAACCTCGAGGAGGCGCTGCGCTTCGCGGCGTCAAACATATCCGGCGCGCTCGCGTGGGACATGCGCCGCCTGCTCTGGGACATAGAGATGAGGAAATACTACTCCGCCGACGACGCCGTTGACGACTACATAGTCAGGTGGAAGCCCGAGAACGAGGAGTTCTCGGAGGCGCTGCGGCTGATAAGGGACTCCAAGCGCCAGACGCCTGAGCGCGGCAGGCTGCTCCTTGACGAGGCGCTGAACGTCATACTCAAGGGCACCAAGGTCAGAATGAGGCACTACGCGCAGGACCTCAGGCTGCCTGTCATGGTCATACACATGATGGGCATTGTCCTTCCCATACTCGGCACCATAATGGCGCCTCTGGCCGCGGTGTTCATGGCGGACGTTGTCCAGCCCATCCACTTCATAGTGGGCTACGACATCGCGCTGCCCATAGTGATAGTCTGGTTCATCAACAACACGCTGAGGCGCAGGCCTGTCACGGTCTCGCAGGTTGATGTGAAGAGCCATCCAGGCCTGCCGAAGCCTGGGCATTTCATAATGGGCAAAAGCCAGATACCCGCCCTGCCCATAGGCATCATCGTGATGGCGGCGATACTGCTGTTCCCGATATTCTACTTCGCATCAAACCCCGGGCTGATGTTCCCGCCTGTCGTTGACGGCAAGTATGTCTCGCCGCCCGACCCTGACCACGTGACAACCACGGTGATGTCCATGCTCATAGTCATAGGCATAGGCGCGGGCCTGGCGACATATTTCATGCTCTCCAACTTCCAGGCAGTCCGCGTCAGGTCAGGCATGAACAGCATAGAGGGCGAGTTCGAGCTTGCGCTGTTCCAGCTTGGCAACAGGATAGGCGCGGGGACGCCGACCGAGGTGGCGATAGAGAAGTCCATTGACGACGTCAAGGACCTCAAGATATCCAACCTGTTCAAGCTCACGCTGCGCAACATACGCGACCTCGGCATGACATTCGAGGACGCGCTGTTCCATCCTCAGTGGGGGGCACTGAAGTTCTACCCGTCCAAGCTGCTGCTGAACATAATGAGCACGGTGGTTGACACTTCAAAGAAGGGCACGAGCTACGCCGCGGAGAGCATGCTCAAGATATCCCGATACCTGAAGAACATCCGCGAGACGCAGGAGTTCATCCGCGGCATGCTGAGCGAGACCGTGAGCAGCATGCGATTCCAGGCATACTTCCTGACGCCGCTGATAACAGGGCTCATAGTGTCCATGGCAGACATCATCATACAGGTGCTCACGACGCTTGGCCAGTACCTGCAGAAGATGCAGCTCGGCTCCGCGTCAAGCCTCGGTCTTGACTTCTCGCTCATATCGCTGGGCACGCCGTCAACCTCGCCCGCGGTCTTCCAGATGATAGTCGGCATCTACCTGCTTGAGATGGTGGTCATACTCGCCATGTTCATCACGAAGATAAGCGAGGGCGAGAACAAGAGCCTGCAGTGGTACACAGCGGGCAAGATGCTGCTCATCAGCATGATTGTCTATTTCATGGTTGCCTACGCCTCCACCAGCATGTTCGGCGACCTGATAAAGAGCGCGCTTGCAGGGCTCAACGTCGGGGCTTGACGTTCGGGCCCGTGAAGTAAGGCTGGAGGATAATCCCAAATGAGTGGCGATGCACCTGTGCCAAATGCTTTGATTTTTAAAACAATTCACCACCCAAGCCAACAATGGTAAAGCGGTCTTTGTAACAGACATCAGCCCTTACTTTACCCCTCTCGGCCGCCTCCACTCGCTCTCGCGCCTGTAGGGCGCGGAGTAGCCGCGCTTGTCGCTGCCCTCGAAAAAAGACTCCTTCTGGCTGCTCTTATTCTGACTCCCTTCCTTCGGCTTTTCGCCGCCCGTGTAGGCAATCTCAATGATGTCGCCCTTCTTCACCTGCACCTCGTCAAGCGGCAGGTCAGGCTCGCTGTCGTTGACGAAGACGAGCACACCGACCTTCCTGTGGCCGAACAGCCTCTCGGCTTCCTTCTGGAACTCCTCCACGCGCTCCAGCCAGAGCCCGAATTCCCTGTGGCTGCTCCAGACAGCTGTCAGCTTCTTCCCCTTCAGGTAGGCCTTCACCTCGTCGGAAAGCTTGCCTGTGCTGAGTGATGAGAACCTTCCGACTGAGATGATGCTGTAGATTTCGCCGTCAATGAACCTTTCAATGATTTTCATAACTACCATTCCACACCATTCTATATTATTCCGGAGTCAAATAATATAGCATGGACACCGGCAGGCTCATAGACGACGTCCTGAGGGAGAGGACGTGGCTTTCCAGGGACAACTCCAACACGCAGGTCTCGCCCTCGCTCGTGGACTATGTCGTGTTTTCCAAGGCGCTGGAGGAATACGTGCTGAAGAGGCTGTATTCCCCTGCCGTCGTCAGGGCGCACAACGAGGGCTCCATATACATCCACACCCTGCACAGCGCGCTCCGCCCATATTGCAATGGGGTGGATCCAAGGATATTCCTGCTGGACGGGCTGAGGTTTCCCCACTGCAGGAGCAGGCCTGCGAGGCATTTCAGCTCGGCTGTCTACCAGTCCATGGCTTACATGTTTTATTCGCAGCTTTTCTTCGCGGGTGCGCAGGCGATGGACTACTACAACTGGTTCCTCGCGCCCTACGCGCACCACGACAGGCTCGGCTATGCGGAGATAAAGCAGGCGGTGCAGGGGCTTGTCTACCAGCTCAACCAGTCAAACAGGACGGGCGCGCAGAGCGCTTTCACCAACATAGGCCTGCGCGTGAACTGCCCGTCATACCTGAAGGAGCAGGACGGCCAGGCAGTGCCTGTGATATACAGGGGCGAAAAGCTGGCCACAGCATCCTACGCCGACTACGAGCACGAGGCAAGGCTCATCTACAAGGCATTCATGGAGGTCATGCGTGAGGGCGACGGGAACGGGCTGCCCTTCACGTTCCCGATAATCACGACAGCGATAACAAGGGACCTTGACTGGAACGACGAGCTCTGGCTGGAGACGATGAGGACAGCCGCCGAGAAGGGGACGCCCTATTTCTTCAACCTGGCGGCGGACTACCTTGACGAGAAGTACGTGCACGCCATGTGCTGCAGGCTTTTTGTTAAACACTGTCTACCGTTTGAAGAATCGGTTATAATAAGAAAAGGCAATGAAATCTCCATCGAAAGTATAGGAGAAGTTGTTGAAAAATGGGAAAGTATGAAACATAAGTCAATTGAAACCTTGAGTTTTGATACAAAGCTGGGGAAGATAGAATGGAAACCTATAATAAATGCAACAAGGCACATAAATCTAAGCGGGCATATCCTTTGCATAAAAACAAAAGACGGGAAGGAGATAAATGTATCCGAAAACCATCCGTGTCTAGTCCTATCAGAGGAAGGATTTGTTTATAAGAAAGCAGAAGAGATCCGGAATGGTGACTATCTTTTAACACCCAAGCAAATTCCGATGTCAAATTCAACAGATGATATCAGAGCGACTGACTTTATTATAGAGGAATCAGACTTTGCTGTAGCAGGTAAGGGTTTAGATTCATTACTCCGCAACATAGAGAACCACTCTGAGGCATCAAGAAGCTTGGGTCTTCATAGGACGTTCGTATATGACAGGAAAAGAGACGGAAACATGAGACTTGACATGTATAAGAAACTTGGAGGAAAATTATCTGATATTACATTAATGCCACGGGGTGTAGGCAAGCTAATAAATATTGATATGATGACCACAAGTTCCCTAGCAAATATAATAGGATTTTTCTTGTCAGAGGGGAACATCTTTAAGGGAGGGGTTACATTCACATTTAATGAGAACGAGAAAGATATCGCATGCGGGCTTTCAAAGCAAATAATGAACACATTCGGGCTTGACTCAAAGATATTGAATGTAGAAAAAAAGAATGCCATAAGGCTGCAAGTGAACGCAAAGGTTTTGGCAGATATTTTCAGGGGCATGTTTGGAATAAATAGAAAATCTAAAGGAAAGGTTACAAAAAGATTGCCAAAGTTCGTATTTTCTGCTCCAGAAGCCTTTAGGTGGGCTGTGATCGACTCATTTTTCACAGGTGACGGCACCGTAAAATGTAAAAGAGGTCAGATTGACCAGGTGATTTTTTCAATTAGAGATAAGGAAATGGTAAATGATATCTCATTGCTTCTTTACTCCCTTGGCATAGCGTTTTCTATAACCCACGATTCCCGTGTATTCAGCATTAATGTTCAAAAGGGCAAGAACCTTGAAAAATTTATGAAAAATGCACCTAGTAAATTTATCTTCAAAAACAGGCTGAATCTGCCCGGAGAAAGAACACATCCTCCTATATGTGAGCTGTTTCCCGATTTTCTGATAGACAAAGAAAGGATAAAGGATATAAGCTCTCAATATTTGAGACATAAAATAAGAGAATCTCTGAAACATTTCAGAAAGATTTCTGCAAAGAGGTTAGAACAAACAAAGAATATAATAGGCACCAAATTACTTGACTTGATAATCCAAAGTGATGTGCATCCAGTTGAAGTAACATGCTTGACCAAGAAAAAATACTCGGGCTTTCTGTATGATATAGAAGTAGCCGAAAACAACAATTTTGTTCATGGGTATGGTTTGATAACACATAACAGCGGCGGCATCTGGCAGGCAGGCGGCATGGGCAGCGGCAGCAACAAGGTCGTCACGCTGAACCTTCCCCGCATCGCGCTGCTGGCAAAGAAGGACGAAGGCAGGTTCTTTGAAATCCTTGACAGCAAACTGGAAGCTGCGAGGAGGGCGCTGAGGGAAAGCAACGAAATAGTCAGGAAGTCGCTCTACCAGTGGAAACTACTCCCGCTGCTGGCGATGAAGACAGCGGACGGCGCGCCATACTACAACTTCAGGGAGAGGAAGCTGACCATCGGCATGATAGGCATGAACGAGTGCCTGCTCAACCTCACCGGCGTCGGGCTGGCGTCAGGCGAAGGGCTGAGGCTCGGAAAAAGGATAACCATGCACATGGCGGGGCGCGCGGCGCAGTTCTCAAGGCAGGACGGCGCCACCTACACGCTGGAGCAGACGCCTGCAGAGGCTGCGAGCCACAAGCTCGCCACAGCCGACATACGAATTTTCAGAAAAAGAGCCCATGTGCAGGGAAAGCAGGGCAGCTTCTACTACACCAACAGCACCCATGTGCCCTACAGCGAGGGCGCCGACCTCAT
>Ga0194125_10008630_pt1 | contig 14328 bp, 11 predicted proteins | sample TA2KigC250mmetaG_FD_148626 | JGI IMG/M metagenome (GOLD analysis project Ga0194125, IMG submission 148626) | Freshwater microbial communities from Lake Tanganyika, Tanzania - TA2015034 Kigoma Deep Cast 250m | ecosystem: Environmental > Aquatic > Freshwater > Lake | place: Tanzania: Lake... | reverse complement strand
CCGAGCCTCGCGGCGATGCGGTCGATCTGCCGCTCGATGGCGAAGAGGCTCTGCGGCGCGCCAAAGCCCCGGAAGGCGCCGTTGGGAGGCGTGTTCGTCGCCACGGCCCTGCCCCGGATCGAGATGTCGGCGATCCTGTAGGCCCCTGCGGCGTGGAGAATCGAACGCGAGAGAACGACCGGGCTCAGCGTCGCGTAGGCTCCGCCGTCGAGGACGATGTCGATCTCGGCCGCGGCGATCGTCCCGTCGCGGCGGACGCCGGTCCTGTGCCGGATGAGCGACGGGTGCCTTTTCGTCGTGCAGCGGATGTCCTCCGAGCGCTCGTAGATCATCCGGACCGGACGTCCGGCCCGGAGCGCGAGGAGGGAGGCGTGGAGCGCGAGGACGGAGGGGAAGTCCTCCTTGCCGCCGAACGCCCCGCCCGTGGCCGCCTGTCGAACGATCAGGCTCTCCGGCGCGATCCCCAGAGCCATCGCGAGGGCGTTGTGGACGTAGTAGGGGCACTGCAGCGAGCCGATCGTCTCGACTCCTCCGTCGGGGCGCGGCATCGCGATCATCCCGTTCGGCTCGATGTAGAGATGCTCCTGATGTCCCGTTCTGTAGACGCCCTCGATGACGAGGTCGGCTTCCCTCATCCGCTCGGCGGGATTCCCGTCTCGGATGCCGTACTCGGCGATGACGTTGTCATCGCCCCAGATGATCCGATCGCCGCGCAGGGCTTCTTCCATGGTCAGCACGGGGGGGAGCGGATCGATCTCGACATGGATCGCGCGCAGCGCCGCGGCGAGCGTCTCCCGGTCGGGCGCCGCGGCGAGGGCGACAGGCTCTCCGACGAAGCGGACATCTCCGGCGGCGAGGATGCGATGATCGTCCTTGATCATCGAGACGACATTCGGTCCGGGAAGGTCGCCGGCGGTGACGACGACCGCGCAAGACCAGTCGAAGGCGGGATCGAGAGAGATCGCCCTGATCTTGCCTCTCGGCGCCTCGGACCGGACCGTCCCGCCGAACCATCCCCCCGGAGTCTCGATGTCATCCACGAAGAGGGCGCGCCCCGAGACCTTGTCCCCGGCATCGACGCGCGCGGGGGAGGATCCCACGATCTCCGAGCCCTGCGCGCGCATCGGCGATTCCATGGCCGCCCTATTGCTCGAAGAGAGGCAGGTGCCGGAACCCCTCCACGTCGGCGAGGCCGAGATCGGTCAGCTTGAGGGAGGGGATGACCGGCAGGGCGAGGAACGAGAGCGCGGTGAAGGGATCCGGATTCGTGCAGCCGGTCTCCCGCGCGGCGTCGAGGAGGTTGGACATCATCGCCCTGACTTCGTCCAGCGGCCGGTCGGACATCAGTCCGCCGATCGGCAGCGGGAGGGAGGCGCGGACCTCCCCATCGATCGCGATCAGGACGCCTCCCTCGAGGTCGCTGATCGTCCGAATGGCAAGCTCCATATCGGCGTCGTCGACTCCGAGGCAGATGATATTGTGCGCGTCGTGGGCGACGGAAGAAGCGATGGCGCCTCTCTTGAGCCCGAAGCCGGCGATGAAGCCCAGGCCGACGTTCCCGGTCGCCCTGTGCCTCTCGACCACGGCGAGCTTGGCGATGTCGCGCTGGGGATTGGCGACGGCCATGCCGTCGCGGACGTCGATCTCGAGAAGAGTCCTGCCGGTCGTGAGCTGGCCGGGCTGATAGACGATCGCATGAACCCTCTTGGCCTCGGCCGGGATGCCGAGCCCCTTCCAGGCGGCCCAGTTCACGTTCATGCTGGCGCGCAGCGGCGTCGCCGGAGCGGCCGGGATCTCCGCCAGCATCCGGCCGTTCCCGGCCACGAGCCTTCCTCTGTGATAGACCTGGGTCACCCTGAAGCCCTTCAGATCCTCAAGGACGGCGAAGTCGGCGTAGTAGCGCGGGGCGATCCCCCCGATGTGGCTGGTCCCGAAGTACTTCGCCGGATTCAGCGTGACCATCTGGATGGCGGTGATGGGATCGATTCCGCACGCAACCGCGCGGCGCAGGAGGCAATCGATGTGCCCCTCGTCGGCGAGCTCCACGGGGTGCTTGTCATCGGTGATGAGGCTCATCCGGACGTGCGACAGCTCGCGGACGAGCGGGGCGAGGGTCTCGAGGTTCCTGGCAGTCGATCCTTCGCGGACCATCACGTGCATCCCGAGGCGGAGCTTCTCGCGCGCCTCCTCGACGGAGACGCTCTCGTGATCCGATTTCATCCCGGCGAGGATGTAGGCGTTCAGATCCTTTCCGCGCAGTCCCGGGCAATGCCCGTCAATCCTCTTCCCTTCCGTGGCGAGAAGCTTGTCGAGGGTCGCCTGCTCGCCGTCGAGCACCGAGGGCCAGTTCATCACCTCGCCCAGGCCAAGGACATTCTCCTCGTTGACGAAGTAGTGGATCTCCCGGGCGGACAGGGCCGCGCCCGACGTCTCGAGCGGACTCGAGGGGACGCAGGAGGGGATCATGAAGTAGATCGTCATCGGCAGGCCGAGGGACTGCTCGATCATGTAGTTGATCCCTTCGAGCCCCAGGACATTGGCCAGCTCGTGGGGATCGGCGATCACCGTCGTGGTCCCGTGCGGAATCACGGCCCGCGCGAACTCGGCGGGGGCGAGCATCGAGCTCTCGATGTGGATGTGCCCCTCGACGAAGCCGGGGGCTAGGTAGGCGCCGGAGAGGTCGACCTCCCGCTTCCCGCGATAGTCGCCGATCCCGACGACCTTGTCCCCGGCGACCGCCACGGTCCCCGGATGGATGTCGCCCGAGAAGACGTTGATGATCCTGGCGTTCTTGAGGACGAGGTCCGCCGGCTCCAGGCCGCGGGCGACGCGGATGATCCGCTTCAGCCCCTCGCGGATCGCGAGATCGGCTTCGGTTTTGATCCTGACCCCCTTCCCCGGGCGCGCCCCGGACGCCTAGCGCAGGATCCGGAAGTAGCGCCTCTTTCCGAGCCGGATCAGCGTCTCTTCGCCGCCGTCCCAGGCCGCTGAAGGATCGCGGACCGGCTGCTGATCGATGTAGAAGCCGCCCTGCTGGATGAGCCGCCGCAGCTCGCTCTTGCTCGACGCGAGCTTGAGGGCGACGAGGATGTCCACCCAAGGCGTTCCCTCGGCCGCTCCCGGAGGCAGATGCACTTCCTCGATCGCGTCGGGCGCCGACTTCTCCTGCACGACCTGGCGGAAGTGCTCCGCGGCCTTCGCGGCGGCCTCCGCCCCGTGGTAGATGGCGACGAGATGAGCCGCCAGGTCCTTCTTCACGTCCATCGGATTGGTTCCCTTGGTCGCGAGGCGGGCCTTCGCGGCGTCGATCTCCGCCGGCTTCATCGCGGTCGCCAGGTCGAGGAAATCGGCGATGAACTCGTCGGCGATCCGCATCGTCTTGCCGTACATCTCCTCCGGCGCGTCGTTGATCTGGATCGCGTTGCCGTAGGACTTCGACATCTTCCGTCCGTCGGTGCCCATCAGGAGCGGAAGGGTCAGCATGACGTGCGGCCGCTGTCCCTGTCGCTCCTGGATCCAGCGTCCCGCCAGGAGATTGAAGTGCTGGTCGTATCCGCCCACCTGCACGTCGCACGCGAGCGCATAGGCGTCATACCCCTGCATGAGCGCATAGAGCGTCTCGTGCAGGCGGAGCGACTCTCCCCGCTCCATGCGATCGCGGAAGTCCCGGCGGCTGACGATCCACTTGAGTGGAAAGAGGGCGGCCAGGTTGATGATGTCGGCGAATGTGAGCTTGGCCAGCCACTCGCCGTTGTAGCGGATCTCCGTGCGGTCGGGATCGAGGAGGCGGAAGGCCTGCTGCGCGTAGGACCGTCCGAGCGCGAGAGCCTCCTCGTGCGTGAACCGCTTCCTCTCCATCGCCTGATCCGAAGGATCGCCGATGGTCGCGGTGTAGTCCCCGATGAGGAAGACGACCTGATGGCCCAGCTCCTGGAACTGCCGCAGCTTCTGAACCGGGACGAAGTGGCCGACGTGGAGGTTGGTGGAGGTCGGATCGACGCCCAGGTAGACCCGCAACGGGCAGCCCTCCTTCAGCCGTTCCCGCAGCTCGAGCGTCATCTGCTCGCGGAGGGAGCGTCCCTCTGCCCCCACTTCGACCGATCTCGCGGCGGCGTCCGCCCCTTCCACCTCGTCGGCGAAGAGCGTCCCCCGCATGAGAATCGCGATCTGTTCGCCAATCGGCATCATTGTTGACCCCTGCCGGACGCTGTTCCCTTGCCCTGGTCACCGAGCCCGACGAGCGGTCTCGGCCCTCGAAAGACCATCGGTTAGATGAGCGTGGTCATTGAGTTTCCCATGCGTCCGAGCCCCGGGTCAAACACTCTTCCGCGCGCGGGCCCGCGCGGGTCTTCGCCCGTGCTTGCGAGGCCGCTCATTGTTGCCCGACAGGGGCATCCGCTCTATTCTGGCCGCGGATGATCCCCCGATGGCGCGTGCGACGGCAATGACGGATCCCGCGCGGGATGGCGGGCGGCGGGCGGACGCGGGCCGGATCGGCCTCGCGACCGCGGCCGCCGGGGCCTGCCTGTTCGCCGCCTTCTCGCCCGTCTCCATCGTCGCCTACCAGGTCGGCTGGGGGCTGTCGCTGATCGGGCTCCTCCTCGCCTACGCGTCGGGTAGAGTCCGGTTTCGCCGGACCCCGCTCGATCTTCCCTGGCTCCTCTTCGCCGGGGCGCAGATCGCATCCGTCCTCTTCTCGACCGACAGCGGGCACAGCCTGCGTAGACTGCGGGGGGAGTGGATCCTCCTCTTCTTCCCGGTCTTTCTCCAGGCCATCCGAGATTCGCGCATCGCGAGGCGCGCCCTGGGAATCTTGATGATCAGCTCCTGCCTCGCGTGCGCCTACGCGTTCTGGCAGATCCTCGCGGGGCGGGATCTCGTGCGGAGCCGGCTTCTCGAGCCGATCGGAGGCCTTCACATCGCCACGGGGTTCTTCGGCCACCATCTCACATACGGGGGGCACGTCCTGATCACCGGGACGATCGCCATGGCCCTTCTATTCGGCGCGGCCCCGCCGCGGAGACGCCTCCTTCGCGCGGGCGTCCTGCTGCTCCAGATCGCCGGCATCGCGGCGAGCTTCGCGCGCACGGCATGGGCGGGTTTCCTCGCCGCGATCGCGGCCGCGGCTCTTCTTCGCAGGGGGAGAGGGCGCTGGGCGGCGCTCGCGCTCGGCCTCTTTGTGATCGTCGGACTTCTCGCCGTCCCGGCCGTACGCCAGCGGATCCAGGCGGTCGGCGATTTCGGAGACGATCCGAGGATGCGTCTCTGGGCGACCTCCGTGCGCATCTGGCTCGACCACCCGATCATCGGATCGGGCCTGGGGACCTTCCGAACGCAGTTTCCGCACTACAGAGTGCCCGGCGCCTATCTGTCCACCGCCCATCCCCACAACGACATCCTCAACATCATGGTGAACGCGGGGATCGTCGGCCTGGCGGCCTTCGCCTTCTTTTGGATCCGGTTCTTTCGGTGGGTCGGCTCCGTTCGCGGGAGGCTCCCGGAAAGCGACCCGAGGCGGCCCCTTCTCACCGCGGGCATGCTGGTCGCGATCGCGGTCCTAGTCGGAGGACTCGGACAGTGCTTCCTCACGGACGAGGAAGTGGGGACGCTGGTCTGGTTCACGATGGCGGCCACCGCGGCGATCGCGCGCGAGGTGCGCGATGAAGGTTGAGCGCGCGCTAAAGAAGGGGCTCATCCGCCTCGCGCCGGTCCTCTTTCCGCCTCGCGCCGGCGAGCGTCCTCCCAGGCGGATCCTGCTCGTCCGCGTCGACGACCGGCTGGGGAATCTGATTCTCCTCACACCGGCCCTCAGCTGGCTGCGCGGCGTTCGTCCCGATCTCCGCATCGAACTGCTCCTGAGCAAGACCTTCGCGTCGATCTTCGAGGCCGACCGGAGGATCGACCGGCTGATTGTTGTCGACAAGGAGAGGCAGAAGCGCCTCTTTCCGGTCTTCTTCCGCGATCTCGACAGGATCGGCGCGATGGACTACGACGCGGCGATCGAGTGCAGCAACCGCGACACCTTCTCTTTCAGCAGCGCCCTCTACGCGAGCGCCACGCGCGCCCCCAGGAGGATCGGCTTCGGCAATCCGCTGGCTGCCGCCTACCTGAGCGAGGCGGTCACTTTCTCCGAGGCAGGCCACGCCGGGCGGGACCCGCTCATCCTCGCGGCGGTGCTCCTCGGAGTCGAGCCGCCGGCCCTCGAGGAATGGCCTCTCTCGCTGAAGCTCCCGGAGCCGGATGCTGCCTGGTCGGCTGCCCTCGACGCGCTGCCGGGAAGCGGCGGCCGGATCGTCGGTCTGTTTGTCGGGGGAAGGGGCGCGAAGCGATGGCCGCTCGATCGCTTCGTCGACCTCGCGGCCCGGCTGCTCGACGCCGGGTGCCATCCCTGGATCTTCAGGGGGCCGAGGGAGCCGGATGTGGAGCAGAGATTCGCTCGCCTCAAGGGGCGGGGGCTCGCGCTCGTTCCGCCTGCGCCCATCGTGCGGATCGGCCAGGCCTTCGAGCGATGCTCCTGCGTCGTGGCCCCGGACAGCGGGCCCATGCACTTCGCCTCGGCGCTCGGCGTGCCGACCCTCGCCCTCTTCCAGACTTCGGACGCGGAACGCTACCGCCCGCTGGGTCCGCGCGATCGCTTCATCGATGCGCGGGGGGGAATCCTCGAGATGGAGCGTGTCGCGGAGGAGACGATCAGCGTCCTCGGCGGATGACATCGCGGGGCGGACTCATCGAGGTCTGGACTCCATCCTGCCCCTGAGCTCCGCTTCGAGCCTCGCGATCATTCCGTCCAGAGAGAACTCGGTCGCGATCCTCTCTCGCGCAGCCGATCCTAGAGCCTCGCGCCGCGCGGGGGAGCGCAGCAAGCCGATCGCCTCACTGGCCATGGCGCCGACATCATCGAGCGGCACCACGATGCCGTAGCGGCCGTCCGGGATGAGATCCCGGACGCCGCCCACGTCGAAGGCGACGACTGCGCGGCCGGCGAGCATCGCCTCCTGCACCGCGTTGGGCAGCCCTTCCTTCTTCGACGTCAAGAGGACCAGATCGCAGATCGACAAGAGGGGCATGACATCGCGATGGAATCCCAGGAAGCGGACATTGTCGGCGAGCCCGAGCCGGTCGACGCGCCGCGCGAGTTCCGCGCGCAACGGGCCGTCGCCCACGATCAGGAAGACCGCGTCGGGGATCGCCACCGCGATTGCCGCCGCCGCGTCGAGGAAGCGGTCGTGCTGCTTCTGCCCGACGAGGCGGCCGAAGATCCCGACGATCGGCCGTCCTTCCGGGATGGAGTGCCGCTCAAGCGTCTCGGTCCGTCCGAAGCGGATCGGTTGCGCGGCGTCGATCCCGTTGTGGATGACCGTGATGAACGCCTCGTCCATCCAGCCGTAGGCGAGGTAGCGCCCCTTGATGGCGGCTGTGTTCGTGATGATTCCCGAGACGAGATGCCGGTAGATGAGACGATGTCGCCCGCTGTTCGGGACGATGGGGAGGCCGTTTCGCGCGATCACGATCGCCGATGTGCCGAGCCGCGCGGCCAGGCCCGCCAGCCGGACGTCTTTGTTGAAGTTCGCGATGACGACATCGATCCGGGCCCTTGTCAGGATTCCGCGCAGCCGCCAGATCGTCACGGGATCGAAGTCCCCGCGGATCGCGAGCGGGACGGTCTCGATCCGCGCCTCGGCACAGCGGCGCAGGAGCGTCGATCCCGGCCGCCCGCAGAAGAGGATCGCGTGATCCCGGGCGCGAAGGCCGAGGGCGGCGGTGAGCATCCACTTCTCGCCCCCTCCCCAGACGCCCGCGCCGATGCTGTTCAGGAAGAGGATGTTCATGCCTGAGCGGCCGCGGTCACTCGGTCTCGAGAAGCTGCAGCTCATAGAACTGCCGGTAGCGGCCGCAGCGCGCGAGGAGCTCTTGATGCGGGCCCTCGTCGACGATCCTCCCCTCGTCGAGAACGACGATCTTGTCGGCGCGGATGACGGAGGAGAGCCGATGGGCGATGATGAGGACGGTTCTGTCCTTCATCAGATTCTCGATCGCCTCCTGGATCAGGCTCTCCGACTCGGAGTCGAGCGAGGAGGTCGCCTCGTCGAAGACGAGGACCGGCGGGTCCTTGAAGAGAGCGCGCGCGATCGAGAGCCTCTGCCGCTCGCCGCCCGAGAGGCGCATCCCCCGCTCGCCGATCAGCGTCTCGTACCCCGCGGGGAGCCTGGAGATGAAGTCGTGCGCGTTGGCCAGCCGGGCCGACCGCTCGAGAAGCTCGGCGTCCGGGACCGCGGCCCCGCACGCGATGTTGCTCGCCACCGTGTCGTTGAAGAGGATGACGTCCTGGCCCACGATCCCCATCAGGTCGCGCAGGCTCTTGAGCTTCAGATCGCGGACGTCCACTCCATCGATCAAGACCCGTCCGCCGTGCACGTCGTAGAAACGCGGCAAGAGGTGCACAAGGGTGGTCTTTCCCGCGCCGCTGCTTCCGACGAGGGCGACCCGCTGGTTCTTGCGGATTTCGAGGTTGATTCCATCGAGGACGAGTGGATCGTCCGGCTCGTAGCGGAAAGAGACATTCTCGTATGCGATCCCGCGCTCGAAGCCTCGCTTCTCGACGGCGCCGGGCCGGTCGGCGATGGTGACCGGCGTGTCGATGATCTCGAAGACCCTTGCCCCCGAAGCGAGGGCGATCTGCACGTTGTTGTTGAGCTCCGCGAGACTCTTGATCGGCTGCATGACCGAGAAGAGGATCACGAGGAAGCGGATGAAGTCCTCCGGATCGAGCAGTTCGCCCCGCAGGACGAGGCGGCCTCCCGCCCAGAGGACGCAGACGAGGATCCCCACGCCGAGCGTCTCCGAGAGGGGCGAGGAGAGGCGGTGCAGCCGCACCTGCTTTAAGACCGCGCGGAAGTGATCCGAGACCTTCCCGCCGAACTTCGCCGCCGTGTAAGGCTCCATCGAGAAGGCCTTCACGACCCGCACGCCCGTGATGCTCTCCTGCAGGACCGAAGTCATCTCCGCGATCCGCTCCTGGACCCGCCGGCTCTTTCTCTTGAGGCTCTGCCCGATCCTCTGGATCAGGATTCCGCTCAGGGGAATGACGACGAGGGCGAGAAGCGTGAGTTGCCAGCTTATGCTGAAGAGGAGCACGACGAAGACGATGATCACGATCGGGTCGCGGATGACCTTTGTGAAGCTCCGGTTCAGCGCGACGTTCAGCGAGTTGACGTCGTTGATGACCCGGGACATGAGATTGCCGCTCGGGTACTTCGCGAAGAACCCGAGGGGAAGACGGATCATGTGGTCATGGACCCGCTCCCGCAGGTCCTTGATCACCTTCTGCTCGACGAAGCTCACGGTGTAGGCCTCCGCGAAGGCGAAGAAGTTCTTGAGCAGGAAGGCCGCGAAGATCAGAAGGCAGAGGAGCTTCAACGTCTCGAACGGGCTGTCGTGCCGGATCAGCTCCTCAGTCCGATCCTTGAGCCACGCATTGAGGTTCATGAGGCCGAAGGAAGCGGACGGATCGTCGAGCGCCGCGGCGGGGGCGCCCGCGGACGGCGAGGCCGCGCGGAAGAGCGTGTTGATGAAGGGGGCGACCAGCCAGACGGAGAGGGCGTTGAAGACGACGAAGAAGACGTTGAAGACGAGGATCAGGGCGATGGAGCGGCCGTACGGGCGGAGGAAGGAGAGGATCCTCAGGTAGAGCGCGAGATCTCCTTGAGCGGGCGGCCGCCCTGAGGAGGATTCGCCCGCCTTCGATCCCGCCGCGCTGGAGGCCGTCTCTTCCAAACCGCTCCTCGCGGGCGCCGAAACGCCCGGCGCCCTATCCCTTGATGACGCCCAGGGGACGCAGCCGGGCGACCTTCCGGCTGATGCCGGCGCGATCCATCACGTCGACGACGCGCTCGACATTCTTGTAGGCGCCCGTCATCTCCTCCGCCAGTGTGCCCCTTCCCTTGGCCATCACCGTGATCCCCCCGTCCGCCAGCTCACGGACGAGGTCGCGCTTGCCGAATCGCGCCCTCGCCGCGGTCCGGCTGAGGACGCGGCCCGCCCCGTGGCAGGTGCTCCCGAACGTCTCCCCGAGGGATCTCTCGGTGCCGACGCAAATGTAGCTCTCGGTCCCCATGTCGCCCGGGATGATCACCGGCTGCCCGTGCGGCCAGCGTCCCTCCTGTCCGCGCGGAAGATGGGCGCGCGTGGCCCCCTTCCGATGCACGCAGAGCCGGCGCAGCTTCCCCTCGACCTCATGCCACTCGATCTTCGCGACATTGTGGGATACATCATAGAGGAGGCGCAGGCCGATGTCCCCGCGGGATCGGCCCATCCCATCGATCAGCGCTTTCTCCGCGAGGTGCTGGATCGTCTGGCGATTGGCCCAGGCGAAGTTGGCCGCGCATGCCATCGCCGCCAGATAGGCGCGCCCCTCCTCCGAGGCGACGGGAGCGCAGGCGAGCTGGCGATCGGGGAGCTGGATGCCGTGCTTCTGCATGGCCCGGCCCAGGGTCCTCAGGTAGTCGTCGCAGATCTGATAGCCGAATCCCCTCGACCCCGTATGGATCAGAATGGCGATCTGGTTCTCCTCGATCCCGAAGGAGCGGGCGACCTCGGGATTGAAGATCCGATCCACGACATCGATCTCGGCGAAGTGATTGCCCGATCCGAGCGTCCCGATCTGCTCCAGACCGCGCTCCACGGCGCGCTCGCTGACCGCGTCCGGGTCGGCGCCCTCGATGCGCCCGTCATCTTCGATGTTCTTCGTCTGGCCGGGATCGCCGTATCCCTTCTCGATCGCCCATCGCGCCCCGAGGCGCATCACGGCCTGAAGCTCCTTCTTCGACACGCTGGGGATCGCCCCCTCCGAACCGACCCCGCATGGGATGTTGGAGAAGAGCCGGGCGACGAGCTTGTCGATCCTCGGCCGGACCTCGTCCACCGTGAGGCGCGTCGGGCAGAGGCGGATACCGCAGTTGATGTCGTATCCGACCCCTCCCGGCGAGACGACGCCGCCCTGCTCCGGGTCGGTGGCCGCCACTCCGCCGATCGGGAATCCGTAGCCCCAGTGGACATCGGGCATGGCCAGGGAGTAGCCCACGATCCCCGGGAGGTGGGCGACGTTTCGAACCTGCGCGAGGCCGCCCTCCCCCTCGATCTCGCTCAGTAGCTTCTCGTCGGCGTAGATGCGCCCAGCGACGCGCATCCCGCCGCTCCTCGGGATCTCGAAGAGGGTGTCGCTGACCTTTCGAAGCTCTATCGATCCGCCGTCCTTCATCCCTACAAAGCTCCTCTCGAAGAGACCGGGCGCTCAGACATCGAAGATGATGACCGTCTCGAACCTCTCGCAGCCGTCGGCTCCCCGCGTCCGCTCGATCCTCAGATCGTGGTAGGTCGCGGCCTTGATGTCCATCCTCGGGGCGTGCCGCTCGCGATCGATCGGCTCCCCAAGAAGAGTCGCCTCCACCCCATCGGAACCCGCCCGCGCCACACGGAACTCCGACGCGACGAAGCGGCCGACCTCGTGGAGATAGAGGATCTCCTGGAGCCAGCCCACGAGGACCTCCTCGAGATCGCCGGCGGGGACCGCCACGCGCCTCTCCTCTCGCTGGCGGATCCGCCCGGAATCGACCAGAAGATTGGTCATCCCAATTGCCGCCTGCGCGAAGAGATCCTCCAGCGTGGGCCCCCAGGCGCGGAGTCCGATGTCCGCCGTGTGGTCCACCGGCTCGAAGCCGCGGGGCCGGTCCCTGGATGCGCTCGAATTCATCGCGAGGCGAGGATCCTCTCGGAGCCGCGCCGCGGTCAAGCCGATCGAGCCGCATGCAAGCCGTCGCGAGGACGAATTAGGAAGTCTAATGCAAGACAACGCGCGCCATCATCGACTCTGCTGATTGACTAAGCCAGCAACTGATTGATGCACAATATCATACGAGATAGTTTGGCCCTTGGGGCCACCCCAGGAACAGGCTCTTCAAACTAGGCAGTTTACTGGACTTTCTGGTCAAGTTTGGTGTTCCATACACGGTTGCTCAAGGCCGAGGCCGAACTTCGGACGGAGGGTTCAAGCGCCATCGGATGGCGGCCCGCGGGTCCATCAGAAGGGAGAATCGAACATGGCAGAGAAGAAGATCATAGCGGTTGTCGGCGCGACCGGCGCGCAGGGCGGCAGCCTGGTGCGCGCCATCCAGGCCGATCCGAACAGCGGGTTCGCCGCCCGCGCCCTTACACGGGATGTGAACTCGGCGAAGGCGAAGGAGTTGGCCCGTCTCGGAGCCGAGGTCGTCGCCGCCGACGTAGATGACATCGACAGCCTGAAGAGGGCCTTCGCGGGAGCCTACGGCGCCTATTGCGTCACCTTCTTCTGGGAGCATTTCTCTCCCGAGAGGGAGATGGCCCAGGTGAAGGCGATGGCGGAGGCCGCGAAGCATGCCGGCCTCAAGCACGTCGTCTGGTCGACTCTCGAGGACACGCGACGGTGGGTTCCGCTCGAGGACGATCGGATGCCCACGCTCATGGGCAAGTACAAGGTTCCCCACTTCGACGCCAAGGGGGAGGCCAATCGGTTCTTCGCGGACATGGGCGTCCCCACGACTTTCCTGCTGACCTCGTTCTACTGGGAGAACTTCATCCAGTTCGGGATGGGTCCGAAGCGCGGTCCGGACGGGAAGCTCGTCCTGACCCTGCCGATGGGCGACAAGAAGCTGCCCGGGATCGCCACCGAGGACATCGGCAAGTGCGCCTATGCGCTCTTCAAGCGGGGCGCCGAGTTCGTCGGCCGGACGGTCGGCATCGCCGGCGCGCACCTGAGTGGGGCGGAGATGGCGGCGTCGCTCACACAGGCCTTGGGGCAGGAGGTTCGCTACGCCGACATGTCGCCCGATGTCTACCGGAGCCTGGGGTTCCCCGGAGCCGAGGATCTCGGCAACATGTTCCAGTTCAAGAGGGACTTCAACGAGGTCTTCTGCGGCGCGCGGAAGCTCGATCTGCCCCGCGCCCTGAATCCATCGCTCAGGACGTTCGATGCCTGGCTCGCCCAGAACAAGGGCGGCATTCCCGTGGAGTAGGACTCTGACGACATTCCAGAAAGGAGCAGTTCCAATGGTTCGACGCATTCTCTACGGACAATGAGATGAGGGACAATCACCTCCGCGCCGGCGACTTCTTCGACGCGGAGACCCATCCGAAGCTCGTCTTCAAGAGCACGAAGGTCGGGAAGCTCGCCGATGGCCGTCTCGAGGTTCTGGGAGATCTCACTATGCGCGGCGTGACGAAGCCGGTCACGCTGACTGTCGATCTGCTGGGCTTCGGTCCGGGCATGGACGGCAAGACCCGCGGCGGTTTCCACGCTACGGGAAAGCTGAACCGAAAGGACTTCGGCGTGAGCTGGAACAAGACGCTCGATGCGGGCGGGCTCGTCCTGGGCGACGAGGTGATGATCGACCTGATGATCGAGGGAGTTCAGCAGTAGTTAGGGGAGTCGATCTCCTCGGATCTGATCGCGGATCCGATCATGGGACCCCGACCTGTCTCCTCGCCCCGCTATGTTCGCGTTCGCGGCGCGGGGCGAGGAGACAGGCCGGGGTCCATCGAAACCGCCGGGCCGGCTTGACGGAAGCGGCGACGCCTACAAGGCGCATCAGCTCGGCCCGGGGGTGACCCCGGAGCCAGCCTACTCCTTCTCCGCCCCCACCTGCTGGCTCAGGTAGTTCGCCATGCCGATCTGCTCGATGAGGGAGAGTTGGGTCTCGATGAAGTCGAGATGCCTCTCCTCGTCGCCCAGGATCTTCTGGAGCAGATCGCGGGATCCGTTGTCCCCGACCTGGGCGCAGAGGGCGATTCCCTTGTTGAGGCGGACGATCGCGTCCTTCTCGAGCTTGAGGTCGTTCGCGAACATCGCATCGACCGTACTGCCGATCTTGATCTCGAAGTAGCGGCTCATATTGGGCATCCCATCGAGAAAAAGAATCCTCTCGATGAGCCAGTCGGCGTGCTTCATCTCGTCGATCGATTCCGTACGGATCGCCTTGTAGAGAATCTCGTAGCCGTAGTTCTCGCACAGCTCGGCGTGGAGAAAGTACTGGTTGATCGCGGTCAGCTCCGCCGTCAGAGCCTCGTTGAGCAACTTGATGACTTTCGGATCGCCCTTCATGATCTCTTCCTGCTCCTCCCCTTCGGTTTGGCCATGGTCCAAGAGCGCCACAGGAGATCCCGGCACTTCGGTCCCCGCATGTCTACCCGAGCGGACTCGGTGGGAGAAGACCCGTCCGGTTGTGGCGCGGCCCGGCCTGCGCTACCCTAAAAAAGGGGTGCCGGACTCCTCCGGCAGGGAGGCACGTCGTGGCGGCG
>Ga0194125_10008629_pt1 | contig 14328 bp, 10 predicted proteins | sample TA2KigC250mmetaG_FD_148626 | JGI IMG/M metagenome (GOLD analysis project Ga0194125, IMG submission 148626) | Freshwater microbial communities from Lake Tanganyika, Tanzania - TA2015034 Kigoma Deep Cast 250m | ecosystem: Environmental > Aquatic > Freshwater > Lake | place: Tanzania: Lake... | reverse complement strand
GTCGCGGCGAGCGTGCCCAGCGAGCGCCCATGGAACGAGTGCTCGGCGGTGATGATCTCGGCCCGGCCCTCGCCGTGCTTCTTCAGCGAGTGCTTGCGCGCGAGCTTGATCGCCGCCTCGTTGGCCTCCATCCCGCTGTTGCAGAAGAAGACCTTGTCCGCATACGAGATGCGGCACAGCTCGCGGGCGAGCAGCGACTGCGGCGCGATGTGGTAGAGGTTCGAAGTGTGCAGCAGGCGCTTCGCCTGCTCGCCGATGGCCTCGGCGACCGCCTCCGGCGCGTGCCCCAGACCGCACACCGCGATCCCCGCGAGGAAGTCGAGGTACTCCTCACCCTCGGCATCCCACAGCCGGCACCCCTTCCCGCGCACGAACGCCACGGGCTGCCGGCCATACGTGTTCATCACGTACTGCGTGGTGAGCTGGATGATCTCGTTGGTCGTCATCGCAAGCCTCCCTGTCGTTGCCGTACCCCATCACCCATCACCGATCACCCATCACCTGGCAATCATCGTTCCACACCCTCCGTCCGTGAACAACTCGATGAGCAGCGCATGGGGCACGCGGCCGTCGATGAGGTGGGCGCGCTCGACGCCCATCTCGACCGCCGTCACGCAGCCTTCGAGCTTCGGCAGCATGCCGCCCTTCGCCGAGTCGTCTGTCAGGGCTGCCTTGGCGTCCTCGAGAGAGAGGACACTGACCAGGGACGCGGGATCATCGGGGTCCCGCAGGAAGCCCTTGACGTCCGTGAGGTTGAGCATCTTCGCGGCCTTCAGCTCCGCCGCAATCTGCCCCGCGACATGATCGGCGTTCACATTGTAGTGATTGCCCTTGCGGTCCGCGGCGAGGGGCGCTACCACCGGGATGTACCCGTCGGCGAGGAGCTGGTGAAGCACGGTCGCGTTCACCTCGGTGACATCGCCCACGCAGCCCAGGTCCACGTCGCAGCCCTCTCTGCACAGCTTCTCCGCGACGAGGAGGCCCCCGTCGATCCCGCTGAGGCCGACAGACCGTCCGCCGGCCTGATGCAGCGCGGTGACGATCCGCTTGCCCGTGAGGCCGATGAGAACCATCTGCGCGACACACAGCGTGTCCTCGTCGGTGACGCGTAGGCCTTCGACGAAGCGCGGCTCAATGCCGAGGCGGTTCATGTAGCCGCTGATCTCCGGCCCACCGCCGTGCACGATGACGGGCTTGACGCCCAGATGCTGCAGGAGCACGACGTCGGTGGCGAAGTTCGCCAGGCAGTCGCTCTTGTCCATCGCGCTGCCGCCAATCTTGATGACGAAGGTCTGCCCGCTGTGGCGCTCGATGTAGGGCAGGACCTCCAGGAGGACTCGGGCGATCTCGGGTGCGGAGGCCATGAGGTAGCTCCTTCGCGGCTGAAGCCGCTCCCACAACGGCTACAGCTCGTCGATGGCGTTGAACTCGATGTAGGCGGGCGTGAGGTCGCAGGTCCAGACGGTGCAGCAGGCGTCCCCGAGGCCGAGGTCAACGGTGATCGCGATGTCATCGGCGGCGAGGGCCTGGCGGCCGGCGGCAACGTCGAACGCCTGCGGCTCGCCTGCGGCGAAGGTGCGGATCCCGCACCAGTCGATGTTCACACGTGACGTGTCGATCGGGACGCCGGCCGCTCCCGCTCCCGCCGCGATGCGACCCCAGTTGAAGTCCCGCGCCCAGTAGGCGACCTTCAGCAGCGTGTAGTTCGCCAGGTGCCGGCCGATCTGCCGGGCCTCGTCCCACGTGCGCGCGCCCGTGATGTCGATCGTGATTCGCTTGCTCGCGCCCTCGCCGTCCCACGCGATCCGCTGCGCCTGCACCGTGCAGCAGTAGCGCAAAGCGTCGGCGAAGACGGGGTAGCGCGGGTCATCCTCGCACTCAATGGTCAGCGCGCCGCACGCGCCGTTGGCGAGGATCGCGACCGTGTCGTTCGTGCTCTGGTCGCCATCCACCGAGATGCAGTTGAAGCTCACGTTCACGGCGTCGCGCAGGGCCTTGCGCAGCAGCTCCGGCACGATGGGCGCATCCGTCGTGAAGAACGCGAGCATCGTCGCCATGTTGGGGTGGATCATCCCGGCGCCCTTGCAGATGCCACCGATGCGGGCCGGGGTGCCGCCGAGGTCGAACTCGATGGACACGGCCTTGGGGTACGTATCCGTAGTCATGATCGAGCGCGCGATGGTCTCGGGGTCGGTCTGTCCGAGCTGCCCGCCCAAGGCCGCGATCCCGGCTTCGATCTTCTCGATGGGAAGCTGATGGCCGATGACCCCCGTCGAACAGACGACGACCTCCGCAGGAAGGACCCCCGTCGCCGCCGCCGCGGCTTGCCCCATGCGCTGGGCGTTCGCGAGGCCCTGCGCGCCGGTCGCGCAGTTCGCGTTGCCGCTGTTGGCCACGATGGTCCGCGCCGCCCCATCCGCGACAACGCTCTCGGTCACATACGTGGGCGCCGCGCGGAACTGGTTGGTCGTCAGCGTCGCGGCAGCGGCCGCCGGATGGTCCGAGTGGATCAGCACGAGGTCAGGCTTGTCGGGCTTGACGCCGCAGTTCATGGCCGCCGCCCGGAAGCCCTGTGGAGCGGTCACGTTGCCGGGAATGTCGGTGTAGGACATGGCGATGTCTCCTCTGAGGCCTACGGCCAGACGGGCGCGCCGGTGAGGCCGGCGGTCTCGTCGAAGCCGCACATCAGGTTCATGCACTGCACGCCCGCGCCCGCCTGGCCCTTGATGAGGTTGTCGATGGCGCTGACGACGATCACCTTGCGAGTGCCGGGCTGTACGGTCAGGCCGATGAAGCACTTGTTGGAGCCGTACGCGAACTTGGAGGCCGGGAACTCGCCCTCCGGCATGACCTCGATGAACGGCTCACCCGCGTAGAACTCACGATACCGCGCGAGGAGGTCGGCGGCAATGCGGTCCTCCTTCAGCAGCGCGTAGGCGGTCGTCAGGATGCCGCGCGTCATCGGGATGAGATGCGGAGTGAAGGTCACGCTGACGGGCTCGCCCAGCAGGCTGAGTTCCTGGTCCATCTCCGCCGCGTGCCGATGCACGCCCGGGCTGTACGCGGCGACGCGCTCGTTGGCCTCGGGGAAGTGGTAGTTGAGCGTCCACTTCGTCCGGCCCGCGCCGGAGATCCCGGACTTGCTGTCGATCACGACGAAGTCGGTCTGGATCAGCCGATCCTGCGCGAGCGGCGCGAGGCCCAGGATCGCGCTCGTCGGGTAGCAGCCGGGCAGGGCCGCGAGCTTCGTCTTGCGGACGGCGTCGCGATGGAGCTCAGGCAGACCGTAGACCGCCTGGGCCAGCAGATCGGGCGCCGGGTGCTCGCCGTAGTTGCGCGCGTACGCCTCCGCACTCGTGAACCGGAAGTCCGCCGAGAAGTCGAAGACCTTCCGCCCCGCCTCCAGCGCCTGGCGAATCCATGGCACGCCGACCTTGTGCTCCAGCGAGAAGAAGAGGAACTCGCAGCGCTCGATGGCGACCTGTGGATCGGACTCCTCGATCTGCATGTCGAGATGGCCGCGAAGCTGCGGGTGGATCTCCGACACCGGCTGGCCCACCGTCGCGTGGCCGCCGACGTAGGTAATCTTCACCTCAGGATGGCCGAGCAACAGCCGGCACAGCTCCACGCCACCGTAGCCGGATACTCCGAAGATGCCGACGTTCATCGCAGTAGCTCCTTGACGGCGACTCCCGTCCCCCACAAACGGAAAATGCCCCCCGAGGTCGTCGGGCGGCATCAGTAAGGCAATGCCTGAACGCAGGGCGGCGGCAACAGGTTAGCGCAGAGGCCTCCTGGCACGTTCCGACATGGCAGTCCGCAGAACCACATTCGTCATCATGGGTCACGTCGGCCCACTGCCGACGCGCGGACTATAGCATAGAGGCCGGAGCTTGGCAAGAGGGGAACGGAGGGAGAGCAGGAGAGCAGGAGAACGGCAACGACACAGGAGACAGCGAACGGCCATGACGATCTCGATGGCAGCGAGGAACCTGGACGTGATCGCAGATGGGGAGGTTGTGGTCTGCGGAGGAGGGCCGGCGGGGATCGCTGCGGCCGTCGCGGCCGCGAGGATCGGGCGCAGCGTGATTCTAGTCGAGCAGACGGGTTGCCTGGGAGGGCTGGGCACGGCGGGGATGGTGCCCGTGTTCTGCCCGGCGACCGACGGGGAGCGCGTGCTCGCGGCCGGCATCTGCCAGGAGGTCATGGACGAACTCGCGCGACGGATGGGCGTCGAGGTCAGCTACAACTGGTTCCCCTTCGACTACGAGATCCTGAAAGCCCTGTATGACGAGATCGTTCTCGATGCTGGCGTGCGGCTCTTCCTGGTAACCACCCTTGCGGACGCCATCGTGGAGGACGGCCGCGTGCGCGCGGTCGTGACGGCTAACCGCGCCGGGCTGCAGGCGATCACGGGCACGGTCTTCATCGACGCGACGGGCGATGGGAACGTGTCGGCATGGGCCGACGCCGAGTGGGAGCTGGGCGGGGACCACGGCGAGCTGATGGGCCCGACGCTCTGCTCCACCTTCAGCAACGTGGACTGGGACCGGTACCACGCTGCCGCGAAGGCCAGCCAGGATGCGCGCAGTATCTGGCTGCGGATGATGGATGAGGGCAAGGCGCCTCTGCCGGAATACCACTTCGTCGGCGCCTTCAGGGCCGGGCCGACGCGAACCGGCAACAACCTCGGGCACACCTACGGTGTCAATGGAATCGACGAGGAGAGCCTGACGCGCGGCTACGTCGAGGGCCGCAAGTTGGCGCGAGTCTACCTGGACTTCTACCGGGAGCACGTGCCGGGCTTCGAGAACGCGGAGCTGTCGGCCACGGCGGCGCTCCTCGGCGTGCGCGAGACGCGCCGGATCGTCGGCGAGTACGTGCTGACTGGAGAGGACTACCGGTCGCGGGCGACCTTTGAGGACGAGATCGGCCGCTTCGCGTACCCGGTAGACATCCACTCGGCGACCACCGACCCGGCCGCCCAGAAGCACGTCGAGGAGGAGCTGCGCGCGACGCGCCTGGGAAAGGGCGAGAGCTACGGAATCCCGTACCGCAGCCTCGTCGTGAAGGGCTTCGCCAACCTCCTCGTCGCCGGGCGCTGCATGAGCGCGGACCGGCAGGTGCAGTCCTCGATCCGCGTCATGCCCGGCTGCTTCATCACTGGACAGGCCGCCGGCGTCGGCGCCGCGCTAGCCATCGAGGGGCGGTGCGCAGTGCGCGACGTGAACGTGGCGAAGGTGAGGGAGGTCCTCCGCTATCAGGGGCAATACGTCCCATGACGCAGGAGCGCAAGAACCCCTACCACGGGGGTAACGACCCGTTCGTGTGCGTGAACTGCGGGCTCGCGGTGCAGCCGCTCGTGCACGGGGGCCAGCGCAACCACTGCCCGCGCTGCCTCTGCTCGCAGCACGTGGACGGTCCCGTACCGGGGGATCGCGCGGCGGACTGCGGCGGAATCATGCGGCCCATCGCGGTGGAGCGGTCGGCGAAGAAGGGCTGGGTCATCATCCAGGAGTGCGCGAAGTGCGGCCTCATCCGCCGCAACAAGGCCGCCACCGACGACCCCGCGCAGCCCGACGACTTCGCCGAGCTGCTCCGCATCGCCGAGCACGGCCCCGACCGCGGCCTCCGCCGCGCAACGTGGGAGAAGGGGCAGACGAGGAGAGCTAGGTAGCCTTGGCTGGCTTCCGGGAGGCTCGGGCCTGACCGGCTGCGGGCCGCGTGCGCCGCGGTGCTCGGCGGGCGCGTGTGACGGCGGAGGCTGCAGCCAGTTGCGCGACGACGTACTGGTTGAGGGAGACCCCTTGACGCTGCGCTTCGAGGGCGAGGTCCGCGTGCAGATCCCGAGGAATCCGGGCGAGGAAACGACCACTCCACTGCTTCACCGTGGAGGGAAGGGGGATTGGGTCCCCTGCTTCCTCAGCTGCCTCGAGCCAGCATTCCATTGCCTCCTCAGCGTTACGGGCAGCCTCAGACACGGTCTCGCCGTGAGTGACGCAGCCAGGGAGGTCGGGGACCTCGGCCAGGTAGCACTCGTCCTCCTCGGACCAGTAGATGTCTACGCGGTACTTGCGCGGTTGCATGAGGGTCTCCATAGGCGGCCGACAGACGGATCATACTGCTGGTCGTGTGGACTGTCAAACCTCCCGCAATGCCGCTGCGGGGTGCCCGAACGGCGGCGCTTGTCGAGGAGACAACACGCCGCCTCGGTCGCGGCGAAGAGCACGGGTGGCCGCTGTAGCCCATCGAACGTAGGTATTGCCCATGTGGCCCATTGCGTTGGCAGCGTTGGCACACGCAGCTCTCGCGGCAGGCGGTCAGCTTGACCTCGGCTCCTCCGACGCTTGGCGTGTCGAGCGTCGCGGCACGGTCGAGTTCTCCCGCCGAGCACTCGTGACCGAGGGGAAGATGGCCCTGTGGAAGGGGCAGGAGTTCGGGGACTTCGAGTTGCGCTGTCGGGCGAGGATTACGGAGGGCGTGAAGGATGGGGCGGTGTGGATTCGGTTCCGGTACCGCAGCAACCACGAGCACTACGCGTTGGCCATGCGTGGTTGGCCGTGCAATGACCTGTTCCTGTTCCGGTTTGGGCCGGGCGGAGGGGATCGGCTGCTCGGGCGGGAGCCGCTGGGGTTCGAGCCGGTGGTGGGGCAGTGGTATGGCTTGCGCATCGAGTGCGTGGGCGTGGACGTTCGGGTCTACGTCAACAACGAGCGCGAGCCCCGGTTGTCGGCGACGGACGAGTCGCCGCTCGCGGGCGGGCTGGTCGGCGTCGGGGGAGGCTACCGCAAGGCGGAGTATGCGGACCTGAGCGTCGAACCGGAAGCGGCCCTGAGCACGCTGCCGAAGGCGCTGGCTGAGTCCCGCAGGCCGCCCCGGGGCACCTCGCGCGCACAGCATCGCCCCGTCATGCTGCCAAGGGTCGTCACGGGCAGACAGGTGGTGTCGCTGGACGGCACGTGGCTGTTCCTGCCTGACCAGGAGCGGGAGCCGGGGAAGGACCCGCGCGACCGGAAGGTGGGGGATGGCAACTGGCACGGGCTCGACGTGCCGCAGTTCTGGCCCCCCATGTGGTGGTGGATCTATGGGCCAGGTGAGGGCACGTCCGACCTGTGGGTTGAGCGGGAGGAGGCCCGACTGGCGGCCCTGAGCTTCGACCCGGAACAGACCCATGCGGGCTGGTATCGGCAGTGGATCACGATCCCGAAGACCTACGAGAAGAGGCGCCTCGTGCTGCAGTTCGACGGGGTTGCGATGACCTGCGAGGTCTGGCTGAACGGGACGCACGTCGGCGGGCATGTTGGGATGTTCGGGCCCTTCGAGCTTGAGGTGCCGGCGGATGCCATCCGCTGGAACGAGCGCAACCTGCTGGTGGTCTACGTCGCCGATGGTGCGTACCGCGGCCAGGGCGACCCGAAGGAGGTCCTGGGCACCGAGGTCAGCGTCGACGTCACGCGGGAGATGCTCAACAGCCTGCCCCGCGGGATGTACTCACGCTCGGCGGGGATCTGGCGGCCCGTCCGACTCGTGGCGACGGAGCGCACGTACATCGCGGATGTCTTCGCAAGAACGCGGACCGACGGGCTGGACCTCGACGTGACCGTTGCGGGCGAGCAGACGGAGGGGTTGCGCTGCACGGCCACCGTGACGGACCGGCTCGACAGGACCGCGCTGACGCAGGTCTCGGGCGCCGTGGACGGAGGGAAGGCGACGCTATCGCAGGGCGGGCTCGCGCCGAAGCTGTGGACCCCCGACACGCCGAACCTCTACGGCCTGCACGTGGAGCTGCTGAGTGCGGACGGGCGGGTCCTCGACACCTACGACTGCGCACTCGGGTTCCGCACATTCGGGGTGCGAGGGAACCGGCTGTACCTCAACGGGCGGCCCTACTGGCTGCGCGGCGCGAACCATGCCCCCTCGGGCCTGGCGCCGAACTCGCGCGAGGTCGCGCGGGACTTCCTGCGCCGGATGCACGAGGGAAACACGGTGGTGCTGCGCGCCCACGCCTCGTCCTTCACAGAGGTCTGGCTCGACGCGGCCGACGAGTTGGGGATCGGTGTCTCGATGGAGGGGATCTGGCCGTGGGTGATGATCGACGACACCCCGCCACCGTCGGAGGAGCTGCTGAAGGTGTGGGAGGACGAGTGGACGGGCGTCGTGCGGCGAATGCGCAATCACCCGTCCATCCTGATGTGGACGCTGAACAACGAGAGCTACTGGTACCGCGCGCGGGACCCGGAGCTGCGGAAACGCAAGTGGGAGATCGCGACCCGGATGATCCGGGCGATGCGGGCGATTGACCCGACGCGGCCGGTCGTGTGTGACTCAGGATATGTGCGCAAGCCGGAGACGTACGAGCAGGAGCTGAAGCCGAACGATTTCGACGATGGCGACGTGGACGATGCGCACTGGTACCACGGCTGGTACAGCCCCGGGCCGTGGTCGCTCTACCCGCAGGCGCCCGACGCCGAGCCGCCGCTGGAGCGACTCTTCAGCGGGACGCGCCCGGCGATCAGCCAGGAGTTCTCGACCGGCTACCCCAACAACGACACGGGGCATCCGACGCGCAAGTACATCACCGACCACCACGTGGCGCAGGCGTGGGTCGGTGACTACGCCTATGAGGACCGCGACCCGAGCGTCTACCTGCAGCGCCAGGCGTGGATGGCGAAGGAGCTGACGGAACTCGCTCGCCGCCACCGCAGCAAGCTGTGCGGCCTGCTGCACTTCTGCAACTGCAACTGGTTCCGCTTCCCCTACGATCCGCAGGCGATCGAGCCGTACCCTGCCTACGAGGCGATGAAGACGGCGATGGCGCCGGTGCTCGTGTCGGCCGATCTGCGCAAACGGCGCTTCTTCGCCGGTGACGCGTTGGCATTCGAAGCGTACATCGTGAACGACTCAGTCGATGGCTCCGACCTTCCGCCGACGGCACTGCAGGCGGAGCTGGTAGACGCAGCCGGCGCGCCGCTCGCGCGGACGGCGGTGCAGGCAGCCCCGGTGCCCTACTACGAGAACCGCTCAGTCCGCCTGTCGCTGGAGGTGCCCGCGGTCCTGCCAACCGAGAGCCGCGCGGAGTACCGACTCGTCCTGCGGCTGACCGCGGTCGGGGTGGAAGTAGCCCGCAACGAGTGCCCCTTGCTCGGGGCGACCCGGGAGTGGGCGGGCGTGGCGTCCGCGACTGCCGCGACGGCGCAGCCGTTGACCGCCGGCGAGGGCGGGACGCTCATCGCCAATGGCCTGGCGGGGGTGCAGGCCTTGCGTGCGAGGCCGGAGCTGCAGGCGTTCGTGGAGGGCGGCGGGAGGATCCTGGTGATGAATGCGGGCGAGGCCGTGCGGGACCTGCTGCCGGACGTGGTCGGGGAAACGGTCACGTGGCAGCCGGAGATCGTCAACTTCGAGGACGAGGCCTCGCCGCTACTCGACGGGCTGCAGCCCTGGGATGTGTGCTGGCTCTACACGGGCACGGGCGCGCCCATCGCGGCGACCGGAGGCTTCCGGCTGGCCGATCAGCCGGAGGTGACGGTCCTCGCAACCGCGATCCGCCCGCACAGCTACCTGCAGAAGCCGACGGACGTGCGCCAGCACCAGGCGGTCGTCCTCTTCGAGGCCCGAGTGGGCAAGGGGAAGGTCATCGTCTCGGAGATCAACGCCGCCGCGGCGACCGACCCCGTGGCGGCGAGGTTGGTGGCGAACCTGCTGAAGTACCTCAGCGGCTGAGGTCGATGGGCACGACCACCGGCGCCTCCTCCCCGCTCAGGAATCCGCTGTAGCCGTACTCCGTGAAGGCAAAGGACGCCGCGCGGATGGCGTTCACGTCGGACTCCAGGCGACGCGTGGCTTCGGTCGGGGTGAGACCCGTCTCATCCGGGAGCAGCCAGAAGCCGAAGACGTGCGAAGCATACGGGCCGCCGGGCCTGTTTTCGAAACGCAGCTCGATCCGGTCGCCCCGCAGATAGCGGGCTGAGTCGATCCCTGAGACCACGAAGCAGGCGTTGTGCCCATCGCCGATGGCCTCCGTGTTGCCGACCCCGCCGACCTCCTCCCACGCCCCATCCGGGCCCTTCAGCGAGATCGTGTGCTCGGGCTTGCCGTCGATGAAGTCCAGGTCATTCCCGTAGACCCAGATCGAGAACGTGGGCGGCAGTTGGACCGCCTTCGCCGGAAGGCCCCGGTCCTTCAGCCACTGGGCCCGCGTCAGGACCACCTCGCCCGCCTTGCCTTCGAGGAGGTTCCGGGGCAGCGTCTTCGGGTTCAGCAGGACTTCCGTGTACTCGTTCGGTTGGTCGAGCGCCTCGGCGTTCTCGGGAAGCGCCAGGAAGTGCCGAATGGCCTGCGCCCGCTCAGTCGCAGCAGCCGTGGCGACCTCCGCGCCCTCGGGCTTCATGCCGGACCAAGGGTACACTTCGCGAGAGCCGACCGAGTCGCGGACCGCCGTGAGGTAGTCGCGCACGAGGTCCGCATATCTCACGGCCGACTGCAGCATCTCGACGCGGCGGCGAACATCGTCGGTCCTAGCGACCTTCGCAGCCTCCTGCAGATCACCGTTGAGCTGCTCGATGAGGGCGGGAGTGAACAGAGCGAGAATCTCCGGGTACGGGCTCTGCTCGGCCAAGTGCACGCCGGAGGCCTGCGCGCCATGGTCGAGGTCCTCGTAGTACCGCTTGACCGGCGCGGCGGCCTCGGCGAAGAAGCCGCTGTAGTAGGTGTCCAGCAGCGCGTGCACATCCGCATCGGCATTCCACAGGAGCTTCGCGGCGAGCCAGTACCCCAGCCCGTTCGTCGCGTAGTTGGTGGAGAACTGAGTAGCGATTCCCGGGAGGTGATTATCCCGGAAGCGCGGGAGATCGGCCCGCAACATGCGGTTGATCGGCCACGGGAGACCCACCCACGAGACCTTCCAGTAGTACTCGTAGAACAGCACGCGGTTCGTGCGCCCCAGCCACTCCCGGTAGGCGGCGTCAAAGCCCCGGTTCGGCGGGCAAGACGCATCGGCGAGGGCGTGATTGTGACACATGAAGCGGCAGAACTGGATGGCCACGTTCTCGCGCGGCCGCCACCTCGGGTCGGGTGGCGGGCGGAGGTATGTATGGTACGCGATGGTCTTGAGGGTGAGGTTGGGGTGCCTCGGGGCCACCAACTCGGCGACGCGGTTGGTGAAGTCGAACACGCGGCGCGAGTTGCGCAGCTCGTAGGGCAGGGCTTGGTCGTTGTACTGCGCATCACACGCGGCGCAGTGGCAGAACTCCTGGGTGTCCTCGGGATCGACGCTGATCATGTCGATGGACGGGTCGTCGGTCACGAGGCGGTCGATGGTCTCTGCGGCGGCCTCGGCGACGGCGGGGTCGGTCGTGCAGAGGTTCACGAGCCGATCGCCGCGCGGGTCCAGCCGCTTGCCGCCCATCTCGCTGTAGAACTCGGGGTGCGTGTCGGCATACTGCTCGGGAGGCACAAGCTGCAGCCAGGTGTGCACGAACCAGCGGACGTTGTACCCGTCGGGCTGCCCCGTGCTGACGTTCATCCGGTTCTTCAGGGCCCACTCACCCGACCCAATCCAGCGCAGCGCGAAAGAGGGGCGTTCCACGCGGTCCAGGGGCCCGACCGTGAGCGTGGCGCGAGCGGGCACCACCTCCCCGGTCTGGCCCGGCCAGAACCAGTGGCAGCCGAAGTCATCCTCGAGGAGGTCGTAGACGGCGAAGAGCGTGCTGATGTTGCGGGCGCCCGCCAGGACGAGGTCACCCCCGACCGTCCGGATCACGAATCCATCGCGGCCCAGGTTGAGCTGCTCTGGCGTCTGACCCAGGCGCGCGAAGGCGGTATCGCCGCCGACGAACACGTTGGGCCCGTTCGGACGCGGTGAGGGGACGATTTCAAGCTCCGAGCCCGTGATCTTGCGCACATACGAGCGCAGCTCCGAGGCCGCCGAGAGGCAGCCCTCCGGTGTGCCGCCATCGACGATCACGGCGACGGGGCGACCCTCGCGGACGAGGTCGGTCTGAGCCTGTGCGACCGTGGCAGAGGCGGCAGCAATGGCCAGCAGGGGCAACATGGCGGGCGCCTCCTATGGGAGGGGTTGGCGGGCAGTTCGAGGCCGGGCCGGGTGGAACCTCGTCGTGCTGACCGCGTCGAAGGGTTGACATCCGCGCGTAGCTTTCGGTATACTCTGGGCCGCAAGGGTGCCCCCATAGTCTAGCGGTAAGGACGGCGGGTTCTCAGCCCGCTAGCCGGGGTTCGAATCCCCGTGGGGGTACCAATCCGATGCACTCAACCGTAGGCGGCAGCCGGGGCAACTGGTCTGCCGCCTGCGAGTCTAAGCTCCAGTTCACTCCGCCGAGCCCGGGGGCCGCCGGTGAACCGCGAGATCGGCTCGCTCGTCCTTGAGGTGATAGAGGGCGACATCACCCGGGCGGACACGGACGCCATCGTGAACGCGGCGAACAAGCATCTGTGGATGGGCGCCGGCGTGGCGGGCGCCATCAAGCGCGCGGGCGGGCCCGAGGTCGAGCGCGAGGCGGTCGCGAAGGGGCCCATTCCCGTCGGCACTGCGGTGGAGACCACAGCCGGCAACCTCCCTCACCAGTACGTGATCCACGGGGCCATCATGGGCCAGGACCTGCAGACGGACGCCTCCCTGATCGCGCAGACCACGAAGTCGTGCCTGGACTTGGCAGATAGCCTGGGTTTGGGGTCGGTGGCGCTGCCCGCCTTTGGGACGGGCGTGGGGGGCTTTGGGCTGGATGATTGCGCAACGATCATGGTAAGAGAGGTCGTGGATTTCGCAACGCGAGCCAAGAGCGTGCGGCGCGTCGCGCTGGTGTTGTACGGGCAGGCAGCCTGCCTGGCCTTCCAGCGGGCGGCGTCGGCGGCGCTCGACGGCTGACAAGGCGAGGACCCTATGAGGACGTTCGGTGGGATGGTGCTGGGAGCGCTGCTGCTCAGTCTTGCTGCGGCCGCTTGGGCCGCCGAGCCGTCAACGGGCACGTCTCCCGAGGAGTACGGGCGCCTGTGCCGGGAGTGGAAGGCGGTCACGGGCCGCAGCGTCGAGGAGATTCGCAGTAGCCTGCCCTCGCTGGGGGGCAAGTACGTCGAGATTCGCGGCAGGGTCCTTGGGAAGGCGCATGGTGACCTGTCGCGTTCCGGGCTCGTGGACATGTACCTGAGGTGCGGGGACGACAGCTGCTTCGTCGCGTGCCCGCCCGACGTGTCCGAAATGCAGCCGGGGCGTTGCGTGCGGCTGATCGTGCAGGTCCCGCATGATGCTACGGACATCGACGACTGCCCGGTGAAGGCCGTCATCGACGATCCGTTGGGCTATGAGCGCGAGAAGCCGGTGCGCCCTCAGGATGGGGGGCAACGGCTCGAGATCGGCGAGGCCGCTTACGGCGTGCGCGATCAGGCGGCGAACTCGGGGACGAGTGGTGCCGCTCCTCGTATGATGATGCAGGCGCCCACGGTGGTCCCGCAACCGGCTGCGACGGGGGCGGGCCCTGGCGCGGCGCTCCCGCCGGAGATGCGCGGCATGCCGAGCCTCTCGGGCATCACGGGCGCGCAGGCCAGCGCGCCGCCTCGGAACGCCCCGCGAGTGCAGTTCACCTCCAGTAGCGCGGCCTACGAGCAAGCCGTGAGGGTCTGGACCAACTGGGTCCGCCAGTTCAACTCCTCGCTCACCGCGCAGCAGGCCGACCTGATCGTCCGATGGACGCTCTACTACTCCGCGACGAACCAGGTGGACCATCGGCTGATCTTCGCCGTGATGAAGCACGAATCCGACTTCAACCCACGCTGCGTGTCTCACGCGGGGGCGATGGGCCTGATGCAGCTCATGGACTGCAATGTGAAGGACTTCAAGGTCAAAGACCCCTTCGACATCGCCGAGAACATCCGGGGCGGCGTCGAGCACCTGGCCGAGTTCCTGCGCAAGTACCAGGGGAAGTCCTACTACGAGCAGACGGTACTCGCGCTCGCGTGCTATAACGCCGGGCCGGGGGCAGTTGCCAAGCACCGAGGCGTGCCGCCGTACGCCGAGACGCAAGCCTACGTGAGGAAGGTGCCCGCGCTGTTCGCGCAACTGGTCAAAGAGGGATACCCATAGACCATCAACGGAGCCTGACCGACGCCTGGGGCTCATCGGGGGGTCGTGACGGAAAGACAGAGGGCGCGGTTTCTACCGCGCCCTCTGTCTTTGGTGATGGGTGACAGGTCCCGTTTTCCGCAGATTCAGATGCAGTCTTCCGATGGTCGGTTGGCCTTGGACTCAGGGTTGGTGGATGAGATAGGACGTTGGGTTTGGAAGGGCCAGGGCGATGAGGATGGCCTGCTGGTCGGGTG
>Ga0194125_10008626_pt1 | contig 14334 bp, 10 predicted proteins | sample TA2KigC250mmetaG_FD_148626 | JGI IMG/M metagenome (GOLD analysis project Ga0194125, IMG submission 148626) | Freshwater microbial communities from Lake Tanganyika, Tanzania - TA2015034 Kigoma Deep Cast 250m | ecosystem: Environmental > Aquatic > Freshwater > Lake | place: Tanzania: Lake... | reverse complement strand
AGCACTACCAGACGGCCATCTACTTCCACTGCGGCGGCCTCAACCTCTATCCGGTCCCAGCGACGTGAACCCCGTCACCACAACCCCTGGGGGCTACCCACAAAGAACCCTGAAGCGGCTTTATTTGTGGGGAGCTGTACTAAGCACACGCCTAGCGAGAGGGGACATCTCTCCCTCCCCCCCTCGGGGGAGGGCGTGGGTGAGGGGCGCCGGAAGAGGCGCTGCGCCGGCCCCGGCGTCCCTCACCCCCGCCCTCTCCCGAGGGGAGAGGGGGGAAGGCGTACTCCTGGCTAAACAAGTGCCCCCTTGGGGGGAGGGGGAGGGGCTCGCCCCTGGCTAGACAGGCACGCCGACGCCGGCGGCGCCGCAGCCTGATCCCGATGTCCGGGGGTCCGCGACGGCCGTCGCTGTCGTCGTCCTCGTCGTCGAAGGCGGATGGGGGGAACCCTGCGGGCTCGAGGACGAGGACGACGAGAAGTACGCAAAGACGGGGGTCGAGGCGGTTACCCGAATGGCGGGCCATGCTCGCGGCGAGCGTGTGTTTGACAGCCGCAAGGGCGGCGGGTTATAATCCGCGTGGCAGGGGGGGCAAGGTGGGGGTGCGCCCATCGGGGACGAGCGCATGGCGAAGCTGTACGTGGAGCGCGGGAGCCTTCGTGGTCGGGAGCTTATCCTGGCCGAAGGGAAGGCGTGCACGGTGGGGCGCAGTTCGAGCTGCGCGCTGTCGCTGAGCGACCACCTGACCTCGCGCGAGCACTTCCGCGTGATTGCCAAGGGGGGGCGCTACTTCGTCGAGGACCTGGGCAGCAGCAACGGCACGTTTGTGAATGGTGCCCAGATCACGAAGGTGAGCGAGCTGAAGCTGGGGGACCAGATCGAGGCTGGGGACACGCTGGTCTCGCTGCTGGCCGATGACGAGCGACGGACGACGGGCGGGCTGGTCGGCCGCGAGATCGCCGGCTACCAGATTCTCGAACGCGTCGGGCGCGGCGGAATGGGCACCGTTTACCGCGCTCGCCAGGTCTCGCTCGACCGCATCGTGGCCTTCAAGGTCCTGTCGCCCAACCTGGCGGGGGACCAGGAGTTCATCCAGCGGTTCACGGACGAGGTTCGGGCTGCTGCGAGCCTGGCGCACCCGAACATCGCGCGGGCGCTGGACGTTGGGCAGGACGACGCGACCCACTATTTCGTCATGGAGTTCATGGCGGGCGGGAGCTTCGATGACCGCATCGAAAAGGAGGGGCGGATCGCGCCCGACCGCGCGGTGCCGATGCTGCTCGACATCGCGCGGGGCCTGGCCTACGCCGAGGAGCGCGGGATCGTCCACCGCGACATCAAGCCCGAGAACCTGATGGTGGACGAGCAAGGGGTGGGGAAGATCGTTGACCTCGGGATAGCGTGCGAGCGGAAGGGCAAGAGCAGGGCGGACCAGAGCGAAGGGGTGTTCGGCTCGGCGCACTACATCGCGCCCGAGCAGGCCTCGGGCGAGAAGATAGACAGCCGGGCCGACATCTATGGCCTGGGCGCCACCGCCTACCACATGCTCACCGGCCGCACGATGTTCACGGGCGAGTCGCAGGAAGAGATCATGGCGAAGCACGTGGACGAGGCGCCGGAGCCGATCGAGAAGGTCGCCCCGTGGGTGCCCCGCAGCTTGTGCGCGGTGGTGACGCGGATGGTAGCGAAGGACCCCGACGAGCGCTACGGCTCGGCCCGCGAGCTAATCGAGGCGCTGGAGAGCCTGGGGGCCGGGGCCGTGGCGGGCGTGCGGCCCATCGAGCTGCGCCACGTGGACAGGCTGCGCGGCACGAGCGGGACGAGTCGGACCGACCGCCTCAAGCGCGAGCGCCGCACCAAGTTCATCATCGCCGGGGTGATTGGCGGACTGCTTCTCCTGGTCGCGCTCGTCTTCCTCCTCACCCGGCTCTAGGGTGTGGCGATGGTGGATGTGAGCGCTACGAAGGATGGCGTGCGGATTGCTGTTCGCGCGCAGCCCAAGGCCTCACGGGGTGCTGTGGTGGGGCTTCTCGGCTCGCGGCTCAAGGTGGCCGTGACGGCAGCCCCGACCGGCGGGAAGGCGAATGCCGCGGTCGAGGAGGTGCTGGCCGATGCCCTGGGCGTGCGGCGCTCCGCCGTCGCCGTCGTCGTGGGACACGCCTCGCGCGACAAGGTGGTTCAAGTGACCGGCGTCTCCCTCAAGGAGGCCACTGCGCGGTTGATGAGAGTCTTGGGGTGACCTCCCGCAGGTTTGGCCGCGTGTCTGAGCAGGACAGAGCTGTTCTCCCTCTCCCTCGGGGAGAGGGGCGGGGTGAGGGTGCTTGTGTTCCCGCCTGCCGCGCGGCAGGCACCCTCACCCCGGCCCTCCCCCCAAGGGGGAGGGGGGAAAGCATCCTCTTGCTGAGCACGGACAGGTTTGGAGCCTGCGGGAGGTGGAGACTGGAGGCAACATGGGTCTGTTCGAGCAAGTGCAGGATGCGGTGGCGGCCATCCGTAAGGTGGCCCCCAAGGCGCCGCAAGTGGCCATCATCCCGGGGACTGGGCTGGACGGGATACTCGACCGGATTGACAAGGAGCACGAAATCCCATTCGGGGATATCCCCGGCTTCGGCGAGACGACGGCGACGACGCACAGGGCGATGCTCGTCCTCGGCACGCTCGGCGGCAAACGGGTCGTGGCCACGGGCGGACGTCACCACGTCTACGAGGGCTTTTCGGCCGAGGACGTGGCCTTCCCCACCCGCGTCCTGGGGGCGCTGGGGGCCGAGGTGCTGATCGTGTCGAACGCGGCGGGCGGGATGAACCCGCGCTACGCCCTGGGCGACATCATGCTCATCGAGGACCACATCAACCTGATGGGGGTGAACCCGCTGATCGGGCACAGCGACGACCGCCTCGGGCCTCGGTTCCCCGACATGTACCAGCCCTACAGCCGCCGGCTGCTCGACCTGGCCGAGCGCGTGGCACTGGCCGAAGGCATCAAGGTGCACCAGGGCGTCTACGTGGCCGTGACGGGGCCGAACCTGGAGACGCGGGCCGAATACCGCTTCCTGCGTGCCATCGGGGCCGACTGCGTCGGTATGTCCACCGTCCCCGAGGTCATCGTGGGGGTCCAGGTGGGCTTCGAGATACTCGGCATCACGTGCGTGACCGACCGCTGCCTGCCGGATGCGCTGGAGCCGGCCGACATTGGGCGAATTATTGCCACGGCGCAAGCCGCGGCGCCGAGACTCACGCGCCTGGTCGAGCGGGTGGTGGCGGAGTGCTGAAGATCAGGGGATGAGTGGATGGGTGGATGGTTGGATGAATGCCAGAGAAAGCTGGTGCATGGCCTCTGGCTTCTGCAATCATCCATTCATCCAATCATCCATTCATCCCCCTTGGATTGCCAGGAAACGCCTGATGAACTATCGTGATACTGTGAACCTGCCCAAGACCGCCTTCCCAATGAAGGCCAACCTGCGCCAGCGGGAGCCGGAGCTTCAGAAGCGCTGGCGCGAGATGGGCCTCTACGCCCTCGTCCGCCAGGCCCGCGCCGGCGCCCCCAAGTTCATCCTCCACGACGGGCCGCCCTATGCCAGCGGCGACCTGCATATCGGCACGGGGATGAACAAGATTCTCAAGGACGTCGTCGTCCGCTCCCGCACGATGATGGGCTTCGACGCGCCCTACGTGCCGGGCTGGGACTGCCACGGCCAACCCATCGAGCAGCGGGTGATACAGGACTTGGGGCCGGGCGCCCTGGGCACGCCGCCCGCGGAAATCCGCCGCCGCAGCCGCCAGTTCGCCGAAAAGCACATGAAAGCCCACATCCGCCAGTTCCAGCAGCTCGGCGTCCTGGGCGACTTCGAGAGTCCCTATGCGACCATCCAGTTCGAGTACGAGCGGGCCGTGATCGAGCTGTTCGCCGACCTGGTCGAGCGGGGCTACGTCTACAAGCGGCTCAAGCCCATCCACTGGGACTATGAAACCCGCACCGCTCTCGCCGAGGCCGAGCTGGAGTACGAGGACATCGCCAGCCCGTCCATCTACGTCAAGTTCCCCGCCGCCGATGACCTCCGCGACCTCTTCCCTGCCATTGGGGCGGAGCCGGTGTCGCTCCTCATCTGGACCACCACGCCCTGGACGCTTCCCGCCAACCGCGCCATTGCGCTCGCCGAGAAGGCCGAGTACACCGCCATCAGGTGTCTGGACCCAGTGACGAAGCAGACAGAGACGGTGGCGCTCGCCGAGGACCTGGTGGAGCGCGTGGCGGCGAAGGTGGGCATCGGGGAGTTCGAGCGGCTTGGGCGCTGCCGCGGCAAGCGGCTCGAAGGGCGGCGATACCGCCACTTCTTCACCGGCGCCCTGTGCCCAGTCGTCCTCGCCCCCTACGTGAGCCTGGAGGACGGCACGGGCTGCGTCCACACGGCGCCCGGCCACGGGCGCGAGGACTACGAGACGGGGCTGGCCTATGGCCTCGACATCTTCAGCCCCGTGGACGACGCTGGGAAGCTGACGGCGGAGGCGGGGGAGTTCGCCGGCCTCCATGTCTTCGACGCCGACCCGAAGATCGTCGAGCGCCTGCGGCAGATGGGACACCTCGTCCACGCCGAATCGGTCACTCACTCGTATCCGCACGGCTGGCGGTCTAAGAAGCCAGTCATCTTCCGCGCCACGGAGCAGTGGTTCGTGGGCGTGGACCATCGCGGCCTGCGCGAGGCGACGCTTGAGGCCATCAAAAGCGTCCGCTGGATCCCCGACTGGGGCCAGGGGCGCATGACGGCGATGGTGAGCGAACGGCCGGACTGGTGTATCTCGCGCCAGCGGGCCTGGGGCATCCCCATCCCCGCCTTCTACTGCACGGCGTGCGGCGCCGTGCTCCTCACGAAGCAAACGGTCCTCGCCGTCGCCGACCTGTTCGGCCGGGCCGGCTCCGACGCCTGGTATCGCACCGAGGCGGCCGACATCCTGCCGCAGGGCACGAAGTGCGGGAAGTGCGGGGGCGCCAGCTTCCGCAAGGAGACCGACATCTTCGATGTCTGGTTCGAGAGCGGCTCCAGCCATCGCGCCGTTCTCTGCGGCCCCAAGGCCGAGCGGCAGGGCCTGCGGTGGCCCGCCGACCTCTATCTCGAAGGCACCGACCAGCACCGCGGCTGGTTCCAGCTCTCGCTCCTGCCCTCCGTCGCGGCCGACGGCCAGCCGCCCTACAAGACCGTCCTCACCCACGGCTTCGTCGTGGACGAGAAGGGCGAGAAGATGTCCAAGTCCGCCGGCAGCCACCTCTCCATCGAGGACGCCCTGACGGAGTTCGGCTCCGAGCTTCAGCGGCTCTGGACCGCGAGCGTGAACTACCTGGACGACATTCCCGCCTCGCGCGGCGTCATCGCCAAGATGGACGAGCCCTACCGCCGCTTCCGCAACACCTTCCGCTACCTGCTGGGCAACCTCGACGGCTTCGACCCCGCCGTCCATCGCGTGGTGCTGGGGCGGATGCCCGAGGTGGACCGCTGGGCGCTCTCGCGCACCGCGCGCGTTGTCGCTGACGCCCTCCGCGCCTACGAGGACTTCCAGTTCTACCGCGTCTACCAGCGCCTCTATCAATTCTGCACGGTGGACCTGAGCAGCTTCTACCTGGACGTGATCAAGGACCGCCTGTATTGCGAGGCGGCGGATTCGGTGGCCAGGCGCTCGGCCCAGACCGTGATGTATGAGATGCTCGACGCCCTGGTGCGCCTGCTTGCCCCCATCCTCATCCACACGTGCGAGGAGGTGTGGGACGCCATGCCAAGCCGCGAGGCCCTGCTGAGCATCCACTTGGCGCGGTTCCCGAAGGCGCACGATGGCTGGGTGGACGAGGAACTCGAAGGGCGGTGGAACACCCTGCTCGCCGTGCGGAGCGACGTGGCGCGCGAGCTGGAGAAGCTGCGGGCCGACAAGAAGATCGGCAGCGGCCTCGATGCCTTCGTCGCGCTCTATGCGGAGGGGAAATCCTTCGAGTTCCTCCGCGACAACCAGGCGGTCTTTCCCGAGCTTCTGATCGTCTCCGAGGTCGCCGTTGGCGAAGGCATCTCGCCTGATGCAGTGCCGGGCACCGACGTGCAGGGGCTGGGGATCATCGTCCGGCCCTCGGACCGGCCCAAGTGCGCCCGCTGCTGGCGCCTCCTGCCCAGCGTGGGCAGCGACGCCGCCCAACCCGAGCTGTGCGCCCGTTGCGCCGCCGCCGTGCGCGCGCTACGTTGACACGTGCGGAAGTGATGTGCCATCATGCAGTGGATGCCAGGATCGCGCCGCAGCCCACGAAGTGGGCGAGCCAGCCGTAGCCCAGGGCGACCGAAGGGAGAAAGGGGATTGGGTGTGAGTCTGAGCCCCTGAAAGGGGCGGTTCATGGCCCTCTGAATCGCCCCCTTCGGGGGCTCTGCCGCAGGGCGGCAGCCCACCCAGGGCTCCCTTCGGTCGCCCTGGGCTACGGCTGGGCCGCCCCCGTTCGGGGGCTAGAGAGCGGACGGTACCTCTGCGTAGCTCAATGGCCTGGGAAAGGGCAGAGGACATGAAGCACCTGAGACTCGCCGTGCTCTTGTCGGGCAGTGGCAGAACGCTGGAGAATCTCTTCACGGAGATACAGGCGGGCAGCCTCGACGCCGAGGTGGTGGTCGTGGGCGGCAGCCGGGCCGATGCCTACGGCCTGGAGCGGGCGCGGAACCACGGCGTGCCCACGTTCGTCGTCGAGTCGCGCGCCTTCAAGAACAACGCCGCGGGCTTCAGCCGGGCCATCTTCGAGCAACTGGGGCGCTATGAGTACGACCTGCTGCTCCTGGCCGGCTTCATGTGCCTCATCACGATTCCGCCGGAGCTGGAGGGGCGGGCGATGAACATACATCCCGCCCTCATCCCCTCCTTCTGCGGCAAGGGCTACTACGGCCACTACGTCCACGAGGCCGTCCTGCGCTACGGCTGCAAGGTGAGCGGCTGCACGGTGCACTTCGTGGACAACGTGTACGACCACGGGCCGATCATCGTGCAGAAGGCGGTGGCGGTGGAGGATGTGGACACGGCGGACAGCCTGGCGGCCCGGGTCTTCGAGAAGGAACTCGAGGCGTACCCCGAGGCGGTGCGCCTGTTCGGCGAGGGCCGCCTCCGCATCGAGGGGCGGCGGGTGAAGGTGCTAGGGCAGCCGTAGGAGGGATCGGACTGATCCGGCCGATCCGACCGATCATGGGAAGAAAGCCATGCGTCTGCTAGTCGTCGAGGATGAGCCCAAGGTGGCCAGCTTCATCAAGAAGGGGCTGGAGGCCGAGAACTACGCCGTGGATGTGGCGGCCGATGGCGAGGATGGGCTCCACCTGGGCGCGACCGAGGACTACGATCTGATTCTGCTGGACATCCTGCTGCCGAAGCTGAACGGCTACGAGGTGCTGAAGGGCCTGCGCGAGCGGGGCCTGCGGACGCCCGTGATCATGCTCACGGCGCGCAGCGCGCTGGACGACCGTGTGAAGGGCCTCGACCTGGGGGCCGACGACTATCTAGTGAAGCCGTTCGCCTTCGAGGAGCTGGTCGCGCGCGTCCGCGCCCTGCTGCGCCGCCGCTCGGCCACGGCCAGCCCCATCCTGCACGTGGGGCCACTCGTCCTCGACCCCGTGGCCCACAGGGTCACGGCCCACGGCCACGCCCTCGACCTCACCGCCAAAGAATACGCCCTGCTCGAATACCTCCTGCGCAACGAGGGGGTCGTCTGCACCAGGGCCATGATCGCCCAGCACGTGTGGGACATCAATTTCGACACTTACACGAACCTGATAGACGTGTTCATCAACCACCTGCGCAAGAAGCTCCAGCCGCACGGGTGCGAGCGGATGATCCAGACCGTGCGAGGGGTGGGCTATGTCCTCGCCGCCACGTAAGCCGGCCTTCTATCGTCGGGCGCGCTTCCGCCTCACGCTCTACTACACGGCCATTCAGCTCCTCTTCCTCGTCCTCCTGGCCGTCTTCGTCCACATGCGCAGCTCCCGCAGCATGCTCACCGAGCTCGAGAAGTTCATCCGCGACGACACGTCCGACCTCATGGCCTTCGTGCTCGACCTGAAGGACAACTGGGTGGAGATACAGAAGCGGCTGGACTTCGAGAGCAGCGGGGAACGCTACTACGAGCTGAGCTTCCGGCTGTTGGACACGCAGGGGAATGTCAAGGCCCTCTCGCGGGCCTTCCGGGAGGCCGTCCCGGCCACCGGGCCGATTGACCCCGTGGTCCTTCACGACGTGGTGGTGGAAGGGGAGTCGCGCCAGGAGATTGTGCCCTTCCCCAACCGGCCCTGCGACTACCTGCTGGTCACGCGGCCCTGGAGCGACCCGCAGACGAAGCAGGTCCGCTACGTGGTGCAGACGCTGGCCTACCTCGAGCCGCTCGAGAAGCTCAGCCGGCGCTTCCGCAAGAACCTCATCAGCGTCATCCCCCTCTTCGTCCTCATCTCGTGGTTCGCGGGCCATGCCCTGGCCCGCAAGGTGCTCAAGCCCATCGGCCAAATCTCGCGCACCGCCCGCCAGATCACCTCGAGCAGCCTCAACGAGCGGCTCGTCCGCTCGAAGACTGGGGACGAGTTCGACCTGCTGGCCGATACGCTGAACGACATGATCGGGCGGCTGGAGGAGTCGTTCACCCTCACCCGCAAGTTCGCGGCGGACGCGGCGCATGAGCTGCGCACCCCGCTCACCATCCTCAAGGGCGAGGCCGAGGTGGCCCTCCGCAGCAAGGACCGCGACCCCGCCATGTACGAGGAGGTGCTCGAGAGCAACATCCGCGAGTACGACAGGATGATCCACATCATCACCCAGCTCCTCCTGCTGGCGCAGGCCGACGCCGGCAAGGTCGTGGTCGGACGCGAGCCGGTGCGGCTCGACCTGCTGCTCGGGGAGCTGGCCGAGACCTTCCACGTCCTGGCGGACTCCGCCCAGCTCACGCTCGAGGCCGGCCCCTTCCCCGAGGTGGTCGTCAACGGCGACAGGGCGCGGCTCCACGAGCTGTTCGCCAACCTGCTCGACAACGCCGTCAAGTACACCCCGCCCGGCGGGCGCGTCAGCGTCACGTGCACGACCGACGCAGAGCACGTCAGCGTGGCCGTGGCCGACACCGGCATTGGCATCTCGCCCGACGACCAGACCAAGGTGTTCGGGCGCTTCTACCGCGTCGAGGGCTCGCGGTCCCGGAACACCGGCGGCGCCGGACTGGGCCTGAGCATCTCGCGCTGGATCGCCACGGCACACGGCGGGCGCATCGAGCTCCAGAGCACCCTCGGCGCAGGCAGCACCTTCACCGTGGTCCTGCCCTTGCCGGTCGGCACCGACAGCCAGGTGGCCACCGAGCCGGCCAACGGCCAGGCCCCTCCCGGGACAGAGGACAGAGGACAGAGGACAGAAGACAGAGGACAGAAGACAGATGACAGATGACAGATGGGCATTCGGGCACGCGCGTCCTGCGCGCATGCGTCGCGGCATCGCAAGCCCAATGTTCAATACCCAACTCTCAATCCTCACTGACCCAGTAGGAGAGCAGCCTGGGCGCTAGCTGCCTTACCTGGACATCGAGCATTGGGTATTGGATATTGAGTATTCGGCCGCTGCCTTCTGCCCTCTGCCCTCTGTCGTCTGCCCTCTGTCGTCTGTCGTCTGCCCTCTGTCGTCTGTCGTCTGAGGGGACGGCGCGATGCCCGATGAGCCTCACACCGCCACTGATGCACCGGGGCCGCCGCCGCGCTCGGCCGGCTGGGCGGCCGCGCTCCGCCACCCGCTCCTCTACGCCGCGCTCCTGGTGGCGAGCATCGCCTCCTTCGACAAGGGGCTCCTCCCCGCCGAGGAGCCGCCGTCCCTCCCCTCCGCGCTCCCTTCGTTGGCTTTCGAGCCGATTGCGCGGCGCCCGGCCGAGTTGCCCTTCGGCTTTGCCGCCGCACTCGTCATCCCCGTCGTCGTCGGGTCAGGGCTCCTCGTTGGCTACGTGCTCCTCCGCGCCCATAACGTGCGCGTCTTCCCCCGGTGCGAGTTCCCACTCGTGCCGTGGACTGCGGGCAGCCTGGTGGGGGTGGGCATCGTGCTGTTCGCTGCGGCGCGCGGCGCGGGCCTCGGCCTTGCCTGGCTGCTGCACGCCCAGGAGACCCGCGGCGCGCTCCCCTGGCTGCCCAGGGGCCTGGCCGTGCTGGGCGCCGCCAACCTCACGATGCTGGCCGTGTGCCTGTTCACCGTCGCACTCGTGGGCAGCGCCCACGGCGGGCCGCTGCGCCTTCTCGGCCTGTGCGAGGCGCAGCCCCTCCGGCGGGCCTTGATGGGGCTGGCGGGCATCCTTATGGTCCTGCCGCTGGTGCTCGCCGCCGCCTACGTGGCCCTCTCGCTGGCTCCGCGGGTCGGCCTGTCGGCGCGGCCCCAGGAGGTGCTGGTGCAGGCGGCCGAGGCCTCGCCCAGGGCCTTGGCCTTCGTCCTCCTGAGCATCGTGGCCGTGACGCCGGCGATGGAGGAGCTCCTCTTCCGCGGGTTCTTCTACGCCACGCTGCGCCGCTACCTGGGGCCGCTGGGCGCCATCCTCCTCAGCTCCCTTACCTTCGCCGTCCTCCACGGCCACCCCGTCGGCATCCCGCCCCTGTTCGTCGTCGGCTTCCTGCTAGCCTACCTCTACGAGCGCACGGGTTCGCTGGTGGCCTCAGTCACAGCCCACGCGGCGTACAACGTCTACATCCTCCTCCTCGCCCACCTGGCGCGCCGCGCCCTCGGCGGCTGATCCCACGTGTTTGGCGGGAGGGGGACTCTACTCCCTCCCCCTTGGGGGGAGGGTGGGGGTGAGGGTGCCCTCCGTGGAACCCGCGGGAGCCCAAGCACCCTCACCCCACCCCTCTCCCCGAGGGAGAGGGAGCAAGGCTGCCTCCGGCTTGAACACGTGCGGCTGTTCAGGTGGGCGGCTGCCCCGCATGGGCGCGGGCCAGGGCGCGCACCACCGCCTCCACGTCGTCCGCCACCTCGAACAGCCCCATGTCCTCCGCCGAAATCGCGCCCTGCACCAGGAGCGTATCCCGCATCCAGTCGAGCAGGCCACGCCAGTACGACGACTCGAACAGGATGATCGGCAGGTCCTCGATCCGGTTGGTCTGCTTCAGCGTGAGTATCTCGAATAGCTCGTCGAGCGTGCCGAGGCCGCCCGGCAGCACCACCACGCCGCTCGATTCCTTCACAAACATCACGCGGCGCGAGAAGAAGTAGCGGAACCCCATCCTGTAGTTGGCGTAGGGGTTGGCCGCCTGCTCGTAGGGCAGGACGATGTTGAGTCCCACGGAGGCCCCACCGCCCTCGGCCGCGCCGCGGTTGGCCGCCTCCATGATGCCAGGGCCGCCGCCCGTCACCACGGCGTAGCCCTCCTCGGCCAGCCGCCGCGCCAGCGCCCGGGCCTGCTCGTAGCAGGGCGTGCCCGGCCTCGTGCGCGCCGAACCCCACACCGCCACCCGCGGCCTCGGCACCCCTGCCATCAGCTCGAAGCCGTCCACGAACTCCGCCATGATCCGGAACACCCGCCACGGGTCCTCACGCGTGAAGTCGTTCAGACGCGACTCATGGCTCATCTGGCACTCCTCAAGTCCGACACGTGGTTTGCCAGCAGAATGTAGCGCGCCAGGTCAACCTCCTGCGCCCGCGCGCTCGGCTCGATCCCGCAAGCGCTCAGAAGCGGCGCCACTGGGCCGGGCAGCAAGTGCCCTGCGCCCAGCGAGTTCGCAAGCGTCTTCCGGCGGTGGGCGAAGGCGGCCTTCACCACCTCCCGGAACGCCGCGAAGTCGCGGACGGCCGCCTTCCGCTGCGCGTCGGGCACCAGCCGCACGATGCTCGACGCCACCTTCGGCCGCGGCCAAAACACCTCCGGCGGCACCGCCCGCAACACCTCGACCGCCGCCTGGGCCTGGACGACGAGCGACAGCGCCCCGTAGTCCCCGCTCCCCGGCCCCGCGGCCATGCGCTCCGCCACCTCCTTCTGCACCGTCACCACCATCACGGCAATCGGCAGGCCGCTCTCCAGCAGGTTCGGGACGATCAGCGACGCCGCCGAATACGGCAGGTTCGACACCACCCGCAACGCCCGTGTGCCCGATTTCGGATTTCGGATTTCGGATTTCGGATTTGATTCCGCACTCCGCACTCCGCACTCCGCACTCCCCACTGCTTGCCCCACCGCCTCCAGCAGCGCAGGGGAGAGCGCGTGCTTGGATTCCAGGGCATCCCCGCACAGCAGCGTCACATTGCCCCGCCCCTCCAGGTATCGGGAGCAGACGGCGAAGAGGCCGCGATGCAGCTCGATCCCGACCACGTGCCCCGCCGCGTCCGCGAGGTGGGCGGTCAGCAGCCCCGTCCCGCACCCAATGTCCAGCACCACATCCCCCGGCCCCACCTCGGCGGCTCGCACGACGAAGTCCAGGAGATTGTGGTCAACGAGGAAGTTCTGTCCCAGCGACCTGCTGGGCTTGATCCTCAGATAGCCGAGCAGCTCGGCGAGCTGCCGCTTCGTCCTCACCTCGCGCATCGCCTGGGCGATGGACGGCACCTTTGGGCGAATCGTGCTCCGCTGCTCCATGCCCCGGATTCTAGCCGAAGCCCCTGGCGGGGTCAAGCCATGCGTCTCTGTGTGGCCGTGTTGACACCACGCTTCCCCTTGGCTACCATAGCGATGCCGAACGCGACCCTATCACGCCGATCACAAGCTGGGGGCCTACTCTCGTGGCGGACCAGGCGGACCCGAATGAGACCACCGACGCCCCGTGCGACGACACGCTGATTGGCCAGACTCTTGGCGAGTTCACGGTCGAGCGCCGCATCTGGCAAGGCCCGATGAGCATCATCTACAAGGGCCGCCAGCTCGACAGCGGCCGCGCCGTGGCCATCAAGGTTCTGCCCCCGGACCTGATGCGCGACAGGACGTACGTGAGCCGCTTCAGCCGGGAGGCCCTGGCCGCCGCCGCCGTGAAGCATCCCAACATCATCGAAGTCTACTCCGTCGGGCATGACCGCGGGGTCTACTTCATTGCCATGGAGTTCGTGGACGGGCAGAGCCTGGGGGACATCCTGGCAAGCGAAGGGAGGCTGGCGCCGGGCCGCGCGCTCGACCTGTTCAAGCAGACGGCCCGCGCCTTTGTGAAGGCCCACGCGACGGGAGTGCTCCACCGCGACATCAAGCCCGCCAACATCCTGGTCACGCGGAGCGGGCAGGTGAAGGTCGCGGACTTCGGCCTCGCCAAGCGCCAGGGGGTTGACGTCACCTTCACCGCTCCGGGGATGCAACTGGGCACTCCGCTCTACATTTCCCCCGAGGCCGCCGACAGCCGCGAGGCCGACCAGCGCTCGGACCTGTACTCCCTCGGAGCCACCTTCTACCATGTCCTTGCTGGCCGCCCGCCGTTCCAGGCGCCGACGCCCCTGGCGGTCATGGGGATGCACGTGAGCGCCCAGGTGCCTCCGCTCGCCCAGCACGCGCCGGACGTCCCAGCCGCCCTTTGCGCCATCATCCATCGCCTCCTTGCCAAGAGGCCCGCCGAGCGCTACCAGAGCGCGGAGGAACTCCTGGCCGCCCTTGACCTTGTCCCACAGCCCCCACTCGGTACGGAGCACGTGGCACAGGCGCCCTCGGCTGTGGCGCTTCCAGTTACCCCGACACCGGACACCCGACTGCCGACGCAGATAGCCGAGGTGCCCACCAAGTGGCGTGTCTACACGGCCTGGCCCTTCGACGCGGCCGAGGCGAAGCAGCGGCAGGCGGAGACCGCCAAAGCACTCGGCGTCCAGGTGGAGCAGGAGGTTGACCTGGGCAAGGGGGTGAAGATGGCCCTCATCCTCATCCCTGCCGGGGAATTCCTCATGGGGAGCGACGCACTTGCGGGTGGAGAACGACTGGCCAAGACCTATGGCGGGACCCCTGACTTCTACAAGGACGAGTGCCCCCAGCACAGCGTCAGGCTCTCCAGGCCATTCTGGCTTGGGAAGTTCCCAGTCACCCAGGAGCTCTGGATGGCGGCGATCGGCAAGAACCCAAGCAGGTTCGGAAGCGGGCCGCAGAACCCTGTCGAGTGGGTGAGCTGGGAGCAGTGCCAGGACTTTCTGTGCACACTGAGCGCGAGGTCGAGGAAGACCTTCCGCCTGCCCACCGAGGCCGAATGGGAGTACGCCTGTCGCGCCGGCGCCGCCACCCAGTTCTGTTTTGGTGACGATGCGAATTACCTCGAAGTGCACGCCTGGTTCGGCACCCAGGCCCGGGGCGTCACCCATCCCGTGGGAAGGAAACGACCCAATGCCTGGGGCCTGCATGACATGCACGGTAATGTGTGGGAGTGGTGCCAGGACTGGTAC
>Ga0194125_10008625_pt1 | contig 14336 bp, 10 predicted proteins | sample TA2KigC250mmetaG_FD_148626 | JGI IMG/M metagenome (GOLD analysis project Ga0194125, IMG submission 148626) | Freshwater microbial communities from Lake Tanganyika, Tanzania - TA2015034 Kigoma Deep Cast 250m | ecosystem: Environmental > Aquatic > Freshwater > Lake | place: Tanzania: Lake... | reverse complement strand
GCTTCCCCGGAGGAAGGATACCCCGCCGAGCCGGCCGGTGCAAGCGACACCCCTGCTCCCATTGCGAGTGAGGTGTAGCCTCGATGGTAACCACAAACGCAGGGCAATGTGATGTTAGGGAACCTGACGGGTAGGCGGGGCGCGCCTATCGGAGCAGGATGATCTTCCCTGACAGCGTCTGCGCCCCGGACCGGATCCTGTAGAGATAGACGCCGGCGGCGAGCGATCCCGACGCCTCGTTGCCCGCGTCCCACGCGAGTTCGTGCACACCCGCCGCGACGTCGTGGTCGCAGAGCACCGTGACGGTTCGCCCGCGCACCGTGAGGATCTCCGCCCTGACCCGCGCCCTCGATGCGAGCGAGAAGGCCAGCCGCGTCGTCCCGCGCGCCGGGTTGGGGAACGGCGCCGCGGTCAGCGCGAGCGACCGAGCGTGCGGCTCGTCTGACACGCCGCTCGGTGCCGGGCTGATCGTCACACCCGTGATGGAGTGCGCCGGGAGGCTCACCCGCACATAGCAGGTCGCCACGCTGCCCTCCACGACCGTCTGGACGAGTTCCCCGTTGTCCACCTCGTAGGGCGCCGACGCAGCGGGCACTCGGAACTTCACGAGCCCATGCTCGAACGTCTGCGGCTGGTTGTTGATGATGCCCACCGTCAGCTCCTCGTGCGTGCCGTCGTTCGGAGGGTCGAACAGCACGCGAAGCTGAAGCCCGGTGCCGCCGGCGGAGACGTGCGCGGAGGGCGTGATCGTCGTACCCCCGGAGGCGCGCACCACGCGCATGGCCCGGGCGCCGTCGCAGACGGCGGCCAGCGAGAGATCGTAGGGCGGCGACGTGATCGACCCCGACGACGAGTGGATGTGCCCCCACAGCGCGCAGTCGATCCCAAGACTCCCGAGATTGAGCTGGTCCTGGAAGTCCATGTGGTAGAACGCCACGACGGGTGTGGTCGGTGAGACGGTCGAGAGATCGCTCGTCAGCCACGACAGCTGCCTCGACGTGAAGCTGTCGGTCCCGTAGATGTTCCTGCGCCACCGATCGTAGTTGTTGTACGCCTCGATGCCGACGAAGTGGACCCCGCCGTAGTCGAACGAGGAGTCCTGCGTGTAGGCGATCTCCGACGGCGGCGGGTCGTAGAGGCGTCGCCAGCCGAAGAACCTCCACCAGTTCCGCCGCGCCGTCCCCGCCGGCGGCGGCGTGTCGTTCCAGCCGCCGATGTCGTGGTTGCCGGCCGTGAGATACACGGGAACGTCGAGCTCTTTGAGGACCCGCTTGAGACGTGTGTAGTATCGCTTGTTCAGGTAGTTCTCGAGCTCGCCTTCGTTCACGAGGTCGCCCGTGAAGAGCACGAACGCGGGGTTCATGATGTTGATGTCGTCGATGACGGCACGCAGGTCGAGGAGCTCCGTCGTGTCGGTGTCGGCGCCGGACTGGTAGTGGTAGAGGTGCGTGGGGAAGTGCGCGTCGGTGATGTGCACGAAGTAGAAGTCGTCCTCGATGGAGAGGCGCACGGCGACGGCGTGGGCTTCGGTGTCCCAGACGCCGCCGGAGGCCTCGACGCGGAGGTCGTACAGCTCCGCGGGAACGCCCGGCGGCACGGTCGCCGTCATGAACCAGCGCTCATGGCCCGCGCTGTAGGCCGCATCGCTCACGGAGAGCGTGTGTTCGAGCGATCCGCGGACCAGGGACGCGGCCCAGCCCGTGGTCGCCGGCGGGGCGTACGCCTCGACGGTGAACTGCCCCCCGGGGACCGTGATCGTCGGAATGGACAGGATGGGGCGGGCGATCACCGTGAGCGTGTCGCCGATGGCGATCTCGGCCGGCGCCCCGACGGCGCAGGTCGGTGCGAGGACCGTTGCTGCCACGATGGCGAGGATGATCGTCGTCATGTCTTCAGTATAGCAAGAATCGGGTCCGCCCGCCACGATGCACCGGCCGACCGCGGGTTGGCAGCATACGGGTCTTCGCCGAACATCAGCTCCTCGAACTGGACGGTCGAGATGGACGGGCGGAGGCCTCAGCCTGAGCGGGTGACAGCGATGCTGAGCCAGCCCACGACCCTCGCGTGCTTCGGCGGCATCGTGCTCATCGGGGCGATCGACCGGCTGATCCCGGCCTCCGAGAACCCTCACGAGGCGCGCGGGCTGGAGGAGCTTCGCGGCGATGCGCCGCCCTTCTCGAAGCTGCTTCGCATGGGGGTCATGTCCGCCGCGGCCATCGCCACCCACAACGTGCCCGAGGGCATCGCGGTCTCCGTGCCCATCTCCTACGCGACCGGCAGCAGGAGGAAGGCGTTCTTCCTCTCGTTCCTCTCGGGTCTTGCGGAGCCGGTGGGCGCGCCGGCGGGCTACTTCCTGCTCCTGCGCTTCCTCGGGGACGCCGCGTTCGCGCTCGCGTTCGCGGCGGCAGGCATCATGGTCTTCATCTCGATCGACGGGCTGCTCCCCGCGGCCGAGCGGTACGGCGAGCACCACGCGGCGACGTACAGCATCATCGCGGGCATGGCCGTGATGGCCGCGAGCCTTCTGCTCTTCAGCTAGCGTGTGTCGGCGTGTCGCTTCCGGAAGCTGCTACTTGAAGATCGCCTTGAGGCGGCCCCACGTGGCCTCGTCGATCGGGTTGGCCGGGACCGCGCCCACCTTGATCTGGAAGGCGAGGTTCGACTGCGTCGGGGCCGGGTCCTGCCACGAGAGCACAGCGGTTCCCGTCAGCGAGAAGCCGTCGTAGAGGTTCGCGCCGCTGATCCTCAGGACGTCGGTCGCGCTCGGACCCGTGGCCTGGGAGACGTCGCCCACCGGGAGGCCCTCGAGCACGAGGTTGCTCACCGCGAGGCTCGACCCGCTCTGCCCCGCCCTCGCCCTCACGAAGATCTCGTTGAAGTACCGGTCAGGCTGATAGGTCAGCGTGACGCCGCCGAGCGTGAAGGACGCCGTGTTGAGGAAGGCGTCGTACGCCACGGTGAGTGGTTCGGTCCTGCCGCTCTGCCAGTTGTGCTGCGCGGTCTGCGAGGGGGAGGAGGTGAGGCGCCCGATGTCCAGCTCGAACGTGGCCACGCCGCCGCGGTCACCGATGCGCCCCTCGGCGGTGAACGACAGCTCAGACTCGGGCATGAGGGCGAGCATCTGCTGGTCCGTCAGGTGCTGGGTGACCAGAACGGCCTGCGCCGCGCCCGCGAACACGAGCAGAGAAGGCACGAGAAGCACCCCGACACGCCGCGTCAGCACTTCACGCATGAACCGGCCCCCAGCAGTCGAACGCAGGAACTGAGAGGATCGCTGTGCGATTCCATGCTACCCACTTCTTCCGAGGATGTCAAGGTGGCAGCCCCGTGGGGCGGAGAGACGCTCTGCGGTCTGACTCCCCGCCAGCCCTCCTATCCAGACGCCTCGCGCAGCTCGGGAGCCGGCATGTCCTCCTGCCAGAACCAGTAGGCGATCGGCTTCCTCAGGCGCCCGGCGGGGACGACCGCCGGCGCTCCCGACGCGCTCAGGGCGTGGATCACGACACCGCCGAGATGGCCTCCGGTGAGGCCGGCGAGGTCTGCCGCGGCCTCGGCACAGGCGTCCTTCACAGGAACCCCTGCTCCGAGGTTCCACACCACGCGCGCGGCGGTGCAGGCCCGCAGCGCCATCTCGCCCGTGTGCGTGCAGCCGCATGCGCCCGCGGCGTTCTGGGCATACAGACCGGCGCCGATCACCGGCGAGTCCCCGAGCCTCCCCGGGTACTTGTACGCCCACCCTGACGTGCTCGTGCCCGCTGCGATGTCGCCACGGGCGTCGATGGCGAGGACGACGACGGTGTCCCGGCACTCGAGCCGTCCGGCGGCGATCCATGCCGCCGGTGCGAGCGGTCCCGCCCGCCAGTTCGGGCCCGCGCTCGTCTCCACGTCGCGCTCGATCCAGGCGCCGTGCGATGACCGCGCCGCGTCCGTGAGGAGCTCTGTCCGGCGGTGTCCCATCTCGCGGGCGAACATCGCGGCGCCCTCGCCGACGAGCATGACGTGGGGGAGGTGCTCCATGACCGCCCGCGCGACGCTCACGGCGTGCACGTGGCCGCGAAGCGCCCCCACGGACCCGGCCATGCGCGTTGCGCCGTCCATGACCGCAGCGTCGCACTCCATCTCTCCGAGGAGATTGGGGTCGCCGCCCAGCCCGACGTGGCGCACTGCCGGGTCGGCCTCGACGCGTCGTATGCCCTCCTCGACGGCGTCGAGCGCCTTGCGCCCCTCCTTGAGCTGCCGCACGGCGTCGGCCATCCCAATCTCAGCAAGGTCGCTTGCGAGAACCGTCATCGGCATTGCGTTTCTCCCTTGAGCGGGCGTCCATGTGGTCACGGCGTCCGGCCCTTCGCCGGGGCTCCCGCGCCCAGCCGTTGCGCCGCAGCGTCCACGGGCCTGAGCGACGCTCACGCTGGCACGATTCGTGCTCCACCGTGCGGGCGGACCAGGCTGAACATGGTTCCCCCGGGATCGCCCGGGGGCCTTCCGACCGCGGAAGAGGGTAGCACAGGAGGAGCACGCAGATGAGCGGGATCACCGGACGATGCGCGCGCACCGTCGCGGGCGCGATGCTCTTGCTCGCGTGGGCTGCGACCGCCCTTGCGGCGCCGCAGGGCATGCACCACGTGATCATCGTCGACTGCACCGGCACCATGAAGTACCAGGGACGAGCACAGGCGACGCTTGCGGCGCTCCAGGAGTTCGTGAAGGCCATGGCCCCCGAGGACCGCGTGAGCGTGTACGGCTACGGCGAGCGGACGCACGCCGTGCTGAGCAAGTATCCGGTCACGGTCGGCGATGCGGCCGCGAGGCAGTCGCTCATGAACGCCATGCGGCTCACCTTCGACCACGACAGGACCGACATCACCGCCGGGCTCGAGCTTGCGTGGCGCGAACGGGACAAGGTCCTTCCCGTCATCAGCGGGCGGCGCAACGGGTGCGTCGTCCTTCTGACCGACGGCAAGCTCATCCCGGTGTACGAGGACTACTCGCAGTACGACGCGATCCGCGCGGCCAGCGAGGCGAGGCTGAGGGAGCTTGGCCGCATGTTCGGCGAGATCCGCGTTCCGGTCGTCACGATCGGCCTCGGTCGGCCCGACCAGGTCGACGGGGCGCTCCTTGCCGACGTCTCGACGGCGAGCGGAGGCGAGTACTTCGCGTCGCTCGACGCGCAGGCGCTGTCGGGCGCGTTCTCGAAGGCGGCGGTGAAGGCGGCCGCGCGGCGGCCGAGCGAGAACGAGGCCGTGGCGGACGCCGCTCCGGCGGCGGATGCGCCGCGCGAGGCCACGGCGCAGCCGTCGGACGGCGGGAAGAACACGAAGGCGCAGGAGCCTCGCCCCGCGGACGCCCCGCGGAGCGGCGGTCTGGTCAAGGGGATGCTCGCCGCGGCCGGCGACTGCCGCGCGCGCTCGAGCATGTTCTATCAGGGCGCGACGGCGGCGCTCGGCGTGCTCATGGGCGTCGTCGCCCTCGGCGTGCACCGCAAGCAGTCGTGGACGAACGTGTTCACGCGGGCCATCGGGACCCAGCCGGCTCGCGTGAAGGGGTATCTCAGGCCCGTCGAGCGCGAGGGGACGACGTCCGCCAGGGCGTGCGTCCCGCTCGAGAACCCGGGCCACGTCTGCGTGAGGCTCGGGGCCGGCGGCGACTTCCTTGACGATCTCGCCCACACGGCCGTCGAGGTGATCGGCACGCGCGACGACGGCGGCCCGCTGATCCGCGTCGTCACCGGCAGTGTCACCGTCAACGGGGAGCCGGTCCGCACGATGCGCAAGCTCGCCGACGGCGACGCGCTGGACATCGACGGGAGGCCGTTCGTGTATCTGAGGGGCAGGCGCAGGTAGGCCGGCCGATAGGGCGCAGAGCGAGAGGCCCCCGACGCGCGTCGGGGGCCTCGTCACGTCTGGGGCCGACGGCAGTTCGGCGCGGCGACGCGCGGTGCAACCCGGCGCACGGGAGAGGTGTCTGAGAGGCGTGTTCCGGACCTGCGCCTCTCGATCCCATCTGAGCGAGGCATCACCATGAAGCTCCCCGACTGCGCTTCCCGGACCGGCGTCTGCGCCGTTGCGTGTGCCGCGTTCGCGCTCTCCGCGCTCGTCGCAGGCCCGGGATCGGCCGCGGCCGCCGAGAAGGTCCCCCAACGTGTCCCCCGGGTGGCGTCGCCCATCGTCGTCGATGGCGTGCTCGACGAGGACGTCTGGCGCGAGGCCCTCGTCATGGGCGTGAACACCGAGGTGCGCCCCGGCGAGAACATCCCCGCGCCCGTGCACACCGACATGCTCCTCGCGTACAACGACACGCACTTCCTCGTGGCGTTCCGCGCGCTCGACCCGGATCCCTCGCTCATCCGTGCGCGCTACTGCGACCGCGACCAGATGTGGGCCGACGAGTTCGTCATCGTCGGCGTCGACACCTACAACGACCAGCGCGGCGGGTTCGAGTTCGCCTGCAACCCGCTGGGCATCCAGGGCGACACGGCGAACGGCGTCCACGGGGACGGGAACTCGTGGGACGCCATCTGGGACTCCGCCGGGCGCATCTTCGATTGGGGGTACTCCGTCGAGATGGCCATTCCGTTCAGCTCGCTCAAGTTCCAGCGGACCGAGGGCGACCAGATCTGGGGCGTGGACGCCGTGCGCAGCTACCCCCGTGGCGTCCGGCGCCACATCGGTCTCTACGCCCGCGACCGCAACAACAACTGCTACTTCTGCCAGATGGAGAAGCTCGTGGGATTCGCCGGCGTGAACCCCGGCAGGAGCATCGAGCTTGACCCGACGTTCTCGGCCATCACCTCGCAGCAGCGCGAGGGGTTCGTGGAGGGCCCGTTCGAGGAGCGCGACTCGAGCTACGGGCCGGGGCTCACGGCGCGCTGGGGCGTCACGCCGAACACGACCCTGGCCGCCGCGCTCAACCCGGACTTCTCGCAGGTCGAGGCGGACGCGTTCCAGCTCGACGTGAACACGCGCCACGCGCTCTGGTACGACGAGAAGCGGCCGTTCTTCCTCGAGAGCGCCGGCATGTTCCCGAACTTCTACTCCCGGTCCGTCGCGGACCCGGCGTGGGGCGTGAAGCTCACCGCCAAGGAGGGCGGGAACGGCTTCGGCGCGCTCGTGTCGCGCGACGAGGTCACGAACCTGATCCTCCCGATGGGCGAGCGCTCGCGGACGGCCTCGCTCGACCGCGAGTCCACCTGCAGCCTCCTTCGCTACTCCCGCGACGTGGGGCGGTCATCCTCGATCAGCGCGGTCTTCAACGACCGCCGCGGCGACGAGTACGCGAACCAGATGGGGGGCGTCCGCGCGGACCTCATGCTCGCGGGAACGTACGGCGTGAACGCGGCCGCGCTGTTCTCGTCCACCGACTACCCCGACAGCCTCGCCGCCGACTACTCGCAGGAGAGCGGCCGGTTCGACGGCCACGTCTACTCGCTGCACGTCGGGCGGTACACGAGCGGGCTCGACGTGTACGGGCAGTACTACGACGTCAGCCGCGGGTTCCGGAACGACCTCGGGTTCGTGCCTGACGTAGGGCACCGCGACGTCGAGCTGGGGGCGGGTCACACCTGGCAGCGGGACGCGGGGAGCTGGTGGACCATGCTGAACGCCGGCGGCTGCTACCGGCGCGAGGAGACCGAGGACGGCGATGTCCGGGCGGAGGGAGCGCGTCTCTGGGCGCACTACAACGGTCCGAAGGAGTCGCACGTAGAGGCGGACGGCTGGGTGGGCACCGAGGTGTTCGCGGGCGAGGAGTTCGACACCTGGTCCGCGGAGGTCGAGACGGGCTTCTGGCCCACCGGGTGGCTGTTCGCCATGCTCGAGGGGAAGTACGCGCGCGCCATCGACTACGCGAACGCGCGGAACGGTGATCTGGTCGCGGTCTTCCCGTACGTCGGTCTCAAGGCCGGGCGTCATCTCTCGGCGAACGTGGGGCAGCGCTACGAGCGCATGAACGTGGACGAAGGAAGGCTCTACACGGCGAACGTGACCTACCTGAAGGCGGTCTACCAGTTCTCCCCGGAGATGTTCGTGCGGGCGATCCTCCAGTACGTGGACTGCGACCGCGCCCCCGAGCTTCACCCATTCCCCGTCGAGCCCGAGGAGCAGAGCCTCACGAGCCAGGTCCTCTTCTCGTACAAGCTGAACCCGCAGACCGTGCTCTTCCTCGGCTACGGCGACGCGCACTACGGGAGCGGGACCGTGGACCTCACCCAGACCGACAGGACGTTCTTCGCGAAGGTCGGATACGCCTGGACGCTGTAGGCCTTCATCGGCGGCCGCTGACTGCCCGACCGCCAACGCGGGAGCCCGGCCCATCGGGGCCGGGCTCCGCGCTTCCAGCTCAGGCACTCCCCAGCTCTACTTGAGCACGACGATGCTCCTCGTATCCGACGTGCCACAGGCTTCGATGCGGCAGAAGTACACGCCCGAGGCCACCGCCGTGCCCGAGCGGTCCCTGCCGTCCCACTGCGTCGCGTGCAGGCCGGCTTCGACGTCGTCGTCCACGACGGTTCTCACCAGGCGCCCGGCCACGTCGTAGACAGCGATCCTCACGCGCCCCGCCGCCGGGACGCTGTACGCGATGGTGGCGGACTCGCGGAACGGGTTCGGGCTGCTCGGAAGGAGGGACACGCGCGAGACGACTCCCGGGCTCTCGACGCCTGAGGCCGTCACCAGGATGCCCGTGATCTCGACGTCGTCGATGTTCCAGCCGCAGTACTGCCAGCTGCTATCGGTCGTGCCCATCGTCCAGCGCAGGTACACGGTGGTGTTGTCGGCCAACGCGGAGATGTCGTAGGTGTGCTGGCTCCAGGCGTTCTCCTCGATCGTCGCCGTGTTGGACCAGATGGTGGACCACGTCGTGCCGTTCTTGCTCACCCTGAAGTAGGCGTGGTCGTACGCGGGCTGCTCGACGCCCAGCCACCTCCAGAAGCTCACCTGAACGCCCGCGTAGCCGGTGAGGTCGAGCGCGGGGGTCGTGAGGTGCCGCTCCGGCAGGTTGTTCTCGTAGTCTCCGTTCAGGTTGTAGCCGTACACGTTCGCGCCCGTGTGGCCGCTGATCGGATCGGGGTAACCGTACTGGCCGCCGCCGCCCATCGGCCGCCCGTACGCCCAGAGCCCCTGTGTGGTCCAGCCGGGGTTCGTGTCCATCGGGAACGAGTACACGACGACGCGGTCGCCCACCTCGAGCCCGAGGGCGCGGGTCGTGTTGCCGATGCCGTTGGTCGTGTTCGTGAACGTGAGCACGTCGCTGTAGACGCCGCCGCCGAGGGCCGAGGCAAGCACGTTCAGCTCCGCCGTGACCTCGACCGATGAACCGCCTGGGATGGTCCCGGAGCCGTTCAGGATCGTGACCCACGGCTTCGTCGCCGTGACCGAGTAGCCTATCGCGGCTCCGCCGAGGTTCTCGACCTCGAACGTGACGCTCCCCGGGTTGAACGGCCCGCCGATCGGCCCGGTCGCGAGCAGCCCCTCGGCCGGGGACACCGCGATGCCGTTCCCGCGCGTGCAGCGCGCCGCCTGAAGCACCCGCCGCGGGATGTTGTGACACTGCACCCACGCCACGAACCCGATGTTGTCGAGCTTCCAGGAGGTCCCGAGCGTGAACGCCTTGGCGTAGCTCACCGCTTCGCCGGGCGACGTCAGCGCGAAGGTCTCGTCGGCGAGCATTGCGCGAGCCATGCCCGGCGTCGCGCCGTACGTCTCGATGCCCTCCTCGACGATGACGAAGTGGACCTTGTTGTTCGTGGTCGTGACCGGATCCATGACGTCGATGTCCACGAACAGCGTGCCGGCCGTTGCCGATGTGAACTTGGCCACGGGCTTGACGAGGATCGGACTCCCCTCGGCGATGTTCGCGGCGACGATGGGATTGTACGTTGGGAACATCGTCGGCGCCGTGCTTCCGCCGTAGACGTTGTCCTCGCCGTCGAACCACGCGTTCGGGATGCCCGTGGCCCCACCGTAGAAGGTCCTGCGCGTGGACATGGCTGGGATCACGTAAGGGGATGACGTGTACCACGTGATGGGAACGAATCCGTCGTATCCATAGTAGGCGACAAGGTCTCTGAACCCCGCGACCGCGGAGGGGCAGTAGGGTCAGCTGGGACCTTGGAACATCTCGCCGAGCGACGTCCTGGGAACGGCGAGCGCGGGCAGCGCGAGCGCCGCGACGACGAACGCGGCGAGCGCCGTCGCCGCAAGCACATGGATGCGGTGCGACATGCGGCATCTCCTTTCGAGAGAGGCACCTGGCACGCGTGTGGCGCGCGCACGCGGCGCGCCCTCAACGACTGACCGGTGGGATGGCTGTCCCCGGCGCGGGATCCCGAGGAGACACGGCTGCCATCGGGACACAAGGATAGTCGAGTGTCAGGGAGGCGTCAACGGGCAAGCCGCGGGCGCTCCGGGCGGGCCTTCGACCTTGAAGACCCGCCCGGGAGCGCGTATCCTCCGGGTGATGGCGCGGCCGGCGCCGGCGACACCGGGGCGGCCGCCGTCGCGATGGGAGCGACCGATGCTCGACCTCAGGGAGATCCGCCGTCCTGCGAGCGCGGCGGAGGCCGTGCGGCTCCTCGCGGAGAGCGAGGGGAGCGGGCTCTATGTGGCCGGCGGGACCATCCTTGTGACGAGCGGGTCCCGGCGCCTGGGCTTCCTCGTGGACCTCACCTCGGCGGGCCTGGGCGGCCTTCGCGTGGACACGGCCGCCGGCTCGTCCGGAACGCTGATCATCGGCGCAACCGTGACCGTCGGTGAGCTTCTGCGCGCCACCGAGGCCGGGCGGCCGGCCGGGGGGCTCCTGCGCGAGGCGACCTCCTGGCTTGCTAATCACACCGTGAGGAACCTCGCCACCGTCGGGGGCAACCTCATGGCCTGGCACTTCCCGACGGACCTGCCGCCGGCGCTCCTCGTGCTCGATGCGTCGGTCAGGGTCATGGGGCGTTCGGGCGAGCGCATCGTTCCAATCGACCGCCTCTACGCCGCCCGCCGCGAGGTCTTCGCTCGGGGGGACCTCATCGCAGACGTCCGCGTGCCGGCCGCCACACCCGGGCTTCGCGGCGCGTTCGAGAAGCACGGCCGCAAGCGGCTCGACGTCGCGCTCGTCAACTGCGCGGCGGCGGTGCGGCTCGACGGCGGGCGGATCGCCGAGGCGCGGCTGGCGCTGAACGGCGTGGGCGGCCCGCCCGCGCGGCGGCCGGACATCGAGGCGTTCCTCGCGGGGAAGGAGCCGTCGCCGGCCGTGTTCGAGGAGGCGGGCCGGATGGTGTCCGCCGCGGTCACGCCGAGGAGCGACCACCGCGCGAGCGCGGCGTACCGAACGCGCCTGGCCGGCGTGGCGGCCCGACGGGCGCTCGCGCGGGCGGGCGGGGTTCTGCCTGTGGCCGGGGCGGAGGAGTAGGCGCATGACCGTCCGGTTCACCTTGAACGGGAAGCCCATCGCGCTTGCGGTCGATCCGGGCGAGGTCCTGCTCGACACGCTGCGGCGAAGCGGGTTCACCGGCGTCAAGGCGGGGTGCCGCTCCGGCAACTGCGGCGTGTGCACGGTGCTTCTGGATGGCCGCCCCGTTCCGTCGTGCAGTGTGCTCACCGCCCGCGTCGACGGCCGCGCGGTCACCACCATCGAGGGCGTGGGGGACGCCGCGAACCCGCATCCGCTCCAGACGGAGTTCCTCGCTCGCAGCGCGGCGCAGTGCGCGTACTGCATGCAGGGCATGATCGTCTCGTCGAAGGCGCTGCTCGACGAGCATCCGCATCCCTCAGAGCAGGAGATCCGCGAGCACCTCACCGGGAACCTGTGCCGGTGCACCGGCTACGTGAAGGCCGTCGAGGCGGTCAGGGCGGTGGCGGAGGGGCGGGCGACGGGCGCCGCTCCCGCGCCGCGCGGGCCGGAGACGGGAGCGCCGCAGGGCGGACCGGGTACGAGCCCGGGCGCGCGCTTCCACGCCGTCGGCCGCAGCGCGCCCAAGGTCGAGGGGCTGGGGCTTGTGTCGGGGAAGGCACGCTACACGGACGACCTCGCGCCATCCGGCGCGCTCACCGGTCGCATCAAGCGGAGCCCGCACGCCCACGCGCGCATCGTGCGCATCGATGCGTCGAAGGCGCTCGCGCTCCCGGGCGTCCACGCGGTGCTCACCTGGAAGGACGTCCCGCGCGTGCCGTTCTCCACGGCCGGTCAGAACTGCCCCGAGCCGTCGCCGTACGACGCCGTCGTGCTCGACTCCGTCGTGCGGTTCGTCGGCGACCGCGTGGCGTTCGTCGCGGCCGAGACGCCCCTTCTCGCCGAGAAGGCCTGCGACCTCATCGAGGTCGAGTACGAGGTCCTGCCGGCTGTGCTGGACCCGGCCCGCGCGATGGACCCCGACGCGCCGAAGCTCCACCCCGAGCCGGACAAGACCGGCATCGCCAACCCCTCGCGGAACCTCGCCGGCCGCGTGGAGGCGTCGGTCGGCGACGTCGAGCGCGGGCTCCGCGAGGCCGATCGCGTCTTCGAGCACGAGTACCGTGCCCAGTACGTCCAGGCCACGCCGACCGAGGCGCACGCGACCGTCTCGTACCTCGATCCGAACGACCGTCTCGTCATCGTGACGAGCACGCAGGTCCCGTTTCACGCGCGGCGCATCGTCGCGCGGCTCTTCGGGCTTCCCATCTCGCGGGTGCGCGTCATCAAGCCCCGCGTCGGCGGCGCCTTCGGCGCGAAGCAGGAGATCGTCCTCGAGGACGCCTGCGCCGCGCTCACCCTTGCGACGCGGCGGCCGGTCCGCATGGTGCTCGACCGCGACGAGGAGCTCTTCGCGTCGCGAACGCGGCACCCGCAGACGCTCCGCGTCCGGACCGGCGTGAGGAAGGACGGCTCGCTCACCGCCATCGAGATCACCACCCTTGCGAACACCGGCGCGTACGGCGGCCACGCGACCACGGTCCCGTCCAACACGGGCAGCAAGACGATGCCGCTCTACCGCGCGCCGAACCTCCGTTTCTTCGCGGAGTCCGTGTATACGAACCTCCCCATTTCGGGCGCTTTGCGCGGCTACGGCGCGCCGCAGGGCTACTTCGCGCTCGACTGCCACATGGACGAGGTCGCGAGGGCGCTCGGCCGCGATCCGGTCGAGTTTCGGCTCGCGAATGCGATCCGGCAGGGCGACGAAGACCCCATCGCCGAGCGGCTCGGCGAGGGGAAGGCCGGATACAAGCGCATCATCCGGACGAACGGACTTCGCGAGTGCTGGGAGAAGGTGCGCGAAGCGTCCGGATGGGACCCGTGGGTGTCGTCGCTCGCGCCGGGGGAGACCGGGCGGCCGGGGTCGCTGCCGTGGATGCGTCTCGGCAAGGGCGTCGCGTTTGCGATGCACGGGAGCGGCATCCCCGGCGACGACATGGGCTCTGCGACCGTCAAGGCGAACGAGGACGGGACCTTCAACCTGCTCATCGGCGCGACCGACCTCGGGACCGGGAGCGACACCATCCTCGCGCAGATGGCCGCCGAGGTGCTCGGGGTGGGCGTCGAGCGGATCTTCGTGCTGTCGTCCGACACGGACAACACGCCGTTCGACGTCGGCGCGTACGCGTCGAGCACGACGTACGTGTCGGGCGGCGCGGTCGTCAAAGCGGCCGAGGGCGTGCGCGACCGGCTGCTGCATCACGCCGCGGCGATGCTCGGCGAGGACGCTGCCGGGCTCGTCTGCGAGGACGGCGCCGTGCGCGCGCCGTCGGGGCGGAGCGTGAGCCTCGCCGAGGTCGCGTCGCGGGCGATGTACGGCGAGGAGAAGGAGCAGGTCGCGTTCACGGCGTCGAATGTGACCTTCGACTGCCCGCCGCCGTTCGCGGCGGCCGTCGCGGGCATCGAGGTGGACACGGAGACCGGGCGCGTGGATGTGACGGACTTCGCGTGCGCCATCGACTGCGGGTTTCCCATCAACCCCGCGCTCGCAGAGGGGCAGATCCAGGGCGGCGTCGTGATGGGCCTCGGGTACGCGCTCTCCGAGGAGATGCTCTTCGACGCGCGCGGGCGCATGGTCAACGCGAGCCTCCTCGACTACAAGATCTTCTCGTCCGTGGACACGCCGCCCGTGAAGGCGATCCTCGTGACGACCCACGAGCCCACGGGCCCGTTCGGCGCGAAGAGCGTCTCGGAGATCCCCGTGGACGTCGTCGCGCCAGCGATCGCGAACGCGGTCTTCGCGGCAACGGGCGCGCGGATCCGCGAACTCCCGCTTACGCCCGAGCGCGTGCTCGCGGCGATCGACGGGTTGCGCGAGGGGGCACGGCGGTGATCATCTTCAAGAACGTGTACCACGTCGCCACGATGAACGACGCCCGGGAGCGGCTCTCGGGCGTTGACGTGCT